>Ga0209066_10001070_pt1 | contig 37472 bp, 34 predicted proteins | sample All_14_2_FD_187198 | JGI IMG/M metagenome (GOLD analysis project Ga0209066, IMG submission 187198) | Freshwater microbial communities in response to fracking from Pennsylvania, USA - Allegheny Zone_MetaG_DW_15 (SPAdes) (version 2) ... | reverse complement strand
AACCCGACAAGACGCCACTCCGCGCTCGGCTACCTCAGCCCGATCGACTACGAGAGGCTTTACCCCGCCACCCCCGACGCGGCATGATCAACAACCAGAAACCGTCCGGGAAACCGGGGGCAGGTCACCCGATCTGAGCCATGAGCGTTTTGGTGATGCTCTCGATCCCGGACCCGCCGATCGCCGCGGGGGCCGCGGTCCGCGATGTCCAGACGGTTTCCGGTCGCGACTGAAGCAGCACAAGGTCGCTGCCGGGAGCTAGGTCGTCATCGATCGCCCACTCGATGTCCTGGGGTGTCGCGAAGTGCTTCTCGGCGCGCTTTGCAATCTCCGCCACAGCGAGCACCTCGGCGTCGCTCAGGCACCGAACGATGCGGCGCTCCTCAGGTACCTCGACCTCGATGAGGGTCTGGGCATCGGCATCGGGGATCAGCTCGGCATGCTTAGCGCCGATCGTCTCCTCGACGATCTCGAGCATGATCTTGTCGACCCGGATGTTGTCAGGGGTGACCTGGCCGGACACGACCATCTCACCCACGCCCCACGAGGCGTCGATGGTGATGGTCGAGCGGTCACCGGTGGTCGGGTCGACCGTCATCGCGACGCCTGCCGCGCGCGCGTTCACCATCTTCTGCACAGCGACAGCCATCGACAACCCCTCGCTGGGGATGTGGTTCTTCAGGCGGTAGACGATTGCGCGCGAGGTGAAGAGGGAAGCCCAGCACTTCCTGATGTGGTCGGCCACATCGTCGCGTTCGACAAGCCAGAGGTAAGTGTCCTGCTGACCGGCGAAGCTCGCGTCCGGCAGGTCTTCCGCGGTGGCAGACGACCTAACCGCAACTGGCGATGGCGAGTCGAAGCGCGACTGCAGGTCGGAATACGCTGCGTCGAAGTCGGCGCTGATGACACTCGGAACTCCGCGTGAGCAGATCTCGGAACGGATGCTCGACGACACACGGTCGACCGAAGCGACGTCGTCCGCGTCAAGATTCTCCAACGCTTCCTCGATGAAAGGTCTCAGGCCCGTCTCGACGACGAACTGGTCATACGCCGCCGTCGTCACGCTGAACCCGGGAGGCACCGGCATCCCGGCCGCCGTCAGCGCCACAAGTGATGCGCACTTGCCACCGAGAACTTCCAGCAGCGGTTCGGCACCTTCGTCGAAGAACTGTATGAATCTCGATTTCATCTCATGCGCCCCACGTAACGGGCACACTCGTGGGTGCTCGGAATGACAGGCTCTCAGCAAAGGTGATCGTGCCCGGGGACAGGCGCAAGGAAGGCACCGCTTGGATTGTCTCCTCGACGACGATACGGTCCTGCAGTTTGGCGAGCATGTTGCCGAGGCAGTAATGAATCCCGAAGCCGAACGAAAGGTGATTTCGCGCGTCGTCGCGCAGGATGTCGAAATCATCTGGATGTTCGAACACCTCCGGGTCACGATTGGCCGAGCCCATGAGCAGAAGGATGTTGTCGCCCTTCGCGACCGCAACCCCGCCGATTTCGGCGTCTGCGAGAGCGCGCCGGCGCCACCCAACAATCGATCCGGAGTATCGGAGGGTCTCATCGATCGCGGCCGGGATCAGCGTGGGGTCAGCGATGAGCAACTCCCACTGGTCGGGGTTCGACAGCAGCACCCTGATGGTGTTCGAGATGAGGGTGGTCGTCGTCTCGTGGCCGGCAAAGAGCAGGCTGTAACAAATCGACGCGATCTCGTGGTCGGAGATCTCCTGCCCATCGTCCTGGCTTCGGACGAGGTCAGCGACGAGATTGTCTCCGCCGTGCTCGTGGGCGAACTCCACGAGCCGACGGCATTCAGCCCAGTAGTCGACGAGATTGTGAGCGTGCGGGATCTGTTCTTCGTCGCTCAGGTTGCCCCACGTCATGGCGCCGCGGGATTCGGACCACTTCTTGTAGGTGTCGACCATGTCAGGATCGACCCCGAGCAGCGTGAGGATCGTGAACGTCGGGATGTCGTAGGCGACGTCCTTGAGGAAATCGCCCTGAGCTTCCGGGCGGGCGAGCATCTTCGTCAAGAGCGCACGAGTGTTCTCCCGGATGGTGGGCTCGAGTGCCTTGTACCGCTTCGGCGTGAAGGCCTTCTGCACGATCGCGCGTAAACGAGTGTGGTCCGGCGGGATCCGCGCGGAGAGTCCCGAGTACGCTGTGAAGCCCCCGTGCTGCATGATCTCCGCGGCGGCACGTCCGCGCTCCCGCACGGGCGCCTGCGCGTTCTCACTGCTGAAGGTCTCCCAGTTGTCGAACACCGCCTTGATGTCGACGTGCCTGGTGACGATCCAGTAACCGATCCGCTCGTCGAACATGACGGGCTCTTCGCGACGGAGCTCGTCATAGGAAGGGAAAGGGTCGCTCATGTCGAACGGTCGGTATCCGTGGTGGCTCCCCCCGTCTTTCAGCGCTGAATCGTGATCGACCGGGCACCCGGTCGAGCCTGCTGAGGGAGCGCTCGCATCCACACGATGATCAGACACTAGTGACTCCTTCGTCGTTCGCGGCGTCGTCAATCAGACCCAACACCTTCGGATCGCGCCGCGCCTAGATGGGCCTTCCACTGGATGAAACCGTTATCGTCGGACTTCCTTCACGGAATGTGACGGATCCTTGGCAAGAGAGGAGAACGGGATCCCCCCCGTGCGCGCCTCAATCTGCTTGGCAATTGCACGAAGGACAGGGACATGACGTTCGAGTTCCTTCAGTGGCACCGGCTGCATGACGATCCCCAGAGCCGCTCCGACGTGACCATTCCGGTCGAACAGCGGCACCGCGATCGAACACGAACCGAGACGCACTTCTTCCCGAGTGGTCGCGAAGCCGCGATCCTTGATGTCGTCGAGCTCGGCGCGAACAACCAGAGGGTCCACATGTGTGAACTGAGTACGCGCTTCCAAGTTGTGACTCAGGATGGCGTCGCGGACCCACTCTTCTTCGTACGCGAGAATCGCCTTTCCGACGGCCGTCGCATGCATAGGGAGCCGACCCCCGACGCGGGAGGCCTGGGGAACTCGCTTCGTCCCGTACACTCGGTCGACGTAAAGGACCTCGGCGCGATGGCGGATCGCGATATGCGATGTCTCCTTCGTGAAGCTGTAAAGATCTTGCAGCAAAGGGCGCGCCACCTCGCGGAGCTGTCTTCCCGCATTCTGGCCGAGCTCCCAGAGCCGGATACCCACCTGATACCTGCCGCGCGCGTCCCTCTGCAACGCGCCCCACGATTCGAGTTCGCCGAGCAGGCGGTGCGCTGTGGCTGGTGCGAGTCCGGTGATCGCGACGATCTCGGAGTGGGACATAGCGCCCGAGACACCCTCGAAAGCGGCTAGCACCGCCAGCCCTCGACTGAGAACGGTTCGTCCCGGCTCCCGCGTTTGCCCAGCCATCTCTACGCCCGTTTCGCCGTCCCTCGTTGCCCGCCGCTTTCACTCAGTGAACCCGGAGATTGTATCTCTCGCAGGCAGTCGGGTTGAATTGAACAGTGGCCGCCAACACGAGCACTCGGCTTGGGCGCGACGTGTCGGGATACGTACCCGACCGACGCGCCGTGTCCGGCTACCTCGAGCTGACTCAGCGAGAGGCAGCCATATGGGAGCTGGCCCGCCCATACCTTCATGTAAGAAACAATGACGGCCACACCCTTTACGCGTATGGGATCGCTCACGCCCTCTGCGAGATTATCCCGGAGGCTGACCGCGACATTGCTTTGCCAGCGATCCTTCTCCATGACGTCGGGTGGTCCACAGTGCCAGACTCCGAAATTCTGGAAGCGATCGCACCTCCGGATGGTCGCCACGAGCTAGTGCTCCAGCACGAGCGGGAGGGTGCGCGAATCGCTCGGGACATTCTCTCCGGCTTCGCCGATCTTGCCGGGAGGGTTGACGATATCGCCGCCATCATCGACGGCCACGACACTCGCTCGGAGCCGTTGTCGCAAGAGGATGCCATCGTGAAGGACTCGGACAAGATATGGAGGCTCACCCCGCACGGACTGCGAACAGTCATGGGGTGGTTCGACCTGTCGTACGACGAAGCGCTGAGACTGTGCTGCGCTCGAGTGCTTGGGAGCCTGTTCACAGCAGAAGGTCGAGCCATGGCGGCTGCTCTCGCCGCGGTCGCATCTCTCGACCTGTCTCCACAAGGCACCGCGCTCAGCAACCCAATCAGCGGTAAACCCTAGCCGGTCTCGGGACCTACTCGAACGGAGGCGAAAGGAGCCGCTCGGCGGATTACGGCCGAGCGTCCAAGGTCGTGTTCCCAATGCAGATCGGGGAGTCGACGACACCAGCGCTGTAGCGAGATCTCTACGAGGGACGGCGGGGTCCAAGCCTTAGAGACTCTTACCTCGGTCGTCACCCTCACATGCGCGAGCGCACGTCTTGCTCCCAGGGTTCAAAAGCCGCCCTGCTGGCGGCGGGAGACTTCTCCTTGCCGCGCCTCGCGGCATCCGGCGAGTCGCGATTCGATGGACCATCGATACGGGTCGGAAGACACCTGACCGCGCCAGCCCTTCAATCTTGGCAACGGGCGCAACACCGGCGCTGAAGGACAGGTAGCGCTCATGGACGGCGATCCAGGCGAACATTCGTCGTGCTTGCCCTTTTGGAACACATGGCGACCCGTTCCTTGTCTCGCCAACGAGAGCCGCTGAACGCACGGAGTTCATGGAGCCGACCGCAGGACCGAGCAACCGTTCACAATCACTCGAATGTCGAGCTGTCGGACCCAGCGGGTAGAGTTCTCGTCAACGACCGTAGCGGCGACTTGTGGAGGCCTGACGGGTGGCCAATTACGGCACTGGCGTCGAGGACGCCGCTCACATCGTGCGTTGCGAGCCTCCACAAAGGACTGCTTGGGCGCCGTGATCTCGGAAGGGGACGCCGTAGGAGACCGTCCTATCGCCTATGCAGACGTCGTGAGACACCGTCTCACTACCGCAGCCCGCGCGGCGCTGTCGTGGGGAGACCGACTTGATCGGAACGTCATCGTCGACGTGTGTGTGCAGGCGGGGGTTTCTGTCAACGGACTGCGTCGCCTTTTCCCAACCGACTTGGAACTCCTCGAATCCGTTCATCAAGAACTGGTTCGCGAGAGCGCCGATCGCCTTCGAGTCGCTGTGGAGCAGTTCGTTCCACCCGGCGACCAATCCGGATTCTCGCGCGCGGCCGAACTGCTCGCAGCAGCGAGGCCGCTCGATCGAGGGGGCGTCGCGCTTCGAGCCCAGTGGCGCGCACGGGCGTTTACGAGCTCAGAGTGGGGCGCTGCTTTCCTGCGCGCGGAGCGCGGCTACCTTCGTGCCTTGAGCGAAATCCTGGTCGAGCTCCTTGTAAAGCTGGAACGGCGCTTTGTCCCGAGCCCCGGATTAGGTTCCCGAGTCGTTCTTGACACGTTCGAGCTTTCGTTTTCCGCGTGGATCCTCGACGGGCGAGATGAGCTCGATTTCCCTCTCTCGCCTTACGTTCGCGCTAGTTTGCCGGCCCTGCTCGACCAGATGTCGGCACCGGTACCGCGGTAGAGAGTCCGTACCCTTCCGGGCCCGAAAGCCGTGGCCCGCGCCGGACGCGACGCAGCGACAAACGTACCGGGAGTCCTGCCCAGTCACCGCTAGCCGACGATCTTGGGTGTACCTCCGGGGTTGGGACGACTTCTAGCCCCTGTGAACCGGCCCTCAGAGAATGAGCCGTTGGCGTCGTCCGCCGAGTTGCTGAGTCTCACCAGCGTGACGAGGTTCAGCACCCGCGTCCGCACAGCAGCACCGCATCCTGTCCGCCGGTCGATCCGAGAGCGGGAACGAGACCCGGCGACGACGGATGATCCCGAGGCGATGCAGCTCTTCGGGAGCGGGCTGAATGCTCGCGGGGCTCGTTGTGCGCCTCGTTGATGGGCCAGCGGCGAGCGAGAGGGAGCTGCCCGGGGACGGCATTGAGATGCATTGCGCGCAGCCGTCGCCGCCTAGCGCATGATGGCCTAGCGCGTGATGTTCGTCTCGTTCTGCCTTCCCGGGCCAGTGGTGCGCTTTCGTAGTGGGAGCGTGACCGTTGCGAGACGTCGGCGGTAGCGGATCCCGAGAATCCCGTCGCGCTCATTTCCGGCAACAGCATCAACGGGCGCTCAACCGTGGCGAGCGGGCAGCCAGCTGATCCGGCACACCGACGATTCCGATTCTTGAATGTCTCTTCCGTGCGAGGCGCGGGTCACCCGACGGGCTCCCGTGATCGCAGGTCTTTACGGAGAATCTTGCCTGCGCTCGACTTGGGAATCTGATCGATGAACTCGACACGGCGGATCTTCTTGTAGGGGGCAACCCGCTCCGCGACGAACGCCATGATCCACTCGGCGTCGATCGCGGAGCCCTCGGCGCGAACGACGAAGGCTTTCGGAACCTCTTGACCTTCCTCGTCGAGCACCCCGATGACGGCCGCGTCGGCGATGTCACTATTGGAGAGCAATAGCGCCTCCAGCTCGGCGGGCGCGACCTGGTACCCCTTGTACTTGATGAGTTCCTTCACCCGATCGATGATCGTGAAGTACCCGTCCTCATGGTAGGTCGCGACGTCTCCTGTGTGCAGGAACCCGTCTTCGTCAATTGTCTGAGCTGTCGCCTCGGGGTTGCCGAGGTAGCCCAGCATGACGTTCGGGCCAGACACCCACAGCTCTCCCGGCTTGGTAAACCCATCCGCCTCGATCTCGACGATCTCCGTGCCAGTCGCCGGGTCCACGAGACGGCAGACGATGTTCGGTAGCGTCACGCCGATCGAATCTAGGGGGATGTCGGGTCGGTCGGCGGGGGTGGCATGCGACACGGGGCTGAGCTCAGTCATTCCGTATCCCTGGAACATCCGCGCGTTGATCCGTTCGGCGGCGCGTCGGCCAGTTTCGCCGTCGAGGGGGGCTGCTCCGGAGAACAGGGTGTTGACGGAAGAAATGTCGAACTGGTCGACGATGGGGTGTTTGGCGAGTGCGACGGCGATCGGCGGAGCGATGAAGATGAACGTGCACCCCCGATCCTGGATCGTCGTAAGGAAGTCCACCAAGTCGAATCGCGGCATCGTGACCAAGGCTGCTCGTCGAGCCAGCGCCAGGTTGAGCAGCACCGTCATCCCGTAGATGTGGAAGAACGGCAGCACTGCCAACACCCGGTCGGAATGGCTGACCGGTACCACGACTTGTGACTGCTGCACGTTCGCGACCAGGTTCCGGTGCGAAAGCATTACCCCCTTCGCGACGCCGGTGGTGCCAGATGAGTAGGGCAGCACCGCAATGTGAGTGGCGGGATCGATGGTCAGCTCAGGCGGCGTGCGTTGCTCCGAGAGCAGGTCGGCTAGACCCTCGTGCCCCGCCGCACCGTCGAGCACGATCACATGGTCCGCGGCAAGGCCGATCTCTCCGGCGGCGGCGATCACCTGCGGCAGCAGTGGGCTGACCGTCACGATCCACGTAGCCGAGGAGTCGGCAAGCTGCTTGCCGATCTCTTCGGCGCCGAAAAGGGTGTTGAGCGTCGTGACCGTCGACCCCGCGCGGAGCAGGCCATGGAAGACCGCTGGGAAGGTGGGGATGTTCGGACTGAGCATCCCCACCACAGTCCCCGGCCCGATCCCGCGAGCCGCGAACGCTCCGGCGAGGGCGTCGATCCGAGCAACCAGTTCGCCGTAGGTTGTTTCGGCGCCACTCCCCGGATCGACGATGGCGACTTGGTCTCGATCGCTGTCCTCGAGGCTTCCGAACAGGAAGTCGTAGATCGTCAGGTCGGGGATGTGGACGTCGGGATACGGGCTGGCGAACATGGTAAGGCTCCTTGGGGTACGTATCAGGATCGTGGTGCGAGTTGAGCGGGCGCGGTATCCGTGATGAGTTGTGCGGCCTTCTCACCGATGACAGTCGCAGGCGCATGGGTGTGACCGCGGACAATCTCGGGCATTACTGAGGCGTCAGCGACTCGGAGTCCGGAAACCCCACGCACCCGCAACTGCGAGTCCACGACCGAGGATTCGTCGGACCCCATGCGAGCGGTGGATGTCGGGTGGTAGAGAGTGTGCGAAAGCTGCTCGAGGGCAAAGAGCCATCTCTCGGTCGGAGAGAGCTTCTCCGAGCCTTCTGGCGCCACGTAGTGATCGGTGGTGCGCGAACGTAGCGCAACGGTCGCGAAGATGCGGTCGCAGATCTCCAGCCCAGCGAGCATGCGTTCGCGGTCTCGACCGTCCGGGTCGGTAAAGTATCCGGGATCGATGATCGGAGCCTCAAACGGGTCCGAGGTGCGCAAGGTGACGGTGCCGCGACTTTCCGGCTGCAGCAGGATCGGCCCCAGGCTGATGCCGTGGCCCGGGATCCCCGCCAGCCCTTCCTTCACATAGGAAGCGGGAGCACCGATGATCTCCAGATCGGGCGTCGCCAGGCTCGGGTCAGAGCGCACGAATCCGTAGGTCTCTGCGACGTTCGAGGTGAGCATGCCGCGTCGGCGGAACAGATAGTTGGCGATCTGGGCGGGGCTCTCTGCTGAGAAAAGCGTGCCGGGATCGCTTTGCTTGACTAGCAGCGAGACGAGGTGATCGCGCATGTTGCGTCCTACCTCAGGAGAAGCCGCGACGACCGGAATTCCGTGCTTCTTCAGCTCTTTCGGATCTCCGATCCCGGACAGCAAGAGAAGCTGGGGGGTGTTGACCGCACCACCTGCGAGGATCACCTCTGCCCTCGCGATCACGGACCGCATGCGACCGCCATGCCGGTAGTCGACCCCCGTAGCGCGGGTTCCTTCGAACCGCACTCGCGTCGCCCGTGCGCCCGTGCGAACCTCCAGATTCTTCCTCCCGGCGATCGGACGAAGGTACGCCTGATTCGCGTTGACGCGGGCGCCGCGATGCTGAGTTACCCGCGTGAGAGTGAAACCATCAGGCTCTGCGAGGTTTGCGTCCTCGAGTGCATATCCTGCCTGCTGGAAGCCCTCGAGGAGCGACCTCGTATGCGGACGCGGATCCCGCTGCTCCTCAACCGGGATCAGCGTACCGTCGAAAAGCGGCTGCAACGATGACCACGACCAAGCCGGTCCCGCCAGTTCCGCCCAACGGTCGTAGTCAGCGGCGAATCCGATCACCCACATCATCGCGTTCAAAGATGATGAACCACCGAGAACCTTGCCGCGCGGCCAGTAGATGGAGCGACCAGCGAGGCCCGGCTGCGGGGTCGTCTGGTAGTTCCAGTCCGCCTCGGACTTGAACAGCTTAGAGAACGCGGCCGGGATGGTGATCTCTTGGCGCTTGTCGCTGCCACCCGCTTCCAGCAAGAGCACACGAATACTCGGGTTTGCGGTCAAGCGGTTCGCGAGCACGCAGCCCGCAGATCCCGCACCCACTATCACGTAATCGAAAGTCTCGTCGGGGATAAGGTCAGAATCGGTCATAGTCGTCCTTCGTCTCGTGTTTGCTCCGTATGGCAGTTCAGGCTTGGAAGGCGGCCGCGAAAATGGCAGGGAGCTTGGCCCAGGCCGGGTGCACCGCGAAATCAGCAAGGCGACGACCGGTAACCTGGGCTGAGCGCGCCGAGACGAACCAGGGCGGTTTCGGAAACAGAGAAAACTCTCCGCGGAGGATCGATCTCGGGAACGGGCGGAACGGTCCGCGTAGCACAGTGCGCTCCACGTCGTCGATCAGCAACGCATTGTGGACTACGCCGATCCCGCTTCCAATGTCGTCCAACGTGTGACCCGGGAACGCCCCCCACGGAGCGCGTCCGGTGAGGAACCCGAACCCGGTCCACAGGTTGACCCCGATCGTGCCGTATCGCGCAGCGGCAAGGAGTTCGTCGAATCGACGCGGGCCTATCCGTCGAAGAGTACTCGGATCGATAATCACATTGGCGCCGAGCGTGCCTGCCAGGTGACGGTTCGCGTGATCGATCGCAGCCTCGAGGAATTCTTCCCCCGTGCCAGGAAGATCGACAACGCCGAGCACCGCGGCGAACATCTCGGTGTTCTCAAGCCAGTCGACCTCCTCCGGACTCGAGGATGTCAGGAGTACTCGCTCGCTCGACGCTCCGAATGTCTCGGCGCCTGGTCGCTTGCTAGCAGAGGTTACGCGGTCGACGCTGCCGGGGTACCACGAGGGACGCGCCGGCGCGCGTCGCAATGCGTCGCGCAACTCCGCGAGGAAGGTTTCGCGCTGTTCCCAATCGGAGCTGAGCAGGACAACCTGCCCCGCGATGCAGTTGTGGCCGGCATTGTGCAATCGCATCGTGGCGACATGTTCGGCCTGGAACCTCAAGTCTGCTCGCGACCAGCGGCCGGGGACGAGAATAATGGGTGATACTCCACCTAGCTCGCTGGAGATCGGAACTGTGAGCCGCGGCCTCCCGTCCTTCCTGCGCTTGGCCGCATCCTCCCCCGAGCCCCAAACAATCGCATCATGGGTGGACGCACTCCCGGTAATGTGCACATGGTCGACTAGAGGGTGAGCAGTGAGATACTCGCCCTCCGCGACGCCGCCCTGCACGACCCTCACGTAACCGTCCCTGATAAGGGGCCAGAGCGCCTGACTAATGACTGTCATCATGTCCGCGAGGATGGGGTTCAGCTTCAGCACGACGCCGCGACCGTGAACGACCAATTCGTACAACACGTCCAACGGCGCGATCGAGGTGATGTTGCCCGCACCGAGCACAATCCCGACGCCCGGTTGTGCGTAACCGTCGGAGATGCCCAGGCCTGCCCGCTCTCGCGCTCGCGCGATGTCGATTTCCGGCCGAGTCCAGACCTCCACCGAGAACCCGTGCATGAGGAGCGCCTCACGTCGATCGAAGGGCAGCACCCTGATCCGCGATCGTCCTCCGGGAGCCGAAGAGATTGTCGCGTCCTGTAGCGGGCTGCGTTTGGCAGCCAGGTCGGCGAGCGTCTCAGCAAGAAGGCCTGCGCCGGCGATCGCAGCGTAGGGTCCTGATAACCATTCCTCGCCAGCATACGGACTGGTGAAGGGAATCTCTTTGATCTCACAGGCGGTGCGTGCCCAACTCTCTGCTACGCCCGCCATTGCGCGATGGACCTCGCCCATCGTCACCGCACGCTCGCCGACCGAAAGTGCACCCCAGCGTTCCGAGCCATCGCGCACAACTGAGATTGCGTCATCCAAGCTCGGAAACCCAGCGCCGGCGGAAGGTGAGTTGGACGCCTCTACAACACTCATGTTGATCTCCGTCGATCGATTCGAGTTGATGCCCTTTGGTTTCACTCGATTGTTAGTCAGCGTCAGCCCACGTTGAAACGTTCGTCGGCTCAGAATTCACCGACTCGAACTGTGCCCGAGCACAAGACTCGCGGCGAGAATTACAGTACGTTCGGCCTGTGACCTTGACAGGACTCGCCCTTCCGAATGCGACGTTGCGCTCATTGCGCGCTGCATCGTCCTCAGTGGTGGACCGAATCGTCCGACAGATCTTCGACAATGATGCGGCGTATCAACAGTCCGAGATCTCGAGCGAGGGGCTACGGGAGATCGTGGCGGACAACATCTCTGCCCTGTTGGCGGAGCTAGGAGGCGGTCGCGGCTCGCTGGCACCAGCCCGCAGCGCAGGGCGGGCAAAGGCAGAGTCGGGCATCCCGATGGCCAGCCTGTTGCACGCCTACCGCCTCGCTGGCATAGAGGTCTTGCGGGCGATCAGCGTCGAAGCGACCGCCGCTGGCGAGACCGCGGTTGTGCTCGACACGGTCGAGACACTTTGGGATGTCGTGGACCGCTACTCGAGCGCGGCAGCCGACGAGTACAGGTCAGTGATCGAGGCGAGAGAACGTCGGCACGATGAGTCTCGGCGAGCCGCACTGGCTGCGATTCTTGAAGGCGGCGGCGGCAGCACCGAGGCGACGATACTGGGGCTCCCCGTGAACGGATGGTTCGTCGTGATCGTTGCACATTTGGACTCGCCTGCGGGTGCGGTCGAACTGGTCACGCAGGAGTCGCTGCGTCCACTCAGCGCCTCGGCGGTGTGGGCATCAACGGCGAACTCGCTAATCGGACTCATCTCCGCCATACGCCAAGATGACTTCGATGTGATCTTCGAAAGCGCTTCCAGTCGCAGGGGCGTCGGCGCCAGTCGGGTCTTTGAGCATCTTCACGACGCGTCACGCGCTCTCGATGAGGCTCGACTGGCTTTGCAGGTACTGCGCGGCAACGAACGACTACGACGGTTCGACGATCACCCTCTCGACATCCTGCTGGCCGGCTCGCCGGAAGCCGCGCGTCGATTGCGGGACGCCGTGCTCGGCCAGGTTGTCGCTTTGCGCCCGGCCGACGTTGAGACGCTGCTCACCACCTTCGAGACCTGGGTCGACGAAGGGGCCTCCGCAGCGGCGGCCGGCGTCGTGCTGCACTGCCACCGGAACTCTGTGCGCTACCGGTTGCATCGCTTGGAGACGCTGACGGGGCGCCGATTGCGAGTGCCCGAGCATGCGTCCGAGTTGCTCACCGCAGTTCGCGCCCACCGTTTGATCGAGCCGAGCAGACCCAGTTGGCCCAATACCAATGAGGGCACGAAGGCCTAGAGCACCCTGTTGCGCTGAGCCCCGAGTCCTGGCTCGAGGTACGCGGGGGACGATTCGGCTCCGTCCCGGCAACGAGCGCAGCGGCACAGTCGCCGCTAACGCTTGGACTGCCGACCGGAAGCCTTCGAATCCCGACCTGAAGAGAGTATCTGGGCCGCTCATGCGCCGGTCGAGGGGCGATATCGCTGGAATGTGGGCAAGCGGCGCAGTACTTCTCTGCGGACGGCCTTCGGTCGTATACACGGGACCTGAGACGACTCTCCTCGGACCTCCTGATCGCGGGTGCATCGCTCGGCCGATTCTCTCGGCGATGCCAGCTACACCCACAGCCATCTCCCTTGATGTACTGAACTGCAGGTGACGGAAGCCTATGGACAATTGACCGAAGAAGGCTGCGACCTCGCGCGGGGCCGGAATCGCCCCGAAAGGAGTAGATCGGGGGCGGGTCCGCCTGAGCTCTGATGATCGCCCCTTAGCCTGGGGCGGTGGCGAACTCTGATTCGGGCGACAGCCTCGTCGACCGGGTCGTGCGCGTGCTTTCCACCTTCGACCGGGAGCGGTGGTCGCAGACTCCCGCGCAGATCGCACGGCGCGCTGACCTCCCGCCGTCGACGGCGCACCGACTCGTGGTCACGTTGGCGGAGTCGGGCCTGCTGGAGAAGGATGACGACGGCACGTACCGCGTCGGGCTGAGGCTCTGGGAGCTGGCGACCCGGGGCTCGCTCGCCCTCGGGCTCCGGGAGGCCTCCGCGCCCGTGATGGAACGCGTCCAGTCGCATCTGCGCCAGCACACCCAGCTCGCGGTGCTCGAAGGCGACTCGACACTGTTCGTCGAGCGGCTCTCCCATCCGCGGGCCGGGTCGAACATCGCGCAGGTCGCCGGGCGGCTGCCGCTCCACGCGTCGTCGTCGGGGCTCGTCCTGCTGGCCTTCGCGCCGGCGGCGGTGGTCGAACGCGTTCTCGCGAGGCCGCTCCCGGCGCTGAGCCCGGAGACGATCACCGATGTCGGCGTGCTGCGCCGCAAGCTCTCCGAGGTGCGGCGCCTCGGCTGGGCAGTGGCTCCGGGCAGCGTGGAGCCGCACTCGGTCGGCATCGCCGTGCCGGTGCACCACGGATCGCGGGTGATCGCCGCACTCGGGGTCGTGCTCCCGCGCCAGCACGGCGACGAGCGCGGGGTCGCCGCGTTCCTGGCGCGTGAATCGGCCACGATTTCGTCGTCGCTCGAACAACGTGGTTCCCATTCAACGGGATAGGTGCCCCCACGGCGAAACCCGCCCGTCACGATGAGCGCGTGGACACCGCTGTCGTCATCGTCGGAGCCGGCCCCGCCGGGCTCCTCCTCTCGCACCTGCTGCACCGCGACGGCATCCCGTCGATCGTGCTCGAGAGCCGCACGCGCGAGGAGGTCGAGTCGACGATCCGCGCCGGCATCCTCGAGCAGGGCACCGTCGACCTGCTCGTCGAGACGGGCGCCTCTGAGCGCGTCCTCGTCGACGGGCAACGCCACGACGGCATCGAGCTGCAGTTCGCGGGCGGGTCGCACCGCATCGACTTCGCGCGCCTCGTCGGCCGCGCCGTCTACCTGTACCCGCAGCACGAGGTTCTCAAGGACCTCGTCGAGCGGCGGCTCGCCGACAGCGGCGACGTGCGCTTCGGCTGGGCGGTCGAGTCGGTCACCGACGTCGAGACCTCCCCACGCGTCGTCGGGACGGATACCAACGGCCGGCCGTTCGAGCTCACCGCCGACTTCGTCATCGGCGGCGATGGATCGCGCAGCGTCACCCGCGCCGCCGTCGTAGGGTCGATGACAGGCGGGTACTTCCGCGAGTACCCGTTCGCCTGGTTCGGCATCCTGTGCGAGGCGCCGCCGTCGTCGGACGAACTCATCTACGCGAACTCCCCCGAGGGCTTCGCGCTCATCAGCCAGCGCTCGGCGACGGTGCAGCGCATGTACCTGCAGTGCGACCCCGAGCAGGACCCGGCGGCCTGGAGCGATGCGCAGATCTGGGACATGCTGCAGGCGCGCGTCGAGGGCCGCACGCTCGTCGAGGGCCCGATCTTCCAACGAGACGTGCTGCGCTTCCGGTCGTTCGTCGCGCACGCGATGCGCAAGGGGCGCGCGCTTCTCGTCGGCGACGCCGCGCATACCGTGCCGCCGACGGGCGCCAAGGGCATGAATCTCGCCATCAACGACGTACGCATCCTGCACGAGAGTCTTGCGGCGTTCTACCGCGGCGCGGGCGAGGAGCTTCTCGACCGCTACGAGGAGCGGGCGCTGCGTCGCATCTGGCGCGCCCAGCACTTCTCGTGGTGGATGACGTCGATGCTGCATTCGACCCCCGACGCGAGCGACTTCGACCGGCGGCGCCAGCTCGGCGAGCTCGAGGGCGTCGTCGCCTCCAAGGTCGGAAGCTCCTACCTCGCCGAGGCCTACACCGGCTGGCCACACGACTGAACAGAAGAGGCGCGACTCCGACGCGAAGAGGCGGTCCCGAGGAGAGCATTCGCTCAATCCTCGAGATCGTCAGGGTTAGGACGTCGCCGGCTTGGCCCGGCTCTTCGATCCAGCAGAGTCGAAGATCGCGCTGATCGCGTTCGGCTTCGTCTCGGGCTCACCACCACACGTATTCGAGCGTCGCGAGTTCGACCTGCTCGACCGTGCGTCACGGGCCGCGGCGAACGCCATACGCGCCCATCTCTACGGCGTCTTCGGCACCCTCGCCCTCGGCATGCGCGTGCTCGACGGAGAGGGCGTGCGCCTCGACCGGATGTCGGCCCACGGCGGCATGTTCCGCACCGCGGGGGTCGCGCAGCGCTTTCTCGCGGCGGCTCTCGACGCCCCCGTCGACGTCGCGGCGAGCGCCGGCGAGGGCGGAGCGTGGGGGGTCGCGGTCCTCGCGGCGTTCACAGCATCCGGTGGCGAGTCGCTCGCGGACTACCTGACTAGCCCGGTGTTCGCCGTGGCCGACACCACCACCGTGAGTCCCGGAATCGACGATGTCGCCGGGTTCGCCGCCTATCTCGACCGCTACCAGGCGGGCCTCGCCGTCGAGCGCGCCGCCGTCACCGCCCTGTAGATCCGAAGGAACCCCATGAGCCGCTCCATCGTGTTCGACCTGAAGAAGAAGACCGTCTGGTTCCTCACCGGCAGCCAGAGCCTCTACGGCGAGGAGACGCTGCGCCAGGTCGCCGCGCAGTCGCAGACCGTCGCCGTCGGTCTCACCCGCTCGGCCGACATCCCGGTCACCATCGAGTGGAAGCCGGTGCTCACCGACCGCGACGCCATTCGCCGCACGATGCTGGACGCGAACTCCGACGACGACGTGATCGGCGTGATCGTCTGGATGCACACCTTCAGCCCGGCGAAGATGTGGATCGCCGGCCTCGACGCGCTCGACAAGCCCCTGCTGCACCTGCACACGCAGGCGAACATCGACCTCCCGTGGGGCGATATCGACTTCGACTTCATGAACCTCAACCAGGCCGCGCACGGCGACCGCGAGCACGCCTATATCGAGACGCGCCTCGGCATCCCGCGCACCACCGTCGTCGGCCACGTCTCCGACCCCGCCGTCACCGCGCGCATCGGAGCGTGGACCCGCGCCGCCGCCGGCCGCGACGCCACCCGCGGCATGCGACTCGCCCGCTTCGGCGACAACATGCGCTACGTCGCCGTCACCGAGGGCGACAAGACCGAAGCCGAGCTGCGCCTCGGCGTGCAGGTCAACACCTGGGGCGTCAACGACCTCGTCGCCGCGGTGGATGCCGTGGCCGACTCCGCCGTGGACGAACTGGTCGCCGAATACCTCGACCTCTACGACGTCGTGCCCTCGCTCGTGCCCGGCGGCGAGCGCCACGAGGCGCTGCGCGACGGCGCCCGCATCGAGGCGGGTCTCCGCGCCTTCCTCGAGGAGGGCGGATTCACCGCGTTCACCGACTCGTTCGAAGACCTCGGCACCCTCACGCAGCTGCCCGGGCTCGCGGTGCAGCGCCTGATGGCCGACGGCTACGGCTTCGGCGCCGAAGGCGACTGGAAGACCGCGGTGCTCGTGCGCACCGCCGCCGTCATGGGCGCGGGACTCCCCGGCGGCGCCTCGCTCATGGAGGACTACACCTACCACCTCGAGCCGGGCAACGAACTGATCCTCGGCGCCCACATGCTCGAGGTCTCCCCCGCACTGTCGTCGGCGCGCGCGAGCCTGGAGATCCACCCGCTCGGCATCGGCGGCAAGGACGACCCCGTGCGCCTCGTCTTCACCGCCGACCCCGGCCCCGCCCTCGTCGTCGCCCTCTCGGACCAGCGCGACCGCTTCCGCCTCGTCGCGAACGTCGTCGACAACGTCGACCTCCCCGCCCCGATGCCGAAGCTGCCCGTCGGCCGCGCCGTCTGGAAGCCGCGCCCCGACTTCCGCACCTCCGCGACCGCCTGGCTCACCGCCGGCGCCGCCCACCACACCGTCATGACGAACCAGGTCGGCGTCGAGGTGTTCCGCGACTTCGCGAAGATGTCGGGTGTCGAACTGCTCGTCATCGACGAGTCCACGACGATCCCGGGCTTCGAGAACGAGGTGCGCTGGAACGCCGCCTACCACCGCCTCGCGCAGGGCCTCTAAGGCTGGGCGCGGTTCCGTAGTCGTACCGAGCCGTTCGGGCAGCTGTAGAAAGTGAAGCGGCGGCCCCGAGGAGAGCATTGCTCTATCCTCGGGACCGCCGTGATCAGGTCGTCGCAGGCTTCGACCGCGCCTTCGAGGTGGGGGTGTCGAAGATGGCGCTGATGGCGTTGCGCTTGGTCTCCGCCTCCCGCTCGATGTCGGCGCGAACGCTTGCAGCGCGCTCAAGCACCTTCGGGTCCGCTTTGCTTGCTTCGATCCACTGTTCGAGACCGATACGGATCTCTTCCGTGACGCTCCGGTCATTCAGCTGAGCGATGACGTCCAGCTGCGCGCGAAGGTCGTCGGTGATTCGCACGGCGAGCGTCCGCATCGGGCTGCTCGCCGGACGGGCGACTTCCTGGGTGGTGGGCTCACTCACGTGAGGTTCCTCCTCATCTCGGTGCGGCCGACGAACTCCTGGTGAGTTCATCTGCTTTGAGCCGCATGCGGACGAGGAATGACTCGGATTATGACGCCGGCGCCCGCGACGTCAACTGTCCGGTCGGCCGTAAACGGGTCGAATGATGTCCAGGACTTCGGTGAAGGCGCTCGTGCCGTGGGCGCGGTCACGTTCACGGAGAATGCGAACAACGACTTGACGCAAGTCAGATGGCAGTGAGCGGTCGAGGAGCCCAATGAGGGCAGGGCGTGCGTCGGGGTATCGAGTCTCAGCGATGAGGTCGAGCATCTGTTCGGCGATCTCGACAGACTGACCCGCCGTAGCTTCGATAATTCGATCGAGCCCGGCAAGCTCAGCTTGGATGACGTGAGGTCGCATGGCGTTGTGGAGTTCACGCCTCCAGAGCAGGGTCTCCCACCCTGCGAACTCAGCGCCCACCATTCCTTGAAGCAGATCGATGAACATCGTTTGCGCTTTTGCGGCGTCGGCGCGAGCGACATTGGCGAGATAGTCCGCAACGACTGCGAGATCCTGACCATCCAGGCTCGTCGTTGAGGAGTCGACAGTGGAGAGAGCGAGAGCGCGGATGGTCGGCCAGTTTTCGGGGGCCGGTGCAGCCTCAAGCGTGAGAATTCGAAGCCAGGCCACGCGTACCTGCTCAATCACACGTTCGTCACGGTCAGGGGCGTTGACGCGGGTCCGCGTTGCGGGCAACTCATCGGCCCGGATCTCCACGAAGGAGGCGAGATAGCGCACGACATCCTCGACCTGTTCGACGGTGAGATCAAGTCGCCAGATTGAGCGAATGAGGTCACCACTCACCCTCGAGGTGCTGGCCCGCGCCAGATACCGGCGGAGTCGCGGCCAATCGATGAGGTTGTCCGAGTATGAGGTGATCAGTCGGACTAGGTCGGCCGCATCGTCCTCGGTCGCAGGTGCGAGTAGCAGTTCTTCTGCGAGATCGAGCATGTCAGGCAGGAGAGGGATGAGTTCGCGTCGGAGAGCCTGCGACTTCGCCACGCGACGGATACCGAACGCATTGTGAAAGGTCGAGTCGAGGGCGAGGATGACGGGAATCATCGGCGGGTAGGCAGCCGCGAAGTTGATGGCAGCTGCTCGAAGAGCGATCCGCGACGCTTCCCCAAGTTCCGGAATCCGCGCCTTCATGTCCCTGATCACGCGCTGAGCAGGGCCATTACCGGCTGCGGCGGCTGGCGGGAGCAACGTCAGAAGTCGCTCATGCTCAAGCCAAACGCGCTCGGGCCAATGCGCGGGGACTGCGTCGCGCAGAACTCCTGCTGGAACCGCAGCGAACCCAAGAACTCGGATCGCACGTTCAGTGGAAGGCGCAGTAGGCGAGTCCTCGACCTGAGCGAGGTGGTGCTTGAGTCGGCTCGCTAGAACAGCCCCGGCTGCACTCTGAGATGCAAGGAGTTGCGGGAACACCGTGCCGTCAACGAAGGGACGAAGCTGCTCGTCATCCGCATTCCAGAACATGTCGAGCAGCTCGCCCACTTCGTCGGCGGGCTCGATTTCGCTGAAGAGCTTGCCAATCGCAACGAGCTTCGCGATCGCGAGCGAGAGCGGTTCTTCGTCGTCGGGATTCAGCACGCGCGCCAGGAGCGGACGGAGATCCGGAGTCTCCGAAGAGACCCGCCTCCACTCCGACGTGAAGAGGGCTGCGAGAGCCAGCACAGTCTCCTGGTCGTGTGGAAGCACGACGAGTGGCGGGAGGAGGTCCTCGAGCAAAGCGCGATTTCCCCCAAGCGCCTGCCAATGATGTGCCGCTACCTCGAGGAGCTCGATGAGCGCTCCGGTAGCCCTGGGCACGCGCGCCTCACGCGTGACCAACGTCTTGATGATCTGTTGCGATTCGGCGTAAGCAACCGGGGCAATCTGAATTGCCAGGTCTGCTAGAACGCGCGTCTCGTCAGAGGTGAGCGCCTCATGTCGAATGGCATCGTCAATGACTCCGGCGCGAGCGATCGAGGCGGAAACCTCGGCGGGGGCACGTCTAGCCAGTCGCGCATACGCCTCGAGGACCGCGATGTGAGACTCGGCCTCGCCGATCTCCCAGAGCACCTCCAGGACTTGACTCGCTCGCTCAGGCGGCAGGGTCGCGATCGCTGGCACAGAGCGTGCGGCGCGGGCGACCGCCGTCGGCGCGGCAGCACGGAGCGTCGGCGAATTCCGATCGATGATCCTCGGCTGACGCGTCCAGACCAGGAGACCGATGTCTTGTAGCGCTTCGGACCGTGCCAATAGCGCCTCCACGCCGCTACGTAGTTCAGCGGTCGCGGTGGGGTCCGGGGCGAGGATCAGCATTAGCTGTTCGAGAACCGCGCCGACGAAGAGGTCTCCCCGTTCTTCGACTACTCGTCGAAGAAGCGCCCTGACGGCGGGGGGGCCGGGTCGGTGCGCAAGCGATTTGGCTGCGGCGAACTCGAACACGGTCTGGTGGAAGAACCTCACCCGGTCGGCACTGTAGGTCAGGACGCCCCGTCGAAGGAGGGTGTCGATTGCCGTCGACAGCTCCGGGACCGGAAACGCTGCCGCGTCTATGACTCGCCGGGTAAGGCTCGTGAGGGTCGCCGAATCGAGCTCGGGTGTGCCGGCAGCCAAGAAGGCTAGACCGATTGCCCCAGTGACCAGCGACAGATCATCCGTGGGATGGCGGGCGAGGGCGAGGTCGTCGTCGGAACGGATGTCGCGGACGATGCGCCGCTGCCAAAGATCTTCATAGAGTCGGGTGACGTCAACTTCCTGGAGTACCGGAGGGCGACCATCGGCGAGTTCGAATAGCAGGCGCAGAAGAAGTGGACTCCGGCATATCTCGGCCACTGGGAGTCCCCGAGCGGTTGCGGCTAGAACGTCGTGGAGCGTTTGGGCGTGATCATCTCGCGGCAGATGAAGAGCCACCAGATTGGTGACTGCATCAATCAATTCTGTGTCGTCATAGACGCTGAGATGTCGTCGGCGGAGGTCGCTGCTTCGCAAGAGCTCGGCTTCGCGCGGGCGAGTGGTGAGGCCGACCGTGACACCCAGTTCTTCGGCTTCGAGGATGAGCGACCGCACGAGATGAAGCGACGCGGAGTCGTGAAGCAAGAGGTCGGCAGTGTCAACGAGGAGGACAGGCTGTTCGGAGCGCTCGATTACCGCGCGGAGCATGGCCACCGTCTTGGAGAGCGTGAGGCGCCCCGGACCCTTCTCCAAGAACCAAGCGGCGGAGATGAGAATCGGAGTTAGGGCGCTCTCGTCGCGGATCCGGTCGAAGATTCGCACGAGAAGAGTCGACTTCCCGTGCCCGGCTTCACCGACAATCGCCCACGGCCAGCTGTGCTGACTGCTTGTGAGATCGTCAAACACCGTCTGCTCGAGTGTTCGGGTCACGTAGGCATCGCGAGAAACTCGAAGATCGTCGGCGAGTTCCTCGCCTCGTGAGAGAAGCGATCCGACTTGCCGCGGAAGAGGCTCATACACTCGCACGTCCGTACGCAGATCTGACAAGAGCGAGGGACTCGCGAACGCGGCCTCCATCGCTCTCTCGACGGCACTTCTGTAGTTCTCCTGCGAACGCTTGCCGGTCTTGGCGCCGAACCCGCGTGCTGGGGCAGACCGCGTGAGCGCCTCCATCTCGGCGTACCGGGCGTAGGACCAGCGAAACGCCTTCGGGTTTCTCTCGGGGTCTGCGGCCGGATTCGCTGTCCGCAATGCCGCCGCGACGGCGCTGGTGGGTCCGCCGTCGAGATGCAGGAACGCGGATGCGCCCGCGAGAGCGGCGGACGCTTCGGCTTCGTCGCGGTACTGGCTCCTATCACGTTCGATAGCAATGGCCCGAGTCATCACGGACCGCATCACTGAGGGCGTGACCTGCTGGACCGGAACTACGAGAGCGTGCGCTATGGCTTCGGCGAGTCTCGGAAGTTCAGCGGCAGAAAGCGCAACAACGGTCGCAGAGTCGAAGATCCGCTGGACATCAAGACGCCATCCGGTGTGAGGCGGCGCGTCCAAGATCATTGGCCAATTCTTCCGTGTTCAGCGGACCAGAGCGTTCAACTGTCCGCCGCCTGTCCGCCGGTCTAGTGCCTTGTCCATCGCACCTTTTCGCCTATGCGACGTCGCCGCTTAGCCTGCCGACGACCAGATCGAGGGGCAACAGGATGCGGCAGCAGCAGACCACTAAAGGCGAAACGTCGAACCGCCTCGATGCGGCAGCGAAGTACCCATACGAGTTCGAGTTGTTGCGGTGTGGCCGGATAACGCGCGGAATCGTCGTCTTCGCGGCAAGCCCCGCCGATGCTTACGCATCCATCAGGATGCGACTCGAGCAAGGCGAGAGTCCTCGGTTTGCCGGCCTCTGCAAACCCCTGCAGGTGCTCGGTCACCCACATTCTTCTGGCGCTTCCTCGCGCCGGTAGTGCCGGAACGGCGCAGCGACAACTGCGCCGTTCCGTGTCAGAAACACCCACCCATTCACTGCGAAATGAAAAAAGAAGGGAACGTCAATGACGTCCACCACGCTACACCGCGCCCTCTGCGCGGGGCTCTTCGTTATCACCGCCACGCTCGGACTCACCGGGTGCGGAATGTCCCCCGGGGGCGACGTGGGCGAGAACCTCGAGGTCCTCGCCACCTGCCCCGCGGACGACCAGAAGGTCGCGTCGCTCGTCCTGCCGGACGGCACCACCTCGGGCCGAACGGACGAGACCGATGCGCTCTACCTCAAGACGATCGAGGAGATCGCGCGCCGCACCACGATCTGCGGAGGCCGCCTGACCGTCGCCGCGTTCTCCTCGTCCTCCGGCTCGACCGTCGAGATCTACGACGGGGAGATCAAACTCGAGGGAGCCACCGACATCGCGAACATGCGCAAGGTGGACGACGAGGTCGAGTCGATCATGGAGGAGATCTCGGCCGACTACGAGTCCGCGATGTCCTCGGTCCCGGAGGGCGGCACCGACATCGTCGGCCTCTACCGGCTGTTCGGCGAGCAGGCGCAACAGCTCCCCGACTACCAGCTCGAGGTCACGGTCCTCACCGACGGGCTGAACAACCTCGGCGTCAACACCGAGCGCGAGATGTCGACCGAGGAGGCCACGGCGCTCGCGGACAGCGTGAACGTGCCGACGCTTCCGACCAACTCGTCGATCACGGTCGCGGGCATCGGTCGCACCGCGGACGGCGCCCTCCCGTCGCCGGTGATCAGCGGGCTCGTGACCTTCTACACCCGCCTCTGCGACAACACCGGCGCGGAGACCTGCCTCGCCGTCACGGACTGGCGGTGATCGGCATGGCGAAGCAGAACCTGAGCCCGAGCGACATCGCCGCCGCGCAGGAGGCCGTCGCGGAGCAGATCAGCCTGCAGCGTGTCGACGACGCCGCGGCCATCGTTCGCCCAGCGAGCGTCGGCCAGACCTGGGTCGAGCACGAGTACGACGAACTCGAGGCTGAGCAGGATCCGCTCTGGGCAGCGTCCGGCACCGAGGAGTCGCGCGACTCGGTCGTGGAGGCGGCGGGGCTCACCCCCGCCGCCTCGGCGGCCGAGCGCATGCTCACCGGCCACATCCCGGTGCTCGCGGCGGCGGAGACGCGGCTGGTCGACACGACCGAGGCGTTGACCGCCTTCCGTCGCCGCCCGCCGAAGTCCAAGGTCTGGCACTACTGCGCCAAGGGCGGCTTCCTCGTGGGCGACGTGGCGGGCATCGCAGGCGCCTCGATCATGATGGGCGAGATCCCGGTGCTCGCGTTCACGATGTCGTTCTCGGCCGCCATCGCGACCGTCGTCGCAGGCCTCACCGGCGCCGAGGTTCGCGATCTGCGCTCGAGTGTCCGGCGGCAGCGCGAGGTCGAGTCGCTCACCGAGAAGCAGGTGCCGTTCCAGCACCTTTTCACCGGCATCGACGACGGCAAGAAGTACGTGAGGGCCCTGATCGGGGTGTCGGTGACGGTGGGCAGCATCATCGCCTGCTCGATCTTCGCGCTCCGTTACAGCCTCGAGGGTCCGCTGGTCGGTCTGGTCTACGGCGGCATCGCCGGGGCGATCGCCGCGGCGTCCTTCATCGAGTCGTACATGTACGCGGACGAGATCGCCGACCAGATCGACAACGCGCAGAACGACTACGACAAGGAGCTCGCGCGCCACACCAAGCTCGCCGGCAGCGAGCCGTGGAAGCAGCACGCCACCCGCGCCGCTGACGCCGAGTCGGTCCAGTCCGAGCACGCCAGTCGCGGTGAGGCCGCACAGCACCGGGTGCGCTCGCTCAAGTTCGGCATCCTCCGGCGCAACCCGGGCGTTGTCGGACACGGTGACCAGCCCGACCAGGTCGGCCGCACCACTCGGAAGGGCGGCGACAAGTGAGCGGGCTGCTGCACCAGCCCGGACTCCGCCCGTCGGCGCTCCTGCCCGTGCCGACCACGATCCCGACGCGATCGAAGGAGTCCTGGTACGAGCTGGGTTGGCCGGGGTTCGAGTCGCGGGTGCCGTGCGTCGACATCGAGGTCTTCGACGACTCGGGGTCGGTCGCGTCGCCGCAGGGCAACGACCCGGTGGGTGGCCGGTACCGGGAGGCGACCCGTGCACTCAAGGTCGTCCGAGCCTGGACGCACACGTCGAAGCCGAAGGTCGCGATCCTGCACTTCGACGACCCCGTCGGCGCGAGCGGGGTGATGCCCCTCATCGGCGCAACCACGCCCGCACGCCTGAAGGCCGCGCTGCAGGTGCCGTGGGGCGGGGCGGGTACGAGCGACCTGAGCCCCTCGCTCTCGTCCGCCGAGAGGATCGCGTCGGCGCACTCGGATCACGATGTGCGGTTGACGATCTTCTCGGACTTCGAGATCACCGACCGCGACCCGAGCGCGGTGTTCGAGCGGCTGCGCGCCTTCCCCGGGTGGGTGCACGCGGTCGTGTTCAACGCGGAGCCGCCGATCGAGCTCGAGGCCGACAACATCACGGTCACCCAGGTCGTGTCAGGGGATCCTGTCGGCTCGGTCGCCGCGGCCGTGCACCGCTCGCTCACCGCGACCCGGCGGGGTGCACGCGGTTCCCTGCTGCGGGTGGGGGTGCGGCGATGATGACCCGCGACCTCGAGCCGATCACGTTCAGCCACGTCGACCTCGCGCATGCTCGGGCTGAGCTGAGCGAGTTCGTCATCCTCATGGCGGAGACCACGGAGAAGCGGCTGGGCTTCGGCTGGACGGCCACGCCCGACGCTCCGAACTCGTGGAAGTCGTTGAAGATCGCCTGGCAGCAGTCCCTGGACACCTTCGAGCCGCTGCCGATCTTCGACAGCGCCTCGGAGTCGGTGATCTTCACCAGCGGCGAGGCGAACATCGCCTACCGCTTCTGGCACGACGTCACCCACCTGGAGCGGCGCCGGAACTTCACCAACGCGCACGAGCTCGACATGGCCGCGTTCCACCTCGCCGAGGCCGAGAAGCACGGGCTCGAACGAGGCTCGCTCCCGTGGCGGCTGCTCCACGCCGACGCGGTCGGGCAGACGCTCCACTGGGCGATCCTCCACGAGTTCGTCGCCGACCAGCGCGTCTTCATCCTCAACATCATCGAGTTCGGGATGGAAGCGGCTCTCCTGGCCGAGATGGCTCGACTCGGCCTGCTGCGACCGCAGGTGCTGCCGTTCGGTGTGGATTTCACAACGGCGGCCGTGGCCCCGAAACCGCCCACCGAGTTCCTTCCCTGACCCGGTGTGCCCCGTGTCCGGTCGCCCGTCCCACCGCCTTCGCGGACGGGCGACCGGACGCTTCCCACTCGCGCTCCCCTGCTTCATAACTTCCACGTCACCCCCGCATCTGCCGCCAACGCGGCCCGAGTCACGCGGGAGGAAGGAGACCCCATGACCACCATCAAGAAGCCGACGACGACGTCGACCACGAAGAAGACCTACCCGCAGAAGCGCTACGCCTGCGTCGCCCTCGACCCGCCGTGGTCGCACTTCCAGCACGGCAAGCTCGGCGCCGCCAACCACTACTCGCTGATGAGTCTCGAGCAGATCGCCGGCCTGCCGATCCCCGACCTACTCACCGACGACGCTCACGTCTGGATCTGGGTTACCGTCGCGTCCCGCTTCGACGCCCAACGCATCGCCGAAGAACGCTGGGGACTGACGTTCCGGTCCGAGCTCATCTGGGACAAGCGCAAGACCGGCCTCGGCAACTACCTCCGCGGCTCCCACGAGTCGCTGCTGCTCTTCACCAAGGGGCGCGCGCCGATCCGGTTCAAGGCGCAGCGTGACGTCGCCGACTGGCCCGTGCAAGACCACAGTCACAAGCCCGAAGAGGCCTGGGTGATGATCCAGCGCTGCTCCCCCGGCCCGTACCTCGAACTCTTCGCGCGCGCCCGCTTCCCCGGCGTGGAGATCTGGGGCAACCAGGCACCCGGCGGATCCGACGTCCACCTTCCCGGATACCCCGTCCCGGCCTACTCCGACCGCGCCATGAACCCGACCCCGGGCGACGGCGACGCCTGGTCGGACGGCGTGATCAGAAAGGCCGCGTGACCCACTCGTGAACAACAAGAAGGAGGACAAGCCCACCATGAGCCAGACGTTTCTGCGCACCTGCCTGACGTTCCTCGCGGGCATCATCGCCCTCTGGATCGCCCTCGAACTGCTCGCCCGGTTCTGGATGTGGCTGCTCCTCATCGCCGGCATCGGCGCGGCCGGTTACATCGTCTTCCGCATCATCCGAGCACGACAGGACAGGTGGTGAGCATGAGCACGATCACCTCTGTCGAAACGATGTGGAATGCACAACGACAGTTGACCGATCCTGTTCGTCGGCGTACAAGCAGGGCAGGGAGAACTGTTCCGAAAAGTGAACAGCGGCTGGTGGGTCGCCCTGTAAGCGGAGACCACTCGCCATGACAGACGCCCACCCTCAGCGCGCTGCAAAGCGCACTCGCCGAAGCGCCGACCACCACATCGTCGTGCGCATCAAGCCCGACCAGCCGACCAACATGTCGCTGCTGGCGGAGGCTCTGATGCTGCACGCCGCGGAGCAGCGCGCCAAAGACGAGGGGTCTCCGGTGCCGCACCTGGCCGGGATGCAGAAGCTCGCCTACCGCCGCCGCACCCACGTGGAGGGCGACGATGACTAGTTCGACTCCCCTGGTGTACTCGCGGCTGTTCCTGCCGCACCCGCTCCCGGCCGAGAAGGTGTCCGCCTTCCTCACCCGACTCGCCGCCGACCGCACCGGCCACCCCGTCGTGCTCGAAACCCGCGGCGACGAAGACGGAATCCAGCACCTCATCGGCTGCGACTCGACCTACGTCCACCAACTGCGTCGGATCCTCTCCGACCTCATTCCCGGCTCGATCATGGCTGGCCTCGATGGCTACTCGAGGCCGTCCATGATCGCCGCCGGGCACGTCACGCTCACCCCCGTCGGCCTGCCCCTAGAGTCGTCGGACCCGGAGCGCGTCATCCGGGCCGTCTACTCGGCGCTCGGCCGGACGCACAAGAACGGCGAAGCCGCGTGCATTCAGCTTGTCTTGGGGCAGGGCACCGCTCCTCGCGCCGTGCCTGCCAAGATCAGCGAGCCGCGTTTCAGCGTCTGGAAGGCCCTCACGACCGGGCAGCCCGACGCCACCAGCGAGACCCGCAACCGCGTCCGCGACCACGCCAGCCACTACGCGATCGACGGCATCCTCCGCATCGGCGTCACCGCCGGCACCTCGGACAAGCGGCGCCGCATGATCATGGAGATCCTCGCCGCCATCGCCACCACCCAGTCGCCCGGCGTGAAACTCTCCATCCTCAAGGAGGACCCGAACCGGCTCAACATGAGCCCGCTCATCCGCCGAGGCGTGCTGCGCCTCTCCGTCCCGGAACTCGTCGCCTGGTCGGCCTGGCCGATCGGCGATCAGCAACTCCCGGGGATGCCGCCGGTGCACCCCAAGATGCTCCGCGCCGACGCCGCCGTCCACACCGGTGAGCGCACCTTCGCCACCTCGCTCGTACCGGGTGACGGACGCAACCTCGGCGTCGAAGCCGGCGACGGCCTCTTCCACGGCTTCGGCCTCGGACCCACCGGGTCCGGCAAGACGACGCTCATGGAGCACCTGATGCTCGCCGACATCAACGCCGGCTACGGCGTCGTCGTCCTCGACCCGAAAGACCAGACCCCGGCGAACCTGCTCGAGCGGATGCCGAAGTCCCGGTGGAAGGACGTTGCCGTCATCGACGGGTCCGACACCGACCCGCTCGGTTTCAACCCGCTCGACGCCACCGGACGCGACCCCGACGTCGTGGCCGACAGCATCCTCGCCGTCTTCAAGAAGATCTTCGCCGAAGGCTGGGGCCCGAGAACAGCCGACATCTACTCCGCATCCCTCCGCACCCTCGCGCGTGCCGGAACCCCCGAAGCACCCAACACCCTCGTCGATCTGCCCCGACTCTGGACCGACGCGGCCTTCCGCCGCAGCCAGGTCGCCGTCGTCCAGGACGACGTCGCGCTCATGGGCTTCTGGAGTTGGTACGACTCCCTCAGCCCCGCAGCGCAAGCGAACGCCATCGCTCCACCGATGAACAAACTCCGCCAGGTCCTGCTTCGCCCGGCCGCCGTCAAGATCCTCGGCCAGCGCAAGCCCGGCTTCCGTCTCCGGGACGTCTTCCGCGACCGCAAGGTCGTCCTCGTCCCGCTCAACGAAGGACTCATCGGACCGCTCACCGCCGAGCTGCTCGGTTCACTCGTGATCGCCGAAGTGTGGCAGGCCGTGCAGGAACGCGCCGCCGAGAAGGGCCACGCCAAGCACCCGGGGTTCGTCTACGTCGACGAGGCCGACCGCTTCCTCAACCTGCCCGTGTCCCTCACCGACGCGCTCGCCCGATCCCGTTCGCTCTCGGTCGGCTGGTTCCTTTCAACCCAGTACTTCGACCAACTGCCGAAGGAGATGAAGTCGGCCGTCAAATCGAACGCCCGCACGAAGGTCGTCTTCCGACTCGAATCCGACGACGACGCCCGCACGTTCGCCCGCCTCGCACCCGAGCTGACGGACGAGGACTTCATGTCCCTCGGCAAGTACGAGGTCTACCTCCGCCTCGTCGCCGACGGCATCACCACCGGCTGGGCACTGGGCAAAACCCTCCCGCCGACAGCCCCGACGGTCGACCCGAACGAAGTCCGCCGAGTCAGCCGAGACCACCACCGCCCTGACCCGGTCGAAGACGTGCCGCTCGGGCTCACTCCCGAGCCGACCACTCCCGCGGTCAGTGCGGGTCCGATCGGTCGCCGCAGAAGGAGCACGACATGATCGCTTCGCGTCTTGAGAACAGAGGTCAGATGCGTCTGTTCGGGTGTCTTTTCGCCTGTCTTTTCACGACGCCCACTTCCTCCTCAGATCCCCGCCATTCCAGCCGATTCCCGACCCCTTCGGATGGGACTCACCCCTGTACCAGGGGTGGCGAGGCGCCGCACACGGGAGGTCCACGATGAGCTACACCGACCCGCGCCTCCTCCTGCAACGCCTCACCGAACGCGACCGTGCCGTGCTCGACGACATCGAAAAGTTCCGACTCCTCTCGACCCGGTTGGTGCAGCGACTCCATTTCCCGATCGGCACGAGCGCCCACGTCACCGCGTCGGCCGCCACCAAGGCGACCATGCGCGTCCTCACCCGGCTGAACGATCACGGCGTCATCGGCCACCTCGAGCGGCGGATCGGCGGCGTACGTCACGGCTCTCAGGGCTACATCTGGCAACTCACCTCGACCGGCGCCACCATCCAACGCACCCGCCGTGGTGAGACCGGACGCCGCCGCTACACCGAACCGTCCGCGCTGTTCTCCGACCACACTCTCGCCGTCGCCGAGCTCGCCGTCACGATCCGTGAACTCGCCGCCGCCGGCCACCTCGACGTCCTCGCGCTGCAGACCGAGCCGGACTGCTGGCGCGACTACGTCGGCCCGCATGGACTGATGCAGACGATCAAGCCCGACCTCTACTCCGTCACGGCCGCCGGCGAGTTCGAAGACCACCTGTTCCTCGAAGCAGACCAGGGCAGCGAACACCTTCCCCAGGTACTCGCCAAGTGCCGCGCCTACGCCGCCTACCACGCGACCGGGGCCGAGCAGCATCGCTCCGGCGTCTTCCCGCTCGTCCTCTGGATCACCCCGAGCCGCGCCCGCGCCCTCCAACTTCGACGCGCGATCGCCTCCGACGCGAACCTCCCGAGCGACCTGTTCCAGGTCATCACCACCGACCAGTTCGCCGACCACCTGACCATCACCGCCGAGGACACCTCCTAACCGGAGCGACCCCGTCCGACGCCCACCACCAACCGCGACGCCATGAAAGGAGGACCATCCATGGAACGCACCCCCGACCAGACACCCGAGACCACCACCGAGCACGCGAACGTCATCACCGAGGAGCTGCTCGCCTCGCTCCCGGAGCCCCGCGAAGCCGCCGGAGTGATCACGGCGCTTCTCGCCGACCACACCCGCGAGGACTACTTCAACGCCCTCTCCGAAAGCCGCGACATCCCACCCGCGACCGCCCGCGCCATCGCCTACAACCTCGTCGCCCACGCGCCGGGCGGCACCACGACGGGCGCACTCGAACGCTTCGCCCAGACGGGCGCCGGGAGTCACGACGGCGTCCGCGCCGAGTACCTGCCGCTCTACGAGCACCCGATCATGCCCGCCGAAGGACGCATGCTGCTCGATGCACTCGGCACCTACCTCTTCCATCAACACCACCCAGCTCCCGCCACCCCACCGCTGGCGTACGCGCTCGATGGCGGTCTCTTCTACACCGAGGATCACGGTGAGCGCGTCGCCGTCGCCTTCCAACTCCCGATGGGGCTCGCCGCCGAGGAAGTCCGCCCGCTGGGCCGGTTTCTGGAGCGCCACCTGCAGCGCTACGGCGACCCGTTCCGCGCCTACCTTCGCCTCCCCGGCGTCGACGCCACCAGCCCGACCCTCGTCGTCGACTACCTCAGCGCGCACGCCATCGACGAGGAAGCCGACGTGTTGAAGGGCCAGAGCGAGATCGCCTGGGATGCGGTGGAGATCGGAGGACGGCTTCATGTCTTCACTCGATAGCCACGCCACACGCCACCGACTTCGCTGCGAGGAGCAAGAAGCACACGCCGCCGAAGTGATCCGCGCCGAGCTCCATCACGGCGACGTCATCACCAGTGACGTCGCCCGACTGATCGCCGCAACCGTCCACGCCGGACCAGGCACCGCCCTCGAGCGCTTCGCCGCATCCGGCGCCATCGACGCCGAGTCGGCGATCGCCGAAATCGACAGGTGCCTGCTCAACAGGCAACGGGCGAACTGGGTGATCGCGCTCTGGGACTACATCGAGCGCCTCCCCAGCCGAGCACCCGCAGCGGCTCTCGCCGGGGAGGTCGCCTGATGGAACAGCAGCGCCCCGAACGCCGGCCAGCCCACCGAGCCGAGACCGACCCGGAGATCCAGATCCTCATCGAGAGCGGAATCGAAGTCGCACGCCGCGGCCGCCGCGACATCGACCCCGCGACCGCCCGAATGATCGCTCACGCCCTCGCCACCGCACCGGACGGTCCCATGGCCCGCTTCGCCAAAACCAACCAGATCAGCAACGACGAAGCACGAGCCGAGTACCTCCCGATCTACCTCGACGAGACGACCCCCGACGACATTCGAGAACTGATCGACTGGCTCGGCGTCTACCTGATCCACACCGAGAACCCGCGCCCGCTCCGGGCCGACCACTTCGGATCCGCACCCTCGCTGAGCGCCGTCCTGTGGCAGATCACCCGCACACTCGACGGCATCCCCGTCGACCTCTACGTCCGCGGCGACCTGAGTCCGGACGACGAACCCGAGGTCCTCGAGCGCCTCACCGGGCTGATCCGCACCTACGGCGACCCGTTCCTGCACTTCCTCGAAATGCACGACGTCGACGGCGCCGCCGACAACGCCGAACAGTCCTTCCATGACTTCTTCGTCGGCTCATTCACCAGCAAAGAGGAGGCTCTCAAAGGCCTCATCGAAATCGACGAGATCGAGGAAGCGATCAGCGCCCTCGCCACCCGCTACACCGGCGCCGAATACGTCAGCCTCGACCGCGAAGCCCTCTGGGAACGCGTCTGCGACGTCTGGGACGTCATCGAGTCCGGCGAGCAGTACCACGTCTTCAACAAGTAACCGAGAGGAGGAACCCCATGGAGAAATCACACGAGCACAGCGACAACGCACCCGACGACATCCGGCGACGCCTCCGATCCGAACTGATCGAAGAACTCCCCGATTCCCCGCCCTCGCCCAGCCACATCGCCACCCAACTGCGCACCGCTATCCAGACCGCGGTCCTACAAGCTCACCTCGGCGGGCGGCCCCTGGAGCAAGACGACGCCCACATCATCGCCGAGTTCATGTCCTTCGCCGTCGATCGACCGGCCAGCCACCTCGCCGCCTTCGGCCACCGCAACGGCCTCGACTACGACGGCACGCGAGAGGAACTGCTCGAGCTGGCTGCACGTCCAACGCTTCGCCTGGAGATGCGGGAAGTCATCAATTGGCTGAGCTCCTACCTGCTCTACCAGCAGGCACCTGAACTCGAACCGCCCGGCAATCCGCCCGGGGCCTGGCGGCACGAGATCGCGTACAAGGAGGAACTGGGGCTCACCGCCGCACTCCACATCCGCGGCAACCCGACCCGCGCCGAAGCCAGCGACGTGTTCGAAACCGCCACCCGCTTCGTGCTCGAACACGGCGTGCCCGCACTCGCGTTCCTGCGGCTGCCCGGCAGCGACGCGGCGGCGCCCGATCTCGACGAGGACTTCCGCGCGCGGTACATCGGAAGCTTCCCGACGCTGCGATCCGCGTTCGCAGCGCTCGTTAGGGAAGGGTTCGGGGCCGTGTGCGCGGCGGATGTCGGAGGGGAGGTGCATCTCTTCCGCCGCTACCCATAGCGGTCAGGCCACGACGTCAGACACCAGAGAACGCGCCGTTCGCCGAAAGCAGACAGAAAGTGTTGTGAAATATGCCTCCGACCAGGGATTTTGTCGCCAACAGGAGTAAAATGGGGAGGATGTAAATGGAGACCCGCCACATGCAGAAGCAAGCGGAACCGGCCGCGCGTCTCGGCCTGCTAATCCAACAGACGCGTCAATCCCAACGTCTCTCCCTCCGCCGGCTCGGGTCGATGTCTGGCATCCCGCACTCGACGATCGTCCGCATCGAACGCGGCGAGATCGCACGCCCGCGACCCGACATGCTCACCGCGCTGGCCAAGACCCTCACCATCCCGATCGCCGACCTCTACGCAATGGTGCAGTACTCAGCACCCCACGACCTGCCGTCGTTCGCGCCCTACCTCCGCGCCCGCTACAGCGACCTACCTGCTCAAGCGATCGAAGAACTCAGCCGCTACTTCCAGCACCTCGCCTCACGCGAAGGCGTCAGCCTCGAAGGCCCCCCGAACCACGAAGACGAAAACCGGTAACCGACCAACAGCTCAATCCCTGGGTGGGGAACGAAAGGAGGAGAACCACCATGACACTTTTGCAACAGGACCACGCAGCACAGGAACCGAACCACATGAACGCCGCACCGCCGACGCGGCGCCACGTCATCCGGCGGCTTCGTCGACTCATCCCCGCCCACGGCGAACCGATGAGCTGGCGCGAAGCCGAACGCGTCAGCCGAGCGCAGGCCGCCCTGCTCACCCGCCTCAGCGACCAAGCAGGCACCGACATCGTCGATTACGTGTCCCACCTACCCGTGGTGCGCGTCGAACTCGACGCCGCACTCCCTGACTACTGCACTAGCTACTGGGACGCCGCCGCCGCACAGTGGGTCATCATCATCCGCGCCACCGACGACCTCCCCCAACGACGCTTCAGCGTCCTGCACGAGTTCAAGCACATCCTCGACCGCGGACACGCCAACGACCTCTACGACCCGCGCTACATCCACGGACTCGTTCAAGCCGGCATGGCCGCCGACCAGTTCGCCAACCAGAGCCTCATGCCCGCGCGACGCCTCCGAGCCCTCTTGCGCGAAGGCGCAACCATGGCGACCCTCGCCCGGACGTTCAAAGTCCCCACGCGTCGCGCGCGCGAACGCATGTCGGACCTGAACCTGCTCCCCACCATCAAGCATCCCGAAAGGAGGGAATCATCATGACCCCGAACACCACATCCACCACCGCCGACCTCGTCTACACGGTCGGCGAGATCGCCGAGAAGCTGAAGATCAGCCAATGGATGGTCAACAAACTCATCCGCGAAAAGACACTGCACAGCATCCAGATCGGAGCCAGACGCCTGGTTCCCGCCACCGACCTTGAGGAGTACCTGCGAGGACTCCGCAAGGAAGGAAGGGGCATCCGCCATGGCCAGTAGAGCACCCCGCGGCACCGGCACCGTCTACCAACGCAAAGACGGCCGCTACGAAGGCGCCGGCTACGTCCTGACCGTCAACGGCGGCCGCCGCCGAGTACGCGCCTACGGTGCCACCCGACTCGAAGCCCACATGCGCATCCAGGAACTTCTCGAGCAGAGCCGCAAAGGCGTACCCGTCGCCGCGAGCGCAACAACCGTCTCGTCCTGGCTGGATCACTGGATGACGAACGTCGTCGCCGTCAAGAACCGGCCACGCACCGTCGAGCTGTACGAGGCGACGATTCGACTCCACATCAAGCCGCTCCTCGGCGCCAAGAAGCTGACACATCTGTCGGTGACCGACGTCCAGGCCGCCATAAACGCACTCCTCACTGCGGGGCATTCAGCCCGCACCGTTCACAAGATGCGGACCGTCCTCTCAGCCGCCCTGGGTCGAGCCCAGCGCGAGGAGATCGTCATCCGCAACGTCGCTCGGCTCGTTGAACTGCCCACCTACGAGCGGAAGACGATTCGCCCGTGGAACGTCGAGCAAGCCACGCGCTTCCTCCATGAAGTCGAGGGACACACCTGGGAAGCGGGATATCAGCTCCTCATCCTGTGCGGCATGCGTCGCGGAGAAGTCCTTGGACTGCGGTGGAGCGATATCGACTTCATGACGGACACGCTTGAAGTCGCGCAGCAGCTTCAGCGCATCGGCAGTCGCCTCCAGACCGGTCCAGTCAAGACCAGCGCCGGACGGCGCACTCTCCCTCTGCTCCCGTCCGTCAAGCGGACGCTGCTCCGTCACGCCGCGGCGAGCGGAATCGACCTCTCGGATCCCGCGTCCCTGGGCGAGCAACTCGTCCTGACGAGTTCGACGGGCCAGCCCGTCGAACCTGGAAACTTCGCTCGAACGTTCCAGCTGCTCAGTGAGCGGGCGAACCTGCCGAGGATCACCGTGCACCACACGCGCCACACCGCGGCGACCCTACTCAAGCACCTCGGTGTCCCGGCTCGCGACGCCCAACTGATCCTGGGTCACTCCAACGTCACCACGACGCAGCAGCTCTACCAGCACGGCGACATCGACGCTCAGCGCGACGCCCTCATCAACGTCGAACGCGCACTGACTCAACCCGCGCTCGACGGAGCTGCAACCGAGCCGAGTGCGGCAGACGGTCGTGACGTAAGCCGTCAAAGACGGCTTACGTCAGTCCAATCGGCCCTCGAGTCGTCGACCGACGATGCGCTCTCGACCAACGAAAACCGCCGTCTTCCAGAGGCGGAGACGGCGGACTTCGTTGGTGGGACCAGTGGGGCTCGAACCCACGACACCCTGCTTAAAAGGCTGATCCCGACCCTCGCTGACACGCTACCCGCCTCTGTTCTCGAAGCCCTCCACATGCGCACACGACAGCACATCGTCGGCCGTGTAGCCGTCAGAATCAGCCGTCAAACCGTCGACTCGCCTGTCCCATCGGCACACGACATCGACGACCTCGCCGCCCTCCGCGATGCCTGCCACGCCACACGCTTCGAACGACTCCGAACCCACTCATTCCCGCTCAGTCTGATCCCGAAGGAGACCCGCGCATGACCGCCGACTTCAACCTCCACAACCTGATCGGCGTACCCGACGTCGCCACCCTCCACGACGGGCTCGAACAGCTCAGGCTCGGCGACATCCTGGGCGACACCGTCTCGCTCGACGAGATCCCACCGGGCTCCCGAGCCGTCGCCTACCTGCGCGTCTCGAGCGAACAGCAGACCCGCACAAGCTACGACGCGCACGGGCAGTCCATCCCGGCACAACGGGTCGCCTGCCAGCGCAAGGCGGACGAGCTCGGGGTGACGATCATCGACGAGTACATCGAGCCCGGCAAGTCCGCGACCGAGATGAGCAAGCGGCCGGCCTTCCGGCAGATGCTCGCGAGAATCCAGCAACAGGGCGATGTCGACTACGTGATCGTCTACATGATGTCCCGCATGGCGAGGAACCGCTACGACGACGCCCTCGTCGGCATCGCCCTGAAGAAGATGGGTGTCACGCTCGTCTCCGCCACCGAACGGATCGACGAGACCCCGACCGGACAGCTCATGCAAGGCATGCTCGCTGTCATCAACGAGTACCAGTCGAAGGCATCCGGCGCCGACATCGCCTACAAGATGGGCGAGAAGGTCAAGCGAGGCGGCAGCGTCGGCCGCGCCCCTATCGGCTACCTCAACACGATGGACACGACCGAGGGACGTCAGATCCGCACCGTCGTCCCCGACCCCGAGCGGGCACCGTTCATCCGCCTCGCGTTCGAGCTCTACTCCACGGGCGAGTACAGCATTGGCGATCTCGTCGACGAGCTCACCGACCGAGGATTGATGACCCGCCGCACCCCGAAGCGTCCGTCAACTCCGGTGTCGACGAACAAGATGCACCAGTTGCTGCGCGACCGGTACTACCTCGGCTACGTCAACTACAAGGGCGAGGAGTTTCCCGGACGACACGAAGCCCTCGTCGACGAAGAGCTCTTCGAGAAGGTCCAGGGCATCGTCAAGTCACGCGGCTACTCCGCCGAACGACGCCGAGAACACCACCACTACCTCAAGGGCACCGTCTACTGCGGTGAGTGCTGGACCGAGCGTGGCATAGAGCAGCGGCTCGTCCTCCAACGTGCGAAGGGTCGCAATGGAGGCGAGTACTTCTACTTCTTCTGCCCCAACAAGCGGAACGGCTGCAGCCAGCCCTTCCACAACGTCTGGCGGATCGAGGACGCGATCGAGGACTTCTACAAGGCCAAGCACTACGACCCCGAGTTCCTCGACGCGCTCCGGTCGCTCATGATCGACACGGTCTCCAACCAGGACGAGGCACAGAGGCTTCTCCGGAACCAGCTCAAGGACCAGCTCGCGAGCCTCGACGCGCAGGAAGAGAACCTGCTCGACCTACTCGGCGACCCCGACGTTCCCAACGTGAAGATCAAAGCTCGTCTTCGCACCATCAAGCAGGAACGCGAACGACTCGCCGAGCAGCTCGGCGGAGTCGAACTCAACCTCACCGCGGGCGCCCGCTACATCGAAGCTAGCCTCGCGCTGCTCGAGAACGCTTACGAGCTCTACCTCGAGGCCAGCGACGAAGTGCGCCGACGTCTCAACCAGGCGATCTACCACCGCTTCTTCATCAGCGACGAGAACATCACCGACATCAGGCTCAACGAGCCGCACGGCCACCTTTTCGCGACCCAGGCCGCGTTCCATGCAGCCAAAGCCGGACAGGAGAATGACGCGATCCTGTCCGCCTTCACCACCGCGTTCGCCACCGCCCAAGGAGACAAAAGAAAGGCCGCCCCGAAGGGCGGCCTTTCCAACTCGCTAGGTGCGACAACGGCTTGGGCCTACTTGTTTACCGCCGACTCGTCGGACGGTGTTTCTAATAAGCCTCCAATGGTGGAGATGGGGGGAATTGAACCCCCGTCCATCGCTGAGGACCTGCGCCTTCTCCGGGCGCAGCTCGTGAAAGCGTTCTACTCGGCTCCGACCTTTGCCACGAGCATCTAGGTCGACGAGCC
>Ga0209066_10001069_pt1 | contig 37473 bp, 27 predicted proteins | sample All_14_2_FD_187198 | JGI IMG/M metagenome (GOLD analysis project Ga0209066, IMG submission 187198) | Freshwater microbial communities in response to fracking from Pennsylvania, USA - Allegheny Zone_MetaG_DW_15 (SPAdes) (version 2) ... | reverse complement strand
CCTCTCCCCGGCCCCCGCGGCGCCGCCGCGCCCGCCGCTGCTCGACCGCTTCCGCACGCCGCTCATCGTCGCGCTCGTGGGACTCGCCCTCAGCGTCGCGCTGGCCGGCGGCATGGCGCTCCTGAGCGCGAGCCGCGACGCGCCGCCGGCCACGCTCGCCGTCACCGTCCCGGACTTCGACCTGCCCTCCTGCGCCGCCTACCCGCTGACGCCTCCGGACAAGAACCTGCTGCCCCTGCTGCCCGCCGCCCTGAATGCGGACGGGCGGCTGGACGGCTGGCGCTACGCGTTCGAGGACCGGCTCGGCCAGACGTTCAGCATCGGCCTGCGCGACAGCGCCACCACCCTGTGCATCCGTCACGCGGGGCCGCACAAGGCCCAGCTCGAATCCCCGCTGATCAACCTGGCGGGAACCCACCTCCGCGCGCTCCGCCTCCGGGGGCGGATCAGGAAAGGCGAGACCTTCTCGGGCACGGTCTTCTACCAGCTCGTCACCTACACCAGCCAGCCCGACGGCACGCCGACACCGTACAAGACCGAGAGCTTCGAGGTCCGCGACACGCGCCAGAAAGCCTCCACGCCCGCAGCCACGCTGACGCGCAAAGTTGCGCTGTCGAAGCCGATCACGCACGTGCGCTTCCGCGTCGACGCGTCCTTCGAGGGCACGCTGGAGATCGAGCAGCCCTATCTCGGCGCGCCCGTCCAGGAGAACAAAGAATGATCAAGACGATCCCCGGCGAAGTGTGGGCTTTCGACTGCGAATGGGTCCCCGACCTTCAGGCCGGCCGGCTGCTCTACCGCCTGCCGGAGGAGCTGCCGTCGCAGGAGGTCCTGCGCATCATGTGGGAACAGGGCGGCGCGACCCCGGAGAACCCGACGCCGTTCCTGCGGACGCTGTTCTGCCGCGTGGTCTCGATCGCGGCGGTCATCCGCCGCACCTACAAGAACGGCGAGGTCCAGCTCTTCCTCCAGGCCTTGCCCGAAGCCCCGGAAGACGAGGCCCAGGACGAGCCCTACATCCTCCGGCGCTTTCTGGCCGACGGCCTCGCCAGCCGGGCGCCTCAGCTGGTCGGCTTCAACTCGCGCAACGCGGACCTGCGGATCCTCACCCAGCGCGCCATCGTCCACGGCCTCTCGCTGCAGAGCCTCTGCGCGCGCCTCGACGCCAAGCCTTGGGAAAGCCTCGACGTGGACCTGATGGAACTGGTGAGCGGCTACGGCAAGAGCTACGCCGTCTCGCTGCACGAGATCGCCACCCTCTCGGGCATCCCGGGCAAGCTCGACACCACCGGCGACGACGTCTGCGGCCTCTGGTACAGCGGGGCGCGCAGAGCCGTGGTCCAGTACAACTGCTTCGACGCGCTCACCACCTACCTCGTCTGGCTGCGCATGGCCTACTTCTCGGGCTGCTTCACCGAACCCGAATACGTCGCGGAACAGCAGCGCGTGCGGCGGCTCCTGGAGGAGCGCCTCCAGAAGCCGGACGGCGCCTTCCTGAGCGTGTACCTCGACGCCTGGCGCGACCTCAAGGCCCGCACCGGGCAGCTCGGCGACGGCGTCTTCACGCTTGCGTGATCAGGCTCAGTGCACGCCGCGTTTGCTGTTGGTGTAGAAGTCGACCAGGTTCTTGACCTCGGGGATCTCCGCGATCTCGTACTTGATGCGCTCCAGCGCCTGCGAGCGGTTCAGGCCCTCGCGGTAGATCAGCTTGTACGCCTCTTTCAGGGCGGAGCGGACCTCTTCCGAAAAGCCGCGGCGCTGCAGGCCGACGATGTTCGGGCCCAACACGCGCGTGTCCGGACCCACGCTCTCCGTCACCATGTACGGCGGGCAGTCCTGGCGGATCTTCGCCGCCCCGCCGACCATGGCGTGCGTGCCGATGCGGCAGAACTGGTGCACGCCGGACATGCCGCCGACGATCGCAAAGTCCTCCACCACGACCTCGCCCGCCAGCGTCGCGGCGTTCGACATGATCACGTCGTTGCCGACCGAGCACCCGTGGGCGACATGGCAGTAGGCCATGATCAGGCACCGGCTGCCGATGCGCGTGACTTCGCCGGGCTTGGTCCCGAGGTGGACCGTCGAGAACTCGCGCAGCACCGTCTGGTCGCCCACTTCGACGTAGGTGATGTCGCCTGCCTGATACTTCAGGTCCTGCGTCTTCATGCCCACGCACGCGAACGGAAAGATCTCGCACCGTTTGCCGAGCGTCGTGTGCCCGCTGATGTACGCGTGCGCCTGCACCACCGTGCCCGCGCCGATCTTCACGTCGGGGCCGACAATCGCATAAGGCCCCACTTCCACATCGGCGTCCAGCTGCGCCTTCGCGTCCACAATCGCCGTCGGATGAATCGTCGCCATCTCCAAACCTCCATTTAAACGGACTAAAGATTTTTCGGTATCAAATAAGCCGCAAGCACCCCGCAGGCCGCTACCGGGATCCAGAGCAGCACATAGGGTTGAAGCGCATACACCTTATCCAAAGATTGCAAAAGAATCACGCACAAATAGAAGGTCATCGCCACGACCAGGCTCACCGCCATGCCGATGGTCGACTCCTTGCGGTGCGTGCGGATCCCGAGCGGCACGCCGACCAGCACGAAGCAGATCGAGGCGAACGCGTACACGAGCCGCAGGTGGAACTCCGTGCGGCAAATGCTCAGCAGCATGCGCTGCATCGACTTGGGCTGCCCCTGGACGTTCGCGCGCAGGTCGGCGATCTTCTGGCGCAGCTCGCCGAAGCGCAGGTCCTTCTCTTTGCGCACGTACGGGCGCCGCCGCATGGCGTCCGGGATGACGTGCCTGAAGCGGTCCGCCACGGCCACACCGGGCCGCCCCACCTCGATGGGATCGACGCGGACCTTGTACATGTCCAGCACGATGTCGGAGCCGTTCGTCGACACCAGCGCCTTCTCCGCGCGGATCTCGCGTACGCCGCCGGTCTGGCTGTAATCGAACACCAGCAGGTCGTGCAGCCAGTTGCCCTCTTTCTTCTCGAAGCAGATCTTGAGGTCCGGATAGTCGTCGATCATCCGGCCCTGCTCCAGCAGGTCGAGGCCCACGTCCACGCTGATCAGCGACCGCAGGTTGCGGCGCACCTCGTGGCTCCGCGGCACGATCTCGTTGTTGACGTAGAAGCCCAGAAGCATGCACACGACGCCCACGATGATCGGCCACTTCATGATGCGCAGCAGATTGACGCCGCACGCCCGCATCGCCGCGATCTCGCTGTCCGCCGAAAGGCGGCTGAACACCAGCAGCGCGCTGACCAGCAGCGCGATCGGCACGGTGAGCGTCAGCGTCCCCGGGAAGCCGACGAGCATGAACAGCCCGATCGCGTGCGCCGGCAGCCCCTCGATGATGAACTGCGTGATCTTGACCAGCAGGCCGATCGTGAGCACGAAAGACAGCACCAGCCACGACAGGAAGAATGCCGTCAGAAAGGAGTGCAAAACATATCGCTCAATGATCTTCATGCCTTCTCCACGACAGAAAAGGCCGCGAAAGAAACCGGTGTTTCTTTGCGGCCTTCTGTCAGCGTCCCGTGGGCACGCCTAGCGCACGCGGGTTACGGGGTCGCGTATTTGGTCTTGTCCGCGTTCGTTCCCGCACCGCGGATGTAGATCTCGACGCGACGGTTCTCGGGGTTGCCGTTCACCAAGTCGGGCTGCACCTTCGGGCGGCTGTAGCCGTATCCGACCGCAGACAGCTTGCCCGCCTGCACGCCCTTGCCGGCCATGTAGGAGAGAACCGCGTTCGCACGGCGCTCGGAGAGGTCCTGGTTGTACTTCTCGTCGGAGCGCAGACGGCGGTCCGCATGGCCTTCGATCACCGCGGTGGCCTGCGTGTTGCGGCTCAGCACGCGCACGACCTGATCGAGCTCCTTGAAGTACTCGGGCTTGATCACCGTGGTGTCGTAATCGAACTGGATATAGACCTCGAACAGCATCAGGTCGTCCGAAGGATCCAGCGGGTTGGTGTGGTCCTCGATCACCTCGTGCCCGTCCGCCACGCCGCCCTTGTCGGTGTCGCGGTCCAGCGGGTTGGTCTTGTGCGTGAACACTTCCTGCCCGTCCTTCAGGCCGTCGAAATCGGTGTCGGGATTCAGCGGATTGGTCTTGTAGACCTTCACCTCGTCGCCGTCGGTCAAGCCGTCGCCGTCCGTATCCTTGTTGAAGGGATCCGTGCCCAGCTTGGCCTCTTCCTCGTCCGTCAGCCCGTCGCCGTCCGAATCTTTGGGCTGGTCGGGCTCGACCACCGGAGCCGGAGCCGGAGCGCCGCCGCTGCCGCCGAAGCGGTAAGCCACGCCCGCGTCCGCCGTATAGATGAACTCGCAGTCGTCCTGCAGCGAGTTGAACACGCGGCCGTCCGCACGCAGCGACCAGCGGTCGTTCAGGTGGTACATCACGCCGCCGCCCAGACGGGGACCGGCAAAGCTGAAATCGTCGCCGTCGTTGAACACGCGGTCATTCGCCCGGTAATACCCGACGCCGGCGGCCAGATAGGGGTCGATGCGGTTGAAGCGGTCGAAGTGGTACAGGCCGTCCAGAAAGACGCCGCGCACACTCTGCCCGCTGAAGTCGTAGCCCTGCTGGCCGTCGTCATGCCCGTCGCCGCCGTTGCTCGTGATGTTCGGAGCCCAGGAGACGCCGGTTTCAGCCGACCAGTGCTCGGAGATGTCGTACCCCAAGCGGAGAACCATGTTCAGCCCTTCGTCCGTCGGCTGGTTGCCTTCGAAGAACATCATGCCCACGCCCGGGCTCACATACCAACGGGGCGCATCCGCCATCTCTTCGGCAAAGGCCGCACCCGCAACGCAGAGACTGGAGAAAAGAGTCGATCCGATCAAAAGTTTTTTCATGATACACCCTCCTTCTGGTGAGAAGATTTCAGAATATTACCACGGCGCCCCCGATAAGGCAACCCGGAACTTCAAACATTACAAAGTATTAAAAAACACGGGCCGCCACGTCCCCCGACGTGGCGGCCCCGCATACTCTCGGACACAGGCAGAGAAAAAACCTGCATCCCGTCGTATTCACCCCGATTGTCCGATCCTGGCGGTTCTCACACGCAAACCCGTTTGCAGGGCCCGCGTGGCGATCCTTTTCGGCGCGAACGCCTGCAAGGACGGCTCTTCTTTTGCAGATGCCATGCCAACCGCCGCTAGAGCGCCCAAACCCGCTCTTCAGGCGTCTTCGCGGACGGAAAAGCGCACAGGCGCTGGCCGCCGGCCGAGAGCACGGCCGAGCCGCCGTCCAGCGCCAGGCTCATCGGGCCGTTGCCCCGGCTGCGCGCGACGTTCGCCACCAGGAGCGCCTTCTCGAACCCGTCGCCCCGGCGGAAATTCCAGACCTCGTCGGGCTGGGCCAGGCGCGACGGCCCGTCATAGATCGATTCGCCCGGCCACGCGCCCACCTGCGCCGCCAGCGCGTCGAGCGCCACCCCCTCCGCCCCCGCCACGCTCACCGGGTTGCGCGCCAGCGCGGCGCGCGCAAACGGCTCGTAGGGCGTGCGCGACAGGTCGCGCCAGGCATAAAAAGCGAGATCCGCCGTCAGGCTCCGCTCCCGCAGCGCCTCGAGCCGCGCGATCACCTCGTCGCGCGTCATGTCCGCGGTCAGCGGGATCGGCGGCTGCTCTGTCGTGAACGTCACCCCCTCGGCGGCGGGCAGACGCGGGTCGGTGTGGCAGAAGCGCACCAGCTGCGCCACCATGTCCGACGCGCTCATACAGGCGTCGCCGATCTGCGTCTTCAGCGCGGCCAGGTCGTCCGGGTTGTCCAGATCGACGGCGCGCGCGCGGATGAACGCCTCCAGGTCGTTGAGCACGACCTTGCAGGGGCAGCACGAGGCCGCGAAGGTCTCCATCGGGATGCCTTCGAGCAGCTTGTCGCGCGTCGCGTCGGTCACCTTGTACGGGCTCTCCTGCTCAAACCGGAAGGCCTGCTCCAGCGACAGGTAGCGGTTCACCCCGTTCACCGGCCAGCGCAGCACGAAACACTGGCGACACTGCGGATTCTGCCGCAGGAAGTTCCCCAAGATCTCCGGCGTCAGCGGGGTCTTGAGATAGGCGCGCAGCTGCGCGGCAAACGCCCCGTACGCCGCCGGGTCGATGGTCGCGCGCCGGTAGAGCATGTGGATCCAGCCGGTCGGATGGGAGACGATCGTCACCCGCTCGTTTTCCAGCGCCCGGCGCGCCTGCCCCGAAATCTGCGTGCCGTTGAACCACATCGCCTTGGTCACCAGGCGCCGGTTGTTGATCAGCACGCCGTCGTCCACGTCCACGAAGTTCTGCGAGTGCAGCGGCGTGGCCATCAGGAACACCTTTTCCAGCGGGATGCCGGCCACCACAAAGAGCGCCGCCGCGTAGAGCGCCGCCAGCGACACGCACTCGCCCGCCCCCGTCGCAAAGCCGGGGCGGAAGCGGAACGCGTCCATCGCCTCCACCGTCTCGGTCTTCCAGTACGGGATCACGTCGGAGGCATACTTGTCGAGGCCGAAGTGCGTGCGGATGTCGATGTCGAAGTAGTAGGTGTCGCCCTGGTACCCGAACAGCGCGTTGGACTGGGCGATCACCTCCGGCGAAAGGAAGCCGGCGAAGCGGGCCAGCTCGCGCTTCTGGTCCGTAAGCCCCCACGTCTCCAGATCGAGGTTGAAGACGTAGTGGTCCATGATGTATTGCTTCAACCGCTGCAGCCGGCGCGAGGGCTTCATCTTGCGGATGCCCTTGAACCACGGGTCGTCCCGCCACTGCCAGAGCCGCGGCGACATGATGTTCGCCAGCACCAGGCTGTACATCAGCTCCGGAAAAACGAAGATCTCCATGTCGGAGAGCGTCACCGCGGAGGAGCACCGTTCCAAATCGCTTGCTTTCATGGTGGCGTTATCATACCACCGGAGCCGCCGCTGCCCAACCCCTAGTTTGCAGATCCTTCGGTCCCGCGGCCTAGGCGCGTCGCGGGAGAGCCGCCCACGCGCTCACCGCCAGCAGCAGCATCGCGCCCGGGAACGCGAAGGCCCAGTCGCCCCACCGCGTGTAGGGGGAGGGCAGCGGCGTCGCGGGCACCGCCACCGGCGTCACGAGGAAGCCGTCGAAATCCGTCGCGCGCCCCTCGGACTCGAGCCGCTTGACGCGGCCGACCGCGTCGACCGCGCAGGAGACGCCCGAGTTCGCCGCGCGCACCAGCGGCACGCCGTTCTCGACCGCCCGGAACACCGACTGGTTGAGATGCTGCACGGGCTCGATCGACCCGTTGAACCACGCGTCGTTGGTCATCAGCACCAGCAGCCGCGCGCCGGCCGCCACGGCGGCGCGGCTGAGCGCCGGGACCGTGTCCTCGAAGCAGATCAGCGGCCCCAGTCCCAGCGTCTGCCCCGCGCCCCGCGTCACGTGCAACACCCCGGGCCCGCGCCCCGGCGTGCAGCTCAGGCCGGTCGGCGCCAGCCGCTGCAGCCAGGGGATCGTCTTGTCGAGGGGAATGAACTCGCCGAATGGCACCAGATGCTGTTTGCGGTACGCGCCCATCGCATCGCCCGACGCAGAGAACAGCCAGGCCGCGTTGTAGAACAGGGCCCCCTCGGGCGCCGCCGGCGTCACCGGCACGCGCTCGATCTCCAGCGCGCCGGTCAAGAGCGGCGCGCCGGCCGCCGCAGCCCCTTCGCGGATCACGCGCATCGTCTGCGGCTCGTGCGGCACCGAGCCCAACACCGCCGTCTCGGGCCACACCGTCAGGTCCGGCTTGGCCGCGCCCGCCAGCCGCGTCTGGTCCACCAGCAGCCCCTGCTGCCGGACGACCGCCTCGTCGTTGATCTCGAAGACACACGGCGAATTGGGCTGCACCAGAGCCACCCGCCACGACGCGGCGCGCGCTTCCGCCTGACGCCACGCGTTGACCCGCCCCAGCCCCCAGAACCAGCAGCCGATCGCCAGCGCCAGCGGCAGAAAACTTTCCGCGGAACGCCACACGCGCAGCCCGAAGGCCGGCTCGCCGCAGGGCTTCCGCAGCGCCCTCGCCACAAACGGAGCCGCCGTGCGCTGCAGCACGCTCGCCACCGCGCCGTTCACCAGGACGAGCAGCGCGGAGACCCCGTACACCCCCGCCACGGACGCCACCTGGATGAAGGGGATATTCCCGACCTGGCTCACGCCCAGGAAATTCCACGCGAACCCCGAGAAGAGCCAGCCCCGCGCCAGCTCCGCGCCAGCCCACATCAGCGGGTCCAGCGCCAGCACCGCCGCGACGCGCCGCCAACCGGCCCCGCTGCCCGCCCAGCGCCACACCCGCGCGGAGGCGAAAGCGAACAGCGCCAGAAACGCCGCGCACCACGCGGCCAGCGCCACCTGCCCCAGCACCACCAGCACCCACGGCCCGCCGTTCTTGATGATCGCCGGAAACCAGCTCAGCGTCGCCACCCAGAAGACCAGCCCGCCCAGCCACGCCCAGCCCGCCGCCGCGCGCGGCGTGCTGCACCGGATCACCAGCAGCAGCGGCGCCAGCGCCATCCACGCGCTGTCCGCCTGCGCCTGCGGCGGAAACGCCGCCCACAGCAACACCCCGCTCAGCACCGCCGCGGCGCCCTTCGCCAGCTTGATCCCGCTCTCGTACGTCACCGGAACTCCTTCTTTCTCAGCGTCCCTTCACCTCGGTTGGCCGTCTCCCGGCATGCGCCGGGGCCGCCCGCTCAGGGGAACAGCGCCATCAGCGCATCCGCAAACAGGCCGTGCCCGAAGGCATTCGGATGGTTGATGTTGTTCATCATCAGCGTCGAATACGGCAGGCCCTGCCGCCACAGCCGCCCGTAGCGCAGCGAGGCGTCCGCCAGCGCGAGGCCGTTCTCCGCCGCAAAGGCGCGCAGCGCCTTGACGTAGGGGCGCGGGTCGTCGTCGATCTCTTTTTCCGACGCGAGCCCCATCCAGTCGGGCCGCACATAGTGCGGCGTCAGCGCGATCCACTCCGCGCCGATCGCTTTGAAATCGTCGCGGATGCGCCCGTAGCGCTCGCGCACGCCCGCCTCATTCAGACCGGCGTCGTTGACGAACTCGGAGACGACCAGATCCGGCTTCACGTTGAGCACCTTCTCCTGATAGTTGTGCTCGCTGCCCGGCGGCTCCGCGAAGTAGCTGCCGGTGTTGCGGCCGCCCCACGCCTCGGTCACCAGCACGATCTCGGCCTGCGGATACCGCGCGCGCAGACGCCGCACGAACTGCTCCTGCCAGCGGTCGACTCCGGGCTCGGGCAGATAGCCGCCGTTCGTCACGCTGTCGCCCCACGCCAGCACCACCACCTTGCCGCCCGCCTTGAGCTTGGCCACGGTTTTCGGCAGCCGCTTCTCCGCCTCCGACGGAACGCCCTTTGCGGGCTCCGGATAGCGCTCTTCCAGCACGGGGAAAAGGTGCGCCTCGTCCAGCCGGGCCAGCCGAGGCGTGACCCAAATGTTCGCGAGCCGGCGTTCGCCGGCCGCCAGCGCCGGCGCGGCCGGGTTGGCGACGTGCGGCACGCCGCGCCGCAACACGATCTTCCGGTCCGCGGTCACCACCGCCGCGTCCAGCCGCATCGTCCCGTACGCGTAGCTCGCATAAACCGGCGCGCCGGCGGCGATCGCTCCGCCCTCCAGCCGGCCCACGCACCCCCAAGTCTCTTCGGCCTCGTAGTCCTTGCCGCGCGCGAGCGCCGCGCCGCCCGGCGCCAGTCGCAGCGTCAGCGAGGCGGGGTCCAGCGCGTGCCGCACCGAGCACTCTTGCGCCCGCACGCCGGCCAGCTTTGCGCCGCGCGCATACGCGGCCGCCTTGGGGTTAAAGAGCGGCAGGGACGCGAGCTTCTCGTCCGCCACCTGCAGCGTCTCGGGCCCGTCCACCGCCAGCACCGCGGTCAGGCCGTCTGCCTCGACCCGGACGCGCCAATCCCCCGCCACCGTCACGCCGGCGGGCGCGGCCGAAACCAGACACGCCGTCGCCAGCGCCAGACAGACCCCCGAAAAAACCTTCATCGCCTGCCTCCCCCTCTTTTTCCGTTGCAGCCCTGAAACGCCGCGCGCTCATGTCGCCGAAGCGAGCAGCTCGCGGGCATGGTTCTCAATCACGCTGGTCAAGCCTTTGCCGCCCAGCATGCGCGCGATCTCGTCGACGCGCTGCGGCTCGTCGAGGCGCGCGATGCGCATCTTGGTGCGCCCCTTGACCACCTCTTTCGACACGACGAAGTGCTGGTGCCCGTAGACGGCCGACTGCGGCAGGTGCGTGATCGAGACCACCTGATGCGCCTCCGCCACGCGCCGCAGCTTCTGGCCCACCGCGCGGCCGACCTCGCCGCCGATGTTGGCGTCGATCTCGTCGAACACCAGCACGGGGATGCTGTCGTGCGCGGCCAGCACGGCCTTGACCGCGAGCATCACGCGCGCGATCTCGCCGCTGGACGCGATGGCTTTGAGCGGCCGCATCGGCTCGCCGGGGTTGGGCGCGAAGCCGAAAGAGACCAGATCGGCCCCGTGCGGCCCCGGCTCGCAAGCCGCCAGCTCGATGGCGAAGCCCGCCTTGAGGAACCCCAGATCGTGCAGCTCGCCGGTGATCGCACGCGCGAGTTTGCCGGAAGCCTGCGCGCGGACCTTCGAGAGCTGCGCCGCGCGCGCCTGGAGCGCCGCGGCGGCCGCGGCGATCTCGGCCTGGACCTTTTCGACCTGCTCGGTGCGGGTGGCCAGATCGTGCAGCCGCGCCTCGTCCTTCGCCAGCGTGGCGAGCACCTCGCGGACCGAATGCCCGTATTTGCGCTTCAGGCGCTGAACCAGCGCCATGCGCTCTTCGAGCTGCTGCAACCGGGCGGGATCGGCCTCGATCTGGCTGAGGCGGTCGTTGATCGCCCGCCCGAGCTCCTGCAGCTGCACCGCCGCGCCCTGCACTTCGGCCCGCCAGTCGGCGGCCTCCGGCAGGATGCGCGCGAGCTCGGCGAGCCCGTTCTGGATGGTGGCCAAGAGGTCGAACGCCGAATGCTCGCCGTCGGTGAGCGCGTCAGCCACGGCTGCCCCGGACGCCAGAATCTGCTCGGCGTTGGCCGCCTGCGCGTGCTGGGCGACCAGTTCCTCCTCGTCCGCCTCGGTCAGCCCCGCGCGCGAAATCTCGTCCACCACGAACTGCAGCCGGTCGACCTCGGCGTCGATGTCGGCGGTGTCGCCCTGCAGCTCCTGCAGCCGCGCCTCGAGCGCCTTCAGTCCCTGCCACGTCTCCTCATAGGCGGCGCGCTGCGGCGCGCAGTGGCCGTAGGCGTCGAGCAGGTCGCGCTGATAGTCCGGATCGAGCAGCGACTGGTGGTCGTAGGGGCCATGGATGTCGACCAGCAGGCTCCCCAGCTTGCGGAGCGTCTGGACCGTCGCCGGCGTGTCGTTGACGAGGCAGCGCCCCGCGCCCGCGGCCGACACCGAGCGGCGCACGAGCAGCGCGCCCTCCTCGCACGGCGGCAGTCCGCCCGCGTCGAGCAGCGCGTCCACGGCGCGGGTGTCGGCGAGACTGAAGCTCGCTTCGACCCACGCTTCGGCCGCGCCCTCGCGGATGGCCGACTTGTCGGCGCGCCCGCCGAGCACCAGGTCCAGCGCGCCCATGAGCACCGATTTGCCCGCGCCGGTTTCGCCGGTGATGATGTTGAGGCCCGCGCCGAAATCGACGGAGGCCTCTTCAACGATGGCGAGATTCTTGACTGACAGATGTGCGAGCATGGCTTTTCACGAAGGTGTTCAGACGTTGTTCTTCGGCGCAGGTTCTTCCGCGGACTCGGTGATGCCGTGGTACTTGAAATAAGCCTCCGCGACCTCGTTGCCCATGTAGCGCCGCACCGTCTTCGGGCTGGACTGCGAGAGGTCGACCATGATGAGCCCGTCCACCACCGAGCTGAACTTGGGGTCCACATTGAACGCGAGCAGCTTGCCGCTGAGCTTGAGGTACTGGCGCAGCAGCACGGGGATGTCTTTGCCGTCGGGCTCGATCTCCGCGACGTATCCCGCCACCTGGTCGATGTCGTTCAAGTACTCCGTGTACTCCTTGAGGCTCCACTCCGCCCGCTTCGGCGGCTTGGGCGGAAACTTGGGCTTGACCAAGTGCGTGAGGGTGTCGGCCATGCAGGTCTGGCGCATCGACGCGAGGATCATGCAGCGCGACGCCTCCCGATACTCGTTGGTGATGCTGACCGGACCGAACAGCACGCGGTAGTGCGGGTTGCGCCCGATGAACGCCGAAATGCCCTTCCAGAGCAGGAACAGCGACGTATAGGCCTTCTGATACTCCGCGCGGATGAACGAGCGTCCCATCTCGATCGCCGGCGGGATTCGCGCCATCAGGCGCTCGTCGAACCTGAACAGCGTGCGCGTGTAGAGCCCTTTGACGCCGCGGTCCGAAACGATCTTGTCGGTCAGCCCGAGGCGGTATGAGCCGACGATCTCCTGCCGCGCCGTGTTCCACATGAAGAGGTGCGAGTAGTACTCGTCGAACTCGTCCAGGTCGATCGCGTTGCCCGTGCCCTCGCCCACGGCGCGGAAGGTGGTCTCGCGCAGCCGGCCGATCTCGCGCAGGCAGGCGGGAATCTGCCCCGCGGAGGCGATGTAGACTTCGAAGCCGCCCGCGGCGATCAGCCTGCACGAGTCCGGCAGCGCCGCGATCTCGCGGGCCAGAACCTCGGACGGCACCGGCGCCGTGATGGGGTCGGGCGGCATCATCGGCGGATGCAGCGAAATGAAGTGCCGCGTGCGGTGCGTCTCGCGTTCGCCCAGCAGGTACGAGCGGAAGCGCAGGTAGCGGATGAGCTGCACGTCGTCCATGGAGAACGGCTCCAGCGCCTTGGTGTTCAGCGGCGAGCCGATGCGGACCTTGAGCGTCACGCCCTTCTTGTTGGCGAGCTGCCGCGGCAGCAGAAACGTGCGCAGGCGCGGGTGCACGAAGCCGGCCAGGTTGAAGAGCACGCCGTTGCGCCCCGGAAAGAACATCGGCACAACCGTCGCGTCGGTCTTGCGCACCAGCGCGGCGATGCTCGCGCTCCAGGCCGGGTCGCGCACGCGCATCGTGCGGCGGTCGAAGCTGGAGACTTCGCCTGCGGGAAAGACGATGAGCAGGTGGCCCTCCTTGAGCCAGTTCAAGCTCTCCTTGATCGGCCGCAGGTTGGCCTTGGCCGAGTTCTTCGAGGCGAACGGGTCGACGAAGATGAAGTCGTCGCGCATCTCGGGGATCGCGCCCAGCAGATAGTTGGCCATCGCCTTCACGTCCGGACGGACGCGGCGCAGCAGCGAGAGCAGGATCACGCCTTCAACGCCGCCGAACGGGTGATTGGCGACCACGACGACCGGCCCCTCGTGGGGAACCTGGGCCAGTTCCTCTTCAGAGAAGCCCGTGCGCACGCCGATCGCCTGCAGGGCTCGGTCGCAGAAAGGGATCTCCTTCGGCATCTTCCAGGCGCGCGCGTAGATCCGGTCCGCCGCGCGCAGCCCGCTCACCCACTCGATCGGCCGCTTGACAAGCCGCACCAGCAGCCGCAGCGCCTGGGTGCGGACCTTGTGCACCGGCAGCTCGAAAATGCGCGGCGCGTGTTTGAGATCAGAGTCCATCGTCCTTCTCCGGTTGTCCAAGGCAACGAGCCAGCGCAAGCAGGAAAACGAGCGGAAGCCCGATGCCCCTGACCAGCAGCGGATGCCACACGGCCGCGACCGCAAACGCGCCCAGCGCGCCGGCCGTGCCCAGCGCCAAAGCCCCGCGGGCGCGGTCGGCCGACGCGAGCCCGGCTCGGGCCGCATCGCGCACGGCCACCCCGAGCAGCGCCAGAAAAGCGCACAGCGCAGGCAGGCCGCACGAGGCCGCCAGCACCGCGTAGAGGTTCTGGATGTCCGGCTCGGAGGGCCCCGTCTGCCGCGGCACGTTGTCGTAGTATTGCCCGATGTGCTTCTGGTAGCTCCCCGGGCCGACGCCCAGCCACGGATGCGTCAGCGCCATGCTGTACGCGGCCTGCCAGTCGGGATAGCGCCGCTCCACGTTGCCCGCGCCGTCGTAGAGCGCCACGGACTGAAAGTGCGCGAGATCGTTCTCGCGCGGCAGGCGGGGCAGCACGAAGGCCTGCCAGGCGACCAGCGCGGCCACGGCCGGCACAAAGAACCGCGGGCCGCGCAAAGCGGCCAGGCAGACCACGGCGCCGGCCACGGCGATGTAGGCTGCGCCGGAGAGGGTCACGGTCAACCCGGCTGTGAACAGCGCGGCGCAGGCCGCCTTCACCGCGGCGCCGCGCGCGCCGAGCGCGCCCGCGAAGCAGAGGGGCAACGCCAGGGCGAGAAAGCCGCCGAGCACGTTGCGGTTGCCGAACGTGCCGCGCACCGAGAGCGGCGACGCGTCCGGCCCGAAATAGTGCGCCAGCGCCAGGGCCAGAACCACGGCCGTGGCGCAGCCCAGCACCGCCAGCGACTGCCGCACACGGACCGCGCCTTCGCGCAAATAGGCCTCAAACAGCATCGAACCGACCAGGAAATATTCGACGAGCTGAACCAGCTCCTTGACCGCCGCGCCTCGGTCCGCCGCCGTCAGCGCCGACACCGCCGCCCACGCCACAAGCGCCAGGTGGGGCCACGGCGGCAGTCGCAAGAGACGCCGCCAGTCGCGGCATACCAGCAGATCCAGGAACCAGACCCCGGCCGTGGCCGCGAGCGCCAGGTCGGCCGGCGAGAGGTGCGTCTTCGGCCGGGGCTCGATCGACCACTGGGTCGGCGCGACGCACAGGGTGAGCAGCACCCCCCAGCGGAAAACCGCCTGCAACAGCGGATGGAGTCGGGCCGCCGTCATTTGCGGGTACCCGGCTTCTCGGTGTCGACCGGCACGAAACGCTTGTCGGCGCTGAGCAAGACCTGGTCGAGTTTGACGCCGTCCTCGCGGTTGTTGAAGACGACCGCATGCTTGCCCGCGCTCAGCTTGAGGGGAGCCACGGTGCGGGAGACCGGATATTTGACCCAATGCCACGTTTTGTAGGTGGCGTCCTCGCCAAACAGGAACGCGGGCTGGCCGTCCACTTCCACCGTGAAGGAGTTGCTGCACTCGCCCTCCCACCAGACGCGGCACCAGAGCGTGAAGGCGCCCTCTTCCGGCACCTCGACCGCATAGACGGCCTTGCCCGCCGTCACCTTGGGCGGGTTGCCCGCGCCTTCGGGAATCTCCAGATAAACGTCCGACGCGCCGGCGATCCCGTTCGTCACCAGCGCCATCGGCGCTTCGATCCGCTCAGCCGACTCCGCCTCAAAACAGATTTTGACCCCCGCGGCCCGCGCACCATTCACCCCCAACGCGCAGACTGCCAAAAAGAGAGCTGTTCTTTTCATGCGCCCATTATACGTGTTCGCCTGCGGGTCGGCAAGGGCAGTCAAAGCCTGCGGCGGCCGCCTCTCGGCGCCGTTTTCCCTTGCTTTCAGGCCCCAATCGCCTTACCTTGTTCGGCACTTCCACGCCCATCTGCGTGATTCCTGCACGACGGCTCCCGCCCCCTATGAAAACCGACACCGCCAACTCGCCCCTCGCCCACATCGGGAAGCACCTCCGGACCCGGCTCATGTCCGGGCTCCTGGTCCTGATCCCCCTCGCCATCACGCTTTTCATCCTGAATCTCTTCTTCGCGTCGCTGACCTCGTTTGTGCGTCCGCTGCTGCGGCCTTGGCTGGGCGACTTGAACGACTACGTCCTGACGGCCATCTCCCTGGCCACCACGGTCGCCACCATCTATTTCGTCGGGCTCGTCACCACGCACATCGTGGGCCGGCAGATCATCCACTGGGGAGAGCGGCTGCTGCTGAAACTGCCCATCGTCAAGACCATCTACTCCTCGTCGAAGCAGGTGGTCGACACGGTCTCGTCGTCCACGGGAACCGCTTTCCAAGCCGTCGCATTCGTGCAGTTCCCGCACACCGGGTCACTGGCCATCGGCTTCATCACCGGCACGCTCCTCGACCCCCAGGGCCAGACGCTCTTCCGCGTTTTCGTCGCCACCACCCCGAACCCGACCTCCGGCTTCCTGATCTTCCTGCCGCAGGAGAAGATCCAGTTCACCGACATCTCGGTCGAAGACGGCATCAAGATGATCGTGTCCGGCGGCATGCTCTCGCCGAAACAGTATCGGGTTGTCGCGCCTCTGTCCGAGATGGCCGACAGCCCGCAACCGGCCGCGAAGCCCGAGTAGACGGCCGCAGCTTGACGGCCGAGCGGGCGCGTCACAGGTCCTTGAACCACGCCTCGGCCGAGCGGTTGGTGCCTGCCGCAGCGGCCTGCGCGGCCGGCTTCTCGATCAGGGCGCGCTTCTCGTCCGCCGTCAGCATGCGGCCGGGCACGACATACGACTTGGTGCTGAAGGTCAGCTTCACCCCGCGCACGAGCTCCCACCGGAAACCCGGCTCCTGGCAGACCGGCAGGTCGGGCAACATCGCGCCCACCGCCAGCGTCTGCGGCTCCGTCAGGCGGTCGAGCAGCGCCCGGTTCTGGTCGGGCTTCGCCTGCAGCAGCGGCCGCGGCGCCAGGCTCCGCACCTCTTCGCCGGAGTCGAGCAGCAGCCCGACCTGCAGCGTCCGCAGCTCAACCGGATACGGGCTTCCCAGATTGACGACCGAGCAGGCCGCATAGGAGACGGGCTTCGCCACCCGGCGGTTGAACCGCCTCGATTCGGCGGCGTTCTCGGGGAACGACGACACCACCAGCAGAACCCCGTCCTGCTGCAGTTCGCCATACCAGCCCGGCTTGTACAGGGACGTGTCCTCTTCCGGCGCCGCCGCGGCCCGGGCCGCGACCGCAGGCGATGCCGCCGCGCCCGGCGTGTCCGGCGCCGGTCTCACGCTGGAGAGCGCGTTCGCCACCACCATCACCAGCGTCAAGGCGGCGAGCGTCAGGCCCACCTGCAGGCGGCGGCGCACGCGCTGGCTCCACGAGCGGAGCTGCAGCAGCATCGCATACCCGCCCAAGCCGAACGACGCCAGTACCGCGAGACCCGCAAAGGTGTTCAGAAACGGATTCGCCGCCTCGTGCCGCGCGCTGGCGACCAGCTCCGTGACCGCCAAAAGCCCCAGCCCGAGCGACGCCGTCATCACGCAGAGGGCCGACGCCGTCTTGGCTTTCGAGCCGCCTTCGCGGCCCCCGTGCCCTTGGCGGGCGTGCCGACGCGCCACCTCCGCGTCCTGCTCCTCGGATATGTCTGTGCGGTTCCTGACGCCGCTGCGCCGGCTGCCCCGGTGCGACTCGCCGCCGTGGCGGCGATGGCCGCGGCTCTCCCTGTGAGAACGCTGAGTGTGCTGTGAATCGCTGATCATGCTTGCCCCGTTTGCGAATGTTTGCCTTACTTTAACCCTCCATCCCCCTTGCGTCAACCCTGCGGCTTTTGCGGAGCATGAACGGGCGCCTCCGATTCGCACACGTCCGCTCCGCATCGTCCCCTGTGGGAGTCCCGCTTTTGGGCTGACGCCGCGGGCAGGTCATGGTAAACTCCATCCTACAGAACACCATGAAACACGCGATCTCCCATATCGACGCCGTCGAGACGGTGTTGCGCACGCGGTTCGAGCGCCAGATCCGCACCCACCAGACGCTGAAGGCCGAGGACGCCGTGCTGGCGCCGTTTCCGAAAGGCCTCGACCCGCGCCTGGCCGAGGTCTTGCGCGCGCGCGGAATCGGCCAGCTCTACGCGCACCAGGCCGAGGCCTTCGAGTCGGTCGCAGCCGGCCAGGACACCGTGCTCGTCTCGCGCACCGCCTCGGGCAAGACGCTCGCGTTCCTGCTGCCGATCCTGAGCGACTACTGCCAGAGCGAAGCCCCCTTCGGCGTCCTGCTGCTTTACCCCACCAAAGCGCTCTCGCGCGACCAGGAGGGCACCCTCGGCGCCCTGCTCAAAGCCGCGCTGGGCTCGCGCACGCTGGGCACCTTCGACGGCGACACGCCGCGCGAGGAGCGCGCCAAGATCATGAAGAGCGCCGACTTCGTGATCACCAACCCCGACATGCTGCACGCGGGCATCCTGCCCAACCACCACCGCGGCTGGAGCGATTTCCTGGGCCGCCTGAAGTACATCGTCGTGGACGAGGTCCACGCCTACCGCGGCGCGTTCGGCTCGCACGTCTCCAATGTCTTTCGCCGCCTGCTGCGCGTCTGCGCCATGCACGGTTCGCGGCCGCAGTTCGTCTGCTGTTCGGCCACGGTCGGCAACCCCGGCGAACACGTTTCGGCCCTCTTCCACCGGCCCTTCCGCGTCATCGACCGCGACGGCTCGCCGCGGCCGCGCCGCGACCTCTACCTGATCAACCCGCCGCTCGTGGAGAGCGCGGGCTCCGCGCGCTTCCGTAAAGGCCCGGCGTCGGTCTCCATCCCGGTCATCCGCGCCGCGACCGCCGCCGGCGTGCGCACGATCTGCTTCTGCCGCGCGCGCCAGCAGGTCGAGCGCCTCTGGCGCGCCGTCACCGACGGCCACCCGGAGCTCAAAGAGAAGGTCAAGCCCTACCGCGGCGGCCTCCTGCCCGCCGAGCGCCGCCAGCTCGAAAAGGACCTGTTCGAGGGGCGCATCACCACCATCATCTCGACCAATGCCCTGGAGCTCGGCATCGACATCGGCGACCTCGATGTCTGCATCCTCTCGGGCCACCCCGGCTCCCTGGCGAGCTTCTGGCAGCAGGCCGGCCGCGTGGGGCGCAAGGGCAACCGCGCCCTGATCCTCTTCGTGGCGCAGGACGCGCCCGTCGACCAGTACCTCGTGAACCACCCGGAGTTCATCACCGGCACGCCGATCGAGCAGGCCTGGCTCAACGCCGACAACCCCTACATCATGCTGCAGCACCTGCCGTGCGCCGCGCACGAGCACCCGCTGCGCGACGAGGAGCCGCTCTTCGGCGCGCGCGCCTACGCCGTGGCGCTGGAGATCCTGAAAGAGGACGGCACGCTCAAGCCCTACAAGGGGTGCTGGCGCTACGCCCTGCCCGACTACCCGGCCAAAGGCGTCAACCTGCGCGGCATGACCGACTACAACGTGGACATCACCTGCGAGGGCGAGGTCATCGGCCAGATCGACCCGATCGGCGCGCGCGCGGAGCTCTACAAAGACGCCATCTACCAGCACCTCGGCCGGCGCTACATGTCCATGGAGCTCGACCTCGAGAAGAAGCTCTGCCGCGTCGAGCCCGTCGACGTGGACTACTACACCGAGTCCGAGTGGGAGAGCCGGCTCGACCTGACCGCGGAAGAGGAGAGCAAGACCTTGCACGGCGCGGAGCTGCGCTTCGGCGCGCTGCACGTGAACAAACAGCCCAAGCTCTTCAAGAAGATCCGCGAACGCACGCTCGAAAACGTGGGCTACGGGCCGATCACGCTGCCCGCCTTCGAATACGACACCACCGGCTTCGCGCTGCGCCCCCCCGAGGCGTGGGCCCGGGCGCTGAACGCGAAAGACAAGCGGCTGGTGCCGGCGGCGCTCTTCGGGCTGCGCTACATCCTGCGCCACGCCTCGCCCAGCATCTGCATGGCCGACCCCGGCGACCTCGAGACCGACATCGCGCCGGTCGCACGCGAGGAGGATGAGGGGGATAAACACTCAACGCCGAACGACGAGCGCTCAACGCCGAACGACGAAAGAGAGGAGCCGCCGCGGGTGCCGCCGGGCTCGGATGCCGAGGGCTTCGAGCCGCTGCCGCCGCCCGCATGGGAAAACATGGCGTTCGAGAGCGCCCTGTTCCTCTACGACAAGCTTGAGGGCGGCGCCGGCTACGCCGAAAAGGTCTTTGAACGCATCTCCGAGACGCTGGGCCTCTGCCGCCGCATGATCCGCGAATGCGCCTGCGAGAACGGCTGCCCCGCCTGCGTGCCGCCGCTGCCCCCGGGCGTGAACGACGAGGACCTCGAGCTCTTCCTGGTCGAGTCCGACGCGGTGCGGGTCTGTACCCTGAGCTATCTGGACGCCCTGCTCGACGGCACGGTCGCCGTGCCGCAGGTCAAAACCGTGACGCGCGACTGGGACCAGCCGGTCGAAGCGCCCGCGCCCGACACGGAGACGATCCGTCTCCGCGCCAAGCTCAACCGCGCCGCAGACGCCCTGCGCGACAAGCGCCGGCGGGAGTACTGAGGCCCGGTCACAGACCCCGGACGCGGTAGAAACGGGAGCGGAACTTCTTGCTGTTCCGGTCGACAAACGCTTGGGACCCGGTGGCCAGCACGTTGGTCTCCAGCGGCACCCAGGCGCCGCCCAGCGTCGCGCAAGCCTCCACCACGAACGTGCGGTTGAGCGGTCCTTTGACCGTCAGGCCAAAACCCTCTGCCGCCGGCGTCACGGAGGCGGGCGCGCAGTCGATCCGGAAAGCCAGCGGCTCCGAGGGCCGTCCGCCGAACTCGGCGCTCCACCCCAGGGTCCCGTCCTGATAGTAGACGGTCGCCTGCTCGGCGAGCGCGAACACCTCCACGCCGAGCGTCGGCGTGTCGCCGGAAAAAGACACGCTCGCCAGATTCGTGCAGGCATAGAACGCGCGGTCCCCGATCTGCTCGACGCCCGCGCCGAGGTTGGCGCTTGTCAAGCCGCCGCAGCCCTCGAACGCATGCGCGCCGATCGTCTCCACGGCATCGGGCACGGTTACCTCGGACAACCCCTCACAGAACGCAAACGCATACGCGCCGATCGTCTCGACCGCCGCGCCCAAGGTCACCTCAGCCAAGGCAGCATTCCCCGCGAAGGCCCGCTCGCCGATGATTTCGACACGGTCCGGAATCACGACCGCCAGCAAGGACACACACCCCTCGAACGCGCTTGCGCCGATCGTCTCGACCTTCTCCCCGAGCATCAGCTCCTCAAGCGCCACGCACCCCATAAACGCGCCAGGCCCCACCTCTTCGACCAGCGCCGGAAGCGTTGCGGAGGCCAGCGAGACACAGCCGGAAAAGGCCTCAGGCCCGACGATCTCCAACTCGGCACCGAACTGGACCCGTCCTAACTGGGCGCAGCCCGCAAAGGCCCGCGCGCCGATCGTTTTGACCCGATCCGGCAGCACCAGCGACTCAAGCCCGTCAAGCTGGTCGAACGCCGCTTCGCCGATGGCGGTCACCGTGGCCCCGCCCAGCGTCGACGGAATCACAAGTTCGCCCTCGAACGCCGTCTGAACCAACCCCGTCACCGTGACCTTGCCCTTGCTGACCGTGTACGAAAACCCGCTCGCCTCTAGCGCCGAGGCCGACCCGACCAGGGCCGAATACCCTAGCGCCAAAGCCAGTTTTACACCTCGATGGAAGCAAATACACATGCCGATTAGGAATAAAGTGCTGATCCGCCTAAAAGATCAGTTTTAATCCTATAGCATGTGCCAGCCGTTAGATATAGCCCCTTGGTCCTATTCCCTGGGCACTCGCGTCGAGTCCGTCGACACGCGCAGGGAAGACGGTTTGACCCGTACGACCCCCTCGATCTCAAGTCTGGTCCCGTCCAGCAGAGCCCAGTCCGTCCTCCGGCCTGCGAAGTGCCGCACGAAGGCCGCCGCACCGTCGCTGACCGGCCCGGCCCCTGCAGGTGTCCGCCCCTCCTCGCCGAAAACGATCTGGTCAGTCACTCCGCCCTCCCAGACGATTTCAACTCCGGCACCGCCTTCGACCGCAAGCCGTTTCACGCGCGGCAGGGGCGTGTCCTCTGCGCCTGGCACCAGCACCATCAGGAAGCGCGGTTCGACGGCGCGGACCGTGTGTTCCAGGCGCGGGTGCACCCCTTCGCGAGAGGTCTCAAACCAGCGATTCGTCACGGCCCGGGCATCGGTGTTGACCGGGAAAACCGTCAGCCGGCCGACACCCGAAGCCTTTTCCGCAATCGGCCGTCGCGCGAGCGGCGGCTCCAGCAGCACCGCCTCGTCCGCCGCGAGCACCACGCCGGCTGCGGGCTGCTCGTCCGGCGCGAGCGTCAAGGCTGCGTTCTCGGGGACCAGGGCCAGCTTGCCGAGCTGCGCGTCGGGCTCGCGCGCCATGAGGTCGACGCGGACGGACTCGCCCGCACGGAGCGTCAGCCGGTTCGTCACGCCGGGCTCGCCCGGCAGGAACGGCTCCCAGCCGAAGCGTTTGCCGCTCTGCAGATTCCACGTCGCGCGCGGGCCGCCGTTGATGCTGACGAAAAAGCTGTCGGACTTACTCTCATCCTCGCCGCCCGCGCAGGTCAGCCCGGCGAGCAGATAGCGTCCGTCGGCCGGAGCCTTGAAGATGAAGCGCGCGCCGCCCTGCGCCCGCCCCGGCGCGGAAGTCAGCATCGTGCCCGTCAGCCGGAAGGGCACCGCTGCCCAACGGTCCGCCCCGCCCTGGAAGCGCATCCCCGACGGAACGTGCCACAGCCACGTATACGCCGCGGGCTGGCCGTCCTTGCGGATGTCGTCCATCACCACGAGGTAGGGCGGAACCCCGTTGGTGCCGCGCACAAACAGGAACTGGCGGACGGCTTTCTCGACGGGTTCGGCCGCAGGCAACGGACGCCACTCGCCGTCGTAGCGCGTGTTCCAGGCCTCGCGCGCATCCACGCGCACCCAGTCGAGCAGCGGACTGTGGTGATACCCGCTGATGTGCCCGCTGCTCTGGTTGTGCCAGTGCATCGGCTGCCCCTGCCCGTTGATCAGCACCATGTTGTGCGCATGGCTGCTGCCGCTCTTCAGCGGCTCGCCGTCGTTGCCGTAGCCGCTGTCGATCGCGAGGTCGGCGCCGTAACCATAGAGCGTGAAGGAGCCTTTGTCCGCCTGGTCGTGGCCCGCCGCGTGGGGTCCGGCCTCGACCGCGAAATGCAGCGCGTCCGGGCCGTAGCCGGTGCGCGACACGGCCAGACCGCGCCCGCGGAAGTGCAGCGCGTCCGGCAGCAGCGCCGCCGGATCGCGCGCCGCCGCGTACGGCTCGTGGAAGAGCAGATAGGCCAGCTGGTCCTGAGGGCGGGCGGAGGCGATGCGCCGCCCGGGGCCGCCCTCCCACCACCAGCCCATGAGCGAGGCCAGCGCCGGATAGCTCAGCCGGCGCGGGCCCGGCGCCTCGGAGAACTGCCACAGGAAATCGCAGGCCTCCAGCCGGCTCTCCGGATCCGGCAGCCGCTCGCCCGGCTGCGCGCGGTCCGCGGCGGCCAAGCCTGCCAGACGGCCGCAGGCGTAGCTGTAGACCGCACCCGCGCTCTGGCCGTGGCCGCAGTCGGAGAGGTTGTTCCAGCGCACGCGGTCCGGCAGCGTCTCGGCCACCAGCCAAGGCGCGATGAGCTGCCAGTTGGTCTCCGTGAACAGGTCGCCGCGCCCCTGCTCGCGCAGGCACTCGGCGAACTCGGGCCCGGCGCCGATGCCGTAGGCGAGGTAGTTGGGCCCCTCGTGCCCGCAGCCGTCGGCGTCGATGCCCAAGGTGAGGTAGTCGCGCAGATGGCGGCGGAGGTCGACGAGCATCGCTTTCTCCGCCGCGGAGGTCTCCCCCTCCAAGGCCAGCAGGCCCAGCCCCGCGCAGCTCACCAGCCCGGGATCCCAGTTCCACACGCGGTGGAGGGGGCGCCGTCCCCAGCTGGCCGTCCAGCTGTCGGCATGGATCTTGAGCACAAAGCCGAGCAGCGTGGTCTTCACGTCGCGCCGCTCTTCGGGCGTCAACAGCGGCCAGAGCCAGTCGTAGCCGAAGGCCAGCGTGCGCACATAGAAGGTGCGGGTGTAGTAGAAGCCGCTGTTGAGCATCGCGTTGTCGGCATCCAGATTCCGCGCCGCATGCGCCAGCGCCTTCGCGGCGCAGCGCCCGTAGCGCTCCTCGCCCGTGATCCGGTAGGCGGCGGCCAAGATCTCGATGGGCACCACGGCCGCGGTGAGGCGTCCCTCCAGCTGGCTGCTGCGCTGGTGGCTGTTGACGTCGCCGGCCGCCTGGAAGGCCAGCAGCTGGGCGAGCGGGTTCTCCGTTTCGAGCCGCCGCGCCATCCCGTCGGCGGACTTCACCAGCGACGCATAGGCCGCCTGCGCCTCGCCGCCCGCAGACGCCTTGGCCCGCACCCGCTGCAGGCGGGCCGGATTCATGAGCAGGCGCGGGTGCGGCGCGCCGGCGCAGAGCTCCGCCGGCAGCAGCATGCGGGCGAGCCCCGCCCGGCGGACGGCGCGCCCGACCGTTTCGGCTTCGGACGGCTCCAGGAACCGCAGGCGGTCGAACTCGGCGACGGCCCGGGCCCCGGCCACGCCGTTCAGGTTGATCTGGAGCCGGTCACCGGCGCGGAGGGCGCCGCCGTTCAGCGGCGCCTTGCCCTCGCGCTCAGGCCTGAAATCGGAGAGCGGCACGTAGAACTCAAGCCACTCCCCGCGGCTCTCGGCGAGCAGCGCTTGGGCGGGGCACACGTAGTTGGCGGACGTCTTGCCGTTCAGGCACAGCACCATGAGCGAGAGCTGGCCCTGCGTGCCGGGCGCCGCGCGGAACCGCCCGTAAACGCCCGCCGTCTGCGGCGTCACCGCGCCGGCCGGCAGCGGACACTGCGCCCACCCGAAATTGAAGGTCCCCGGACGCACCTCCATCGTGAGCGAGCCCTCCGCCCGACGCGACAGGACGGTGTTGACCTTCTTGAGCCACGGCTTGAGCGCGGCGTCATCGGCCAGCGGCACAAGGTCTACGGCCGAGCTCCAGCAAGCGGCCAACGTCAGCGCCAACAGACATGCGGTTTTCACATTCATGGAGGTTCATCAAAGCGTGTTGTTCAGTTTCAGTCCGGCGGGTCACGGGGACGTCCGAGCCGCAGCTCCGCGGCCGACGCCCCGGTCCGGTTATTGACCCGCGCCCGCGGCGTCCCCTTCGCACGACGCCGCCCCGTTGAAGCCGGTGACGCTCAGCCGCCCGTCTGCGAACAGCCCGACGACCGCGTAAGGCCCGTTCTGCACGCCCGGCCCCATCACCATGGCCTTCAGCGTGTAGTAGTGAATGCTCCCGACGCGCGAAGACCGGCCCTCGTGGTAATGGCCCTGGAATACGGCGCGGACGCGGCCGCTCTGCTCCAGCACGCGCCGTACGGCAGCCGCGTTCCGCACGAAGTAAACGTCGCCGTCGCCGTCGAGCAGCTGATGGACAAACACCACGGTCGGGCGCCGCGTCTGGCCGAGGTCGCGCGCCAGCCAATCCAGCTCTTCGGGCGGGATGAAAGCCTCGGTCCACTTGAAGTTCCCCGCGTCGTACGGCGTCCCGTCCGGGCGGAACGTGGCATCCAGCACCACGACGTGCGCCCCGCCCCGGTCAAACGAATAGTAGGAGCGCTCCCGCGCGATGCCGGTGTTCGTCATCGCGGCGAGGGCCTGCGCCTTGGAGATCCGGTCCATGTCGTGGTTCCCCAGCACGTGATAGCGCGGGCCTTTAAACTGCCGGAAGACCGCCTCGATCTGCTGGAGATTGCGGAGCGTCTCCTCCGCGGTCTTGCCCTGGTCCTTGAAGTCTCCCAGCTCGATCAGGAAATCGAGGCCGCGCCCGTTCAGCTCCTGCACGCAGGCAGCCAGCTTGGCGGCAGAGTCGCGGTAGTGACGCCCGGCGTTCGGATCGAGATCGGCAGCGTGAAGGTCCGTGACCAGCCCGAAGGTGACCAGCGGCCGCGACCGGGCACCGGGAACAAACCGTTCCGAACAGCACCCCGAGACCATCCCCCCTGCCGCCAAAAGAAAACTGCGGCGCGACCACGCGCCCCTCTGCTTTATGACACGCATCTCCCCACCCCCCGTTGCTTTCGGCTGAGCCCTCCCGCCGGACACGGCACACGCCGCTCAGGTCGCGTGTCCGTTGCCGTTCTTTTCCCCGGGATAGATTTTATTCATGCACTGGGGGCAGATGCTGTGGCTGAACATCGCGTCGGAGTGGTGCCCGATATACGCTTCAACCTGTTCCCAATACCCCTTGTCGTTCCGGATCTTTTTGCAGTACAGACAGATGGGCAAGATGCCTTGCAGCGTCTTGACGTCCTCCAGCGCCTGCCGCAACTCCAAGACCTGGTCGGCCAGCTGATCCTGCATCTCGATCAGACGGCGTCCGACCTCCACCCGCGCCTGCAGTTCGGCCGGATGAAACGGCTTGGCCAGATAGTCGTCCGCCCCGGCTTCGAGTCCAGCGACAATATCCTCTTTTTCGCACTTGGTCGTCAACATGATGATGTAGGGCTGCCGCTCTTTTCGTTCCCGGCGGACCCGGCGGACCACCTCGAGGCCGTCCAGCTCAGGCATCATCCAATCCAGAATCGCCAGCCGGGGCGCATCCTCCGCCAGCAAGGCGGCCAGCGCCTCCGCGCCGGTGGCGGTGCCGACCGCCTCGTGGCCCTGTTTCTTCAACACGGCCATCAGCATCATCCGAGAGGTCAAATCGTCTTCCGCAATCAAGATACGCATGTCGAGTCCTCCCACGCGGCCAGTTGCGCCTCGATGGCCTTCTGCAGGTCCTCAAAGCACCGGTTCAACTCCGGAATTGACGCGGCCGCCGCAGCCAAATCGCCGCGCCGCGCCATTTTCTCGATCTCAAAGGCCGCAGCCCGCAACGCTTCTCCGCCGATCAGGCCGGCGGCCCCGTTGATGGAATGGGCCTGGCGGTCGGCGCCGGCGGCGTCGCCGGTTTCCAGACACTCGCGCAACTGCTCAATCCGCTGCGCGATGTCGTCGTGGAAGCCCCCCAGGATGGTCCGGGCCAGCGCGACATCCTCCATCACGCGCTCCATGAGCCCGGCCAGATCCCAAACCACCGGACGGGCGTCCGGGCGCGCGGCGCTGCCGGGCCGGCCTCGATCCGCCCCCGCTCTCAGCCATTTGCCGAGCGCCTTGGCCAACGCGGAAGGCGTCACGGGCTTGGCGACATAATCGTTCATGCCGGCCGCCGCGCACTTCTCCGGATCGCCCTGCATGGCGTGGGCGGTCATGGCGATGATCGGGACGTTCGGGTCGAGCACGCCGGACTGCCCGCTCCGGATGCGGCGCGTGGCCTCCCAGCCGTCCAGCACCGGCATCTGCACGTCCATCAGCACGAGGTCGTAGGGAACCGAGCACAAGGCCTTGATCGCCTCGGCGCCATCCGCGACCGCCTCGGCCCGCAGCCCCAGCTTCTTGAGCAGACCCAAGGCCACCTGCTGGTTGGTGATGTTGTCTTCGGCCAGCAGCACCCGCGCCTTGCTCTTCGCGAAGAGCGACTGCAGCCCCTGGGGCGAGGGCCGTTTGGCGGTCGCGATCAGCGTGTGCGGCGCGTTCCCGTCCGAACCGCCCAACGCCTGCGAGAGCGCGCTCTTCAGCTCCTGCTGGCGGGTCGGCTTGGTGAGACAGGCTTCGAAGCCGATCTGCTGGAAATGGCGCGCGTTGTCCCGCGTGCCCAGCGAGGAGAGCATCACCAGGCGGGTGGCGGCGAGGCGCGCATCCGCCTTGATCGCCTTTCCGAGCATCTCCCCATCCATCACCGGCATCTGCATGTCCAGCACCGCAAGCCGGAACGGGTCGCCCGACTCCGCCGCGTGCTGGAGCAGCTGAAGCGCCGTCGCCGCATCCGCCGCTTCACTCGGCCGCATGCCCCAGGCGACGGCATAGGCGGACAGAATTTCGCGGCTGGTGGCGTTGTCGTCCACCAGCAGGACCTTCACCTCGCGCAGATCCGCGGGCTCAGCGAGGGCTGGCTTCACGGCGGACGTCTGCTTGCCGAAGCGCGCCGTCGCCGAAAACTCCGAACCCTTGCCCACCTCGCTGACGACGCCCACCTCGCCGCCCATCAGTTCCGCCAGCTGTTTGCAGATGGCGAGCCCCAAGCCGGTGCCCCCATACTTGCGCGTGGTCGAGGTGTCGGCCTGCGTGAATTTCTCGAAGAGCAGGCCGAGCTTGTCCTGCGGGATGCCGATGCCGGTGTCCCGCACGGCAAAGCGCAGCAGGACCGAGCCGGCCGTTTCCGCCTCCAGCGTCACACGGAACGCGACCTCCCCTCCGGGCGTGAACTTGATCGCGTTGCTCATCAGGTTCATGAGGATCTGACGCAGGCGCCCCGGGTCGCCCCGCAACAGCGTGGGAACCTCCGGAGCGACGCTGTAGAGCAGCTCCAGACCTTTCTCCTGAGCGCGCAAGGCCAAGGTCTCCACCAGATCCTCCACCAGTTCTTCCAAGTCGAAATCCAGAACTTCCAAGGTCATTTTCCCGGCCTCGATCTTGGAGAAGTCGAGGATGTCGTTGACCAGCCCGAGCAGCGACTCCGCGCTGGTCCGCACGGTTTCGGCGTAGCGCCGCTGCTCCTCCGAAAGCTCGGTGTCCAGCAGCAAGCCCGTCATGCCGATGACGCCGTTCATCGGCGTCCGGATCTCGTGGCTCATGTTGGCAAGGAAGTCGGATTTGGCGGCGCTGGCCTGCTGCGCCTGCACGGCCATCTCGTTGGCGCGGCTGGTCGCCTCCATGAGCTGCCGGTTCGTTTCGATCAGCTCCTCCTTGGCCCGGTCGCGCTCGGTGACGTCGCGGACGATGCCCACCGCATGCCAGTGCGACTCCAGGCGCAAGGCGGACAGGGAGAGCTCCACGGGCACCTCCTCGCCGGACTTCCGGAGCGCCTTCAGCTCCAGCGTCGTGTTGACCGCCTGCCCCTGCCCCGTCATCCGGAAGCGCTCAAAGCCTGCCTTGAAAGCCTTTAAGTAGCGGGGCGGCGCGAGCACCTGGTGCAGTTCGCGCCCGAGCACCTCGTCGCGCGTATAGCCGAAGATGCGCTCGGCCGCCGGGTTCCAGAAGGAGATCCGGCCTTCGGCGTCCATCAGCACGATCGCGTCCTGCGCCGAGTCCGTGATCGCCCGCAGCCGGCTCTCGCCCTCGCGAAGCTCCTGCTCCATGCGCAGGCGCTTCGTGATGTCGTGGATAATGGCATAGAGACACTCCCTTCCGTTGATCGACACCAGGCTCACGTACGCTTCGACGTCCCGGATCTCGCCGTCCGCCAAGTGGTGCCGGACCACGAAGTGGTGGCGCTTTTCCGCGCGTATCATCTCCACCACGTGCTGCTGCGCGTGGGCATCCAGCGCGTTGATCTCGCCGATCGTCATCTGGCGCAAGCGCTCGCGCGTGTAGCCGTAGAAGTCGCAGGCCGCGGGGTTGGCGTCGATGACGGCGCCGGTCGCGGCGTCCACCAGCAGCTGGATCGCCCTGTTTTTCTCGAACAGGATCCGGTGCTGCTCCTCGCTGGCGCGCAGCGCCATGCGCTGGCGATATTCTTCGCTGACGTCGCGGAAGACGAGCACCGCCCCGATGACCTGGCCGCGCGCGTCCCGGATGGCCGAGCAGCTGTCGGCGACCTGATGCTCCGAGCCGTCGCCGGCGATCAGCACGATGTGGTTGCCGAGCTCCACGGCGCCCCCTTCGCGGAGCACCTTCGCGACCGGGCTCGGCACAGCGGACCCGCTCGCGCCGTCCACGATCCTGAAGATCTCCTCGACCGGGCGTCCGGCCGCGTCCCACGTGGTCCAGCCGGTCAGTCTTTCGGCCACGGCATTCAGATCCGTGACGCGTCCGGCCGCGTCCGTGGCGATGACGCCGTCGCCGATCGACCGCAGCGTGGCGCTCAAGCGCTCTTCGCTCTTCTGCAGCCGCTCCTGCTGCAGCCGGAGGCTCGTGTCGGTACGCCGCAACAGGACATACAGGAACCCGAGCAGGCCCGCCAGCAACACAAGGCCGACGGCGAGGCCGACCTCCTGCAGCCGTTTCTGAGCCGCCTTCGAGACCGTGATGTCGGAGAGCACCACCACATAGCCCACGTCCGCGGCCGAGACATCTCTCAGCGGCACGGCCATGACGCACCAGGTCCGGCCCGCCGAAACCACCTCCGCCGCGGCTGGCCGGTCCAGTCCTCTGCGCAGCCGGTTCTCGATATACGTCTCGGTGCCGGCAGGCAGTTCAGACAGCGTCGAGTACACCAGAACGGAGGAGGTGAACCGGTCCCAATCCCCGCTCCGTCCGAGGCGGCGCATCGACTCCGACCACTTCTCCTTGTCCAAGGCGGCCTTGTGGAGGGTGATGGCGAAGTCCGTGCCTTTCTTGCCATGCAGCGTGTCGAGGACATCCTCGATCTCTTTGCCCAGCGCCCAGTAGCCCACGAGCCGGCCGCCGTCATAGACCGGCGAGACAGACCGCAGGGTCAGCACGCCCGTCTCCCCCACCTCAAGCCCCGCCGCGGGGCGTCCCCGGCGCTCGGCCTCCAGCAGGGTGAACCCGTCGAGGCGGTCGCCGTACGCCTCGGGCGCGTGAAGCCGGAGCAGGCAGACCCGCTCCGCATCGATGAAGACGGCCTCCGAAAGATGCTGGCCGGCCTTCAGCGCCTGGAAATCCGCCTCGAACGCCGCGCCCAGGCGGGCCCGGTCGCGCGTCTTCAGGGCCTCGGCCAGCCCTGCCTGTCGGCCGAACAGCAGCGCCCCGAGGGCCGCCAGCGACTGGGCCTGCTCCTCGGTTGAGGAGGCAAGCGCGGCCGAGACCGCTTGCCGCTCATTCTGAAGCAGGACTTCGAGGCTGTCGCGCTGCTGGTTGCGCAGCAGCGCCCCCGTCCCGGCGGCCAGCAGGATCAACACCCCGGCCAGCGGCATCAGCAGGCGCTGCTGGACCGGCTTGACCACGATCTCGCCGCTGCGGACGCGCGCGGACAGGACGCCTGTCGCCAGGACGATCAGCAGGCCTAAGACCACGCTCGCGGGCACGGCCGTGCGCGACGCCACGTCCCACTTCCAGGTTTTCGCGTCCACGTCCATGCCCAAGACCGCGAGCAGCTCGCCCGTGGCCGGGTCAGAGACCGGCAGCAAGGCGGTGACCCATGTGCCCCAGCGGTCCCGGATGGGTCCGCTGACCAACGCCGTCTTGGTCGTGAACACGCGCGCTTCGGACTCGGACAGCTCCTCGTACACGTCGCCGGGCGGCGAATAGTCCTGCGACCCCTCGGGCTCGGAGTCCGCATAGAAAAAGATCTGGCCGCCGGTTTTCTCGGGGCCGAAGAACGGCCTGCGGCCCAGCAGATAGAGGAACCGGCACCGCGCGTTGGCCGAGCGGCAATCGACGAGCTGGTGTTTAAGCCGTTTGTAGTCCGCCTTCTCGACGTCGTCGCCGGCGCCGGTGAGCGCCTTCAGCACCCGCAGGTCCAAGGCGTGCCGGACCAGCCGCCCCTGCAGCAACAGCTCATCGCGCATCTGCCGGTCAACGCGCAGCGCCGTCCAGCCGATGAACACGAGGGCCGCCGCCGCCACCGCCAAGACGGCCTGCGGAGACCACACGCCCTTTGCATGAACCCGCTTGATGACCTGACCCACGCTCATCGGCACCTCGTTTCAGCAGCATTCTCCGGCCCCGGGCCCCGTGCCGGGGGCCTCAGGAGTCGCGCAGCCCTCACACCTCAGCCAGGCGCACGAAATCGAAGGCCGGCTCCTCATACGGATGCGCCATCCGCAGCGCGGCCGCGACCGCCGCGACCGCTTCGTCCACGCAGATCATCTCCACGCGGACTTCGGGAACGCGCTCGACTTCTCCGGCCCGGCCGATGAACGGGTCGCTGCCCGCCAGCGGCCGGAACTCGCCCTGGCCCGCCACCTGCCAGCAGCAGCGGTCATATGCGGCGTAGCGCCCCGCGCCGGCCGCGAAGAGCGCCTCTTTGACCGCATCGAGATGCGTTTCCGGGATATAGACGGTCAGCTTGTGCATGGCTCACTTTTCGACCATGTCCTTGACCGCCTTGAGGAACTGGTTCACGTCGGCGAAGCGGCGGTAGACGGAGGCGAAGCGGATGTAGGCCACGTCGTCGAGGCGGTGCAGCCGGCTCATGACCGCTTGGCCCACCTGTTCGGTGTTCACCTCGCTCTCGCCTTCGAAGCTCTCGATGACCTGATCCACCAGGTCGTGGATCTGATCGGCGCTGACGGGCCGCTTCTCGCAGGCCCGCATCAGGCCGCGCTCGAGCTTCAGGCGGCTGAACTCCTCGCGGCGGCCGTCGCGCTTGATCACGCGCAGCTCGTCCTTCACGATCTCTTCGTAGGTCGTGAAGCGGTGTTCGCAGGCGAGGCACTGGCGGCGACGGCGGATCGACGCCCCTTCGCGCGCCGCGCGGCTGTCCAAGACCTTATCGTCCAAGTGACCGCATTTGGGACAACGCATCGGGCCTCCAATCTCTTCAGAGTCGGACGTTCAGCAGGGAGCGTTCAGGGCGCGCGAATCACGCGCCCGTCACCGCCATGGTGCGGTCGATGATCGTGTTGACCGTCAGATCCTTCAGCATGCACGTCTGCGGGATCTCGAGGTTGGCGACGTGCTCCAGCTGGGCCTCGGGCAGGTCCAGGCCGTAGACCAGAGCCTGCACCTCGCGCGTGTGCGGCAGGCGCTTGAGCATGGCGACCACCTCGTCGGCGCTCATGCCTTCGAGCTCGAGGCGCATGACCACCGCGTTCGGCTTGAGCGTGACGCACGCCTCCAGCGCTTCGGGCCCGGTGGCCACGGAGGCGACTTCGAAGCCGGCCTGCACAAACTCGTTCTCCAGGCGCTGGCGCAGCTCCGCGTCGCCGTCTGCGACGACCAGTCGGCGCAGCACCTGCGGCGTCGTCACATGGTAGCCCTCGCTCGCCGTCTCGAAGAGGACGCGGCCCACCTCCATCAGCAGGTCCGGCGGATCGCAAGGCTTGGCGATGAAGCCCGCGATCTGCTTGTCCGCGAAAAACTCCGCCATCGACGCGCGCGCCGTGAGCACCAGCACGGGATAGAGCGTGCGGCCGTCCGGGTTCGTGATGCGGTCCAGAAAGCCTTTGCCGCCCATGCCGGGCATGCCCATGTCAAGGATGATGAGGTCGGGCTGAAACGGGCGCATCTTGATCAGCGCGTCTTCCCCGCTCGTGGCGCAGAGCACCTCGTAGCCCTCGAACGTGAGAAAGTCTCCCAGCGTCTCGAGCAGGCTCGGATCGTCGTCAACCAGCAACAATTTACGTTTGATCGTTTCCATATGACGGACATTTTATCCCCTATTCAGGCCGGTTTCAAGGGCGGAAGGGCGGGCGGCGCGGTTTTTCTTGGCCTCCGCCGGCGTCCGCCCGGCGGCTTCAGCCGCCCGTGCCCGCGCCCTGCGGGAGCCTGCTTCGGCGGTTGACACCGCGCGCGAATCATACGACACTGTCCGGCATGCACAAACCGATTGCCTTGGTCGCCGCCATGGAAGAGGAGCTCGACGCGCTGCTCGCCTCCTTCCCCGACCACGACTCTCGCCTCCATTTCAACACGCGGCTCTTCCACGCCCGGCACGGCGCGCAGGAGCTGGTGATCGCCCAGTCCGGCGTCGGCAAGGTCAACGCGGCCTGCACCCTCGCGCTGCTGCTCTCCGACTTCGACCCCGGCTGCGTCATCAACACCGGCTGCGCGGGCGGCCTGCAGCCGCAGCAGCAGATCCTCGACCTCGTCGTGCCGGAAGAGATCGTCTACACCGACGTGGACATCACGCCGTTCGGCCTCGAGTACGGGCAGATGATGGGGTGCGCGCCCCGCTTCCACGCGTCGCGGCCGCTGCTCAGGCACTTCCGGAGGCTGCTCTCCGAGCACGCCGTGCCCCTCACGTGCCACCACGGCCTGCTCGGCTCCTCCGACTCGTTCATCTACCGGCCGGACCAGATCGCCAGCATCCGGAGCCACTTCGACGACGCCGTCGCGTGCGTCGACCAGGAGGGCGGCGCCATCGCCCACGTCTGCACGCGCTTCGGCGTGCCCTTCCTGATTCTGCGCGCGCTGAGCGACGCGCCCTGCAAAGGCGACAACGCGCTCGACTTCAAGGCCTTCGTGCACCGCGCCGCCGCCAACTCGGCCGCGCTCTGCTCCACCCTCGTGAAACGCCTCTCCCACCAGGAGACCCTATGACCAATCCCCCTCCGACCCCGGCTAAACGCGGCATCCTCTGCGACATGGACGGCGTGATCTACCACGGCAACAAGATCCTGCCCGGCACGCTCGACTTCGTCGCCTGGCTGCGCTCGACCCACATCCCCTTCCTGTTCCTGACCAACAGCAGCGAGCGCTCGCCGCGCGAGCTGAGCGAGAAGCTGCACCGCATGGGCGTGGACATCGAAGAGACGCACTTCTACTCCAGCGCCATGGCCACCGCCGCCTTCCTCGCCTCGCAGACTCCCGGCGGCAGCGCCTACGTGATCGGCCAGCCCGGGCTCATCAACGCGCTCTACGACGCCGGCTTCTCCACGAACGACGTCAACCCCGATTACGTGGTGGTGGGCGAGACGCCGATGTACACCTACGAGACCATCAAGAAGGCCGTCAGCCTCGTGCGCAAGGGCGCGAAGCTGATCGGCACCAACCCCGACCTGACCGGCCCGGCCGAGAGCGGCATCATCCCCGCCTGCGGCGCGCTGGTCGCGCCGATCGAGCTCGCGACCGGCGTCAAGGCCTACTTCGTGGGCAAGCCCAACCCGCTGATGATGCGCACCGGCCTCGGCCTGCTCGGCTGCCCGCGCGAGAACGCCCTGATCGTCGGCGACCGCATGGACACCGACATCATCTCCGGCATCGAGTCGGGCATCGAGACCGTGCTGGTGCTCTCGGGCGTGACGCAGCGCGAGGACCTCGCGCGCTTCGGGTTCAGGCCGGACTCCGTCCTCGACCACGTCGGCCTGCTTCCCGCGCTGCTGGAGCAGCGCGCGGCGCACGCCCAGCCGGCGTGAGTTAAAGCGCCGCCGCCGAGGCGCGCTCAGTCGTTGCCGTCTTCGACGCCGACGACCTTGCCGTCGAACATCTGCATGACGTGCTTGAGCGCGGGGTCGTCGTAGAGGCTGGCGGCGGCCGCCGCAGGCTTGGCCTCCGGCGCGGGCGCGGCGGCCGCGGCGGGCGGCTCGGCCGAGCGGATCGCGTTCAGGCGCTTGAGCACCTCGTCGAGCGAGACCGCCCGCGCGGCGCGGGCGCAGCGGATCAGCGACATCTCGATCAGCGTGCGCACGGAGAGCGCGTAGCGCAGGCGCCCCTCCATCTCGCCCAGCTGGTCGGCGATCTGCATCACGCGGTTGGAGTCGGCCAGCGCGGCCTGGGCAGCCAGCGCGCGGATCTGCTCCGGCGTGGCGTCGAGGTTCGCCATGTTGTCGCCCACGTACTGGTAAATCAGCAGGTTGCGGAAGTGCTCCATCAGCTCCACGGTCAGTCGCCGCATGTCCTTGCCCGCGCTGTCGAACATGTCGACCAGCTTCAGGATCTCGCCCATGTCGCCTCTGAGCACCGCGGCCGCGAGGTTCTCCAGCGACTTGCGCGAAACGAGCCCGAAGACCGCCAGCACGTCGTCCTCGGTCAGCGAGTCGCCCTTGAACGAGATCAGCTGGTCGAGCGCGGAGAGCGCGTCGCGCATGCCGCCTTCGGCGCCGCGCGCCACGGCCAGCAGCGCGTCGTCGTCGATGGTGATGCGCTCGGCCTCGCAGATGCGGCGCAGGCGCTCGACGATCAGCGGGGTCTGGATGCGGCGCAGGTCGAAGCGCTGGCAGCGCGAGATGATGGTCGGCAGGACCTTGTCGCCCTCGGTCGTGGCGAAGATGAACTTCACGTGCGGCGGCGGCTCCTCGAGGGTCTTGAGCAGCGCGTTGAAGGCCGCGGTGGAGAGCATGTGGACTTCGTCGATGATGATGATCTTGTAGGTGCCGCGCGTGGGCGCGAACTGCACCTGGTCGCGCAGGTCGCGCACCTGGTCCACGCCGTTGTTGGAGGCGCCGTCGATCTCCAGCACGTCCAGCGCGTTGCCGGCCGCGATCTCGCGGCACATGCTGCACTCGCAGCAGGGCGCCGTGGTCGGGCCCTTCTCGCAGTCCAGGGCTTTGGCGAAGATGCGCGCGAGCGACGTCTTGCCGATGCCGCGCGGGCCGACGAACAGATAGGCGTGCGCCACGCGGCCGGTCTCGATCGCGTTTTTCAGGGTGCGCGTGACGTGTTCTTGCCCGACGACATCCTCGAAGCCCTTCGGGCGCCATTTGCGTGCTAGCACTTCATAAGCCATAACGGAGGAGGAGTTTACCCTTTGCCCAGACGGAAGCCAAGGGAATCGTGGCAAGAAAATCGGGGCACATGGCTTGTCAAGCGCGGTCCGGCGTGTTACATTAAACCATCAACTGTCAAACTTTCAGGATGGAGATCTATGCCGAGTGATGATGCCATTGAGGTCGTAGGGGTCGTGGTCAAGGTTCTTCCCGCCACCATGTACAAGGTGAAGCTGGAAAACGGCCACGAGGTGTTGGCCCACATCTCCGGCAAGATGCGCAAGTTCTTCATCAAGATCGCGGCAGGCGACAAAGTGACGCTCGAGATCTCCCCTTACGATCTGACCAAGGGGCGCATCATCTACCGCCACAAAACCTGATTTCAAGGCTTGGCCGCCTGAACGGAAAGACCGGTCGTCCGAGACGTCCGGTCTTTTTGTTACCGGGGCGGCGGGCCGCGATGCATAAAGCGAGGTGCGCATGAGAGTCTCAACCGTTCTGTTGGCGATCACCCTCTGCGCCGCGGCGCCGGCGATGGCGCAGCTCAAGGCGGCGCATTTCCCCGCCGACGCGAAATGGGTGATGCACGTGGACCTCAAGGCGCTGAACGAGGCCCCCATGGGCCAGTTCCTGCGCCAGGCGCTGGACGAAGAGGCGCGCCGGCGCCTGGGCGCCCTCAAGGCGTCCAGCGGGATCGACGCCGAGAAGGACATCGACTCGCTCGTGGTCTGCGGCAAAGGGGCCACCCAGGCCGGCGGCCTGATGTACGCCTACGGGCGCTTCGACGTCCAGAAGCTGACCGCCATCGCGGGGGGCGCCAAGCAGTTCCAGAACAAGGCGCTCGGCGAGCGCAGCCTGCTGAGCTGGAGCGACAAGGGCAAGCGCACCCACCTCTGCTTCATCGACCCGACCCTGATCGTGATGTCGCAGGACGAGCAGCTCGTCCAAGAGGCGGTCGGCCTGATCGACGGCCGGGCGAAAGGCCTCTCCTCCGGCAGCTCGCTCGCGCGGCTGCTCAGCCACAAGCCGGGCCGCTTCGTCGCGCTGCAGGCGAACAACCTCGCCGAGCTGGCCGGGGCGAACCCGCAGATGCAGCTCTTCAAACAGGCCGAGGCCGCCCAGCTCGAGATCGGCCAGATGGCGGGCGCGAACGGCCTCGCCTGCTCCCTGGCGCTCAAGGCGCCGAACGCGGAAACCGCCCAGCAGCTGAACCAGGCGGCCATGGGGCTGCAAGCCCTGGCCCTGCTGCAGGCGTCGCAGAACCCGGACGCGGCGGAGCTCGCCCAAAGCGTCAAGGTGTCGCAGCAGGAGACCTTTGTCACCGTCGACCTGACGCTGCCCGAGACGCTGATCCGCAAGCAGCTGCAGGCGCGCGCCGAACAGCGCAAGGCCGCCCAGGCGAACCGGCAGGCCGCCCGCGCCGCGCGCCCCGGCGCCGCCGCCGAGAAGCCCGAGCGCCCGGCGTTCTGAGCCGGACGCGCCGGCCCGCATCAGGCGCCCTGGCCGAAGCCCTCGGCCCGCAACACCGCGCCCGGACACCTCACACCCGCCCCCGCAACCGGAGGCGCCC
>Ga0209066_10001067_pt1 | contig 37492 bp, 51 predicted proteins | sample All_14_2_FD_187198 | JGI IMG/M metagenome (GOLD analysis project Ga0209066, IMG submission 187198) | Freshwater microbial communities in response to fracking from Pennsylvania, USA - Allegheny Zone_MetaG_DW_15 (SPAdes) (version 2) ... | reverse complement strand
CTTCTTGCGCCGCGCGCTGTTCAGCCTCTTTGGCGGCCCGCTCCGCAGCCTCGCGGATCGCATCAGCTTCGCGGGCGGCCTTCGCCGCAGCATCTGCCTTTTGGTCTTCAATCAGACGCTCAAGAACCTGCAGACGCAGCCCGTGCAGTTCCGCTGCATGTTCCCCCAGCTGGTCAATCAGCGACGGGATCTTCTGCTGCAGCTCGTAGATCAGAATGCCGTAGGGTTGCGGCTGGCCGCCGATAAACCCGGTGCCGACCGTTTCGATGTATGCGCGGGCATTGGATACCCGTTCCGCCAGCTTGGCGGCTGCCTCTTCGGCTTCACGATGGATGCGCGCCTCTTCGTCGCGCTTTGCCTGTTCGGCGCGCAGGCGCTCCAGCTCTTCGGCATCAGCTTCACGCTTGCGCGCGATTTCCAGATTGCGCCGCAGCTCTGTTACGGCACGATCCTTCAGGATCGCCGCTTCACCCTGCATTTCCTGCCAGTCTTCGCCGATCTCGGTTGCTTCGATTTCTGCCAGAACATTGGCGATCTGCTCGCTGCGGCAGAGGTGGTCAGCGCACCCTGCATCGAGTTCCCGCATCCTGGCGCGCAGGCGGTTGACACGGGCGGTTTCAGCCGCCTCCCACTCATCCAGCGGGCGACGCACTTCGGCTTTCAGCGCATCCAGCCGGTCGCGAACCGATCGACGGGCAGCATCGACAATGGCGATCCGCTTGCGGTCTTCCTCGTTGAGCTGCTTCCCAGCATCATCCAGCATCGTCTTGGACCGCGCCACCTTGTGCGCAAGCGAGGCAATGGCATCGCGGCCCTTCTTGGTGCTGGTGTCGGGGACATGGGTGCGAGCCTCTGCCTCGATGCGCGCGATGATGGGGTCAAGCCCGTTTTCGGCGCGGAAGATCGTGGCAAGCTGGGTGGGTTCGGGGATCGTCAGCGCAGTTCCCGGCGCCGGGGTCATGTCGTTCATTCCACATCCTCCAGATAAATCATCGGCGCGCCCGGCTGGGGCATCCCGTCGCGAAGCCAGTCGCTGACCTCGGCAGCCATCACAGCCATCATCGCAATCCCGGCAGCGATCACCGCGAACATCACCAGCCGACCGAACGCTTTCACGGCATCCTCGACTCCCTCGCGCCGGACTGCCGGCTCATTGGCGTCGGACCACGGGCTGTGGAAACAGACCGCGTCCAGCGCGTCGATCTGCCGGATGTCGGCCCTGATCTGGCGCGCCTCGGCGGCCAGCTCGGATGCGGGCGTGGACCAGATGGCATTGCGCGTCTCCCGCGCGGCGATGCGGTCCTCGCAATCCGGCGATTGGGCCAGGATCGCGCAGGCATTCAGGCGCTCGTCATCGGTGGAGCGGTCATCCTGCAGCGTGTTGCGCGCGTCGATGATGTCGATCGTCGTGACGGGATAGGTGTCGATGGTGAGTGCGGTCACAGGCCCGCCCTCCGCTCGGCGCGCGCATGCGCCCGGTCATCTGCGGCCATCTCTGCCATTGCGAAGGCATCCACCGCATCGGCGTTCAGCTGGTCGATCAGGTCGGCAACCGCGCCGATCTCGGTCGATCCCTCGCCAAGGAAGCCGCCTGCGTCATCCTCCAGCCATGCCTCCCAGCTATCTTCATCGTCGCCTTCGGTGCATTCCGTCAGGATGCGGATCCCGTTCCAGCTGTCAGCGGGCATGGCGCAGCTCCGTGACTTTGCGGGCATTGGCCACCAGAGACGCCTTGGCCATCGGGCCACGGATCAGCTGCATGACGGCGCGGCGCAGGCGCAGTTCTTCGTCTTCCATCAGCGCGGCAACAGCGCGCATTGCGGCGTGTTGTTCAGCTTCGAGAGGCGTGAGCATGGGTCATTCCTCGGGTTCAAGGTGTGAAGAAAAGCCCCGCGCCCGGAGTGGTGGCTGCACAGACGCGGGGAAGGTGGCCGGGCGCAGGGAGACCCACCCGGCGGCGAGTTATTCGGCGGCAATGCCGCGCTGATAGCGCCAGCGGGAAATCGCGGCGCGGGCGTCTTCGGTCACATCGCAGACCTTGCCCGCGGCAAACTCGATGCGGAAAACCCGGGCCTCCTGGCCGTCGCGGTCGAATTCCATCAGGTCGTCGCAGGCATCATCGAAGTTCAGCCGCAGATCCTTGCCAGCCGCGATCACGCCATCATGGGCGATGGCCGAAAAGTCAGCGATGCAGTGGAAGTGCGGCAGTGCCAGAGCGTCGGTCAGGGCGGTCATCACGCCACCCGATGCGTCACGGCATCCGCATCGCCGTCACGCTTCACCGGCAGATCGAACGGGCCGCGCGGCAGGACGGTGCGGTTGTGGCCGATGAAGGCGGGGGGCTGGGACAGCGTGATCTTCATGGGCCGCACGATGCGGTTCCAGACGATGCGCTGATCCATTTTCGCGATTTCTTCCGGCGTCAGGATCGAGCCGGTGATGACCCCACCATGGGCGGGGAAAGAGGCGGGAAGCGGGGTGTTCATGGCTGGTTCCTCACTGGTTGGCGCAGGCCCTCGGCTCAATGAGTTTCGGCGCTGCTGATGGGAACAACATGTATCCTCAAAAGAGGACAGTCAACAGGAATGTTCGCTATAGAGGATATAAATTTGCGGATCTATACTGGGCGTGCCAGAATCACGGATGCGGCGCGGTGCCGCTGGAGGTGCGCTATGCAGGATGATGGGGTCGTCCGACCGGAACTGCAGCCATGGAATCGTTGCCCGGATAGCGTGGCGACCGATAGCGTCATGGCAATGTTAGGTTGGGGCATTGCCATGAAACGAGACGACGATCTTGCGCGCCAGATCCTGCTGGAGATCGAGGCGCATGACGACCCGCTGTATGTCTGCGCGCTGCACTCTGGTTCGGATCAGGGTGAGCGCATCCGGTATTACCACCTGCGTCTGCTGGTGGACGCCGGGTTTCTGGCCGAAAGCGGGCGAAATGGTGGGGTGTTCAGGATCACCAATGCCGGTCATGATTTTCTGGCACTGACCCGGCAGAACGATGCCTGGGAGGCGACCAAGGCCGGGGCGCGGATGCTGGGTGGCGCCAGCCTGCAGATGCTACTTCGGGTGGCCGAGGGCTATGCGATGCGCAAGCTGGGCGAGCTGGGTATTCCGTTGTCATGATGCAGGATGGGCGTGAAAAAGCCCCGCCAGAGGCGGGGCCGGGGGCAGATCGGGATGCCTGGGTGTCAGCCCTGGATATCGCCGACGCGGAAGCGGTAGGTCTTATCATTCACCGTCTTGCCCTTGAATGTCATGAATTTGCTTTTGCGCGCGGCATCCCGAGCGAGTCTGTTGACAGCCAGCTGGGCCTCGTCTTTGGCGTGCTCGAACGCGATGGCGGCCACCTGATCCGGGCTGTCCCAGTTCCCGCAAGAGGCGCAACCGACATCCTTGCTGTCAGGATCGAGTTCAGCCCGGAAGGTTACCGGCGCATTGCAGATGCCGCAGTTCACGCGGTAGCTGCATCCCTGAATTGAGACGGTCGGGTAATCGGTCAATTCGAATCTCCATCATCTGCGGTTGTGGTGACCTGATGATGGGGTGGCGCCGGGGGCTGAGTCGAGCCTCCGGCGCGCAGACCGGCTTCGGCTTGTCCACAGGATTTCAGATGGCCAGCAGATTCCCTGCTTGATCTGGTCAATGTTCCTGTTACGTTCTTTTGGCGATCTGGGGAGATGGCAATGAATTTAAGTGATTTTGTTGCAGCGCTTAAGGAGATGAGCGCCAAAGAAAAGGCTATGGTTGCATCGGCTTCGCGCGAGATCGCAGGAGGGTCAGGACGGCATCCCGAGTCTCGGGACTTTCCTTCATCGCAGCAAGAAGATCGGCATCCTCTGGCGTAATGTCGAAGCCGTAAAGCACATAAGCCAAGCTGACCGGAATAGCGTCGCAGACCGCCATAAGATTTTCTATCGTGGGGTCTTTGCCCTCGGTCAGGATGGATGAAACGTATCCCTGACCGTTCCCAGTTGCCAGGGATACAGCCCTCATACTTTTCCCGCTGGCTGCCAATCCGGCGCGCAGCCTTTCACGCCATGCTTCATCGCTCATGGCGGGATTATCCGCGAAAGCGGTGATGGGTGCACGTCCTCGATAGAAAGCGCTTGCGGTGTCCGCTAAAGAGGATATTGTGGGCGTCATGCAGCAAACCTCAGAAAATCTCCTTGAAGACATCGAGGCGTTTCTCGCTGAGACCCAAATGGGCGCCAGCTATTTCGGGAAGCGCGCCAGTGGAAATTCCGAGCTGGTCCCGCGTCTGCGTGAGCGCAGGCGGGTCTGGCCAGAGACTGCGGAAAAAGTCCGTGCATTCATGCGGTCCTATCGTGATGGCGTCCTCAGTGGAGGACATGGCCCCGCCTCTGCCCCCGCGCAACCATCCCCAACGAAAAAACCCGCATCTGCTGCGCGGGTTGCGGAGGGTGGGGCATGAGCAGCACAACCAACCACCGGGCAGCGGACTTTCCCCGCGTTGGCCCTGAGCCGGGGCAGGGTGCCCGTGTGGCCCCGGCAGCAATTTCCATTCCGCGCGCCTCTACCTCCTCCCCGCAGCGCGTGGAGGGTGGCCCGGCGCTTGCGGCGTCGGGTCGCCTGCAATCCTATGCCGACCGTGTGGCTGCGGATGTTGCTGCGCGCTATGGCGTGCGCGTGACCGGCCCGGTGCAGATCATCCCGCGCGGGGTTTCCGGCCTGCCGGATGCGGCGGGGAAACTGGATAGCTGGATGGCAATGCGTGATGCCACATGGCGGAACAGCGAACGCATCCGCCGCGTGCAGGCCGCCAAGGCAAACGAGAATGCCGGGATCGTCAGCCAGCATGACCCGATCAAGGAACGCCTGCAGGGCCTTTCCGACCAAGGCATGAGTGCCGCGGATATCGCGCTGCAGATGGGCATTGACCGGCGCCGGGTTTACGACCTTGCCAGTCGTCACGGTATCAAGCTGAAGCGTGCAGCCATGGCGGCATCAAAGAACCTGATTGCCCCGGCAGCACCGGCAGAAATCGCGCCGGTCTGCTCCGAGGTCTCGCCCAGAATGGCGCAGATCATCGTCACCATCCATAGCCGCCCCGGCATATCCGGGGCCGAAATCGGCGCGGCGATCTATGCCGACAAGAAGGCGGTCACGGCGCGGAACATCGTCGCCAACACGATCAGCGCCTTTCGCAAGCGCATGGCCGAGCATGGCTGGCAGATCACAAGCAACAAAGCTGGCGGCGGCTACTGGCTGAGCCGCGCCGATGGCCAGGACACATGACCCATGGCCACGCCTGCTTCCTCTGCGGCTCCAGCGCATCCTTCGGCTTCCGGCTGCCCGGTCTGCTGTCGGAGCTGCCGGAGGGCAAACGGGGCGTGCTCTGGGCCTGCCGGGAGCACAGGGGCGAGGCTGAGCGACGGAGAGACGGCCATCTTGGCCGCACAACGCTTGGCTCTGCTGACAGAGGCCCGGCGACTGAAACACCTGCGTCGCAGCAAGGACGCCTCGATCTGTGAGGCGCGGCTGCGGGGCGTAACCCACGAAATTCTCAGGAGAGGCCCGCGTGCTTGATCGCATCCCCATGAAGAATACCGACGAGGACCGTGAGGTTGAGGCTGGAGCCTATGCTGTCCATGCCGACGAGCTGCGCCAGTTCATTGAACGCTACGAACAGCTGGAGGCCGAGAAGAAAGACGTCGCCGAACAGCAGAAGGAGCTGATGGCTGAGGCCAAGGGCCGGGGCTACGACACGAAGGTGCTGAAGAAGGTCGTCGCGCTGCGCAAGCGCAAGCCCGATGACGTGGCGGAAGAACAGGCCGTTCTTGACATGTATCTCAGTGCGCTGGGGATGGCATGACGGTCAAGCCCCACAAATACGGCGCAAAGCGGGCGCAGATCGGCGACCAGTCTTTCGACAGCAGGCGTGAGGCGCGGCGTTTTGCAGAGCTGGAACTGTTGGCCCGTGGCGGCGAGATTTCCGACCTGCGGCGCCAGGTAAAGATCCAGCTCAAGGGCCGCGATGGACCGATCCTGACACCGACCGGGCGGCCTGCGCATTATGTCGCCGACTTCGTCTATCTGGATCGCCGCACGGGTGGCGAGGTGATCGAGGACGCCAAGGGCTTTCAGACCCCGGAATACAAGCTCAAGCGGGCCATCTTGGCTGCGCAGGGCCTTACCATTCGGGAGGTGTGATTGAGCTTTCATTCCTATGATGACTTCCTGGCATCCAAGGCCGCAATTGCTCCCCGGTTTGGCGGCATTGATGTTCCAGAGGCGGATCTGAACCCGGCGCTTAAGCCGCACACGCGGCGCATGGTTGCTTGGGGCCTGTCCGGTGGTCGGCGGGCATGGTTTGCCAGCTTCGGCCTGCACAAGACGGCCACGCAGCTGGAAACGATGCGGGTGCTCTGGCGGCGCCTGAACGCCCCGGTGCTGATCGTGGCACCCCTTGGCGTCAGGCGCGAGTTCATTGCAGAGGCAGCGCGGCGGTTTCACGGAGAGTTCGCGATTGATCTGCGATTCATCAAGTCGGATGCAGAGGTCGATGGGCCTGCGGTCTATCTGACGAATTACGAGACGGTCCGCGATGGAAAGCTGAAGCCGGATCATTTCCAGGCCGTGACGCTGGATGAAGCGGCCGTTCTGCGCGGCATGGGCGGCACCAAGACCTTCCGCACATTCATTCGCACGTTCATGAACGTGCCGTATCGTTTCGTCGCCACCGCCACCCCCAGCCCGAACGATTACATCGAGCTTCTGAGCTATGCCGGGTTCCTCGATGTGATGGATATCGGGCAGGCAAAGACCCGGTTCTTCAAGCGTAACAGCGAGAAGGCCGACAACCTGACCCTGATGCAGCACAAGGAGCAGGAGTTCTGGCTTTGGGTCGCGTCGTGGGCGCTGTTTGTCACGCGCCCCTCCGATCTGGACCCTGCCTTCTCGGATGATGGCTATGACCTGCCGCCACTGGATGTGCGGTGGCATGAGTTGCCGGTCGATCACCTTTCGGGCGCGGGCCACGAGAAGAGCGGCCAGGCGCGCATGTTCAGGGATGCCACGGTGGACCTGTCGGGCGCGGCGCGCGAAAAGCGCGACAGCCTGCCTGCGCGGATCGACCGGCTCATGCAGATCAGGGCAGAAGATCCGGCTGCGCACAGGATCATCTGGCACGATCTGGAAAGCGAGCGAGCGGCCATCGAACGCGCGGTTCCGGGCGTTGCCACGGTCTACGGCGCGCAGGATCTTGATGCCCGCGAGGATGTGATTGCCGGTTTTGCCGACGGGCATATTTCCGAGCTTGGCGCCAAGCCGGTGATGTTGGGGTCTGGCACCAACCTTCAGGCGCATTGCAGCTGGGCCGTGTTCCTCGGGATCGGCTTCAAGTTCAACGACTTCATTCAGGCGGTTCATAGGCTCCGGCGCTTTGGTCAGCTGGCGGATCTGGTGCGTGTCGACCTGATCTACACCGAAGCCGAGCGCGAGGTTCGCAAGGCCTTGGAGCGCAAGTGGGCTGCGCACAATCAGATGGTAGAGAAAATGGTTCAGATCATCCGAGAATATGGCCTTTCCGAGATTGCAATGCAGCAGCACCTGGTTCGCGCCATGGGCGTTGAGCGGGTGGAAATCACGGGCCGAAATTACCGGATCATGCACGAGGACTGCGTGAAGGAAACGGCGCGCATGGATGAAAACTCCGTGCAGCTGATCGTCACCTCAATTCCGTTCAGCACACAATATGAGTACAGCCCGAATTATGCGGACTTCGGCCATACCGACGATGACCCGCATTTTTGGGAGCAGATGGGGTTTCTTATTCCGAACCTGCTGCGGGTTCTTGAGCCTGGGCGGATTGCAGCGATCCATGTAAAGGATCGGATCATTCCCGGCGGGATCAATGGGTTCGGCTTCCAGACGCTTTCGACGCTGCATTGCGACTGCATTGCGGAGTTCAAGCGGCACGGATTTGCCTATCTCGGGATGAAGACGATCACCACGGATGTGGTGCGGGAAAACAATCAGACCTACCGTCTGGGCTGGACGGAGCAATGCAAAGACGGCACGCGCATGGGCTGCGGCGTGCCGGAATACCTGCTGCTGTTCCGCAAGCCGCCAACAGATCGCAGCAATGGTTATGCTGATCGGCCGGTGGCTAAGTCCAAGAAGCATTGGGATGGCGAGTCGAAGATCTGGGATAACGAGGCCGGATATTCCCGTGCCCGCTGGCAGATCGACGCCCACGGATACACCAGATCAAGCGGAGACCGCTGCCTGCGGCCTCTCGATCTGGATGGGCTTGAGGCAGATCAGGTCTACAAGGTCTGGAAGGATTTCAACCTGAACGCTGTATATGAATTCGAGCACCACGTTAAAATCGGTGAGCACCTCGAAATGAATGGCAGGCTGCCGCCGACATTCATGCTCTTGCCGCCTCACTCTATTCATCCAGACGTCTGGACGGATGTTGCGCGGATGCGGACGATCAATGCAGAGCAGGCGCGGAAGGGGCAGGAAATGCACCTCTGCCCGCTGCAGTTCGACATTGTGGATCGCGCCATCCAGCAATTCACGGAGCCTGGCGAGGTGGTTTTTGATCCGTTCGGCGGCTTGATGACTGTGCCGTTCCGCGCGGTAAAACTCGGCCGCTTCGGAATGGGCTGCGAATTGAACAAGGGGTATTTCCTTGACGGGGCGAAATACTGCGCCGCAGCCGAGGCGGATGTTTCGACGCCAAGCCTGTTCGATTTTCTGGATGGCGACGCGGCCTGAGGCAAGCCATGGCACAATCACCCCGCGCCCGCATCCGATCCATCATCGCCGCCACAGCGGCCAAGCACGGCATGTCCGAGGCTGACATCCTCGTGCGTGATCGTCACGCGCATGTGGTCGCAGCACGGTCCGAGGCCTGGGCTGTGGCGCGGCAGGCCGGGTTCACCTTCACTGCCATCGCCAAGGTAGGTGGCTGGGATCACAGCAGCGTCGGGCAGGGCGTGGCGCGGCATTGGGCGAGGGCGCGAAGCGAAATCACAAGGTGCGAAAATGTCTGATAAAAACCAATATCCAATGCCGCATGACGTGCCGTCGCCGCCGACCTCCAGCCTGTGGGATGACCTGCTCAGATGGACGGTATTCGTCATGAACAAGGAAGATCCGCAGCGCCAATTTGCGGCGTCCTGCCTGATGTGGGCCATCAAGAGTGGCGGGCTCACCGATAAGCAATCTGCGGCGTGCTCCAAGATGGTCTCGAGGATCATGGCGCTATACGACGCCAACGCGCTGGACTGCCAGTCTGAGCGACCCACGGAATTGCGGGTCAGCCCGTCGAACAAGGCGGGGATGCACTGATGCGCGATTACGCCAAAATCTACACCGTGATCTGGCGCAGCCGGAAGTTTTCCAGGCTCGATTCTGACGACGCAAGATACCTCTACCTCTACCTGCACTCGTGCCCGCACAGCAACCTCATCGGGTGTTTTCCGCTGCCCGAAGGATATGCGCTGGCGGATTTGGGGTGGGATTCTGAGCGCTATAGAAAGGCTATGGATAGCCTATCGAAAGCCTTTCTAGTGGGTTTCGATAGGGACGAAATGCTGGTCAGGATCGTCGATTTCATCCGGCATGACCCCTTCACCAACCCGAAGCACGCCGCTGGCGCCGTCAAGGTCGCTATGTCATTGCCTGATTGCGAGGAAAAACAACGGCTTATCGAGGATTTGCGCGGCGCGAAGTATGTGAATATTGCCGATCTTGGGCCGCAAAACGATAGCCTATCGAAAGCCTATCGAAACCCAGAGCCTGAGCCTGAGCCTGAGCCTATACCAGAGCCTAAGAAAGAGATTGCTGCTGATGCTGGCGCGTGTGCTGCCAATTTGCAGCCGGACATGACTTTCCGTGAACGCATTCTGCTGGCCTGCGGTGTTGATCCAGTTTCCGGGATGACTGGTCGGGGAGGTGGCAGGATTGGCCGATCCGACGAAATGGCAGAGCTATCAGCGAGAATGGCAGTCAGGGGCATTGATGAGGCGCAGGTCCTGCAGATCATCGCAGAGGTGATGGCGGTCAGGAATTCCGGCCCAAAGGCTGGGCCGCCCTCATCCCTGCGGTTCTTCCTGCCAGCGCTGGATGAATTCGCGGCATCCAGAGACTTTCCGCCACCCAAGCTGCAGCCATCGTCTTCGGCCCGTGCCTCGCCGCCGCGCAAGCTCTGGAACCTGAACCCTGATGATTTCAACCCCGATGGGAGCCTTCGCCAATGACCGACTTTCGCACCGCGGAAATCTCCGGGCTTTTCAGCCGCTGGCTTGAGCGATACAGCCCGCCGCAGTCGATCCGCGACAACGAACGGGCGCAGCAGGATGAGGCTGCAGCCCTGCTTGGCGTGATCCTGAAATTCGCCCCCCGAAGCGATTACGCAGACTTCGCGGCCAAGGCGCTTGACCAGGTGGAATACCAAATGAAGACGAGGGCTTGGCCGACAAAGGGCGAGCTTGGGGCGGTATGTTCAAACCTCCGAAAGGATGCGCAATGGGCGCGCAAAGACCTGTCTGGCGAAGAGCGGGACATGAGCCCCGCAGGCATCGCAGCGCGCCGGATGCAGGCCGGGGAGGCGGTCGGCGAGTGCTGGCTCTGGGGTTCCGGTGCCTGCGAGATTGCCGCCCGTGGGCTGGTCGATCGCGCCACCATGGACCGCTACCGGAGTGGCGCGTTTCTGGCTCGGAAGGCGATCTACGGGGATCAGCCGGCGCTTGCATGGGAGGCTGAGCGCAAGGCCGATCACGAGGCAGCAAAGGCTGTCTGGAAGGCCCGGAATGACCAGCGGCAAGATCCGAACGGCGGACCTTCGATCCCCGACAAGCGCGACGTCCCGGACTGGGGCGTGGCCGCCGAATGACCCGGCAAAGGTTGGAATATCAACGCGAGGACGAGGCATGACCAGCAAGGCCGAACGCAAGCGCCGCCGCAAGGCCGCGAAGATCAGCCTGCCGGGCGGGAAAGCCGTGGGCCAGCGCATGGGGCAAGGGCGTCGCGCCGATGTGCAGGACGGGCCGCCGCCGATCATGGCCGCCCGCGCCCGTCGGTGCCGGATCGACGCCGCATCGGTGCTGCACGAGAGCGACATGGGCCGCTGCATCCTCGCGCTGTCGGCCGGGCAGGAGCGTGATGACCTGTGCGAGACATGGGCCGCGATCAGCGCCGCCCACCGGAATTACCGGATGCGCATCATCGGCTGCACGGGTGACCCAAAAGGCGCCGCGTCGCCGATGATCCATGACCGCATGGAGACAGACCAGAGCCTGCGCGTGGATCTGCGCACCAGCGACGAGCGAGATGAGGCCGCCCGCCGTGCATGGGACGTATGGTCCGGCATGATGGCCGCATTCCCTGCGCCGCAATATCGATGGGCGCTGCGCGGCGCGCTGGATGGGTTCATGGGGGAGGCGTCGCTCTGGCGGGATGGGGCGCCCACTGCATGTGGCACTGTCGCGGTGTCTGCGCTCAAGCTGTTGACAGAGCGTCGCTGATCTGGCAACTTCCCAACATCGGAGAGCTGCGCCCAAGGGAAACCTCGGGCGCTTTTTGCATTCAGCGTCGGTGTAGCTCAGTGGTAGAGCGGCGGTCTCCAAACCCGCGCGTCTGGGGTTCGATTCCTCACACCCTCGCCAGATCCTCGCCACGCCTCTCAGCGATGCGCACCCCGGCGAGGCACTATTCAGGCGGGCACCCATGGCAGAGCGTAGCGGATGGGGTGGACGGCCCGGCACCCGGCACCAGCGCGGCTATGGCAGCGCATGGGATCGCCTGCGCGTCGGCATCCTCGCCCGCGACATGCACCTGTGCCAGCCATGTCTGGCAGATGGCAGGGCCACGCCAGCGCGCACGGTGGACCACATCAAACCCAAGTCCAAGGGCGGCACCGACGACCCGGAGAACCTGCGGGCGATCTGTGACGAGTGCCACAAGGCCAAGACGACGGCGGAGGGCCACGAGGCCAAGGGCCAGCAGGTCAGGGCGCGGGTGCAGTTCGACGCCGATGGGCGCCCGGTCTGGTGACCCCCCGGGGGGGGGTGGTCGAAAGTCTGGGGGCCGCGCAACAGCGGACCGGCGCGTTTAGTCACACATTCCGCTAACACAGTTTTTCGCCCTGGCATGCTTGGGGCGCATAGGTAGACCATGGCTCGACGCACAAGGATCGACACCACAGCGGGCGCGGTTGCCGCTGCACAAGCGGCGCAGGCGCAAATCAGCCCGCCATCAAATGTCCCGCTGGATGAATCCGATCTGCCGTTCTTCGCCAGTGTGCTTGCAGAGTTCGCCCGGTCGGAGTGGACGGCACACCAGCTTGAACTTGCCGCGATGCTGGCGCGGACGATGGCCGACCTTGAGAAAGATCAACGCCTGATGCGGACTGAGGGCGCGGTGATGAAAAGCGACAAGGGCACGCCCGTCGTGAACCCGCGCAAGACTGTCATCCAGATGAATGCGTCAATCATCCTGTCCTATCGTCGCAGCCTGTCGCTCCACGCGCGCGCGCAAGGCGGTGAGGCTCGGGACGTGGCGAAGCGCCGGGATCAGGCTCGCGAGTTCGAGGCTGACGACGGCGACGATCTGCTGGCCCGCCCGAACTGATTGTGCTGGCGCTCGAATCAGGGCGTGATAAAATAGCGAGACCGTGAAGCGCGCCAACGCAACACGGCCTCTGATCCGCAACCTGAGGTGACAGGCATTGGACTACCAACGGATATACAGCGCGTTCATCGCGCACCGCAAGTCTATCGAACACTCGCTGACCGGATATACCGAGAGGCACCACATCATCCCGCGCTCGCTTGGCGGCGGCGATGGCCGGGATAACTTGGTCAGGTTGACGCCAGAGGATCACTTCTTCGCTCACCTGCTTTTGGCGAAGATATATGGCGGCAAGATGTCGGCTGCCTTGTTCTGCATGATGCAGATCACTGAGCGGCATTGGGGGAGAAGGCTGCAAAGCCGGGGACGCTATGCGCTAGCAAAACGTCTATCAATTCCAGCACTTTCCGAACGGTGGGCTGCCGACAAAAACCCTCTGTTCAACCATGAAATATTTGACTGGGTGAACTATCGGACGGGCGACAGGGAAAGCGCCACGATCTTCGACATGCACGCGAAGCACGGCATGTCTCGACCGACTTGGACGATGGTAGCTAGCGGCGTGCGCCCCAGCGTTAAGGGCTGGTTGCTGGCCTCGCGCATCGCCGATCATAAGCGGAGCGAAAAGGGGCAGGTGAACAAGTTCGTGAACCGCGACGGCCGCACGTTCGAGGGAACGCAGTCTGAATTTTGCAATCACGCAGGGTTAAGTGATGCGTCGGCGTGGCGTGTAGTTCACCAGCGCAGCGTGACGCGATGCGGTTGGCGTCTGTCCGGGGTTGATGATCGACGGTTCAATTGCCCGCGCGATGGAACAACATCGGGACCAAGGGCCAAGGCGATAACGCTGACACGCGACGGATCGGTATTGACTGGGGATAGACGGCAGATTGCTGACGCCTTGGGGTCAACACCTCAAAGGGTTAGCGCTGCCGTCTATGCAATCAGGGCTGGGAAAGCCTCATCCTACATGGGGTGGAATTTGGCGGGGTAGCATGACGAGAGGCGAAAGGGTTTTGGCCTTCATTGCCAAATACATCAAGACGCCAGAGGGCAAGCATGTTGGCGAACCGCTTAAGCTTATGCCATTCCAGGAACGTTTTATCAGGGAAATCTACGACAACCCGGCAGGCACATCACGAGCCTACTTAAGCGTCGGGCGCAAAAATGGGAAAAGTTGTCTCATCGCCTGCCTCCTGCTGGCGCATATCGTCGGGCCGGAGGCGCGGCAGAACAGCCAGATCATCAGCGGGGCGCGGTCGCGCGAACAGGCGGCGCTGGTGTTCAAGTTGGCGCAGAAAATGATCGGCCTTTCGCCGGAGCTGCGGGCGAAATCCTGCACGCACATCACGCCGTCGCAGAAAATGATTACCGGCGTTCAGATGAACGTCGAATACCGGGCCATCTCTGCGGAGGCTGGCACGGCGCACGGGCTTTCCCCAGTGCTGGCGATCCTTGATGAGGTGGGCCAGATCAAAGGCCCGCATGACGATTTCGTGGAGGCCATCACCACATCACAGGGCGCGCATGACGACCCGCTGCTGATCGCCATTTCAACGCAGGCCGCGACCGATAACGACATGTTTTCGCGCTGGCTGGATGATGCGGAGGCAAGCGGCGATCCGCGCACGGTGAGCCATGTCTATGCCGCGCCGCAGGATTGTGACCTGATGGACCGTGATGCCTGGTTGGCAGCCAACCCAGCGATGGGCGAGTTTCGCAGCATCGCCGACATCGAGGATCTGGCGGCACGGGCCGAGCGCCTGCCGAGCGACGAGAACAGTTTCCGCTGGCTCTATCTGAACCAGCGCATCGAGGCGACGGCACCATTCATCGGTCGCAAGGTCTGGCAGGAATGCGCCAGCAAGCCCTTGCCGCTGGAGGATGGGGCGGTGGTGTTCGGCGGCCTTGACCTGTCGGAGGTCAACGACCTCACGGCTCTGGTGCTGGTGTCGCCAGTCGAGAGCGTGTGGCAGGTCCACCCGACGTTCTGGCTGCCCGGCAATGGCCTGCGAGAGAAGGCCAAGGCCGACCGCGTGCCCTACGATGTGTGGCACAAGCAGGGGTTTCTGCAGGCGCCTGATGGTCCGGTTGTGGATTACGAGTTTGTCGCGGCCCACCTCTGGACCGTGGCGCAGCGCTACGACGTGCGGAAGATCGCCTTCGACCGGTGGAACTGGCGGCACCTCAAGCCGTGGCTGTCCCGCGCCGGATTCACCGACGCGCAACTGGACGGTGACGCCGCGATATTCGAACCGATGGGGCAGGGGTTCCAGAGCATGAGCCCGGCCCTGCGCGATTTGGAAAGCGCGATCCTGACGAAAACGCTGGCGCATGGCGGGCATCCGGTGCTGGACACCTGCGCCGCAAACGCTGTGGTGCAGACCGACCCGGCAGGCAACCGCAAGCTGGTCAAGGGCAAGAGCCGTGGGCGGATCGACGGCATGGTTGCGCTGGCAATGGCGATGAGCGTGGCCGGGACGTGGCAGGATGCGAGCGAAGGCCCGTCGGTATATGAAACACGCGGAATTTTGGTGATCTGATGGGGCTATTTGATTTATTCCGCCGGTCGCCCCGTGGCGGAACGGCGACGCCCCGTGCGATGGCGGGTGAATCCGTCATTTTTGACGGGCTGGACGATCCGCGGTTTCTTGAGTTCATCCGCTCTGGCGGTGGAGTTTCTACGGCTGCTGGCCTGTCTGTCACGCCGGAACAGGCAATGCGGAACACGGCTGTCTTGCGGTCAGTTCTGCTGATTTCAAACAGCATTGCCATGCTGCCGCTGCACCTGCAACGGCGCGATGACAAGACCAAGGCCGAGGATCACCCGCTGTTCAGGGTTCTGCATCGCAGGCCAAACGGCTGGCAGACTGCTTTCGAGTTCCGGCAGCTGATGCAGCGCTGGGTTCTGTCGGATGGTGACGCCATCGCGCGCAAGGTCATGGTGGGCAACCGGCTGTCAGCGTTGCTGCCAATCGCCCGCAGCCGCTGGACGGTCACGCAAACGCCCGCTGGCGAGTTGACCTATCGCATCACCCGCAAGGACGCGGGGCCGATCACGCTACGGCAGGCGGAGGTCTTTCACCTGCGCGGGCCAATGTCTGACGACGGTTACACAGGTTTGTCGCTAGTGCGGCAGGCGGCTGAAGCTATCGCGCTGGCGATCCAGACCGAACGCGCAGCGGCAAGGCTGTTCGAGAATGGCGTGATTGTTGGGCAGGTTCTCAAGTATCCGGGCAAGCTGAGCCCCGAGGCCTTCGAGCGGCTCAAGGCGTCGATGGAGGCGCGCGAAGGTGCGGCCAATGCGCATCGCTCTATCATCCTTGAAGAGGGCATGGACCTCGGGACGGCAGCAACAACCGGAAAGGACGCGCAGGCGCTTGAACAGCGAGCCATGCAGATCGAGGAAATCGGGCGGGCGTTTGGGGTTCCGCGTCCTCTGCTTGGGATGGATGACACGAGCTGGGGCAGTGGTATCGACGTTCTCGGCCAGTTCTTCGTGCAATACGGGCTGAACCCGTGGTTTGAGGCGTGGCAGCAGGCGATTGAGCGGGATCTTCTGACCGACGCCGAGGCTGAAATCTTCCAAGCAAAATTCAACCCCGGGGCACTTTTGCGCGGCTCTATGGGCGCACAGTCCGAGTTTTTCGCCAAGGCTCTCGGGTCTGGCGGTCATGCCCCTTGGATGGCCGCAGATGAAGTGCGCGACGCGCTCGATCTGCCAAAGCGCGACAATCTGCCACTTGCGGCAGGTCAACAGATTGGAGGCGGCAATGAGCCTGCTTAAACTCCCGGGCGCAAGTTTTGAGCGGCCCAAAGCCTATCAGGGCGACGCGCGGTCTGACGTTTTGGATCGCTGGAAGCCGATGGCAGCAGAGGCGGATGAGACTGCCACGATCAGCGTTTATGACGTGATTGGGCAGGACTGGTGGACTGGCGAAGGCATGACAGCCAAGCGCGTGGCCGGTGCGCTGCGCGCCATTGGCAAAAAGCCTGTGACGGTCAATATCAACAGCCCGGGCGGCGACATGTTCGAGGGGCTGGCGATCTACAACCTGCTGCGCGAACACCCTGCAGAGGTCACAGTCAAGGTGATGGGCCTTGCGGCATCTGCGGCGTCGATCATCGCCATGGCCGGTGACAAAATCGAGATGGGCCTCGGGTCGTTTCTGATGATCCACAATTCTTGGGGCGTCGTCGTCGGCAACCAGGACGACATGCGCGATGCGGCCGAAACATTCGCTGAGTTCGACGCAGCCATGGCTGACATCTACGCCGCGCGCACCGGAGGAGACCTTACTGAAATCAAGTCGATGATGGCAGCGGAGACTTGGCTCAGGCCCGAGACCGCCATCGACAAGGGGTTCGCCGATGCGACGTTCGACGCCCCTGATTATACCGAAGCGGATGCAGGCAAGAAGGCCCGCGCCGCTCTGGATTCTACCCTTGCGAAAGCAGGTCTGCCGCGTTCCGAGCGGCGGCGGCTTTTGCGCGAAGCTGCTGGCACGCCAAGCGCTGCCGGAACGGCCACGCCGTGCGCTGGCTTTGACGTTGCCGCTGCCGAGCGGCTTATCAACACCCTCAAAGCCTGAAAGGGAAAACCATGGGCTTCCAATCGAAACAACCCGCTCGCGGGATCATGTTCGCACGCGCGGACGCAAACCCGAACCAGATCCTCGCCTCGCTGCAAAAGGCGTTCGAGGACTTCAAGGATACCCACGCCGAGCAGATCAAGGGCGTGAATGCCAAGTTTGACGACGTGGTGACGCGCGAAAAGCTGGACAAAGTGAATGCTCAGGTCGGCGATCTGCAAGGCGCGCTCGACAAGGCGGTTCAGCAGATTTCCGCAATGGAGCTGGGCGCCGGCGGCGTCGAAAAGGGTCGCGTGAAGGACAAGGCCTATACCGACGCGTTCATGGCGCACATCCGCAAGGGCGACGTACAGGCTTCGCTGAACAAGGGCGCGGATGCCGAAGGCGGCTATCTGGCCCCGCGCGAGTGGGACCGCACCATCACCGACAAGCTGGTGGTGCTTTCGACCCTGCGTGGCCTTGCCACGGTGCAGACGATCAGCGGCAACGGCTTCAAGAAGCTGTTCAACCTGCGCGGCACCACCTCGGGCTGGGTCGGTGAAACCGCCGCGCGCCCCGAAACCGCCGCGCCAACCTTCGGCTCGATGGATTTCCAGACCGGCGAAATCTACGCCAACCCCGCTGCCACCCAGCAAATGCTGGATGACGCTGAGGTTGATCTGGAGATGTGGCTGGCCGGTGAGGTCGAAACCGAGTTCGCCTATCAGGAAGGCCTTGCGTTCATTTCCGGCTCGGGTGCGAACGGTCGCCCGAATGGCATCCTGACCTATGTGACGGGCGCTGCGAACGCAGCTGCGAACCCGCTGGGCGCCATCACCACGGTCAACTCTGGCGCTGCTGCGACCGTGACCGCCGATGGCATCGTGAACCTTGTGCATGCGCTGGACGTGTCGTTCATGCCGAATGCGCGCTTCGCGATGAACAAGGGCACGCTGAATGCCATTCGCCTCCTGAAGGATGGCCAGGGCAACTACCTGTGGCAACCCTCCTATCAGGCGGGCCAGCCGTCCACGCTGCTGGGCTACTCGGTGTCGGAAATCGCGGCGATGCCCGCGCTGGCCGCCTCGTCCAAGTCGGTGCTGTTCGGCGACTTCGCGCGGACCTACCTGATCATCGACCGGGTCGGCACCCGCGTGCTGCGTGACCCCTACACCAACAAGCCGTTCGTGATGTTCTACACCACGAAGCGTGTCGGCGGCGGTGTGGTGAACCCCGAGGCCATGAAGGCGCTGAATACCGCAGCCTGATCGGCTTTTTGAGGGGGCGGGGAACTGCCCCCTTTCCCAAGCCGATAGGAGATTGATCATGGCAAAGCTGACCAAGGCCATCACCGGCGTGCCGGACGGCGAGATTTATCCGCGCGTGATCGACGCTGGTGAGGAGTGCCCCGAAAACCTTGCGGCATATGCCGAGAGCGTCGGCGCGTTCGAAGCCCCCGTTGCCGTCGAGACCGCCAAGGCCAAGGCCACCAAATGACCCCCACTCTCGTCACCCCGCCCGCCGATCCTGTCGTGCTGCCGGACGATCTGCGCCTGTATCTGCGGGTGGATCACGATGACGATCTGACGCTGATCGAAAGCCTTGGGGCGGCGGCGGTGGCGCATCTGGACGGTTGGACCGGGGTGCTGGGCCGCTGCATCATGCCGCAGACGTGGCAGATCGCCGTGGATGCAGCGGGCGAAGTGGTGCTGCCGATGCCAGATGTGACGGCGGCCAGCGCGGATTATGGTGCCGGGCCTGTCGCGCTGGCGGTCACCGCTTCGGCGCTGGGTCCGGTTGTCGATGTGACGGACTCCTGCACAGTGACGTTTACCTGCTCGATGCCAGCGCATCTGCTGCCCGGCGTGCAGGCCGTGGTCAAAATGCTGGTCGCGCATTGGTATGCCAACCGTGAGGCGGTGGCGATGAGCAGCGCGACTGAACTGCCGCTGGCGGTCAATGCGCTGATCATGCAGATGCGGTGGGCACGGATATGATGGCCGGTGGTATGGATCGCCGGGTAACATTTTCCCGCGCGACGGTGACCAATACCGGGCTTGGGCTGACCGAGGCATGGGCCGATCTTGGCACTGTCTGGGCTAGCCGAAAGGACGTTTCGGACGGCGAAAAGGCGGCGGCAGGAACCATGCAAGCGGTCGTGGTCGCGCGCTTTGTGGTGCGATCCAGCACATTCAGCCGAGGCCTGACGCCCAAGGATCGGCTGACAGAGGGCGGCCGCACATTCCAGATTACCGGCATCAAGGAGATGGGGCGCCGCGATTTTCTGGAAATCACGGCAGAGGCGAGGGCAGACCTGTGAAAGTCACGGCCAAGGTCACCGGCCTGAAAGAGCTGGAAGCCGCGATGATGCGGCTGGAAAAGACGGCCACCCGCCGCACTGTCATGCGTAACACCCTGAAGAAAGCCGGTGAGCCGGTGGCGGAGGTGATGCGTACCCTGGCGCCGAAGGATCGCGGCCAGCTGGAGCGCAACATCGCGGTCAGCACCAAAATAAAGGGCGAGGCCGGAAAGGCGGCCTATGCCAAAACGATGCGCGATACCGCGGGTAACAAGGCACTGGCATTGAAGTCCATGCGCGATGCCCTGCGGGCTGCGAAGGGCACGATGCCGCCCGTCATGATGTATGTCGGGCCAACGGTGAAGGCACCGCACGCGCATTTTGCCGAGTTCGGTACTGCGCCGCACATCAACGGCGGGCTGTTTGCTGGATCGCAGCACCCGGGCACGGCGCCGCAACCTTTTGCCCGGCCAGCCTGGGATCAAGAAAAGGACGCCACGCTGCGCCGGATATCTGAAGAGCTGCGCAAGCATATCGACAAGGCGATCAAGGCGCAGGCCAGGCGCAAGGCAAAGGCGGGTGGGTGATGGATGATGCGCTGTTCAATCTGATTTCCAGCTCTGCGCCGATCACCGCCATTGTCGGGGGCAAGATCTTCTGGGGCATGGCGCAGCAGGGCGCGGCGCCGCCCTATCTGACCCTGAACATCATCGGCAATCAGGACAGACCGCATATGCAGGGCGCTGGCGGATATTCCCGTTTCCGGGTGCAGATCGACAGCTACGGCACTAACCGCCCTGCCGCGCGCGCCCTGTCGAATCTGGTGCAGGCGCAACTGAACGGGACGCGATCAGGCGGTATCCGGCTGATCCTTTTCGAAACCGAACGGGAAGATCAGGAATCATCCACCGTCGGCAGGCCGTCGCGGTTTTCCCAAGACTATTTTGTAACATGGAGACCAGAACATGGTTGAAACTGCATCGCAGGCCGATGTTGCCTGGAACGACGAACTCTGGATCGGCCCCATCGGGTCCGGCACCGCGATCACGGAATGGACGCAGGTGCTTGGCATCGAAGAGGTTGCCATGCCTGAAAAGGCGCCCGAAGACGTTGACGCCACACATATGCAGTCGCCCGGCCGGTCACGCGAGACCATCCCGGGCATGCTGCCTGTGGCTGATTTTTCGCAGGATCTTCAGTTCTGGCCCGCACATGCGTCTCAGGTGCTGCTGGATGAACTGGCAGATTTGACCGAGGCCGGAACGCCGGAACACATCCGGATCGAGTTCAACGTGGGCGGCCTGCGCCGGACCTATCGCGGCTACGTCAACGCCTTCAACCCGACCGGGACGGTGGGTGACATGCGCATGGCCAATGTGACCTTCAAGATCTTCGAGCGGGTATCGCCTAACCCGCGCGTGATCGCGTGATTGGGGGTGATCCATGGCTGATGTGACCGGGACGCTGCACCACGATTTCGGGGGCAAGTCGATCACCCTGCGCCTGACATGGACCGTGCTTGCAGAGCTGCAGGCACGGCATGGCAAGGATTTCATTCAGTGCCTTGAAATCCAAGAAGGTGAGATGCCCGACTTCGGGATGATCGTTGACATCGTGACCCGCGCGCTGATGCGGGGTGAGAACATGCCGGAAAGTGACGCAGCCCTGCTTGCTGACGATATGCTGACCGCCGATCCATCCCTGCTTGGTCGCCTCATGAAATCGGCCTTTCCGGAGGCGCAGGCAGCGGGAAACGGCGCCAAGGCCGGGCAGGCTGCAAGGAAGCGCTGAACATAGAGGCGGCAGCGGCGCGGTACATCGGAGCCGGGCTGGATCCGGCGCGGTTCTGGGAGATCACGCCACGGCTATACCTGCTGGAGATGGAAGGCGCGGCAATCCGGATGCAGCGCGAGCGTGAAATGGTCTGGTATGGTGCAATGCTGCCGCATCTGAAAAAGACCATCCAGCTTGCTGATTTTGCAGGCAAGGTTGCAGAGCCTTCCAGCCGAGAGGATCGGGCAAAGCGGTTTCATGCGGCGTGGGACCGGATCGACAGGGCGCTGGCCAGGGGTGCAGTTCAAAAAACGCCGATGTAGATCAGCGCTTCCCGCTTCGCCTCGGCCTTGGTCGGGTATTCGTCGCCAAACTCCAGATCTGGCTTTTCGCCGCTGGCGGTCTCTTCCTCGTCCAGAATCTCTGCAACGCAGTAGTTCCAAAGATCGCCCTTCTTGAAGACCGTCACCAGGTAGCCATCAATCTTGGTTTGATCGTTGCCATTTGCTGACTTGCCCCAGATGACCTTCGGCCTGCTGTTCGTGGGGACGCGGCCGATGGTTTCTGGCGGCGGGGGCGCAGGCGCAGTGACCTTCTTCGCGGCCTTCAACACCTTTTGCGCCGTCTTGATGTTCTTCGATGTGCCTTTGCCGAAAAGCGCGTCGAGCCAACCCATGATTCCATCCTTCTCAAATGCAATCAGCGTCGCCAGCGCTTGCCATCGAGTCAACTGCGGCGATACGGAGTTCCGAAAATGGCAGATGCGATCGGCTCGCTCTTTGTGGCTCTTGGCCTGGATACGGCGGCTTTCTCGGCTGGTGTGAAGCAGGCCACCAAGGGTATTGCCGCGCTTGCCGGTGACATGTCGGCGCGGCTTGGAACCTCTGCCACCAATCTGGGCCAGAAGCTCAGCGTGGTTTCGGCAGGGATGGCCGCGCTTGGCGGCGCTGCGTTGGCGGCGGTCAACAGCACTGCCGCGGCTGGCGCCGAAATCGCCCGGCAGGCAAATATTTCAAACGCCAGTGCGACCGAGTTCCAGTTGATGGCTGCGGCTGCGAAATCCGTTGGCATAGAGCAGGACCAGCTGGCCGGAATCCTGAAGGACATGAATGATCGCGTGGGTGACTTCAACGCGACTGGCGCGGGGCCGATGGCAGATTTCTTTACCAAGATCGCCCCGAAGATCGGCATCACTGCAAATGCGTTCAAAGGCTTGTCTGGCCCTCAGGCCTTGCAGCTTTATGTGTCATCTCTGGAAAAGGCCGGTCTGAGCCAGCAGGAAATGACCTTCTACATGGAGGCCATCGCGAGCGAAAGCACGGCACTGCTGCCACTGCTGCGGGGCAATGGTGCCGAAATGGCGCGCCTCGGGGCCGCTGCTGCGGCAACTGGCGCAATCATGTCAGACAAGGCCATTGCCGCTTCGAAAGGCTTCACCGCACAGATGGAGCTTTTGAAGGGCGGTGCGCAGGGCCTGCAGAATGGACTGGCTGAAAGCCTGATGCCATCGATGACCGCGCTTCTGGAGATGATCAACCAGCGCATCATTCCGGCTATGGCCGGTCTGGTTGAAAAGGTCGGCTCTGCAATCACCTGGTTTACTAACCTGCCTGCCCCGGTGCAGCAGGCGGCCGGTGTGATCGCCCTTGCACTTGGCGCTGGTGGACCAATCCTGCTGGCCATCGGCGCCTTTGCCACAGCGGTTTCCGGTCTGATCGCGGCCACCGGCCCGCTTGGGCTGTTCATTGCTGCGGCTTCGATTCTGGCTTCCGCATGGGCCGTGTGGGGCGATGACATAAAGGCGACGGTCACCTCGGCTATCGAGGCTGTGAAAGCCAAGTTCAACGAGATCCTCGACTGGTTCCGGACCCTGCCCGCACAGATGCTGGAAATCGGCACGCAGATCGTTCAGGGTCTGATGGACGGGATCACGCGCAAGTGGGAAGAGCTGAAGGCAAAAATCTACGGCATGGCCGAAAGCCTGCCGGAGTGGGCGCGCGAAGCCCTGGGCATCCAGTCGCCATCCCGGGTGTTCCGCGAAATCGGCATGTGGATCATGCAAGGCCTTGGCCTTGGGATCACCGACAACATTTCCGGTGTCCAGTCGGCGATGGGGCAGGCCACCGATGCAATTGAAAAGGCTGGAATGGAAGCGCCGCTTTTCAGCTTTCGCGATACTGCCCGCGACGTGTTCGGGCAGGTTGCACTGGAAGGCAAGAAGCTGGGCGATGTTCTCAAGAGCATGGCAGGAAGCTGGCTTGGCAATCAGGCCGGATCGCTGTTCACCGCCGGTTTCAACGGCATCTGGGGCGCCCTCGGTTTGCCGTCCTTTGCAAATGGGACCGACAGCTTCCGTGGTGGCCTTGCCCGCGTGAACGAACGGGGCGGCGAAATCATGAACCTGCCGCGGGGCACGCAAGTGATCCCGCACGACATCAGCAAGCGCATGGCGAGGGATGCGGCTGGCGCTGGCGGATCTGCGGCCATTGCAATCAGCCTGTCGGAGGGGCTTGAGGCGTCGATCCTCGAGCGGACTGGTGCCCAAACGGTGCAGATCATGCGCGCCAGTGATCGTAGATTGCCTGACCGCATGGCGCAGATCAACAAATCCCCGAGGACGCGCTGATGGCTATATCATTCCCGCTCACCACTGCTGATTTCTTCGGTGGCCTGCGTGTCGCCAGCTGCCGTTTTACGCTGGGCGGGGCCATGATGCAGAGCCGTACCGAGGGGGGAGAAATCATCACGGCCCGTCGTGGCACGCGCCTCTGGCAGGCGAGCGTCACATTGGCCCCGACCGCACACCGTGCGGCGGAGGCAGTATCGGCGCGGCTGGCGATGCTGGCCGACGCGGGCGCATCATTGTTGCTGCACCCTTTGCCTGTTTGTACGCCTGCCTATGACCCCAGCGGCGCACAGCTGATAGGGTTCACCGTGACGGTCCACACACTGGCGGCAAACAATGTCGAGATGCGGCTGCAGGGTTGCCCGCCCGGATACACCTTGGCGCAGGGCGAGTTTTTGGGATTTGGATATGGATCAAACCCGATACGACGTGCCGTGCATCAAATCGTCAGCACCTCAGTCGTTGCCTCGGGCGCGGGAGTAACACCTATTTTTGAGGTGCGCCCTGCGATCCGTCCCGGCGCGCTCGTGGGGGCAACTGTGTCCCTGATCAGGCCGACAATCCAAGCCCAGATCGTGCCGGGCTCAGCAAATTATGGCAGTGCCGATCCCGCTGCAACGGGCGGCATTTCCTTTGCCGCAATCCAGACACTCGGACGGTAATCCATGCGCTCCCTTGCCCCTGAAATCACCGCGCACCTGGCTGCGCGTGGCGGTCTGCTGACGCATATCCTGATCTGGTTCCGGGCCCGCAAAAGCTCAACTGGCGCTGAGGAGGCGCTTGGGCTGTGGACTGGTGCAGATGCTCAGGTGATCGCCGTTGGTGGACAGGCCCGCACTTATTACGGCGCGGGCGCTTTGATCGGTATGGAGCCTCTGACGGCCCGCGCCGGGCTGGAGGTGCGTCAGCATGTGATCAGTGTGTCGCCACTGGCCCCCGAGCTGGTGGCTCTGCTCCGCGAGTATGATCCTCGGCTGGCCCCGGTCGAGATCCACGAGTGGTATTGCAACCCGACCACCGAGCTTGCTGTGGCTGATCCGGTGCGGATCTTCAAAGGCACGGTCATGTCGGCGCCGATCACCACGCCACCCGAGGGGGGTGAGGCGACCTGTGACATCACCCTTGCCTCTGCCGCCTGGGCTCTGACGCGCGGCCTCTCTGTCAAGCGATCCGATGCAGCGCTGCGCGCCCGCGCAGCAGGAGATGCTTTCCGGCGCGACACGGATATCAGCGGCGCTGTCGAATGTGTCTGGGGCGAAAAGCGCGCAGCCGCGCCAAGCAAGGCCGCTGCTGTTACCGCCGCGACCAAGAAGGACTATCGCTGACATGCAAAAATCCGCTGGCTGGGAAAACCGCCTCTCGCTCTATCTGGGCGAGGCGGCCCGGAAACCATTTGTCGAGGGTCATCACGATTGCGCGCTGTTCGCGGCAGGCGCGGTCCTGGCGATGACCGGGGTCGACCTCGCAGCGGACTGGCGGGGCCGTTACAACACCACGCGCGGCGGCCTGCGTGTCTTGCGCCGGGCTGGCTATGCCGATCATGTCGCGTTGGCCTCGGTGCATTTTGCGGAGCGGCCTGCCATCCTTTCTGCGGTGCCGGGGGATCTTGCGGCTGTTGAGACCACCGATGGTCAGGCGTTGGGCGTGGTCCAGGGGGAGATGATCTACATCCTGCGTCGTGAGGGTCTGGGGCTTGTGCCGCTGACGCTGGCCGCGCGCGTGTGGGAGGTCTGACATGCCCGCAGTAGGCGCATTTATCTCGGGGTTTTCCAGCTTTCTGGCGACGGGTGCTGTGGCCGGTGCTGGCATCGGCGGGGCATGGGCTGCGGGCGCTGCGGCTGCGTCCTGGATCACCACCGGCGCGGTCGGTCGGCTGCTCAGCTCGGTGGCGCTGTCGGCGCTGTCTCAGGCTCTGGCCCCCAAGCCAAAGCAGCCTGGCATCCGCACCACGGCCACGCAGAGTGGCGGCGTCAACAGTGAGGGCTTTATCCTCGGGTGGTATGCGACCGAGGGCCAACTTGTCGCGCCGCCGATGTCTCATGGCAAATCCGGCAAGACCCCGAATGCCTATCTCAACTATGTGATCGAGGTCGGCGGCATCCCCGGACAAACGCTGGATGGTGTGATCCTTGATGGCGAGCCCGTTGATATCGGGACCGAGCCGGATGCGGATTATGGCCTGCCGCTGCTTGGGCGGTTTGAGGGCAAGGCATGGATCCGGTATCACGATGGCAGGCAGACTGCCGCAGACGCGATGCTGGTGGCCAAATACCCTGCGCCTTATGTGCGGCCTTGGGGGGCAGAACGGATCGGTGCGGGGATCTGCTATGCCGTGATGACGTTTCGGTACGACCGGGAGGTGTATTCGGGATTTCCCAAGGTGCGCTTTGTCCTGGGCGGCATCCCGCTCTATGATCCGCGCAAGGACGGCACGGCAGGCGGCAGTGGATCGCATCGCTTTGGCCAGCCCGCGACCTATGAGCCTAGCGTCAACCCTGTGGTGCAGGTCTATAACATCCTGCGGGGCATAGCCCTGCCGGGCGGTGATGTCTGGGGCGGCGAGTGCGCGGCTGAGGATTTGCCTCTGGCGACATGGGCCTCCGCCATGACGGTCGCGGATGTCAGCGTCGGCGGCAATCCGCGCTACCGTGCCGGGCTTGAGGTGCTTGTCGAGGATGAGCCATTTTCGGTCATTGAGGAACTGCTGAAGGGGTGCTCGGGCCAACTCTCCGAAATGGGTGGGGTCTGGTCGATCCGGGTCGGCGCGCCGGGTCTGCCGGTCTATTTCGTGACTGATGATGACATCATCGTCACGTCGCCCGAGGATTTCGACCCGTTCCCGGCCCCCGAGGCCACCTATAACGGCGTTGCCGCAAACTACCCGGATCCACGGAGCGGGTGGGAGGGCAAGGACGCCACGCCGCGTTATGATGCTGCCTGGGAGGCAGAAGACGGCGGGCGCAGGCTGGTGGCGGATCTGACGTTGCCTGCGGCGCCCTATCCCGCGCAGGTGCGTCGGCTGATGGCAGCTTACGCCAAGGATGCGCGGCGTTGGCGCAGGCATACCCTTACCTTGCCGCCTGATGCCGCCGCGCTGATGCCGCTTGATTTGATCAGCTGGACCTCGGCGCGCAACTACTATTCGGCCAAGCTGTTCGAGGTGGTCGAGGTCGTTCGGGATCCGGTTGGCGGGCTCGTGCAGGTGTTGTTGCGTGAGCGCGATCCGTCCGATTATGATCCGCCCTCGGTGACATTGCCTGATCCCCCGACGCTGACACCGCAACTGCCAACGGTGCAGGCCGTGCCGGGGTGGTCCGTGTCTGGCGTGTCGATCCTCGATGGTGCTGGCACCGCGCGCCGCCCGGCATTGCTTGTCGGCTGGACGGCAGATGCGATGGAGGATGCGGAGGGTCTCCGCTGGCAAGTCCGCGTGGCGGGGCAGGCGGTAAGCCTGCGCGGCAGCACACAGGATATTGAGGCGGGCCAGCGGCATATCCATGAGGTGCTGCCCGCCACGGTCTACGAGGCCCGCGCCCGGATCATTGCTCCCCGCCCGACAGAGTGGTCAAACTGGATCAGCGCCACCACTCCGGGCGTCAAGCTTGGCCCTGCCGATCTGGACTGGTCAGAGCTGGAGGCCGAAATTCTTGACCAGCTTTCCACGCTGGAGGACTGGATCAACTCGGAGCTTGATCTGGCCGCTGATGCTATTGCAGAGGCCGAGGCGGAGATCGCCGCGCTGACGGCGGAGCAGGCGCAACAGGCTGCCGATCTTGCGCAGCAGGCATCCCAACTGGCGACCGAAGCCGCTGCGCGCGGTGATCTTGCCATCACGACTGCCCAGCATTACCGCGATCTTGCCCGGTCGGTGCAGGCCATCCGGGATTATGTGGCTGACCTTGACTATCAGTCCTACACCGCCCGCGAGGAACTGCGCAGGCAGATAAGCGTCGTGGTCGAGGGCTATGCGGCCTCGTTTGATGAGCGGATCACGGTCGCCGCCAGTGCCACCGGGGCCATCGCAGAGCGCGTTATCGTCCTGGAGGCCGAAAGCGATGATCTGGGAGCACGGATCATCGCGGTTGATACCGCCCGGGTCGATGGCGAAAACGCTCTGGCCCAGCAGATCGCCGCCGTATCTGTCGGTACCAACACCCAATTCGACCAGTCCGATATCTGGTATTTCGACGCGGCCATAGAGGGCTGGGCCGGAAGCCCGAGCAACCCGACCGCAACAGGCGGATATCTGCGCCCTCCGACAGGATCGGGCGCATGGGTCGCGTCTCCCGTCGGTCTGGCTGTAGATACGCAGGTCTATTCGCAGGTTCGGGCGCGGCTGCGGCGTGTCGGATCGCCCAGCTGGGCGGGCGCGTTGTGGTGGCAGGCGGCGGGGCAGGGCTGGGCGGCGGGCCGCAGCATTGCGATCACCGCACCAGTTTGGGTCGATGGCATTGCCGATGTCACGGTGACCCCGGAATGGTCCGGCACGCTGGATCAGATAAGGCTTGATCTCGCCGCTGTGTCGGATGCGAGCAACTATATCGAGATCGACTGGGTCGCGATTGGCCGCCCGTCGCCCGGAGCCAGCCGCGCCGAACTGGTTGCCGAGCGGACCGCCCGCATATCGGCGGATGAAGCCCAGGCCACCGCGATCACGGAATTGGAAGCCAGCCTCACCGATATCCAAGGCGACACTACCGCAACAGCCAATGCGGTGCAGGCGCTGGATGGCCGCGTGATCACCGCCGAGGGACTTCTGACCGCTCAGGCGACGGCAATCACCGGCCTGCAATCCGATCTTGGCGACAAGGCCAGCGCGGCTGCCGTCTCGGAGCTGACCACCGAGGTCAGTGAACTTTCGGGCGGGCTGACCAGCCAGAGCGCCGCTGTCGTGGCTTTGCGCAACAGCATTGATCCGCTTGCCGCAGAGGGGATTGATGCGCAGTTTGCGGCTTTCCTGGCTGATGGAGCTGTCAGGGAGGCCTTGGCCACCGCAGATGAGGTGCTGCGGACGGATGTGGGCGTGCAGGCCGATGCAGTCGTTGTGCTCTCGGAAAAAGTCACAGCGCTCGAGTCTGCCGTGCCGGGGCTTGCAACCTCCAGCGCTCTGAACGCCCTGACGACGCGGGTGACTGTCGCCGAGGCCAGCATCACGTCGCAGGCATCGGCCATAACGGCCTTGCAGTCAGATGTTGCAGGCAAGGCCAGCGCCTCAGCCCTGAGCAGCTTGACCACCCGGGTCACCAGTGCAGAAAACGCGATTGCGTCGCAGTCAACTGCGATCACCAGCCTGCAGAGTGATGTGGCAGGCAAGGCCAGTGCCTCGGCGGTCAGCAGTCTGACGACGCGGGTCACCGATGCCGAGACGGCGATATCGAGCCAATCAATTGCGATCACCAACCTTGAAAATGACGTGGCAGGCAAGGCCAGCTCCAGTGCAGTGGGCGTCCTGACCAGCCGGGTTACTACAGTCGAAACGGTTGCAGGGTCGAAGAACCGGGTATTCCGGCAGGCCACCGCCCCGAGCGGGCTGGTGGCGGGGGATGCCGGTGACCTTTGGTTTGATACCGATGACAACGACAAGTGCTGGCGCTGGAGTGGCAGCGGCTGGGTATCCGTGCAGGACAAGGCCATTCCCGCCCTGCAAGAGACTGTCACCTCGCATGCATCGGCGATCACAAGCCTGCAAAGCGACGTTGCGGGCAAGGCGAGCGCCTCGGCCCTGAGCACGCTGGATACCAAGGTCACCAATGTCGAGACGACAGCCAACGGCAAGAACAAGGTGTTTCGCGCATCAACCGCGCCCACCGCAACAGGTGTGGGCGATATCTGGTTCGACACTTCCCAGGGGAGCAAATGCTATCGATGGGGCGGCTCTACATGGGTTTCGGTGCAGGATCGCAATATCCCGAGCCTGATTGCAATCACGACAGCCCAGTCGACTGCGATCACCGATCTGCAGAGTGATCTATCCGGTAAGGCTTCGGCCTCGGCCCTGAACGCACTGACCACGCGGGTCTCGACAGCAGAGGGGGAAATTTCAGGGCAGGCCGATGCGCTGACGGCGCTGAATACGACTGTTGGCAAGTTCTCGGCGGGCGGCCGGTTCAGGATCAGCGTTGAGGCCACGCCAGCCGGTGCCACATCCCGCATCGGCTTGTCCGCCACCGCGTCGGACGGTGCGGACACCCAGACGGCGGCGCTGTTTCTGGAGGCTACCAGCTCCGGGGATAGCCGGGTGCTGGTACGGGCAGATCGGTTCGCCATCATCAACGGCAGCGCCCGGGATGTGCCGTTCATTGTCGATGGGGGCAGCACCTACATCAAGAAGGCGCTGATCAAGGAAGCGGATATCGATACCCTGAAAATCGCGGGCAACGCGGTCACCACGGTCGAATATGAATATCTGCCCAATGGGGAATGGCTTATCGACAGCAAAACAACAGAGACAACTATCGTGTCCCTGATTGTGCCCCGGACCGCTGGGTTTCGAACAAGGATCGGCTTTGCCTGCACTCTCGAGAACCCGAGAAGCAGCGGCAGCACGACCTATACCGAGATCAGGCTCTATCGCGGATCCACCTTGGTCAACACTTGGTCCCATCTCGCAGTCGCTGCCCCAGACGGGATCCAGGATGCGAAATCGTTCTCCATGGTGGATTTCAACACAGGCGGAGGGGAGACCACTTATTCGATTAGAGCGATCGAGGCACCGAACAACGCGGGCGGGGGGCGCTCAGGCATAATTCGCCGCCCCTTCCTCGAAGCCCAACAATTCAAGAGGTAAGACATGACACATGCCGTCACCATCGCGGCCTCGGTCGCCTTGGCCGAAGCTCAGGCGCAGCTGGAGTTCCAGCGCAACCGCAGCTTGATCCAGGCGCAGGCGATTGCCGATCTGAAAGCCCATATCGCGGCCTTGGAGGCCGCCAAAGCCGAGGAGGCCCCCGATGCCTGATTTGCCGACGTCTTACTTCGCCGGGACTGTTGCGGTCGGCGCTGGCTCCACCACCGTGACCGGGACCGGCACAAGCTGGGTTGCTGCCGGGCTGGAAGCAGGCGACATTTTCTGGGCCGCCGGTCTCAGCGTCAGGATTGCCAGCGTCAACAGTGCAACCTCAATCACACTGGCATACCCTTGGCCGGGCGGGGCCTTGTCGGGCGCGAATTACGAGGTCCGATTTACCCCGGATGCGACGCGCGTCTTGTCTGCTGCCCGCGAGGTGCTGTCGGCGCTGACCAATGGCAACTTGTCGTCGCTGGCCGGGCTGGCCACTTCTGCGAACAAGCTGGCTTATTACACCGGGGCTGGCACGGCGGCGCTTACCACGCTCAGCGCGTTTGCCCGCACCTTGCTTGATGATGCAGATCGGGCAGCGATGCGCGCGACGCTGGGTCTTGTGCCGACTGCCACCGCCACCGACAGCACGGCGGGGCGGCTCGTCCAAACCGGACATGGCGGCTGGCTTTTGGGCGCCGACAGTTATCCGCCAGAATATGACTTCGACACCTGGGGAGCCAGCCCTTCGGGCGCTTACTGGTATAGCAATGTCGGCGATGCCGGGCCAACCGGGCTGGGCTACGGCACCGTCATCGCCTTCAACTATGCCTCCAGCCGCCAGATGCGCATTGTGTTAGATACAGACGCGAGGCGCATGTTCATCGGATACATCGACAACAACAATGTGCAAAGCCCGTGGTCCGAGGTTTTTGGACAGCGAAACATCCTCGGGTCCGTCAGTCAGTCCGGCGGTGTTCCAACCGGGGCGCTGATTGAAACCGGCAGCAACGCGAACGGTCGCTATCGGCGCTTTGCCGATGGCAGCCAGGAGTGTTGGCACGTGGCCACCTCGGCTGCCTCGGCCCAGACATGGACCTATCCGGCCGCGTTTGCCGGGATACAGACCACGTCTGCCAGCGCGCGGGGGGGGACGCCTTTACGATCTGGTCAGACCGCGTCTGTCACCACCACCAGCCTGTCATATGTTGTGCTGGACAAGAGCGATGCAATCATCTCTGGCGTAGGCGTCAGCCTCTATGCCCAAGGCACATGGTATTGAGAAGCAGTCATGGCGAACATAATCATCACCTTTAGCCCCGTCCGCATGGATGCCAGCCTGACCCCGCATGTTGCGGGCGATGTGCTGACGATCAATGGCACAGCCTATGATTTCGGCCCGCTGCCCGAAGGCGCAATCCTGCCCCGGGATGCCGTCAACTGCGACTGGCTTGCTTCCGATGTGACCCGTATCGGTGGGGCCCTGCACCTCACCCTGATCCTGCCGCATGGCCCGATCCCGTATCCCGCGCCGCCGGAAGCTGCAGCCGTGACCCATCCGGCAGCGATCCATGTGATGACCGATGGCACCGTGGATCTGCCGCACTGGGCGCAACCCACCGAAGGAGATGCAGAATGACCATCAACTGGAGCCAGATGCACACGGTTGAAGCCGTCCGCGCCAAGGCAGATGCTGCAGAGCGTGACCGCATCAAGGCCCGGCGCGATATGGCGATTGCAGGCGGCATCACGCTGGGCGGTATCGGCTTTGCCACCGATGATGTCAGCCAGCATCGCATCATGGGTGCCGCTTTGGCCGCCCTGATCGATCCGGAATATTCGGTGCAGTGGAAAACGCCTGACGGTTTCGTAACGCTGGATGCGCAGACGATCATCGGCGCGGCACAGGCCGTGCGCGCCCATGTGCAGGCCTGTTTCGACCGAGAGGCGCAGCTGCTGGCGGCCCGTGCGGCGGGCGAGGCCTATGATCTGGCTGCAGGCTGGCCAAGCTGACCGCCGCGCCACCGCTGACCCACCCACACCCCGCCGCTGGCGGGCTTTTTCATACGCGGAGGTGCGATGACGCCCGAATCCCCCAGCTGGCTGGACCAGCTGATCCTGTACATCGGCCTGTTTGCGGCTTGGGTCTCCGGCGAGGCGGGCCGGGCCGTGCTGGCCGGTGCGGCAGGTGGCCTAATCCGCTGGCTGATGAGCGAGACGCGGCGCCTGCGGGACGGTGCGGTGAGCATCGTGGCCGGGGTGCTGTTTGCCAAATACGGCACGCCCATCGTGCTGGCCCTGCTGGAGCTGTGGCTGGGCAATCTGGGCCGGGGCACCGATGTGCGCGATGCGGCGGCCTTTGCGGCGGGCATCATCGGCATGAGCCTGTCCAAGATCATTCTGGGCATCGTCGATGCGCAGGCGGCCCGGATCGGGCGAGGGGGCGGCAATGCCCCGGAGGCGTGAGGTGCTGCGCCGCTGGGCGCGTGAGGAGGTGCGGGCGTGGGTGTTCGCAGCGGTGCTGATCGTGCTGATCGCCTCGGGCGGCTGGCACTGAGCATTTTCCCGAGGCCGGGGAAATGGTGACCGGCCCCGCCCTTCGGCGGGGCTTATCAATTTCAGGAGGGCGAAATGCCTCAAGAGGACGCCTATAGATTCCATGCTGGCGGGCTGGACAGCCCTGCTACGCAGGCAGCAGTCATCGCTCCGAGCGATGGTGTGGATGTGGCCGTGGTGCCCCGCGCGCTGTATTGCCTGGTGTCAGGCACGGTGCGGGTGACGGTGCGCGATAGTGTGGCCCCGGTCGATCTGTACATGCTGGCCGGGGTGCCGCTGCCCATGCGCGTGGTCCGCGTCTGGGCCACAGGGACTACCGCGACCGGCATCGTCGGGGTCTGGTAATGCTGGGGCTTGGTTTTGGCTTGGCGGGCGTGGCGGCGCGCGGTGGCGTTGATCCCGCAGGCATCGTCGGCTTTCAGCAGGCGCTGATCTTCGCGGGCGCGCGCCAAGGGGTGTGGTATGACCCTTCTGACCTGTCGTCGCTGTTTCAGGATGCGGCAGGAACGACGCCTGTCACTGCGGCTGGGCAGTCTGTCGGGCTGGTGCTGGATAGGTCAGGCAGGGGCAACCACGCAACGCAAGCAACTGCTGCCGCAAGGCCGACGTATGGTGTTGAACCTCTTGGTGGGCGTCGGAACCTGCTGACGTTCACTGAGCAGTTCGACAACCCAGCTTGGGATAGGATAAGAAGTTCTGTCTCAGCTACAACGGAGCCGCAGCAATGGTATTTTGCCAACGATGGCGTGAACGCAACCTCCACATTGACTTCTGCGATCAACCCTTCCGGTGACGCAATCTTTGCTATCGACATTAAGGCAGATACCGTTAGGTATATCCGGTTACGGTATGGAAACGTCACCAACCCAAACCTTGTAAACATTGACGCGCAAACTGGAACAGCCGGCGAATTTGGTTCCACAAATGTTGGTGATGGTTTCTTTAGGTTCTACCTCCCCTTTACGTCGGGTGCAGACAACAACGGCATCATACAGATTACACTGTCTGACACTTATGGCGGCACGTCTGTAACTCCTAGCGCTTCCAAGCGCGTCATAATTCGTCGTCCCCAGTTTGAACTCGGCTCCACCGCCACGAACTACCAGCGTGTTGGCTCTGCCTTCGACGTGACGGAAGCAGGTGTCCCCTCGTTGCACTATCTGTCGTTTGACGGGGTGGATGATTTCCTTGTCACTCCTACGATCACGCCGGGGATTGATAAGGCGCAGGTGTTCGCGGGGGTGCGGAAGCTGAGCGATGCGGCGCAGGCGATTATTGTCGAACACTCGAATCTCATCACTAACTCTGGCACGCTTAACATGAACGCACCCGCTGGTTCTGGTCTCTCGTTTGCGGACTTCGCCTTCCAAAGCAACGGCACCGCACTTGCCAGCGCAACCGCTGCTGACGGGACATTCAACGCTCCGTTTACTTCTGTCGTGACTGGCCTTGGTGACATTTCTGGCGACCGCGCGACTTTGCGCGTCAACGGCACCCAAGTCGCCCAATCTACCGCCGACCAAGGCACGGGCAACTTCCTCGCCTACCCACTCTACATCGGTCGTCGTGGCGGAACCTCGCTTCCCTTCAACGGTCGTATCTACGGCCTGATCATGCGCTTCGGTGCAAACCTGACCGCCGATCAGATCACCCAAACCGAAACGTGGATGAATAGCAAAACGGGGGCCTACTGATGCGTGTCACCGCAGCTTGTCCAGAGTCGCTGATCGAGGATGCCAACCACCTCGCCATGTGCCTCGCGTTCTCCGAGGCCGATGGTGAAACCTACCGAACCCCCTGCGGCTGGCAGGACGCGGCTGGGAACCGCTATGCCTGCGCCAGCTTCGAGGCGCGGGATGAGTGGCTGTCCGCCGCACAGTCGCCGTTGCAGCGCCCTGAGTGGGACACCACCTCGATCATCGACATGGCCGCTGCCGCCCGCGCACAGGCTGTGATCCGTATCGGCGGTGCCGCTGATCCGTCGCATCTGGTGGCGGTGTTTGGGGATGACCCGCAGGCCGCCATTGCGGTGCTGGGTGTGACTGCATCCGAGGCGCTGGAGCCCTAGCGGGCCGCAAAAGTCGAAAGCAACAGCCGCCCTGCCACCGTGCGGGGCTTTTGCATTTTTTGGAGCATGACATGTCATCGCAACACATCCGGTCCATCCAGACCGGTCTGACCGGCGTGGGCGCCTCGCCCGGGCCGATTGACGGGATCGACGGGCCGCGCACCCGCGCCGCTGCCGTGCGCTGGGGGCAGGGCGCGCCCGTAGTGGCGCAGGATCTGGCGCCCGAGACCAAAGCCATGATCTATCAGGGCAACGCCCGCTATCCGGTGCGCGAAATCGTGGTGCATTGCAGCGCGACCCTGCCCAGCTGGCTGGATGGCCACGGCATTGATGCGCAGGTGGCCGAGATCCGGCGCTGGCATGTGCAGGATAATGGCTGGCGCGATATCGGCTATCACTGGATCATCGGCCGATCCGGTGACATGCGCGCCGGACGCCGCGAAACGGATATCGGCGCGGGCGTGGTGGGGCACAACAGCGGCGTCATCCACTGCTGCCTGATCGGCGGCCATGGCTCTGCCGAGACGGACCGGCCGGAGCGGCATTTTGCCGATCGGCAGCTGATCGCCCTGCGCCAGCTGATCCAGTCGATCACCATGCGGACGCAGATCACCACCGTATCGGGGCACAACCAGTATGCCGCCAAGGCCTGCCCCGGGTTCCATGTGCCCGCCTGGTTCAAGGGAGTATGACCATGACCGATTTCATCGCGAGCCTCTGGCTCATCATGCAGCCGCACCTGGCCGAGCTGATTGGCCTCACCATCGCCGCGCTGGTGGCGCAGGCCGTCGCCGCGCTGCGCCGCTGGACCGGGGTGCAGATCGACCAGCGCCACGCTGACCGGCTGTCAGCCGCGATCAACCGCGGTGTGGCGCTGGCCATGGCCCGGCAGCTGGATGGCGAGGCCGCCCGCGGGCTGGTGCTGGGCTATCTGCGCGAGACGGTGCCCGATGCGCTGCGGGCCGTGGCGCCCAGCGTGGAAGCGCTGGCGCTGCGGATCGAGGCGAGTCTGGCGGAGGCGGGGGGGTAGGCATGAAAAAGCCCCGCGCAGTGGCGGGGCTTGAAGAAATTGTAAGGCGATCAAGCTGCCTTCAGGGCTTTGAGTTTGCTTTCGTTGGTCCCGAAAAATTCCATCGATCGCAGCACATGATATCCGCACTTTTCGATTGCGTCTCTCACAGCGTCCTTGAGAATTTCGTCGAAGATGGCGTGCTGGTTCATCGTCAAATCCCTATGTGGTAAAGCGCCCGACCTCCCTGACGCTGTCTATTTTGTAATATAGAGCCAGCTACCTTTCAATTCCATTAATGAAAACAGTTCTTTTTCGGCCAAAGCATCTTTCAGCTTACTGAAGAACATCTGTTCAGCCGGGCTCTTGAAGTGGAACTTGATGTGCTCAGCCTTCATATCGTGCTCTGAGGTCCGGAAGACACCAAGGAGAGTGCTGGCAAGTACTGCAGCATACTCATCAATATCCATCGCTTCTTCGAAGTCGTATCGAGGTGCGTGCACTATGTGCCGCACTCGCAGGACGGGCCCGGTGTATCCTGGTAGAGGGGTTACGTTGAGCTGGCAGATCCCCTCAAATCCTCGCTCACTGCGCACGGCAAACACGCCAGCGTTCTTGCGCTGGGTCTCTGATGCGAGCGATTCTAACACTGGAAGAGATGCTGTGGCGTAGTCACCAATGTCCTCCCCAAACTCTCGGCACTGGTCTTCCCAGTCGTTAATCAGTTGTTTCCAAAGTCGATTCTCGTTTGAGACTCGCACAAAATCCATCTTTAAGCCCCCATGTACAGTACATCACTTGTTTAGCGAATTCCGGTACGTGAAGTAAGATGTAAGCCCGCAGCAAGTTCTTGCTGCTGGCAGCATGCGGATTCCACGACTTCCTGTGATAGGAGTGTGGATCTTGACTGGGTGATGCCTGATCTCAACCTGATTCGATATTCAGCCCGCTCAGCTGTGCCTGCGCAAGGTTCCTCACCTGTTCACGTAAATCTTAACAAATGTCACCTCTTCGCCGCCTGCATCCACGCATTCGCCCGCGCACCCCAGCCCGGCGGCTCAAGAGGAAATCACCCCCGCTCGAAAAATCCCGGATGCGGGCGGTTGATCCCCATCCTGATCGTGCCTGCGGCGCTGGCGGCAGAGCTGGGCGGAATAGCGGCGACAATCATGCCACGCGCAGCGCTGCCAGCAAGTGG
>Ga0209066_10001066_pt1 | contig 37512 bp, 33 predicted proteins | sample All_14_2_FD_187198 | JGI IMG/M metagenome (GOLD analysis project Ga0209066, IMG submission 187198) | Freshwater microbial communities in response to fracking from Pennsylvania, USA - Allegheny Zone_MetaG_DW_15 (SPAdes) (version 2) ... | reverse complement strand
TTCCCGGCCCGCTCCGTTCCTTCAGACGTGGGGCAACAGCAGTCCTGCCACCAGCCCCAGTCCGTGCAGGTGCGTGGCCCACAGCGTGAGCACGATGGCTTGCCTGAGCTGATGACGGTCATCCACCGGGCGGTGCCAGAGCAACCCTGCCGCCCACGCAGCCGGAACCAGGGCCAGGCAAGCCCACAGGGTGGGCTGTGGGGGCACCAGGGCCCAAACACCCACCGCGAGCCAGGCGTGTGCAAACAGCACCAACCCGAGGTACACCAAGGCCAGCCCGCGTTGGGGCAGTCGGGTGGCCAAAGTGCGTTTGCCCACGGCCCGGTCCGCTTCGATATCGGGCACGCCACACACCAGCAAAATGGTGGACACCATCACGGCGTAGCTGACGGCGACGTGAGCGGGGATGATGAAAAACCGTTCCCGCTGCACATAGTCTGCGCCCACCACCATCAGCCACCAGCAAGCGGCAACGGTGGGTTCGCCCAGGCCGCGTGACATCAATGACAGGGGCGGTGCCGAGTAAGCCCAGCCCAGCAGCATTCCCGCGGCGCCGATCAGCAGCAGACCGCCACCGCTTTGAACGGCCAGCAGCAAACCTCCCAGTCCGACCAAACCCATGAGCGCTCGGCCCCACAGGGCCGTGTCGCGTTCGGACACGTGTCCGTTCTGAATGAGCCGTGCACCACCGGAAAAGGGGTAGATGCCTTGCCGGTTGGCGGCATCGGCACCGCTGCGGGAGTCGTGGAAGTCGTTCAGCACGTTGGCCCCCGCGTGGGCCAGCACCGCGAGCAACACCGTGGCCGAGGCCTTGAGTGCATCAAACCCGCAACCGCAGGCGGCAGCAGAGGCCAGACCAATGAAGCAGCCCAGCGCGGTGACCGACAAAAAACCCGGCCGGGTCATTTGAAGGTACAAGCGCCAGGTGCTGGGAGGGGCGTGAGGGGCTTTGGTCTTCATGGCGGCATGCTAACCCGGGGGGCATCTGAACAAGCTGCCTCTGGAAATTCAAGCCATTTTGGCGTCTGGCGCTTGTCTGGCAAGCGTTGACAGCTATGAATTTGGTGGGTTCACATGTTCCGCCGGTACTGCCCACCCACCTCGAACAGCGCCGATGTGATTTGCCCCAGCGAGCAGACGCGCACGGCATCCATCAGCACATCGAACACGTTGGCGTTGTCGATCACGGCCTGTTGCAGGCGCTTGAGCTGGGCGGGCGCCTGGGCTGCGTGACGGGCGTGGAAATCTGCCAGCCGGTTGAGCTGGCTTTGTTTTTCCTCCTCGGTGCTGCGCGCCAGCTCCAGGGTTTCGGGCACCGTGTCGCCTTTGGGGTTGCGGAAGGTGTTGACCCCGACGATGGGCAGCTCGCCCGTGTGTTTCAGCATCTCGTAGTGCATGGATTCATCCTGAATCTTGCCGCGCTGGAAGCCGGTTTCCATGGCGCCCAGCACGCCGCCACGCTCCGCAATCCGCTCGAACTCGGTCAGCACGGCTTCTTCCACCAGCTCGGTCAGTTCTTCGATGATGAACGCGCCTTGCGACGGGTTTTCGTTCTTGGCCAGGCCCCATTCGCGGTTGATGATGAGCTGGATGGCCATGGCGCGGCGCACGCTGTCTTCGGTGGGCGTGGTGATGGCTTCGTCAAACGCGTTGGTGTGCAGGCTGTTGCAGTTGTCGTAAATGGCAATCAGCGCCTGCAGCGTGGTGCGGATGTCGTTGAACTGGATCTCCTGCGCATGCAGGCTGCGGCCACTGGTCTGGATGTGGTACTTCAGCTTCTGGCTGCGCTCGTTGGCACCGTATTTTTCTTTCATGGCGGTGGCCCAGATGCGGCGGGCGACGCGGCCCATCACCGTGTACTCGGGGTCCATGCCGTTGCTGAAGAAGAAGCTCAGGTTCGGCGCAAAGTCGTCAATGTGCATGCCCCGCGCCAAGTAGGCCTCCACGAAGGTGAAGCCGTTGCTGAGCGTGAAGGCCAGCTGGCTGATGGGGTTGGCCCCCGCTTCGGCAATGTGATAACCGCTGATGGACACGCTGTAGAAGTTGCGCACGTTGTGGTGTACGAAGTACTCGGCAATGTCGCCCATCACTTTCAGGCTGAACTCGGTGCTGAAGATGCAGGTGTTCTGGCCCTGGTCTTCTTTCAGGATGTCGGCCTGCACGGTGCCGCGCACGTTGGCCAGCACCCACTCCTTGATCTTCGCGGTTTCCGTTTCGGTGGGCTCGCGGCCATTGTCGGCCTTGAACTTGTCCAGGTTCTGGTCGATGGCCGTGTTCATGAACATGGCCAGGATGGACGGCGCGGGGCCGTTGATGGTCATGCTCACGCTGGTGGTGGGGCTGCACAGGTCAAAGCCGCTGTACAGCACCTTCATGTCGTCGAGGGTGGCCACGTTCACACCGCTGTTGCCGATCTTGCCGTAGATGTCGGGGCGCAGGTCGGGGTCGTTGCCGTACAGGGTGACCGAGTCGAACGCGGTGGAAAGGCGCTTGGCCGCCATGCCTTCGCTCACCAGCTTGAAGCGGCGGTTGGTGCGGAAGGGGTCGCCTTCTCCGGCGAACATGCGGGTGGGGTCTTCACCCTCGCGTTTGAAGGCGAAGGTGCCTGCGGTGTAGGGGTAGCTGCCGGGCACGTTGTCCAGCATCAGCCATTTCAGGACTTCACCGTGGCATTCGTACTGGGGCAGGCACACCTTGCGGATGGTGGTGCCGCTCAAAGATTTGGTGGTGAGCGCGGTGCGCAGTTCCTTGTCGCGGATTTTCACCACGTACTCGTCGCCCGCGTAAGCCTTTTGCATCGCCGGCCACTGGGCGATCAGTTTTTTGGCGGCCGGGTCCATGCATTCTTCGCGCTGCAGGGCCAGCTCCCGCACGGCATCGACGGCTTTGGCCTTGTCGGGCTTGCTTTCTTCCAGCATGGCCGCGGTCGCCCGCAGCTGCTGGATTTCGCGCGCCAGCTTGGCTTGTGCGCGGGCCTTGGCTTTGTAACCGCGAACGGTGTCGGCGATCTCGGCCAAGTAGCGGGTGCGTGCGCCGGGGATGATGGGGGTCTGGTTGGTGCTGTGGCGCACCCCCACCACGGGCAGCCGACCCTCGGTCAGGGGCAAGCCCAGCTCGGCCAGGCGGGGCTTGAGCGCCTGGTAGAGCGCCGTCACGCCGTCGTCGTTGAAGCGGGCGGCCATCGTGCCGAACACGGGCATTTGGTCGGTGGGGGTGGTCCAGGCCTCTTTGTTGCGCTGCACCTGTTTGGCGACATCGCGCAGCGCGTCGGCGGCGCCTTTGCGGTCGAACTTGTTGATGGCCACAAATTCGGCAAAGTCCAGCATGTCGATTTTTTCGAGCTGGCTGGCTGCGCCAAACTCAGGCGTCATCACGTACATGGGCACGTCCACGTGCGGCACGATGGCCGCGTCGCCCTGCCCAATGCCAGAGGTCTCCACGATGATCAGGTCAAACCCGGCGACTTTGCAGGCGGCCACCACTTCGGGCAAGGCCGCGCTGATTTCGCTGCCGAAGTCGCGGGTGGCCAGGCTGCGCATGAACACCCGGCTGCCGTTCTGCCATGGCCCGGTGGCGTTCATGCGGATGCGGTCGCCCAACAGGGCTCCGCCACTCTTGCGGCGGCTGGGGTCGATGCTGATGACGGCCACTCGCAACTGGTCGTTCTGGTCCAGCCGCAGGCGGCGAATCAACTCGTCGGTCAGGCTGGACTTGCCCGCACCACCCGTGCCGGTGATGCCAAGCACCGGAACATTTTTCGTAGCTGCCAGCGCTTTCAGGTCATGCGCTATAGGGGGTTTTTCCTCTGAATTTTCCAGCGCAGTGATCAGTTGGGCCAAGGCCCTCCACGCGGCCTCGGTGTGGCCCTGAATGGCCTGCGCCGTGCTGGGGGCCAGTGAAGTGAGGTCGCGGTCGCAGCGCATCACCATCTCGCCGATCATGCCGGCCAGGCCCATGCGTTGACCGTCCTCGGGGCTGTAGATCCGGGCCACGCCATAGGCTTGCAACTCGCGGATCTCGGCCGGCACGATCACGCCGCCGCCGCCGCCAAACACCTGGATGTGCTCCCCGCCGCGCTGGCGCAGCAGATCGACCATGTACTTGAAGTACTCCACATGCCCGCCCTGGTACGAGCTGATGGCGATGCCCTGTACATCTTCCTGAAGGGCCGCGGTCACCACCTCGTCCACGCTGCGGTTGTGGCCCAGGTGGATCACCTCTGCCCCCATGCTCTGAAGGATGCGCCGCATGATGTTGATGGCGGCGTCGTGCCCGTCAAACAGGCTCGCCGCCGTGACGAAGCGGACCTTGTGCGTGGGACGGTAATTGGCCAGGGCTTTGTATTCAGCGGACAGATCGGTCATTTTGTCTCCAGGAAAGGGGCTAGCAGGTGGGCGGAATGATATTACGTTTACGTAAACGTCAACTGACAGCCCAGGGAATGAAAGCGCCTGTCTGTTGTAGCCTCTGGGGCCTGACTTGTACAGCGCCTGAACCCGACCCGGGGGGCGTGGGGAGGGGGCGTCAGGATCGCGGAATGGCGACTCTCTATCATGGAGGCCACCTTCATGGGCAAGGGGGTCGCCCCGTGCCAATCACACTGGACGCCAACATGACCATCGTCAAAGACCCCGACCGCAAGCGCGCCCTGGTGCTGCGGCTCAAGCGCATCGAGGGCCAGTTGCGCGGTGTCCAGCGCCTGATCGAAACCGACGAAGATTGCGAAAAAATCGCCCAGCAGCTGGCGGCGGCCCGCAAGGCGCTGGACAAGTCGTTTTACACCCTGGTGGGCTGTGTCATTTCCCAGGGCGATGTGCCTGCCGACGACGTGGCCGAGATGCTGGCCAAGTTCTCCTGAACCGTTCCCCGACCCTCACCGGACCGACCCATGAACCCCATACAGCTGTTCGACCCCGAATCCAGCACCTACACCTACATCCTGTTCGATGCCGACACCCGGGAGGCGCTGCTCATCGACCCCGTTGACGCCCAGCTCTCCCGCGATCTGGCCGCTCTGCGTGAACATGGCCTCAAGGCCGTGTGGACCGTGGAAACCCATGCGCACGCCGACCACATCACCAGTGCCGGTGTGCTGGCCGAGCACACCGGTGCCAAAACCGCCGCCCCGGCGGGCTGCGGCATCGGTGGTGCGGCGGTGCAGCTGCAACATGGCGACACGCTGGCTTTCGGCACACAGTCGGTGCAGGTGCTGCACACACCCGGCCACACGGCGGGCAGTGTCAGCTACGTCTGGCACCCCGAAGGGCAAACCCATGTGTTCACTGGCGATACGCTGCTGATCAACGGTTGCGGCCGCACCGACTTCCAGTCGGGCAGCGCCGAGGCGCTGTACCACAGCCTCACCCAAGTGTTGTTGGCGCTGCCCGATGACACCGTGGTGTGGCCCGGCCATGATTACCAGGGTCGCACCCACTCCACCATCGGCCATGAAAAGGCCCACAACGCCCGCGTGGCGGGCAAAACCCAAGCCGAGTTTGTGGCCACCATGGCCGCGCTCAATTTGCCCAAACCCCGCCGCATGGACGAGGCCGTGCCAGCCAATCTGGTGTCGGGTCTCACGGCCGAACGCCACGACGCAGACGGCGCATGGTGGCTGCAGCCCCGGCCCGCGCAAGGTTATGCGGGCGATGTGTCCCCCCAGCTGGCCTGGGCCTGGGTGCAGGCTGGCGAAGCCGTGTTGGTGGATGTGCGCACCGATGCCGAACGCGAGTGGGTGGGGTTTGTGCCGGGGGCAACGCCCGTGGCGTGGAAGCAGTGGCCCGGCATGGCCCCGAACGCGGCGTTTGACGCCGCCATTGCCCAGGCCGCGGCCGAAGGGCGCAAGCTGGTGCTGCTGTGTCGCAGTGGCGTGCGCAGCGTTGCCGCAGCGCGGCGAGCCACCGAGTTGGGCCTGGTGGCTTACAACATCCTGGAAGGCTTCGAAGGCGATCCCGATGCGCAAGCCCACCGAGGGCGAAAAGGCGGCTGGCGCCACCACGGCTTGCCCTGGCGACAGAACTGAGTGGCCCTGGGGCCACAACGCGTCAATAATCCGGCCCCATGACCCTGCTTGCACTTGACGTAGGAAACACCCGCCTGAAGTGGGCCTTGTACGACGCACCCCGTGTGGGCGCGAAGCTGCTGGGCCATGGCGCGCAGTTTCTGGAAAACATCGAAAAACTGGCCGATGGCGACTGGAGCCGACTGGCCCAGCCCCAGTGGGTTCTGGGCTGCGTGGTGGCCGGCGACGCTGTGCGTCGGCGCGTGGAGCAGCAGCTGGAGATGTGGAACGTCAACCCCCAGTGGGTGGTGTCGTCCACAGCCGAGGCGGGTCTGACCAATGGCTACGACCATCCCAGCCGCCTGGGGGCCGACCGTTGGGTGGCCATGATCGGGGCGCGTCAGCACGTGTTGGCCAGTGGTGTCCCACGGCCCTGCGTGGTGGTGATGGTGGGCACAGCCGTCACGGTCGAGGCCATTGACGCAGACGGCAAGTTTCTGGGCGGCATCATCCTCCCCGGTCACGGCATCATGCTGCGTGCACTTGAGTCGGGCACCGCCGGGTTGCATGTGCCCACGGGCGAGGTACGGGACTTTCCCACCAACACCAGCGATGCGCTCACCAGTGGCGGCACCTTTGCCATTGCCGGGGCCGTACACCGCATGGTGGAAAACGTGCGCCGCCACTGCGGGGCCGAGCCCGATTGCATCATGACCGGCGGCGCGGGTTGGAAGATGGCCCCCAGCATGTCCACCCGTTTCGAGCTGGTGGAGGGGCTGCTGTTCGATGGGCTGCTGGAGATTGCCGATCGACGCTTCAAAAACAAGCCAAATGAGCCTCTGGCGCTTGATGGTATTGGGTTTTAAGCTTCTTTTTTTGTTCAGGTGGGTGTGGAGAGCTGGGCCTGGACGAGCTTGACCCAGAAGCTGGCGCCCAGGGGAATCAGCTCGTCATTGAAGTCGTAGTGCGGGTTGTGCAGCATGCACGGCCCCGCGTCGTGGCCGCCCCCTTCATACCCCGCCCGGTGCGCGCCGTCACCGTTGGCGATGAACACGTAGGCCCCGGGCTTGGCCTGCAGCATGTAGGCGAAGTCTTCCGCACCCATGGTGGGCTCCTGCGCCAGCACCTGCGTGTCGCCCACCAAGTCTTGCATCACGCGGCGGGCCAAGGCGGCTTCGGTGGGGTGGTTGACCGTGGGCGGGTAGTTGCGTTTGAACGCAAATTCGCACGTGGCCCCGAACGCCGCGCAGGTGTGGGTGGCGATGTCGCGCATGCGCTGCTCGATCATGTCCAGCACCTCGATGCCGAATGTGCGCACCGTGCCTTGAATTTCGCAGCTGTCGGGGACCACGTTGGTGGCCTCGCCGGTGTGGATCATGGTCACGCTGATGACGCCCGCGTCCACCGGCTTTTTGTTGCGGGTGATGATGGTCTGGAACGCCTGCACCATCTGACAGGCCACCGGCACGGGGTCAATGCCGTTGTGGGGCAAGGCGGCGTGGCTTCCTTTGCCACGGATGGTGATGTGAAACTCGTTGCTCGACGCCATCACCGGCCCTGGGCTCACGGCAAACGTGCCCACCGGCAGGCCCGGCCAGTTGTGCATGCCATACACCGCGTCCATGGGAAAGAGGTCGAACAGACCGTCCCGGATCATTTCACGGGCACCACCGCCACCTTCCTCGGCCGGCTGGAAAATCAGGTAGGCCGTGCCGTCAAAATCGCGGTGCTGCGCCAGGTGCTGCGCGGCGGCCAGCAGCATGGCCACATGGCCGTCGTGCCCACAGGCGTGCATCTTGCCCGCGTGGGTGCTGGCATGCGCAAAGGTGTTGAACTCCTGCATGGGCAGTGCGTCCATGTCGGCCCGCAGGCCCACGGCGCGGCCGCACGCCCCCCCGTCCCGGCCTTTCACGATGCCCACCACCCCGGTCGTGCCCAGTCCTCGGTGCACCGGGATGCCCCAGCCTGACAGCTTGGCGGCCACCACATCGGCGGTGCGCACTTCCTGAAAACACAACTCCGGGTGGGCGTGGATGTCACGGCGCAGTGCTGCCATGCCGGGGGCTTGGGCGATGATGTCTTCGATGAGTGCCATGGCGGGTTCTCGGTCAGCGGCGCACGCTGCCGTCTTTGGTCAGCAGGGTCAACTCCACAAAGCTGGAGCCGGCATTTTTCTGTGGGCCGTAGTTCAGGCTCAGGCCTCCCAGGTTGAGGGTGCCTGCGCTTTGGAGCGTGGACAGGAAACTGTCGCGTGTGAGGTTTTTGCCCGCCCGCCGGGCAACCTCGGCAAACAGGCGGGCGGCCACGTAGCCCTCCATGCCGGAGTAATTCGGTGCAATGCCCCGGTTGCCTTCCGCACCCAGTGCTGCCAGGTATTCGCTGGACAGAGGCGTGACGGGCGAGTAGGGGTAGGGCATCACCTGGCTCACCACCACCCCGGCGGCCAGTGCCCCGAGTTCGTCCAGCAGTGCCTGGGTGCCCACAAAAGACACGTTGTAGAACGTGCCGGTGAACCCGGCTTTGCGTGCCAGCCGGATGAACACCGCACAGGCCTTGTACGTTCCGACCTGCACAATGGCTTCGGGCGCTTTGGGCAGGATGGCGGCCAGTGCGGCGCTCACATCGGTGCTGTTGCGCTCCACCGTGCCCACGGCCACCGTGTCCATTTTGAGGGCTGCCAGCGCTTGTTTGACCCCATCCAGCCCTGCGCGCCCATAGGCGTCGTTCTGGTGGAACACCGCGATTTTCCGGATGCCCACGGCGGTGGTCTGCTTCACGATGGCCGCCGTTTCTTCCTGGTAAGACGCCCGCAGGTGCACCACATGGCGGTTGTAAGGCTCGCGCAGCGACTGGGCGCCGGTGAGGGGGGCAAACAGCGGGGTCCGAGCCTCCGTGGCCAGGGGCAAGGCGGCCGCTGTGGTGGCCGTGCCCACGTAGCCGAACAAGGCAAACACCCCGTCCCCGATGAACTGCCGTGTGTTGGCGGCGCAGCGGTCCGGTTCGTAGCCGTCGTCCAGTTTCTTCAGCACCACGGGGTGGCCGTTGATGCCGCCGCTGGCGTTGAGTTTTTCAAAATAGATCTGAGCCCCCAGGTGGTATTGCTGGCCCAGTTCGGCATTGGGGCCGCTGAAGGCCGCAGACTGCCCCAGCACCAGGGGGCTGTCGGTCTGCGCGTGGGCCGAGTGGGGTGCCAGCAGCGGCCACAGAGGAATGGCACTTCCGGCGGCCAGGGCACCAAGGGCATGGCGGCGTTGCATGTGGGGTTTCCGTCTGGTTGAGATAACCTTCATTCTGCCACCCGGCCTCACCACCATTGCCCATGACCTTTCAGACCGATCCCGCTTCTCTTGCATCGACCCAGACCGTGCGCGGCACCTGCCCCCACGACTGCCCCGACACCTGCGCCCTGGTCACCACGGTGCACAACGGTGTGGCCCTCAAGGTGCAAGGCAACCCCGACCACCCCGCCACCGGTGGCGTGTTGTGCGCCAAGGTGGCCAAGTACGCCGAGCGCACCCACCACCCCGAGCGGTTGTTGCACCCGCTGAAGCGGGTGGGGCCCAAAGGCTCGGGCCAGTTCCAGCGCGTGGGCTGGGCCGAGGCGTTGGCAGACATCGCCGCGCGCCTGAAAGCCATTGCTGCGCATGACCCCCGCGCCATCCTGCCTTACAGCTACGCGGGCACCATGGGGCAGGTGCAGGGCGAAAGCATGGCGGCTCGGTTTTTTCACCGCCTGGGTGCCAGCCTGCTGGACCGCACCATTTGCGCCAGTGCCGGGGGGGAGGCGCTGGTGCAGACCCTGGGCGGCAAGGTGGGCATGCGGGTGGAGCAGTTTGCCAACAGCCAGCTCATCGTCATTTGGGGCAGCAACGCCATTGGCAGCCACCTGCACTTCTGGCGTCACGTGCAGGCGGCCAAGCGCAACGGCGCGCACCTGGTGTGCATCGACCCCCGCCGCACCGAAACCGCCGAAAAATGCCACGACCACCTGGCCCTGCTGCCCGGCACCGATGCGGCCCTGGCGCTGGCGCTGATGCACGAGTTCACCGTGCACGGCTGGCTGGATGCCGATTACATCCAGCGTTTCACCCGAGGCTGGGAAACCCCGGGGGCTGAGGCGGACCCCAGCCGCAGCCTGAAAGCCCGCTGCCTGCAATGGCCGCCCGAGCGCGCGGCGGCGGTGTGCGGCGTGGGGGCCGACGCCATCCGCGACCTGGCGCGCCGCATGGGCGAGGGCGCCCGTGCCGGCCAGGCCGTGGCCATTCGTCTGAACTACGGCATGCAGCGCACACGGGGCGGTGGCAATGCCGTGCGCGCCGTGGCCTGCCTGCCCGCGCTGCTGGGCACCTGGCGGCACCCGGCGGGTGGGCTGCTCATGTCCAGCTCGGGCCAGTTTCCGGTGCAGCGCGACCTGTTGCAGCGGCCCGATCTGCTGGCGCAAGGGCTGGCCGGGCGGCCCGCCCGCGTGCTGAACATGAGCACCATCGGCCTGGCGTTGAACGCGCAGCCGGGCGACGCCGTGTTGGCCGGGGGGCCGCCCGTGCAGGCCGTGGTGGTTTACAACAGCAACCCCGTGGCCGTGGCCCCCGAGTCGGCCAGCGTGGTGCGCGGCTTTGCCCGCGAAGACCTGTTCACCGTGGTGCTGGAACACTTCCAGACCGACACCGCCGATTACGCCGACTACATATTGCCCGCCACCACGCAGCTGGAGCACTGGGACATCCACACCAGCTACGGCCACACCGACGTGTTGCTCAACCAGCCCGCCGTGGCCCCGGTGGGCGAGGCCAAGCCAAATACCCAGGTGTTTCGCGAACTGGCGGCGTTGATGGGGTTCACCGCCCCTTGCTTTGCCGATACCGACGAAGCCCTGTGCCGCCAGGCCTTCAGCCCTGCCGACGTGGCCTTTGACACCCTGCTGGCCCAGGGCTGGGCCCCGCTGTCCGACGCCCGCGCCCCCCTGGCCCCCTTTGCACAAGGCGGCTTTCCCACACCCTCGGGCCATTGCGAGTTTTTCAGCCAGCGGTTGGCCGATCAGGGGCAGGACCCGTTGCCCGGCTTTGTGCCCAACCTCGAATCCGCCCAGAGCCAGCCCGCGCTCGCGGCCCGCTACCCGCTGGCCATGATTTCCCCCCCGGCGCGCAACTTTCTCAATTCCACCTTTGTGAACGTGCAAAGCCTGCGCGACATCGAGAGCGAGCCGCTGCTCGAAATCCACCCCGCCGACGCCACCGCCCGGGGCCTGGCCGACGGCCAGACCGTGTGCGTGTTCAACGACCGGGGCCGCTACCACTGCACCGCCCGCGTCAGCGAGCGCGCCCGCCCCGGCGTGGTCAACGGCCTGGGCATCTGGTGGCGCAAGCTGGGTCTGCGCGGCACCAACGTGAACGAAGTCACCGGCCAAGCCCTCACCGACCTGGGCCGCGCCCCCACGTTTTACGACTGCCTGGTGGACGTGGCCGCTGTGGCCGACGCCGCATGACACCTGTCGTCTGGCGCCGTGCCTGGCGGTGGTGCTGCCTTCTGGGCCTGTGGGCTTTGACGGGGTGCACCGGAGGGCCTGGCGGGGCGCCGGGGCCAGGCTACTACTGGCAATCCGTCACGGGCCACTTGGCACTGGTGCAGGCGGCCCGCCCGGTGGACGAGTGGCTGTCCGATCCGGCGACACCTCCCGCCCTGAAAGACCGGCTGGTCCTGGCCCAGCGCATGCGCCGCTTTGCGGTGACCGAGCTGGCCTTGCCCGACAACGCCAGCTACACCCGCTATGCCGATTTGAAGCGCCGAGCTGCCGTGTGGAACGTGGTGGCTGCTCCCGAATATTCCCTGACCCTGCAAACTTGGTGTTACCCCCTGTTGGGCTGCGCCGGGTACCGCGGCTACTTCAACGAGGCCGAAGCGGAGGCGTTTGCCGCACGCTTGCGCGCCCAGGGCCTGGAGGCCGTCGCGTACCCTGTGCCCGCGTATTCCACCCTGGGCTGGACCAACTGGCTGGGAGGCGACCCGCTGCTCAACACCTTTGTGGGTCACACCGAAGGTGAACTGGCCCGGCTGCTGTTTCACGAGTTGTCACACCAGGTGGTGTATGCCTCGGACGACACGTTGTTCAACGAATCGTTTGCCACGGCGGTCGAGCGCCTGGGGGGGCAACGCTGGTTGGCCGCCCAGGCCAGTCCTGCCGCCCGCGTGGCTTATGCCGAATTCGACGGCCGTCGTCAGCAGTTTCGGGAGTTGACACGGCGCACCCGTGAAAATTTAAATAAAATATATGCCCAATCGCAACATGGAAAAGCGGGAGCAGCTATCGAAATTGACGATTTCATGGCCGCGAGAAAAGCCGCGGCCATGGCGGAATTTCACCAACGCTACGAGGAGCTGAAAGCCAGCTGGGGTGGCCACAACGGATATGACGCCTGGGTGGCCCGGGCCAACAACGCCACCTTTGGCGTGCAGGCCGCGTACGACGACCTGGCCCCGGCTTTCGAGGCGCTGTTCCGGCGCCAGGGGTGCCGGTTTTCGGCGTTTTATGATGCCGTTCGCGGGTTGGCCGCCCAGCCCAAGGCACAGCGCCACCAGGCCTTGCAGGACGAGCTGGCCCGTCAATCCATCCCGGCTTCCGGGGCTTCCCCTTGCGGCCCCCCACCACCCGATCCCAGATGACACCCATTGCAGAAGACTTGGCGCTTGAGCGCCTGACCGGGTTGCCCACAGGCGCGCGCGTGGTGGTCGACTTCGATGAAACCCTGCTGCTCGCCAATTCCACCCTGCTGTACCTGGACAGTGTGCGGCCGCGCTGGCTGGCCTGGATGGTGTTCAAACTGGTGGTTCTGGTGTTTCGGTTGTTGCCCCGTCGCTGGTGGGTGTGGCGCGATGCCGTGTCGCTGGTGGCGGTGTCGCTGGTGTGCCCCTGGGCCCTTGGGGCGTGGCGACGTGGGGCTCCCGGGCGGGTGGCGGCCCACGCCAACCTGCCGCTGGCCCGGGCATTGGTTCGCCGGGGCCATCCGGAGCGGGTGGTGGTGTGCAGCTTCGGCCTGGACTTTGTCATCCGCCCCCTGCTGGCCCCCTTGTGGCAGCAGGCCGAGGGGGGAGATGCGTGGGTGCGGGTGCCTCTGGTGGCCGGTCGTTGGCTCAGTGCGGGCGCCGATCGGCTGGCGGGCAAGCCGGCTTTGCTGGCCAGGCATGGGCAAGCGCTGTCCGCCGATGGACAGCCCCTGGCGGTGGTGACCGATTCGCTGGATGACCGCGATCTGCTCGCCTTGGCTTCGTTGCCCTTGTATGTGAAATGGGCCGCGGCGCAGACCGTGCCCCTGTTCAGCGGGTTGTACCTGCCGTTGCGCTACGCCCAGAAGTTGCGCCATCCCACCGAAAATTTCGTGCCTCGCGTGCTCATGTTTGAAGAGTGGGTGGGGCTGTTGCTGGTGTTTGCGCCTCCCCTGTGGGCCAGCACAGCACCCGTGGGGGCTGCCGGGGCCGTGTTGCTGCTGGTGTTTTCTTTCTGGGTTGTCTACGAGCAGGGCTACGCCGAAAACGACCGGGTGGCCGTGCAACGCGAAGGCAAGCGTCCCACCGAGGCGGAGCGGGCGCGGTTCGAAGGCGCCCACCGCAGCGGCGAGCCCTGGGGCTGGGCGTGGGCACTGGGGCTGGCGGCCTTGGCCATGGTCTGGCTGCCCACGCCTGTGCAACCGGTCATGGCTTTGCTCTGGTGGCTGGCGGCCCTGGTTGGCATGCGGCTGACCTACCGCGTCTACAACCACCTGCAGCCGTCACCGCGGGTGTGGCTGTACCCGGTGCTCCAGTTGTGGAAGCTCTTGCCGTTGGCGGTGTTGTTGCCGCTCAACGCGGTCGGCACGGCCTTTGTCCTGGCCTACACCGTGTCGCGGTGGTTTCCCTATTGGATCTACCGTGCGGGAGGTGAGCGCAAAGGTTTTCCGGAACTGGCCCTGCGTTTGGTGCTGCTGGTGGCCGGGCTGGCATTTTTGATCCGTTGGGCAGACGCCGCCCCCGTGGTGTGGGCCCAGGCCTTGCTGATGGTGGGGTACATGTTGCTGAGATCCCGCCACGAGCTGCGCCGTGTTGCCAGTGCATGGGCTTGGTTGCCCGTGCCGACGACCCTCCCTTCTTCTTCTTCCGATTGCAACCCCCCTCATGCCTGACATCCACATCGAACGAGACCACCCTTTCACATTGGCCCGCGCCCGCGAAGTGGCGGAGGCCTGGGCGGCACAAGCCGAAAACGAATTGGGCATGGCCTGCCATTACACCGAAGGGGCAGACGAAGACTTGCTCACCTTTTCCCGTTCGGGGGTCAAAGGCGCGCTCAGGGTGAGTGGCCAGCGGTTTGCGCTGGATGCCCAGCTGGGTTTTCTGCTGGGTGCTTTCAAAGACAAAATCGAAAGCGAGATTTCCCGAAACCTGGACCGCTTGCTGGCCGATCACACCCCGCAGACCCACGCATGACACCCGTCGATTCCCTTTCTCCCTCTGCGAGGGCTGAAACCGGACCGCTGGCCGGGTTGAAAGTCCTCGAAATGGGCCAGCTCATCGCGGGCCCTTTTGCCGCCAAGACCCTGGCCGATTTCGGGGCCGATGTCATCAAAATCGAACCACCGGCCAAACCCGATGGCAGTGTGGGAGGCGATCCGCTGCGGGTGTGGCGGCTGTTGAAGGATGGCACCTCGGTCTGGTGGCAGGTGCAATCGCGCAACAAGCGGTCGCTGGCGCTGGATTTGCGCCAGCCCGAGGCCCAGGCCATCGTGCGCCAGCTGGCGGCCGAGAGCGATGTGCTGATCGAGAACTTCCGCCCTGGAGCCCTGGAGGCCTGGGGGCTGGGGCCAGACGAACTGCTGGCCGCCAACCCGAGTTTGGTGGTGTTGCGGGTGAGCGGTTATGGCCAGACCGGGCCCTATCGGGACAAACCCGGGTTTGGTCTGCTGGGCGAGGCCATGGGCGGCATCCGCCATTTGACCGGAGAGCCCGGTCGCGTCAGTGTGCGGGTGGGCGTGAGCCTGGGAGACACGTTGGCGGCGCTGCACGGCGTCATTGGCATCCTCATGGCATTGCACGAGCGGGGAAAAAGCGGGCGGGGCCAGGTGATCGATGTCGCGCTGTACGAGGCCGTTTTCAACTGCATGGAAAGCCTCGTCCCGGAGTACAGCGCGTTTGGCGCCGTCCGTGGCCCGGCGGGCAGTGCGTTGCCCGGCATTGCGCCCAGCAACGCGTACCCGTGCCGCGATGGCTATGTGTTGATCGGTGGCAATGGCGATGGCATTTTCAAGCGTCTCATGGGCGCGATAGGCCGTGACGACCTGGCCCAAGACCCTGCGCTGGCACACAACGCCGGACGTGTGGCCAGAGTCCAAGAGCTCGATGCGGCGATAGGGGCGTGGACAGCGCAGTTCACCGTGTCCGATGCGCTGGCAGCTCTGGACACCGCCCAGGTACCAGCCGGGCGCATTTACACGGTTGCCGACATCGTGGCCGACCCACACTACGCCGCGCGCGACATGCTGCTGACCCGTCAGCAGCCGGATGGGTCAGATCTCCTGGTGCCCGGCGTTGTGCCCAAGCTGTCGCGCACGCCCGGTGGGCACTGGCGTGACGCCCCTGTGCTCGGGCAGGACACCGATGCGGTGCTGGCGGGCATGGGCTTGTCTGGCGCCCAGATTGCCGAGTTGCGCCAGCGCGGGGTGGTGCAGTAACGCCCGATCAGCTCAGCGACGCGATCAGATCGATGTACTGCTGTTTGGCTTCGTCGCAAGCCGTGCCTTTGAGGCTGTTCCAAGCGTCCCATTTGGCCCGGCCCACCATGTCGCCGAAGCCAGGTTTTTTTTCGGTGTTGTCGCCCACGGTGCCTTGTTTGTAGAGGCCGTAGATCTTGAGCAGGGTGGCGTTGTCGGGGCGTTCGCTCAGGTTTTTGGACTCGGCCACGGCGGCTTCAAAAGCGGTGTTCAGGTCAGACATGGGGTTCCTTGTGTCAGAAAAAAAGAGGGTGGCAACTGCCGCTGGTGTTCAGAGGGGACCATCGTCCGAGAGTTCGGCCTTGGCCATTTCAACTTCCAAGTGCTCGGTGGCATCCAGCGGCTGGCAATGGGCCGCCTGACGATAAAGCGCTGTGGCCTGGTCCGCCTCCTTGTCGCCCTCCAGCATCACCAGCCCGTTGGCGTATTCGATGAGGGTGAAGGCCGAGTGTGGGTTGAGTGCGAGCGCCGTCCGGTACAGCGACAGCCCAGTGTCCTTTCGGGCGCCATAAGTCAGGCCCCCGATCAGCGCCCCGACTTTGTCTATCACTTCTGCGTGAAACGCGGCCAGGGCAATGTGCGCGTCCGCGTGCTGAGGGCTGAGTTTGATGGTCATTTCCAGCGCGCGGCGAACTTTGCTGCCCAACCCTTCGGCCAGTGCTTTGGCCACGCTGATGCCTTGGCTGTAGCGCCCCAACGCGTAGGCTTGGAAATACCACGCGTTGGCGTTGTCGGGGAATGCAGAGGCCTGCGCCTCGGCACGCTGGGCCACCTCCATGTAGAGCGCCAGCCGCGTGGCCTCCTTGGGCTCCAGGTGCGTGGCGTGCATGCAGGTGGCCTTGTTTGCCACGGTGATGCCATCGCCTCCGGCGCAGAGGCCCGCCTCGGTTGCGCCTTGAAAGTCTCCGTTGTGGAACAGGACCCAGGCATCCCACACGGAAGGGTCTTTGGGCACGGGTTCCCGATCGCCGGCATGCAGCCGCGCCCATTGCTTCTTCAGGCTGGCAGGGGTGTGGCTGTACGTGCCCACATGCGGAAAACGTGCCCATCGGTTGCCATTTTTGGCCATGTCTTGTCTCCTGTATTTTGCTTATTCACGGGGCCGACAGACCCCTCAGGCCTGTCGAGGTGGCTGTTTGAGGATGACAGGTTTGCGAAGCGGTGGCATTTTCTTATCTGTTTCTTTCCACATCATGATTCTCGTCACAGGCGGTGCCGGTTTTATAGGCGGCAATTTCGTGCTAGACGGGGTGGCGCAATCGGATGTACCGGTGGTCAACCTTGAGAACCACCCTGCACACATTTTCACCCAAGGTGACAGCGGAGACGCCGTTTGGGTGGTTCAGCTCCTGGCCACTCACCGCCCCCGGGCCGTGGTCAACTTTGCCGCTGAAAGCCATATGGACCGCAGCATCCACGGATCAGAGGATTTGATCCAAACCAATGTGCTCGGGAACTTCAGGCTTTTTGGGCATTAAAGGCAATGCTGTCAAGCGCTAAATGCTCTTGAAAGAGAAGCGATCAGATTTCTGCATGTCAGACCCCACGGGTTTCCAGCATCCTGTCCAAGCAGCGATTTGTACAATCCACACCTACAGGGAAATTCATGATCACGACCAAAACAAGCCGCAAAGGCATCCCCCTTGCTGGAGGCTTCAGCGCCCGGTTGCTTGGATCTTTAGGCTCGACGCGTTTTAAGCAAGTGATGGGCCTCCGTTCTCAACGAAGCGTTCCACGCCTTAAGGACCGCGTGTGCTGCGGACTCCGACCATTGCTCCGATTCTTGTATAAGCAAAGCCGCAACAACGGCTGGTATTGGCGTTCTTCAACAAGGGCGATACGGCCATCTCAATGCACGCTCAACCTGCAGGAGTTAGCGCCTGATATGCCCCATCAAGTGACTTCAACCGCCATTGCCGATGTGCCCATTTGGGCTCCCAAGGGGTTTGGCAATTCCAGTGGATTTTTCTTTGAAAACCACCGGCAGTTCTGGAGTCCACCGGGGTTTTCCCATGGGTTTTTGACGCTGACGGATGCGGCTGAGTTTTTATACAAGACCACTGATTTTTATGTTCCAAGTGCAGAGCGCTGTATTGCTTGGAATGAGGCGGATATTGGAATTCATTGGCCCGAAGACATGAGGCTTGTTTTGTCGGCAAGAGATGCCCAGGGAAGCCCATTAGCTGGATCACAGGTGTTTGCATGAACATTTTCGTAACAGGTGGTGCCGGTTACATCGGATCCCACACATGCGTCGAACTTCTTCAGGCTGGCCACGAAGTTGTGGTTTTCGACAACTTCAGCAACAGTCACCCAGAAGCACTCAAGCGGGTCGAGCAAATCGCGGGGCGTAAGCCTTACTTGGTGCAAGGGGATATCCGCGACCAGTCGGCCATCGAATCCGCCTTGCGGCAACATCAGTGCCAATCGGTCATTCATTTCGCCGGACTGAAAGCGGTTGGCGAGTCCGTTGAAAAACCGCTTCTTTATTACGACAACAACGTTGTCGGCACTCACCGCCTTCTTGCAGCCATGCAGAACTGCGGTGTCTCTACCCTGGTTTTCAGCTCTTCTGCAACTGTCTATGGTGAGCCACAACGCTTGCCATTGACGGAAGACCACCCGCTATCGGCCACCAACCCCTATGGGCGCAGCAAACTGGTCATCGAAGACATGCTGCGAGATTTGCATCGAGCGAACCCTGATTGGCGCATTGCCATCCTGCGCTACTTCAACCCGGTGGGCGCGCACGAGAGTGGGCTGATCGGCGAAGACCCACAAGGCACTCCCAACAACCTCATGCCTTATGTGGCGCAAGTTGCCGTGGGTCGGCGCGAGTTCTTGAATATCTGGGGTAATGACTACCCTACATCCGACGGCACCGGGGTGCGCGACTACATCCATGTGGTTGATTTGGCGTCGGGCCACCTCAAGGCCCTTGAGGCGCTCGACCAACCACAGTGCATGGCCGTGAACCTGGGCACTGGCGTGGGCTACAGCGTGCTTGATGTTGTTAACGCCTTCGAAGCCGCCAGCGGCCAGCCTGTTCGTTATCGCATCGGCCCGCGCCGTCCCGGCGATGTGGCGGCCTGTTATGCCGATTCTCGATTAGCCATGCAGGCATTGGGCTGGAAAGCCGAACGTGACTTGGCCTCTATGTGCCAAGACCACTGGCGCTGGCAACAACGCTATCCATTTGGCTACTTGTCATGACTCTCTTCAAAAACGCACTGTACCTTGCGTGGACCGATACCAAAGTTCGTTACAAAAAGAGCGTGCTTGGCCCTTTTTGGCTCACTTTCGGTAACCTGATCGGCGTTCTCGGCTTGAGCGTTGTTTGGGCGAACCTGCTCAAGGAAGACATGCAAACTTTTGTGCCTTCGCTCACCATCGGCATGATCGTATGGCAACTCATCGCAGGAACGATCGGCGAAGGGGCTACCACATTTGTTCGGCAAGCGAGCTTGATCCGCAACGTGGCAATTCCCCATTGGTTTTTTGTGATCCGTGCACTGTCTCGGCAAATCATTAATCTGCTACACAATTTGATTATTGTCGTGGGAGTGGTCTGGTATTTCGATTTGCCGTTGCAGGCTGAAACCTGGCTTGCCTTGCCTGGTATTTTGCTGGTACTGGCCAATCTGTTCTGGATGACTTACGCACTCGGATTGCTTGGTGCCCGTCTCAGAGATATTGAATTTTTTGTCAATGCTCTTTTGCCACTTCTATTTTTCATCAGCCCAGTAATTTTTCGGCCGGATCGTCTGCCAGTAGACTTGCAAATAATCTGGCTCAATCCCTTGAGCTACTTCATTGAAATTGTTCGCTCACCTTTCCTGGCCACGATTCCAAGCATGAACAGTTACCTCGTAACAGTTGCAATTCTCCTTGTCGGGATGGCGCTAACCGTTGTACTTGTCAAATTTAAAGGCCGTCAATTGGCGTTCTGGGTATAACCCATGGCAGAAATTATTTTTGATAACGTCACGTTGCGCTATCCGATATTCAACAGCCGTGGGATGTCCTTGCGTAACCAATTGGTCAGGATCGCAACGGGGGGTATTATCGAAAGCAGTGTTGGCCAAACCACGGTTGTAACTGCGCTCAAGAACGTCAGCTTTCACCTAAAGGATGGTGATGCCGTCGGATTGGTTGGGCACAACGGCGCCGGAAAGAGCACTTTGCTCCGTACTATGGCTGGTATCTATCAGCCAGCTTCTGGCACTATTAAGCGCCAAGGCAAAGTGGCAACAGTGCTTGAAATAGGTGCCGGGCTTGAACCGGAGCTTTCCGGCTACGACAACATTATCAATCTCGGCATGATGATGGGCCTGAGCCTTGAAGAGGCCCGGGCACTGATACCAGAAATTGAGGATTTTACCGAATTGGGTGGCTTTCTACAATTGCCGGTACGAACCTATTCTTCTGGCATGACCATGCGACTGATGTTTGCGGTAGCCACCGGCATCACTCCTGAAATCTTGCTGCTCGATGAAATGTTCTCTACCGGTGATGCCGGGTTCAAGGAAAAAAGCCAAGCGCGTATTCAAAAAATCATTGATGCGGCCAAGATATTTGTATTCGCTTCGCACGACATGAATCTCATCAAAAACTATTGCAATCGCGTGTTCCGCTTGGAGCACGGGAGTTTGGAGGAAGAGTCCATTGAAACCATTGCGTAAAGCCATTTTTCCCGTTGCCGGCCTCGGCACGCGATTCTTGCCTGCCACCAAAAGCATCCCAAAAGAAATGCTCACCGTGGTGGACAGGCCCATCATTCACTACTCGGTGGAAGAGGCCATTGAAGCGGGATGCGAAGTCATGATCTTCGTCACAGGTCGCACCAAGCGCGCTATTGCAGATTACTTCGACCGTAGCCCCGACCTGGAAGCCGAACTGGAAGCCAAGGGCAAAACGGAAGCGCTTGAAATTGTGCGCAGCATCATCCCACCGCACGTCAAGTGCATCTTCGTGCGCCAGGCTCAGCCATTGGGCCTGGGTCATGCGGTGCTCTGCGCGGCAGAGCTGATCGGAACAGACGAGCCCTTCGCGGTGCTGCTGCCTGATGACTTGATCGACGGAGTGCCAAAGGGTGCTTTGGCCCAGTTGGCCGAGGTTCACCGCCGAACGGGAAAAGCCGTGCTGGCAGTGGAAGAGGTCCCCACTTCCCAAGTGCACCAGTACGGTATTGTGAAACCCAAGGACGCCTCCGTTACCCCGCTGGAACTAGAAGGCATTGTCGAGAAGCCAACGGCAAAAGACGCTCCGTCCAACTGGAGTGTTGTGGGCCGCTATATCTTGACGCCTGATGTGATGGAAGCCCTGAAAACACAAACCCCAGGTGCTGGGGGAGAGATTCAACTGACCGACGCTATCGCGCGCTGCCTGCCCTCAGGCCAGTTCCTGGGTCATGCCTTCCATGGCAAGCGGTTTGACTGTGGCAATAAACGTGGTTTCCTGGAAGCCAATACGCACTTCGGACTCAAGTAGAAAACAACGTATCACGACTATCCATTAACTGACAGAATCTTCACCGCCAATGCAATCAATACTTCGGGTTAATTCATCAATTGAACAACCACTGATCTCGGTGGTTGTACCCGTCTACAACACACGAGACTATCTTCTTGAAACCCTGCAATCTCTCTCCCCAAAAATGGGGAAAAATCTTGAAATCATCGTCATCAATGACGGCAGTACCGATGACAGCGATTCAATAATTCGCGAATGGATCGCGAGTACCAAAATTGATACCACCTACGTAGTTCAGCACAACCAAGGCCTATCGCTGGCGAGAATGAGTGGGGCAGTGCTTGCACACGGTCGGTATCTGGTATTTTGCGATAGTGATGACCTGCTTGATATCAATACAATCTTCGAACTCGCGGAAATGATGTCAGATCGCGATGTTGATATTGGGCTATTTCGCTCATGCGTTTTTGAAAATGCTTCGGGCATCTCCTATGATTTTTATGATGCCAATATTTGGGAGGAGCTACTGAGCGGAAAAACTCATCTACTAACAACTCCTCAACGAAACCCATCCCTTTTTCGGCTTGAGCCGAATGCAAATACAAGAATATTTAGGAAAGATTTTTTTGACTCTACGCCAATAACATTTCCCAGTCAGTTGCATTTCGAAGACCTGCCCGCACATGTCGAAGCTCTTGCGGCCGCCAAAAGCATTTTGCTGATAAATAAGACAGGATATTACTACCGCGTTAACAGGCCCGGAAAAATTACCGATCAAAAGAGCGACAAGAGATTCGATGTATTGGAGTCTGCGAGGCTTGCGCTCAATATTCTGAGTCACAAACAAATGCCAACACCGATTCAAGCATCGACGATGCTTTTAATATCGAGAATGATATATTGGTGTGGAAAGAACACGCTCAATAAAAATCGTTTGCGTTTTTTTAGAGAGGCTTGCCAACTCCTGTCTACACCAGAAACAAAGACAACGATCAGTTATGCAATAAAGAATTTCGGTACCACACGGGAGAGCTTTCTACTTATCGCATTTGCAGCCGGTTCAGAAGAATTCCTTGCGCGGCATGCGTCCAGTATGCCCCCAAGACTTCGCGACGGCATCAAAACACTGCTCATGTCTAGCCACCGGATGGAAGCGCTTCACATCGTTTGTTCAGTAGTTCTACGAAGAATAAAATCCAGAATGCGAGACCTTTTGAAATCTCACTGAAATACATTATGCTTCGAAGTACAGAAACTCAAAATTTAGCAGTGCAGATAACTTCTGCACATCTTCAGAATCGACTGCCGGATGATATCTGGAGACTGAAAAACAACTTTTACGGTCATTCTTTTCGACCCAATTCTCATATCTCACTTGTAGTGCTACTCGGATTGAGGTCGGGGCTCGATTCCGCCTTTTTCTTAGAGCGCCAACAGAAGGTCGAGATTCTAGTTTTAGAAGCGGACAGCGAGACGCGCGAATCCTTTGAGCGCATGGTTCCGGCCATAACGAAAGGACATCCGGAGAGCGAGATCAATGTTGCGGCAACAATGGAGGAGTTGCTGGAGTTAATCAATGGCAGACACATTGATCTCTTGCGTGTGGATGAAAGATATTCAACTGATACTCTAGTTCAGAGATTGGCGGCCGAGAGCCCGATTGGTCAGCTGGTGGGTGAATTTGCCGCAGATCAAATTGATCCTCTAAATCTATATCGCCTTTCCTCTCGCTATACAAAACGGTTTTTTTGGCAATCAAGAGATTTAAGGTCCCCGATCTGCGGTACTGCCCTGAAGTATTCATTTGAAGTATCCGTAATCGTGCCATGCTACAAAGTGCTTCCTTGGATAGATCGATGTGTTGAGAGTTTGGTCGGGCAGACATTAAAATCAATTGAAATAATAGTTGTTAATGACGGATCTCCCGATGCGACAGGGGAAAGACTTGACTATTGGGCAAGTAAATATCCAGATCGAATCAAGGTAATACACAAACAAAATGGAGGATGTGCTTCCGCCCGGAATGCGGGTTTGGCGGTGGCGCAAGGAGAGTTCGTCACATTTGTAGACGCGGACGATTGGGTTGATGCAACAATGTTTGAGAATCTGTACAGGGCTGCCATTTTGGCCTCAGTAGACGTTGCGCAGTGTGGCTTTGCAGAGGTTTATGAAGGTTCAGGACGCATAGACTACCATCCAACTGCATGGGCTGGAGATGGGTACAAAGGCGAATCTGGAGTAACTCGAGATCTACTTAGCTATTTGACCGTGAAGCCATCAATCTGGCGGAGAATATATCGTAGATCATTTCTCGCTAGTCACGACATCGAATTCAATGAAGACCTGCGTCGATTTGATGATTTGCCTTTTCAGTTCGAAGTTTTTGCAAGGCTGGATAAAATGGCAATCATACCCGATTGCTATTACTTCTATCGACAGGAACGCGAAGGACAAGATGTGGCCGTCAGAGATGATCGACTTTTCGTGAATTTTCCAATATTCTCAATGCTAAATGAACGAGTAATGAGTTGGGCCAATGCAAGTACTGAAAAGAAACTCGTTGAGTGTAAAATCAACACCCATAGATGGGCTCTTTCTCGCATTGAAAAGAAGTTGAGCCTTCACTACCTTAGGCATGCTGCGCATGACGTTGTTAGCGGGCTCTGTCACTTGAGTTCAATCGATCTGCTTCGATTGTCGTTCCAGCTTGGAGCAAAGCCACTGGTGTTTGTGATCATGTGTCTCTTCTGGGCTTCTTTTCCTCGTCCAAAAATGATCCCGATTCGATAGGAGTATTTCATGAAGAGCGCTATTGTGGGCGCTGGTTTCTCCGGTGCCGTAATCGCCCGAGAACTGGCACTGGCCGGACATCAGGTCGTCGTTTTCGACAGTCGCTCTCATGTGGCGGGCAATTGCCACACCGAGCGAGATGCTGAGACGAACGTCATGGTCCACATCTATGGGCCACACATTTTTCACACCAGCAACGAACAGGTTTGGCAGTATGTGCGGCAATTTGATGAATTCATGCCCTTCATCAATCGCGTTAAGTCGATCTACAACGGTCGTGTGTATTCGTTGCCAATCAACCTGATGACAATCAATGCCTTTTTTGGCAAAACGCTTAACCCCAAACAGGCTGCCGAGCTCATGGACTCGATCGGTGACAAGTCGATCACTGACCCTCAAACCTTTGAGGAACAGGCTCTGCGTTTCGTTGGCAAAGATCTGTACGAAGCTTTTTTCAAGGGATATACGCAAAAACAATGGGGCATGCATCCCAGCGAGTTGCCGGCCAGTATTCTCAAACGTTTGCCGGTTCGCTTCAATTATGACGATAACTACTACGCCAGCAAGTTTCAGGGAATTCCCAAGAACGGGTATACCTATATCGTTGAGCGCATGCTGGATCATCCGAATATTGAAGTGCGGCTGAACATTTCGTTCCGTCGTGAACAGTCAGCGGATTACGAGCATGTGTTCTACACTGGACCTATCGACGCATGGTTCGACTACCAGGGGGGGCGACTGGGGTATCGTACGCTGGACTTTGCCATTGAGCGGCACGATGGTGACTACCAAGGTAATGCCGTTATCAACTACGGTAATCAGGAGGTGCCCTACACCCGCATCTCTGAACACAAGCACTTCGCTCCTTGGGAGAGGCACGACAAGACCCTGGTTTACAAAGAATACAGTCGGTTGTGTGGTGAGAGTGATACGCCGTATTATCCGATCCGTATGGTAAAGGATAAGGCCCAATTGGCCCAATATGTCGAAATGGCAAATGCTGAGTCCAATGTCACCTTTGTCGGTCGCTTAGGTACTTACCGTTACTTAGATATGCATGTGACGATTGAAGAGGCACTAAATGTGGCTGCTCGTTTTTTGGTTTCTCGTCAAGACAAGCAGATCATGCCAAACTTTCTAGTCGATCCGCTTAATTGATGCGTAAATTGCCTGCCATTATCGCGGTTGTTGTAACCCACAATCGACCTGATGAACTTAAAATGGTTATTCAGGCACTGAAAAAACAAACCTTTTTGCTGGCGAGAATTCTGGTTGTTGACAATGCAAGCCTGCTGCCGGCTTGCGAGGTGCTTGCTGGCTTTTCGGGTGTTGACATCATCCGGAGTGAAAAGAATACAGGGGGGGCCGGTGGCTTTGCGTTTGCGTTGGATGAGGCGCTAAAACTGGGTAGCGATTGGGTCTGGATGATGGACGATGATGCAGTCCCGAGGCCTGATGCATTGGCGGCATTGGTTGAGGCTGCTGATGATCTTCCCCCGACCTCTGGTGCTCTTTGCTCGGCGGTTTATGAGTTTGACGCGCTTGCGCCGCTGCATCGACGTACTTTTGGTAAGTGCTTTGGCCTGGAGCGCTCAATCCCTGTGGCGCGGTATGGTCGTGGCTGCCACGAGATCAGTACCGGGTCTTTCGTTGGCTTTATGGTGCGCTCCGACGCGGCACTGACGGTGGGTTTGCCGGATGCAGACTTTTTTCTGGCCTATGACGACACAGAGTATTCGCTGCGATTGAAATCCAAGGGGTGGACTCTTTGGCTCGTGCCGGGGAGTGGGATTGATCATTTGCGGGGCAACGGGTCGCGCTTACGCGGCAGTGCATTTGGCGCGAAGCACTTTTACAACATTCGGAACAGACTTGTTGTCGCACGGCAGTATTCTAGGTATGGAAGATTGTTGGCTGTTTTTTTTGCGATAGCTGTATTGATTGTTGCAAAAGAATCTTTCAAACCAAAATCTATAGCGCTATTTTTTAAGGCAGTTACAGATGGATGGAGGGGTAGGTTGGGGATTTTGACGTGATGGTTGTCTCGAGTTAATAAATGACCACATCTGTTTTTTCTGAGCGTGTGCCTTCTGCATATGCTGAAAACAATTATCTGCTATCGTTTTCAGTTGTCAGTCATTCTCATGGTTTGCTTGTGCTTGCTTTGCTTGAATCATTGGTTCAGCAGTTTTCCGATGTTTTAAATTCAATTGAGATTTTCGTTGTATTTAATGTTCCTGATCGAGAATTAGAGGCTGGATTGGGGGTTTTTAAAAACTTGGTGTCGCTTAAGTGTATATTTAATTGCAATCCAAAGGGTTTTGGCGAAAATCATAATAATGCGTATCGGCAATCATCAGGGCAGTGGTTTGTTGTGCTAAATCCGGACATTCTCTGGAATAAGAATACATCATTTGGTCATTTTGCTAAAATATTTGGAGGTGATAGGCGGTGTGAGGCTGGACTGATCGTGCCTGTGCAAATGGATTTGCTTGGACGGCAGCAGGATAGTATGAGAAAACTGATCACTCCCTGGAGTTTGGCAGTAAGGTTGATCTCCAAAAAATTGCACGCTGAAAAAATGGTTGATGCAGTTGACGCGGTTGATGAAGCTGATTGGGTCAATGGAGCTTGCATGTTTATTCGCTCAGATGTTTACCGTCAATTAGGTGGTTTTGACGAACGGTATTTCATGTATTGCGAAGACGCCGATCTGTGTCTTAGGTTGCAACTCGCGGGTTACACCATGGCTCAGGCCGATTTTTCGGTCATTCATGACGCCAGGCGTGATACGACCCGCAAACTTTCCCATTTGGTTTGGCACGTCACCAGCCTTTTGAGGTTTTGGTCTTCGAGTGCCTTCTGGAAATTTCTGATACACAAGCGCTTGTTGTCTCAAAAACGGTCTGGGGCCTAGATGGTTGCCATTGCTTTTTTCTCTTTCGTTGCCACTTTTCTCATCTGTGGCCTTGTGGTACGGAGCGGACGCATCCATTCGCATGCGTTGGCCTATCGCCATGACATGCCCCAGCGCTTTCATGTGGATCCCACCTCGCGACTGGGTGGTGTGGGCATTTCGGGTGGGGTCGCTCTCGCGTGGCTGGTGGCCGCATGGGTTGAGCCGACGGAACTGAGTGCGCAATTGGGCCTCTCTTGGCAGGCCAGCGTGCTGTGGATTGCGGTGTTGAGTCCGCTGGTGCTCGCTGGGGTTGCCGAAGACCTGACCCACAACGTTCGCGTGTCGTATCGGTTGCTGCTCAGCCTGTCAGGGGCCACCGTGGCGGTGTGGCTGATGGGGCTCACAGTCTCGGACCTTGGGCTCGATTGGCTGAACCGCTATTGGATGGCCGTTCCCTGGATGGGCAAGTTGCTGGCCGTGCTGGCCATTGCGGGGCTGCCACATGCCTTTAACCTGGTCGACGGTTACAACGGATTGGCCGGTACGGTGGCCGTCATGATTTGCTTGGCTTTGGTGCACGTGGCGCTTCAAGTGGGCGACCGCCAAATCGCCGGTGTTTTGGCTGTGGTGGTGGGGGCCACAGTCGGTTTCCTGATTTGGAATTACCCAAAAGGCCTGATTTTTGCGGGAGACGGCGGTGCATACCTTTGGGGGGGCGTGATCGCCATCGCCAGCATCACATTGGTACAGCGTCACGAAGCCATCTCGCCTTGGTTTCCCATGTTGTTGCTGATCTATCCCGTATGGGAAACCATTTTTTCGATTTACCGCAAGTTGGCCCGAGGCGTGTCCCCGGGCGTGGCCGATGCGTTGCATTTCCACCAGTTGATCTACCGTCGCATCGTGCGCGAGGTGTTTCATGACGACGAGGCGCGTCGCATGTTGATGCGCAACAACCGGACGTCGCCTTATCTGTGGGGCTTCACGTTGCTGACGGTGATCCCTGCCGTGCTCTTCTGGCGCAACACGCCGGTGCTGATGGGGTTTTGCCTTCTGTTTGTCTGCACCTACGTTCCCGCCTATCTGATGATCGTGCGATTCAAGGTTCCACGTTGGATTCGCCGGGGACGGAAACACTGAGCCACAATTCAGCGGTATTTTCTTCTTCAGCCCTCCCATGACCGACACCACCCATATCGCTCCAAACGACAAGGCCCATATCCTGGCCCAGGCGCTGCCTTACATCCGCAGATACCACGGCAAAACGCTGGTCATCAAATACGGCGGCAACGCCATGACCGACCCGGCGCTGCAGCAAGCCTTTGCCGAAGACGTGGTGTTGCTCAAACTGGTGGGCATGAACCCGGTGGTGGTGCACGGTGGGGGCCCTCAAATCGAAACGTTGCTGCAACGCCTGGGCAAAAAAGGCCAGTTCATCCAGGGCATGCGCGTGACCGATGCCGAAACCATGGAGGTGGTGGAGTGGGTGCTGGGCGGCGAAGTGCAGCAAGACATCGTGGGCCTCATCAACGCCGCCGGTGGCAAGGCCGTGGGCCTGACCGGGCGGGATGGCGCCATGATCCGCGCGCGCAAACTGCGCCTGTCCGACACCCAAAACCCCGAGCTGGAACACGATGTGGGTCAGGTGGGGGACATCGTGTCCATCGATCCCAGCGTGGTGAAGGCCCTGCAAGACGACGCATTCATTCCCGTGGTCAGCCCGATCGGATTCGGCGAGCACAACGAAAGCTACAACATCAACGCCGATGTCGTGGCCGCCAAACTGGCCACCACGCTTCATGCCGAGAAGCTGCTGATGCTCACCAACATCCGTGGCGTGCTGGACAAGGAAGGCCAGTTGCTGACCGAGCTCACGCCTCGACGCATCGACGAACTGTGCGATGACGGCACCATTTCCGGCGGCATGATTCCCAAAATTGCGGGTGCCTTGGACGCGGCCAAGAGCGGTGTGAACGCGGTTCACATCATCGATGGCCGTGTGCCCCATGCCTTGCTGCTTGAGGTGCTGGGTGACCAGCCTTTCGGCACCATGATCCGTTCCCATTGAAGTCTCAAAACCGTAGCTGTTGGCGCTTTCCTGTAAAGCGTTGAAGGCCGAAAAGTCTTACAAATGCGATTGCTCCTGGTTGAAGACGATGTGATGGTGGCCAGTGGCATCAAACTGGGGTTGTGCAACGCCGGGTACGCCGTGGACTGGGTGGGCAGCGCCGAGCGTGCGCTGGAGGCTGTCCAGAGCGAGGCGTTCGATGTGGCGGTGGTGGACATCGGCTTGCCGCAGATGGATGGCCTGGCGCTCACACAGGCGCTGCGCACGGCTGGAAGAACCTTTCCTGTCCTCATCCTCACCGCCCGCGACGCGTTGCAAGACCGCGTTCAAGGATTGGATCTGGGGGCTGACGACTACATGCTCAAGCCCTATGAATTGCCTGAACTGCTGGCTCGGTTGCGCGCCCTGTTGCGACGCTCCCAGGCCGCAACGTCGGCCGTGCTGGCATTTGGGCCCGTGGAAATGGACACCGCCAACCGCTGGGTCCAAGTGGCAGGCCAGTCGGTGGACTTGGGTCCGCGCGAGTGGACAGTGCTGGAGTATTTGCTGCTCCAAGCACCCAAGCCGGCCGCCAAGGACAAGTTGCTGGCCGCACTGACCGGATGGGACAAGGAGATCACTCCCAACGCCATTGAGGTCTACATCAGCCGTTTGCGCAGCAAGCTGGAGCCCCACGGCGTGGCGTTGCGTGCCATTCGGGGGTTCGGCTACCGGTTGGAGTTGGCGGTCGCGCCAGGCCACGCCGCATGCATCCCGAACCCCTGACCCCTGGCGCCGTGCTGTCCGGGGGGCTTGAGCGGCGCCTGCTGCTGCTGCTGCTGCTGCCGTTTGGGCTGGTGGCACTGGTCAGCGCTTGGTTCCAGTACCAGGCCGCGGGCACGGCTGCTGTCCAGCAGGACCAGCGCTTGTTGCGCTTGGCCCACATGCTGAGCGATTCCGTGGTGGCCGGCGTGGCCGATCCTGTCGAAAGCGATCTGAATGGCCAGCCGGTGGTGTTGCCGCTGCTGTTGCTGGCCCCGCCGGTGGAGGAGTTTCTCAATGAGCACGAAGGCACAGCGGGTTACAGCATTTTGTCCACCCAGGGACAGCTGCTGCTGGGCGAGGCGTGGTTGCCGACTGTGCTGCCCGTCACGGCGGAGCCCGAGTTTCTGAGTGTGACGGAAGGGGGGGTCACTTACCGAGTCATTGCGCAGCGGGTGTCCACATCCGCTGGCGAGCTCATCGTGCAACTGGCCGATGGGTCCGACGCTCGCCAGCATTGGCTCCACAGCGTGGTCAGCCGTGTGTTGCTGCCCAACCTCGTGCTGATGGTGGCTGCGGCTCTGGGCGTGCGGTGGGCTGTGACACGGGCGCTCAGGCCCTTGATGGCCTTGAAAAATGCGGTCGAGCACCGTTCTCCCCGCGACCTCAGCCCTTTGGACGCCGAGGCCACGCCCGCCGAAGTGCTACCGCTGGTGCATTCGCTCAACCGCCTGTTCGCCTTGGTCAATGCCCAGACCGAGGCCCAGCGCCGTTTCGTGGCCGATGCCGCACACCAGCTGCGCACCCCCCTGGCCGGGCTGCAGGCACAAATCGAGGCCTGGGGCCTGGCCACGCGGACCCTGGGGGGGCACGACAGCGTGAGCCTTCCGGTGGAGCAGGTGCTTCGCCTGCGCACGGCGGCACGCCGCACCACGCAGCTGGCCAATCAGCTGCTTGCCTTGTCCCGGGCGGACGCCACTTCCGCCGATCCCTCCGCCATGCAGCGCGTGGACCTGAAGGACCTGTGCGAAACCGTGCTGGCCATTCACCTGGACGCCGCCGCGCTCAAACACATCGACCTGGGCCTGGAGGCGGAGCCTGCTCAGGTCGATGGCCACGCGTGGCTGCTGCGCGAATTGCTCATCAACCTGGTGGACAACGCCCTCAAGTACACGCCTGCCCAAGGCTGCGTCACTGTGCGCTGCGGGCCCGCAGGCGCGGAGGGGGAGGGGCCTTGGCTGGCGGTGGAGGACGACGGTCCGGGCATTGCCGCTGACGAGCGAGAGAAAGTGCTGCAGCGCTTCTACAGGGTGCCGGGCACCGCCGCCGAAGGCAACGGCCTGGGTTTGGCCATCGCCCATGAAATTGCCCGGGCCCATGCCACGCACCTGCAACTCACCCCTGGGGAGCGCGGTCAAGGTTTGCGTGTGCGCGTGGCATTTCGCCGCTGCTGATCTCGTTTGCCTCGGGCCCGATATCGGCTCTGGAGGGCCTTTTCGACGACAAATGCATCACATTTGACACAGGACCTGTGTTTTATTGCAAAATAGCACGATCGTTCTATTTTGAGATGACTTACAGAGCCCTGTCCATGAGTTCCACCCCGCTGTCTCCGCCTGCCCCTCCTGCCGCTCGCAAAACCAAGTCCCGCGCAGCCAGCCAGGGCACGGAGTCCAAGGCGGCCGCCAAAGGGCAGGCCAAGGGCCAGCAAACCCGGGCGGCGATTGTGGAGGCCGCGCTGAGTCTGGCCACCCACGTCGGTTTGGAGGGCCTCAGCATCGGCGCTGTGGCCGAGGTCATGCAGATGAGCAAGTCGGGTGTTTTTGCCCACTTCGGTTCCCGTGAGGAGTTGCAGATTTCCGTGGTGCGCGAGTACCACAGCCGTTTCGAGGAAGAGGTGTTTTTCCCGGCCGTGGCAGGCTCGCGCGGCCTGCCGAGGTTGCGCGCCCTGTTTGCCAACTGGATGAAGCGCACCAGCATCGAGCTCGACTCCGGTTGCATTTACATCAGCGGCGCGGTGGAGTTTGATGACCGCCCGGGCTTGGTGCGGGATGCCTTGGCCAGTTCGGTCAAAACCTGGCTGTCGGCCATGAACCGGGCCGTGGTTCTGGCCAAGAAAGAAGGTCATTTGCGCGCCGATGTGGACGAGCAGCAGATGACGTTCGAAATCCACGGCCTGATTCTGGCCCTCCACTACGAAGCCCGATTTCTGAAAAACCCCGGGTCGGTGGCACGGGCCCTGGCCGGGTTTGAGCGAATCGTGTCCGAGTACCAGGCTGCGCCCTGCGCCGCCTGACATTTCCTTTCCTTTGTCCGTTTTACTTTTCAGGAGACAACCATGCCCGTTTACAACCCCCCCCTGCGCGACATGCAATTCGTCATGCACGAAGTGCTCAAGGTCACCGACGAGTTCAAAAGCATGCCCCAGCATGCCGACGCCGACGTGGACACCATCAATGCGGTGCTGGAAGAAGCGGGCAAATTTGCCAAAGAGGTGATTTTTCCGCTGAACATCAGTGGCGACACCGAAGGCTGCCAACTCAACCGCGACACCCACGAAGTCACGACACCCAAGGGCTTCAAAGAAGCCTACAAGACCTATGTGGACGGTGGCTGGGCCGCTCTGAGTTGCGATCCCGAATACGGCGGCCAGGGCCTGCCCATGGTGGTCAACCAGTGCCTGTACGAAATGATGAACAGCGCCAACCAGGCCTGGACCATGTACCCTGGCCTGACCCACGGCGCCTACGCGTCGCTGCACACCCATGGCACGCCCGAGCAGAAGGCCACTTATCTGGCCAAGATGACCAGCGGCGAGTGGACCGGCACCATGTGCCTGACCGAACCCCACTGCGGCACCGACTTAGGGCTCATGCGCACCAAGGCCGAGCCCCAGCCCGACGGCACCTACAAGATCACCGGCAACAAAATTTTCATCAGCGCCGGTGAGCACGACATGGCCGACAACATCGTCCACTTGGTGTTGGCCCGCCTGCCCGATGCGCCTCCCGGTATCAAAGGCGTGAGCCTGTTCGTGGTGCCCAAGTATTTGGTCAACGCCGACGGCAGCCTGGGCGCACGCAACGGCATCTATTGCGGTGGCCTGGAGCACAAGATGGGCATTCACGGCAATGCCACCGCGCAAATCGTGCTTGACGGTGCCGTGGGCACCATGGTCGGCCAGCCCAACAAGGGCATGCAAGGCATGTTCGTGATGATGAATGCCGCCCGCCTGGGCGTGGGCAACCAGAGCCTGGGCCTGACCGAAGTGGCTTACCAGAACGCGCTGGCATACGCCAAAGACCGCATCCAGATGCGCAGCCTCTCGGGCCCCAAGGCCAAGGACAAACCGGCCGACCCCATCATCGTGCACCCCGATGTGCGCAAGATGCTGCTCACCGCCAAGGCCTATGCCGAAGGCGGCCGTGCGCTGGCGCTGTTTTGCTCGGTGCTGCTGGAGAAGGTGCACAACCACCCGGATGAAAAGGTGCGCAAGGACAGCGACGAAATGTTGTCACTGCTCACCCCCATCACCAAAGCCTTCCTGACCGACAACGGATTCCAGTCGGCGGTGATGTGCCAGCAGGTGTTCGGCGGCCACGGCTACATCAAAGAGTGGGGCATGGAGCAGTTCGTGCGCGATGCCCGCATCAACATGATTTACGAAGGCACCAACACCATCCAGAGCCTGGACCTGCTGGGCCGCAAGGTGCTGGGCAACAACGGCGCCACGCTCAAAAAGTTCGGCAAGTTGGTGGGTGCACTGGTGGAGGCCGAGGGCGTGAACGAGAAGATGGCCGAGTTCATCAACCCGCTGGCCATGCTGGGTGACCAGATCACCAAGTTCACCACCGAAATCGGCTTCAAAGGCTTCCAGAACCCCGATGAAGTGGGGGCCGCTGCGGTGGACTACCTGCGCGTGGCCGGTCACCTGGTGTTCGGCTACTTCTGGGCACGCATGGCCAGCGTGGCACTGCAACAGATTGCCGCTGGCAACACAGACCCCTTCTACGGTGCCAAGCTGCAAACCGCTCGGTTCTACTTTGCCAAGCTGTTCCCCGAAACCGCCACCCTCATGCGCACCGCCCGTGCGGGCGGCAAAGTGCTGATGGACACCGATCTGGCCCTGGCCTGAAGCCCCTGCACCGAAGCACTGGAGAACCCATGTCACGTTTCAATGTGAAAAAAGTCGCCGTCCTCGGCGCGGGCGTGATGGGCGCGCAAATTGCCGCCCACCTCGTCAACGTCAAGGTGCCGGTGGTGCTGTTTGACCTCGCAGACACGAAATCCGCGTCGAAAAACGGCATCGTCACCCGCGCCATCGCCAACCTGGCCAAGCTCAAGCCCTCGCCGCTGGGCAACAAGGCCGATGCTTCCCTGATCCAGGCTGCCAACTACGAAGAGCACCTGGAGCTGCTGCAAGGCTGCGACCTCATCATCGAGGCCATTGCCGAGCGCATGGACTGGAAGGTCGACCTTTACAAAAAGATAGCGCCCTTTGTGGCCCCGCAAGCGCTGGTGGCCTCCAACACATCAGGTTTGTCCATCACCGCCATGAGCGAGGTGCTGCCCGAGGCGCTCAAGCCCCGTTTCTGCGGCATCCACTTCTTCAACCCCCCGCGCTACATGCCGCTGGTGGAGCTGATTGCCACGCCCACCACCGAGCCACGTGTGATCGACCAGCTGGAAGCCTTTGTCACCACCGGCCTGGGCAAGGGTGTGGTGCGTGCCAAAGACACGCCGAACTTTGTGGCCAACCGCGTGGGCATTGCGGGCATGTTGTCCACCATGAAAGAGGTGGAGCGCTACGGCCTGACCTATGACGTGGTGGACGATCTCACCGGCAAAAAACTGGGCCGCGCCAGCAGCGGCACCTTCCGCACCGCCGACGTGGTGGGCCTGGACACCATGGCCCACGTCATCAAGACGCTGCAAACCACGCTGAGCCTCGAAACCGACCCGTTTTACGGCAGCTTTGAAACCCCCGCTGTGCTCACCAAGCTGCTGGAACTGGGCCACCTGGGTCAGAAGACCAAGGCCGGTTTCTTCAAGAAGGCCGGGCGCGACGTGCTGCGCTTCGAGCTGGAGAGCGAGGAATACGTCCCCGCGGGGCAAAAGAGCGACGAGGTGTACGCCCGCATGCTCAAAAAGCCCGCCGGTGAACGCCTGAAGCTGCTGCGCAACAGCGAAGGCCCCCAGGGCCAGTTCCTGTGGGCCATTCTGCGCAACGCTTTCCACTACGCCGCCGTGCACCTGGGCACCATCGCCCACACCGCCCGCGACGTGGACCAGGCCATGCGCTGGGGCTTTGGCATGAAGCAAGGCCCGTTCGAGCTGTGGCAGGAAGCCGGTTGGCTCGACGTGGCGCGCATGGTGCAAGAAGACATTGACGCAGGCAAAGCCCTGTGCAGCGCACCTTTGCCTGCCTGGGTGTTTGAAGGCCCCGTGGCCGAAGCGGGAGGCGTGCACAGCGCACAAGGCTCGTTCAACCCCACCACTGGTGCGTTTGAAGCCCGCCGCACACTGCCCGTGTACAGCCGCCAGTTGTTCCCCGAGCTGCTGCTGGGCGAGGCTGGGCCTGACTACCGCACGGCAGGCACCACGCTGATGGAGGACAACGCCATCCGCCTGTGGACGCTGGACAACGAAGTGCTGATTGCCAGCATCAAGACCAAGATGCACGCCATCAGCCCCGACGTGGCCGAGGGCTTGAGCCAGGCTGTTGACCTGGCCGAGGCCAGCTACCAGGGCGTGGTGATCTGGTCGGGCGACGAGCCTTTCAGTGCGGGTGCCGACCTGCAAGCCATGCTGCCAGGCTTCATGATGGGCGGTGCCGCCGCCATCAACGAGGCCGAGGGTGAGTTGCAGCGCATCATGCTCAAGATTCGCTATGCGTCCGTGCCGGTCATTGCCGCCGTGCGCGGCCTGGCCTTGGGTGGCGGTTGCGAACTGGCCGTGCACAGCGCCCGCCGCGTGCTGCACATGGAAAGCTATGTGGGCCTGGTGGAAGTGGGCGTGGGCCTGGTGCCCGGTGCCGGTGGCCTGACCTACATCGCCCGCCGCGCTGCCGAAAACGCCGCAACCAGCACCCACAAAGACCTGATCCCCTTCCTGACCGAAGGCTTCAAGGCCGCGGCCATGGCCAGCGTGGGCACCAGCGCCCTGGAAAGCCGCAGCCTGGGCTACGTGCTCGACAGCGACGTGATCGTGCCGCACAAGGACGAGCTGCTGTTCACCGCCATCAACGAAGCCAAGGCCCTGTTTGCCGGTGGTTACCGCGCCCCGCACAAGCGCCTGTTCCCCGTCGCGGGTCGTTCTGGCAAGGCCACCATTCTGGGCAGCCTGGTCAACATGCGCGACGGTGGTTTCATCAGCCAGCACGACTTCCATATTGCCGGGCTGATTGCCGGTGTGTTGACCGGCGGCGAGGTGGACGCCGGCTCGCTGGTGAGCGAGGAGTACCTGATGACGCTGGAGCGCCAAGCCTTCTGCAGCCTGCTGGAACACCCCAAGACGCAGGAACGCATCATGGGCATGCTGAGCACCGGCAAGCCGTTGCGCAACTGATTTGGCAATTGACACAAATCCATAGCTGACAACGCTGATCCATCAAGCGCTGAAGCCACTTTTATGTCAATAACCACCACTGCCGCCCCCAACCGCCTGCAGCGCAGCCTGGAGCGCCTGTCCGAGGCACCCGGTTTCATGCAGCGCTGGGTGCGCAACCTCGTGCTGCACCGTGCCGTGCCCTTCACCGGCACGGCCAAGGTCAACTTCGTGCACATGAGCCCTGAGCGGGTGGAGGTGCACCTGGCCAATGAAAAGGCGGTGCAAAACCACATCGGCGGTGTGCACGCCTCGGCCATGAACCTGCTGGCCGAAACGGCCACGGGCATGGTGGTGGGCATGAACGTGCGCGACGACTGCCTGCCCCTGGCCAAAGAGCTGACCATGGCCTTTCGCAAACGCGCCACCGGCGCGCTGAAAGCCGTGGCCACCCTGACGCCCGAGCAGCAACACGCCCTGCACAGCACCGACAAAGGCGAAGTCACCGTGCAAGTGGTGGTGACCGACGAAGCCGGCATTGAGCCGGTGGAATGCACATTTGTGTGGGCCTGGGTACCTTCCCGCCCACGCCAGTCCTGAACCCCAGGCAACAAGGAACAACCATGAGCAAGCAACTTCAAGACGCCTACATCGTCGCCGCCACACGCACGCCCATTGGCAAATCGCACCGGGGCTTTTTCAAGCACACCCGCCCTGACGACCTGCTGGCCCACGCCCTGCGTGCCGCGCTCGCCCAGGTGCCCGGCCTGGACCCCGCCAGCATTGAAGACGTGATCTGCGGCTGCGCCATTCCCGAAGGCCAGCAGGGCCTGAACGTGGCGCGCATCGGCGCGGTGCTGGCCGGGCTGCCCCACAGCGTGGGCGGCATCACCGTCAACCGCTTTTGCGCATCGGGCCTCAGCGCCATCCAGATGGCCGCCGACCGCATCCGCGTGGGCGAGGCCGACGTGATGATCGCCGCCGGTGCCGAGAGCATGAGCATGGTGCCCATGATGGGCAACAGCCCCAGCCTGTCGCCCAGCATCTTTGCCGATACGCAAAACGTCGAGAAATACGGCATCGCCTACGGCATGGGCCTGACCGCCGAGAAGGTGGCGCAACAGTGGAAGGTGAGCCGGGCCGACCAGGACGCCTTCGCCCTGCAATCGCACCAGCGTGCGCTGGCCGCCCAGGCCAAAGGCGAATTTGCCGACGAAACCTGCCCCGTGGAAGTGACCGAGCGCAGCGTCAACCTCGACAC
>Ga0209066_10001065_pt1 | contig 37535 bp, 21 predicted proteins | sample All_14_2_FD_187198 | JGI IMG/M metagenome (GOLD analysis project Ga0209066, IMG submission 187198) | Freshwater microbial communities in response to fracking from Pennsylvania, USA - Allegheny Zone_MetaG_DW_15 (SPAdes) (version 2) ... | reverse complement strand
GTGCCAATGCTGTGGTCGCCAGCCTACTGCAGATTCCAGGCGATCGCTGGCGAGCCTGGAGTTCGCGGGTCTGCGTGCCGGAGTCGGATACTCGGATGACGGAATGGCCCGCACAACGGCAGCGGGACGTCCCCTGGCGCTCTGTTCTGCAAAGATTGCCGTTGCGAAATCGGCCCAGCTGGCTTCGCCGGCTCCTGCACAATGGAACAGCGACGTTCCAGTAATCTGGCCTGTGGTCATTGCCTTGGCCAGGCGCACCGCTCCTTCGGCTACGTCGCGAGACGGCGTGGGGCAGCCAATCTGATCACCGACGACGCCAAGTTCGGGGCGAGTTTCCGCAAGACGGATCATAGTCTTCATAAAATTTGACCCGTGCGGACCATAAACCCAGGCTGTTCTCATAATCGCCGAAGTGCCATCCGCAGCTCTGACTGCATCCTCGCCGGCGGATTTGCTATGACCATAGACGCCCAACGGAGCCCGCGGGTCGCTCTCGACGTAGGGCTCGGCCTTGGAGCCATCGAAAACATAATCCGTCGAGATATGGACGAAAGGGATGCCCATGGATGCGCTAGCCACAGCGAAACGACCAGGCATGTCAGCATTCAAGGCAAAGGCCTCTTCACGTTCGGTCTCGGCCTTGTCGACCGCAGTATAGGCGGCAGCGTTGATCACAGCATCGGGCCGAATCCGCTCCAGAAGCTGCAGGGCATCGGTCGTAACGAGATCTGCCGTTCCGCGTCCAACTGCGATAGCCTCGCTGAACCCCTGGAGCCGCGCCGCTTCTGGAAGGTCGCAAGCAACCTGTCCGGATGATCCCAGGATGAGAAGTCGACTGCCCATCAGTTGGCCGCGGCCTTGGTCAGGCCAAGCCGTCCGCCGTCGTAGCCGGACTGAAGCGGGGCCCACCACCAGTCGTTCGCAAGATACCAGGCAACGGTCGCTTCTAGACCGCTGGTAAAGTCATGCTCGGCTCTCCAGCCCAGTTCTGTCTCCAGCTTGGTTGCGTCGATCGCATAGCGGCGGTCATGCCCGGGCCGGTCGGCGACGAAGGTAATCAAACCACGACGTGGACCCGTCGGCAGCGGCGGGGCCAGTCGGTCAAGCACGTCGCAAATGGCCTCGACCACTTCCAGATTTCGACGCTCATTGCGTCCGCCCACATTATAGGTTTCGCCGACACGCCCTTCCTTCACGATCAGTCGAAGGGCCCGGGCATGGTCCTCTACAAAGAGCCAGTCCCGAATCTGGGACCCGTCGCCATAGACGGGCAGCGGCTGGCCCTCCAAAGCCTTGAGGATGCAGAGAGGGATCAATTTCTCGGGAAAGTGAAAGGGGCCATAGTTGTTGGAGCAATTCGAAATCAGAACCGGCAGGCCGTATGTATGGCCCCAGGCACTGGCCAGATGATCCGACGCCGCCTTCGAGGCCGAATAGGGCGACCGCGGGTCGTAGGCTGTCGTTTCCGAGAACAGACCCTCGTCACCGAGCGCGCCGTAAACCTCGTCGGTCGAGACATGCAGAAAACGAAACGTCCCGGCGCGCTCCGAGGGAAGCGAACGCCAGTAGGTCAGGGCGGCATCCAGCATTACATAGGTACCGACGACATTCGTCTGGATGAAAGGCCCTGCGCCGGTAATCGAGCGATCGACATGCGATTCTGCCGCCAGATGCATGATCGCATCAGGCTGGTGCTCTGCTAGAATTGAAGCCACGGCTACAGCATCGGTAATGTCGGCCTTGATGAAGGTGTAGTCGGGGGACTCTGCGACAGATGCGGTGGAGCCTGACGTCGCCGCATAGGTCATGACGTCCAGATTCACGACGCCATCGCCCTGTTCGATCAGGTGACGACAAACTGCCGATCCAATGAATCCCGCGCCGCCGGTGACTAGCACTTTCATGCAACTCGATCCCTGTTTTTCTCCCGATCAATAGTCGGTCTCACGAGGGGATGGCAAGCGACGACCACTTTGCTAGAGGTGTTATTCCGTTCAATCAGCCAGCGCACCAAAGGATCGAAAATGGACGTCGAAACACTGGACATCGCCGGCTTGCTTCTGATCACGCCCCCTCGTCACGGAGACCAGCGCGGTTTTTTTTCGGAGGTGTTCCGCAGCGATCTGTTCGAGGCGGTCGCCGGGCCTGTTACCTTTGTTCAGGACAATGTTTCCCGCTCTGCGACCAAGGGAACGATCCGGGGCCTTCACTATCAGTCGCCGCCCATGGAGCAGGGCAAACTCGTCCGTGCTTCCAGGGGAAGGATATTGGATGTGGCAGTCGACGTCAGGCAAGGCTCTCCGACCTACGGGCACCATGTCGCAGTCGAGCTTTCCGATGACAACTGGCAACAACTATGGGTCCCTGCAGGATTTCTGCACGGCTTCTGTACGCTGACCGACGACGTCGAATTGAGCTACAAGGTGACGAACCGCTACAGTGCAGCCAATGACGGTGCCGTGGCTTTCGACGATCCCGACATTGGCGTGGCCTGGCCGGTTAGCAGAGCGGAGGCGATTCTGTCTGCCAAGGACATGGAAGCCCCGAACCTTGCGGACTGGAGAACACCTTTTCCGTCGAAGGCTGAATGAATACCGCGAGTTCCGCGAGTGGGACATTGATATTCTCCTGACCGCGTCTTACTGGAGATGTCGATCGAGCGTGGCCACACACGCAGCGTTCAGGGGGATAAGATGAAGGGTATCATTCTGGCTGGGGGATCCGCGTCGCGCCTTCATCCCGTGACGCTGGGAATCTCCAAACAGATGCTTCCCGTCTACGACAAGCCGATGATCTACTATCCCCTGTCGGTCCTGATGCTGGCGGGCATACGCGAGGTTCTGATCATCTCTACACCTCGAGATGTTCCGCTGTTTCAGGCCATGATGGGGAACGGCTCCCAGTGGGGCTTGAGTCTGGAGTATGTGGTCCAGAACGAACCCAAGGGCCTGGCCGAAGCCTTCATTCTCGGAGAGAGGTTCATCGCGGGAGACAGTGTCTGTCTGGTGCTCGGCGACAATCTTTTCTACGGGGCCAACCTCGACGGACTTCTTCAGTCTGCTGCCGGGCGACCGCACGGCGCTACGGTGTTTGCCCAACAGGTCACCGATCCTCACCGGTTTGGTGTCGTGGAACTCGCTGATGATGGACGGGCTGTCCATCTCGAGGAGAAGCCGAAAGAGCCGCGGTCAAACTGGGCCGTTACGGGTCTTTATGTCTACGATGCAGATGTCGTCGAGATCGCCAAGGCCGTGGAGCCTTCGCCTCGTGGTGAACTGGAAATCACGGATGTGAACCGTGCCTATCTTGAACGAGGCGACCTCTATGTGGAGCGTATGGGCCGTGGCTATGCCTGGCTCGATACCGGAACCCATGAGTCCCTGCTCGAAGCTTCAGAGTTTGTGCGTGCCATCGAACACCGCCAGGGATTGAAGATCGCCTGTCTGGAAGAAATTGCCTTCAACAGCGATTGGATATCGGCAGAGCAATTGCTGGCTCGTGCGTCTCTGATGAAGAACTCGCCCTATGGACAGTATCTGGCGTCGTTGGTCAGCTGACGTCGCGCCGCCTTATGCGCCGGCAAGGTCGCTACGGGCTGCGACCCGGTTTCGCCAGTCGTTCAGAAGGATCGACAAGGTATCCCCGAGATCGCGTGACGGCCTCCAGCCTGTGGCCAGGCTGATGGCGTCATTTGATGCAGCGACGCGGCGCAGTTCTCCAGGACGAAGCCTGCCCGGGTCGATCTCGACCTGAGGCACTACGGTTGCCTGGGCCAGCAACCCGTCGAGAATGGCCTGTACGGGACGCGGTCTTGCAGTGCAGACGTTGAATGTATTCCGAGAAGGCAGTCGGTCCAGCGAAGCGACCGTGGCGACGATAGCATCGATCAGGTCCCGGACGTCGCCGAAATCACGTTCGACCGACAGATCGCCGACCTTCATCACGAGGGGGGCCTGGGCGGCTTCCATCCGTGCGATCTGGGCTGCGAATGTCGAGGCAACGAACCGTTCGTCCTGCCCGGCCCCGATGTGGTTGAAGATCCGCAGGATCACCAGCTTGCCCTCGGGCGACCAGAGATCCTGGAGAGCGTACTCGCAAGCGGCCTTGCTTCGCGCATACGGATTTGCCGGGGCCAAGGGTGAAGTCTCATCCAGCGTCCGACCGTCGGAAAATGCTCGACCGTACACCTCGGCTGTCGATGCGAAAACGAAGTTCGCATCGGGACGAACCGTCTTCACGGCCTCGGCCAGATTGACGGTGCCAAACACATTGCCCCGCCAAACAGGCCACGGCGAATTGATCGAATCTGCCACACTGGATTGCGCAGCCAGATGGATGACAAGGTCCGGCTCGGCCTGTCTTACCATGTCAAGGGTTGCCTGGGCGTCCTCCAGATCGACCGAAACCGGCACTACGCCTTCAGGGGCTGTTGCCGCCCTACCCGGGCCACTCGCAGCGGTAATGCGCGAGCCCGGGTAGGCTTTGACCAATCTGGGAACGAGTTGGCGACCGATGAACCCTGACGCGCCTGTCAGGAGAAGGGAGGTCACCCTGACTTAACCTGCAGTCCTGGAGTGTCTCGCCAGGTCGGCATCGACCATTTCCTCAATCAACTGTTTGAAGCTGATGTCCGGAATCCAGCCGAGTTTCTCACGCGCCTTGCCCGAATTGCCGAGCAGGAGTTCAACTTCGGCGGGACGCATGAAGGCATCGGCAACCTTGACATAGTCCAGATAGTTCAGTCCGCAGCGCTCGAAGGCCACGCGACAAAGTTCGCGCACCGTATAGGTTTCACCGGTGGCGATGACATAGTCGTCCGCCACATCCTGCTGCAGCATCATCCACATCGCGCGGACGTAGTCCTTGGCGTGGCCCCAATCACGACTGGCGTCGAGATTGCCCAGCTGCAGTTCATCGGCAAGACCCAGCTTGATCCGCGCGGCACCGTCGGTGACCTTACGCGTGACGAACTCGAGGCCACGAAGCGGAGACTCGTGATTGAACAGGATGCCGCTCGAAGCATGGAGGCCGAAGCTCTCGCGATAGTTCACAGTCAACCAGTGGCCATAGAGTTTCGCGACAGCATAAGGGCTCCGCGGATAGAATGGCGTGGTTTCGCTTTGCATCGGCTCCTGAATCAGACCGTACATTTCAGACGACGAGGCCTGATAGAACCGGGCTTCAGGCGCTTCGAGACGAACGGCCTCCAGCATATTGCCCACGCCGATGGCGGTCACCTGACCGGTCAGCAGGGGCTGCATCCAGGATGCCTTGACGAAGGACTGGGCACCGAGGTTGTATATTTCGGTCGGCTTGACGGTCCGCATCAGGCGAACAAGGCTCGACAGGTCGGTCAGGTCGCCGTCGTGGAACTGGACGTCGTTGGTGATTCCCAACCAGTCCAGGCGATGGGTGTGAACCTCGGCATGGCTACTGCGACGCGCCAAGCCATGGACTTCGTAACCCTTACCGAGCAAGAATTGCGACAGATAGGCTCCGTCCTGGCCGGTAACGCCGGTGACCAAGGCAATCGGTTTCATTTCTAAGGCCTATCCTTTGGATTTCATGACGCTATGCACCTAGCAAGGCAAGCGGCGGTAAACAACCGTCTGTACGGTTATCCGAGGTGATGTCGGTGACGCTGCGCTTTGATGCATCGCCACCGGTTCCCGCTTGGTCCTCGCCCGCGCGAAAGGTAGGGGATGCAGGGAGGCATAGGAGATGAGCGACGTGTTGCGGGCGCCGATAGCGACATGACCGAAGGAATCGCCGGAAACTCTGCGACGCCAGAGGCCTGGGCTCCGATATCGCCGGAGGAGCTTTATGTTGCGGGTCTCTTCGACGGCGTTTGGTACAAGCAGCGCAATCCCGACGTTGGGGACGGAGATGCCCTGCTACATTTCATTGCTGTTGGCGACCGCGAGCACCGCCGGCCCTCGGAATGGTTCGATCCTGACTGGTATCTCAGCCAGCTACCTGCAGGTTTGGGTCAGGCATCGGGGCCGGTCGAACACTATATGAGACTAGGAGCAGCCGCAGGATTGTCGATCTTGCCGCCGGAAGCAAAAGGACTTCCCCCAAATGCGGCGGTGGCTGATGCCGATATCGAACGTGCGTCTGAAATGGTGCTTGTTGATGGCGAGGATCCCGCCCCGCCTTCAGTCGCGCCGCAAGACTGGCCGCCACTGACAAGCCTGGAAGTTTACCATGCCGGCCTTTTTAGCGCCGATTGGTATACGGAACGACACAGTGAACTGATCGACCATCCAGACCCTTTGGCTCATTTTGTCGAAAGGGGCGATCAACTCGGCTGGTCACCGTCCCGGCTGTTCGATGCGGCCTGGTACTTTGATCAAATCGCAGGAAACCTTGAGGGGGCAACCGGCCCCTTGATGCATTTCCTGCGCCTTGGGAAATCCAGGGGGCTGTCGCCGCTGCCTGTGGGCCCCGTTACAGAACTTTTGGCACAATCGCCGATCTTCGATGAAGTCTGGTATGTTCGGCGTTATCCGGAAGCGCTTGAGTCGCCGTGGTCGCCGCTTGCATTTTTCCTGGTCGAGGGCCTTGCCAGTGAGCATGATCCGGGACCGTTTTTTTCCTCGACCTGGTACAGAGATCAGTACTCAGGGCGCATTCCGGTCACATCGCCTGCATTTTTGCACTACATACTGGAGGGTGAATCGGCGGGCTTTTGGCCGAATGCGGCATTCGATCCTATTGCCTACGAGCTGTTTCGCCCATCGGGTACGAAGTCAGGTCAACTTGAACGCTATTTGATCCATGCCGAAACGTCCGGCGATTGGGATCATCCAGGGTTCAACGCGTCTTTCTATGTGTACGATAACCCCGATGTCGACTTCTCGATAACCGAGGCGGCCATCCATTTTGTGCAGATCGGATGGTTGGAGGCGCGCGCTCCGGTCGCGTCGATCGAGTCTTCCGGTCTGAAGCCGGCGGGGGTGGTGACATTCGGGTTCCTGATTGATGGCTATCAGGCCGATCCACGATTGATCGAAGAGACGCTCAAAAGTCTGGCACTCCAGGTTCGTGGGGTCTGGAGAGCCTGGGTTAACGTCGAACGCGTCACCTGGAAGCATGTGGCGGTACCCGGAGGCATTGCCGAGAGGGTCTCGGTGATCTGGTCCAGCGACAATCGGGCCGATCGTCTGGGCGGTATGCTCGACCGTTTCGAGGGTGAGTATCTGGTCATTCTGGATGCCGGCGACACGCTGGAACCTGGGGCACTGGGGAGGCTGGCAAAACGACTTCGGCATGACCGTCTTGATGTTCTGTATACGGACGAGCGGCGGATGGCTTCGACAGCGACCGAACCGGCGGTCATGCTGAAGCCGGACTGGTCGCCGGAGCTTTTGACCCAGTACAACTATTTCGGACGTTTGACGGCGATCCGGACCGAGACGGCACGAGCCGCTGGAGGCTTTGCAACCGCCGCCGGGGAAGCGGGGGAGTGGGATCTGGCGCTGCGGATTGCCGAGGTTTCCTCAAAAATCGCCCGACTCCCCGAAATCCTATGCACGCGTTCGCCGACGACCGACATGGACCGTCCGCTCCCTGCCTCTGGCAGAGCGGTGGATTTTCGTTCCGTCCTGGCCAGACACTGGAAACGCAAGGGTTTTGACGCGACGGTAATATCCCGTGCCGACGGGACGATGGATGCCCGGTGGCCGATCGACAACCCGCCCAAGGTCTCTGTCATCATCCCTACGCGCGACAAGGTGGATCTGTTGCGGCGTGTCATCGACGGTCTCCGCGAGGGCACCGACTACCCTGCGCTGGAGATCGTCGTCGTCGACAATCTGTCAGAAATCCCGGCGACACTGTCCTACCTGGGGAGGCTTGAAAATGAAGGCGTAGAGGTTGTTCGGTTCACGTCGGCGTTCAACTACTCGGCGGCCTGTAACGCGGGAGCTGCAGCCGCTCACGGTGAGCTGCTGCTGTTCCTCAACAATGATGTCGAGATCATCTCTGCCGACTGGCTTCAGCATCTGGTCAGGATGGCCTTGCGACCGGGCGTTGGCGTGGTGGGGACCATGCTCCTGTATCCGGGCGGAGAACTCCAGCACGCCGGTGTAGCACTGGGCATCGATATGGCTGGACTTGTGTTCCGTAACTGCGGTCGGGACCAATGGACGGTGTATGGTTCACCGGCGGTTGCCAGGAACTGGCTGGCCGTCATGGGGGCCTGCCAACTGGTCAGACGCGAGACCTTTGATTTGGTTGGCGGCTTCGACGAGACCTATCGGATCGCCAACAGCGATGTGGCCCTGTGCCTGCGCGCCTGGCAGGCTGGCTATCGCACCGCCTATGCGCCTGAGGGCGCGCTCGTGCACCACGAAGGTGCGACCCGTGGCCGGCTAAATCCTCCCGAGGATACGCTCCGTGCTGCTCTTGATATTCACGCAATGGGATTCACAGAAGATCCCTATTATCACCCAGATCTCGATCCGTCGGTTTCCATACCGACCCTGAGAGCCTACGGGGTTCCCGATGCGCGGTCCGCGTTGTCCGATGCCATTGCGCGTGCGCGCATCCGGGTTCCGAGTGCCAGCAGACTGGACCCGACCGATGTCGGACGGGTCGCGGACGCGACGGGCCTGCCAGCTGATCGACTGAAATGGAGCCCGCATGAGGCCGCGCGTGTTGACGACCTCTGGTCGGCGGTGCGGTTCATCATCGACACGCTCCTGACCCGACGACGCCTTCGCGAAACCTGTGTTCGACCGCTGTCAGGCGGCAAGGATGGTCCATTTGCCTTGCAGGTTGTTGCGGACGCGCGCGATAGACTGGGCCTAGGCGACACGGCGTTGCGGCACATCGCTTCGGCCTTCGCACTCGATATCGGACAAAGGCCGGGTGAAGTCATTCGTTCGGACCGGGATGCGCGTTGGGCTTCACCTCTCGGCCTCACGCCAGCTGGACTGAGAGAGTCACTGAAGTGGCTGTTCAGGACCGGTATGTCGCGACACGGTCTTCGGCGCGAGGAAATCTGGTGGTGGGCGCTAGAGCTTGGTGAGCACACAGATAGGGCGCTTGCCGACACCTGGCGGGTCACGCCCGAGTGGCAGGCGAGAGTGCCTGATGCTCTGACGCCGCTTGGGGCCGACGCGTTGTCGAGCTGGCTTGGTCTCATCTTCGATCTGGATGAGCCCTGGAGTCGGAGCGAGACTCTGGTTGCCGCCACACCGGTCTCCGACCAGATACGGCAGGCCTATCATGGGCGGGAGGACTGGAGGCGGACGCACCCGGACGCCTTTGGCGACACCCGCGGGACCAACGCCTTCCTGGATTGGCTTGAGAGCGATAGCTCAGGGAGGCGGTTACTCGGCGCTCTCGATCCAAATGACCGAAGAAGCGTGGCGGAGGATCTTGCGACACCCGGAGTCAATCTGATCGGCCTCTTCGGCGAAGGGAACGGCAATCCCATGCTGCCTGACCTGATCAAGGGAATTGCCGACGCTGGCTTGAAGGTCGCCCAACGCTTGCCGGGCCTCGTCCCCGCCCATCCAGCTTCCAGTCAAAGGCTGGGCGACCTTGACATGGAAATATTCGATGTTTCCATCATGGACCTGAATCCAGGTGAAACGGCCGCGGCGTTCTATGATCGATGCGACCTGCGCCCACGCCAGCAGACGACCTACCGGATCGCCTATTGCGACTGGTCTCATGATCTTGTGCCGGCCGCGTGGAGCGAGATGGCTGCCTCGATCGATGAAGTCTGGACGACGACCCGGTTCGCTGCTGAAAGAATCCGCAAACGTGTGGGGATTCCAGTTCACGTCCTTCCGCCCGGTATAGAGACCCCTGCAAGGGCTCCTGCGTCCCGGGCCCGCGACGAAGAGCCCTTTGTGTTCTTCGCAGATGCCGGTGAGTCCGGAGACTTCGAGCGCTGCAACATCATCGCGACGATACAGGCCTTCCGTCGTGCATTCCCGCGCGGGGGACAGGCCAGGTTGATCATTGACATATCCCGGTTGACCGTCGGGTCGGCTCTGGATGCCCTGAGGATCGAGGCCGGCCGGGCTCCGGTGCAGTTCGTTGGGGGGAATGGTTCTGAGTCTGAGCGTTCGGCTCTGCTGATGCAGGCTCATGCCTATGTCGCCCTGCCCGGAACATCAGGCCTGGATCTGGGGATGCTGAAGGCGATGCGCGCGGGGCTTGTCGTCGTGACGCTCTTCCATTCCGGGGCGATGGACATCGTACGGGAAGACACGGCTGCTTTGGTCAATTTCACCTTGGCCAATGTACCGGAGGAGACGGCGGGCTACACGCCAGGCTCGATCTGGGCCGTTCCGTCGATCAGCCACGCGGCTTCGACAATGAAAGCCCTCGCCTCGGACCGTGACCATACTTGGCAACTGGCTCTTGCGGGCCAGACCAGCATTGGAAGGGACTGGTCGACCCACATCAGGGGAGCTGCCATGGCTCTTCGTCTAGGAGAACGGCCCAAGGGCGGTATCGCCGATCGCGCCAAGCGCTGATCCATCTTCGCGAGCGTTGAGCCATGGCCCCCTCGTCAACCGGCCTGTCCTGGCAAGCGGATGAGCCCTGCCCAGCCGGAGAACGCGGTGATCAAGCCCCCGTACCACACCGAGGAACGGTGCCCGTATTGCAGACCGACGATCCATGTGGCGCATTGCCCTGACCTTGCGCCTGGGCGTCGAGAGGTCCTCGTCACGAGTTTGCAGCTGGGTCCCAGAGTTTCATTGTGCCAATTCAGGCGAAGCCGTATGCAAGGGCATCGGGAACCCTCCATGCAACACTGGCTGAAAGCCCTCTGCCTGACGCTCTGCTTCGCCTTTGTGGCGTCGTCGGTGCTGCACGCGCCGGCTGATGTGCGCGATCTTATCGAGCATCAGGCGGATGAGGTCGCAGCGCATTTTGGCGTCGAGGTGTCAGGCCATGCCCATCTCGACTGTGGTCAGGAGGCAGGCGGCGATACGCCAGCTGGGCATCACCACCACAACGGTGACAACCATTCAGGTGTTTTGCTGGACCGCCCTGGTGCCGCGCTGACTCTGGTCGATACAAGTCTGGCCGCTGCATGGCCGCAGGACCGCGTCCCTGATGGGCTCGCTGGGTCTGGCCCCGATCAACCTCCGAAACGGTTGCTGACGCTCACCTGAGTCTGCGCGGGTCATTGCACTCGCGTGTCAGCCTTCCTTTTCGGAGAACACTCCCTTGAACATCAAGCGTTCCGGCTCGTCCGGATCGTGGTCATGCGCCGCAGCAGCTACCGCGCTCGGGCTGATCCTCGCCGCCTCGTCGGGACAGATAGTCCAGGCGCAGGAAGACGCCATTGCGGCGGTCCGCACCCTGACCCTGGATGAGGCCCTTACGCTGGCCGCCCGTTCCGATCCGGCGTTGCCGGGGGTTGGCGCTCGCCGCCGCGCGGCAGAGGCCGGCGTTCGACAGGCCGACGTCCGCCCCAATCCTGTCGTGGGACTGGAGATCGAGAATTTCGCAGGATCAGGTCCCTATTCCCTGATCGACCGCAGCGAGACGACCCTGAGCTATTCCCAGCCGTTCGAGCGCGGCGGCGACCGCACCGCTCGCGTCGGACTGGCGCGGCGGGAGGGCGATCTGGCGTCGGCGCGGGACCGCGTGCGCCGCCTCGACCGAGCCGAGCAGGTCCAGACGGCCTGGGTTCAGGCCCTCGCCGCCGAGGCGGACCTGCAGATTGCAAGCGAACGGCTGACGCTGGCCGAACAGTTCGATGCCGAGGTCAGGCGTCGCGTCGCATCGGCGAGAGATCCCCTGTTTGCCGGTGCCAGGTCAGACGCCGAACTGGCCTCGGCTGAACTCATCTTCGATCAGGCCGGGATCGCGGCCCGTCTGGCGCGCGCCAACCTCGCCACCTTCTGGATGGGACCTTCGAACTTCCGGCTCGATCCGACCGCGTTTGCTGATACCCGCGCAGCGCGTATCGCCGCCCAAGGGGCTGCGGAAGCCGATCTCGCGGTCATTGCGGCGGAACGTGACATAGCTGCCGCTCAGCTATCGGTCGAACAGGCCAGAGCCGTTCCTGACGCCACGATAAACGTGGGTCTGCGTCATCACTGGGAGGAAGGGGCACTTGCCTTCGTCGTGGGAGGTTCGATGCCACTGGGCCGTTACGATCAGAACCGGGGTGCCATCGAGCGGGCGCAGTCGAACAGACTGGCGTCTGAGAGCGATCTTGTTGCCGAGCGCGCTGCTCGGGATCGGGAAATCGCACGCCTCCAGGTGTCGCTCGCCGCCAGGGCCACGGAGGCGCGCCGTATCGTTGAGGACATCCTTCCGCAGGCGGAGCGCGCTGTCGCCCTGGTGCGGGAGGGATTTAACCGCGGCGGCTTCACCTACAATGACGTCATCCAGGCCCAGGCGGCCCTGCTCGAAACGCGCGAGCGGCGGATCCAGGTGCTGACGGCCTTCCACATCGACCGCGCCCGCCTCGACAGGCTGACCGGCGCGCACGACCGCACGACGGTCTCGGAGATCGAACAATGACCCGCAAACTGGCGCGCCGCCTACGCTGGACTACGACCCTTGTTGCGTCGATTGCGGCTCTCTCTCTCGGCCTCTCGGCCTGTGGAGACCGTCCCGAAGACGCCAACGGTGGCGAACACGGAGAAGCCGAGGCCGAATTCGAGCGCGGACCGCACAACGGGCGACTGTTGAGAGACGGCGATCTTTCCCTGGAGATCACGATCTTCGAGACCGGGGTCGAACCCCAGTTTCGGGTCTATCCGTATGTGAAGGACAGGCCGCTCGACCCGGCGTTGGTCAACCTGACGATGGCGTTGACCCGGTTGGGCGGGCGGGTTGATCGCTTCGCCTTCACGTCTCAAGGCGAATACCTGGTGGGCTCCGGCGTCGTGGCCGAGCCTCACTCGTTCGATGTCGAGGTCGCTGCGACACAAGGCGGCAAGGTCCACGCCTGGCGCTACCGGTCCTATGAAGGGCGCACCACCATAGCCCGGACCGCAGCCGAAGCGGGCGGTGTGAAGGTTGAGCAGGCGGGTCCGACCGAGATTTCGGAAACGCTCGATCTGTCGGGTCGGATCGCGCTTCAACCCTCTGGGCGCGGGGAGGTTCGCGCCTGGTTTCCGGGGCGGGTGGTATCGCTGAGTGCAAATGTTGGCGACCGCGTTGCGCGCGGCCAGGTCATTGCTCGCATCGAGTCCTCGGAAAGTCTCCAGACCTACCCCATCCCTGCTCCGATTTCCGGCGTCGTCCTGGAAAGACCGGCCAATGTCGGCGGTGTGGCCTCGGACAATCCGATCTATGTCATCGCCAACCCGGCCGCGATCCAGGCCGAGTTCCACGTCTTCCCGCGCGACGCCGAACGCGTTCGCCCCGGTCAGCGGGTCACCATCCGAAGCCTGGGCGGCGAGATGACGGCGCTTTCCGTGATCGATGCCTTCCTGCCGCTGACCGAAGTCTCGACCCAGACGGTCACGGCGCGGGCACGCGTTCCCAACGCGAACGGCTTCTGGCGTCCCGGAATGGCGGTGGAGGGCACGGTCGCCACGCGAACGACCGCCATTCCACTGGCGGTGCGGACGTCCGCCCTCCAGCGGTTCCGCGATTTCACCGTGGTGTTCGCCCGTGTCGGCGACACCTATGAGGTGCGGATGCTCGAACTGGGCCGTCAGACCCCTGAGTGGACCGAGGTGCTGGGAGGACTCGCGCCCGGCGAGACCTATGTCACCGAAGGTGCCTTCCTCATCCGCGCGGACATCGAAAAGTCCGGCGCGTCGCACGACCACTAGGGGTGACGGGCATGTTTGAACGCATCATTGATTACTCCATTCGCCAACGCTGGTTGGTCATGGGGATCGTTTTGGCCCTCTCGGTGCTGGGAATTTGGAGCTTCCAGCGCCTGCCCATCGACGCGGTCCCCGATATCACCAACGTTCAGGTCCAGATCAACACCGAGGCACCAGGCTATTCGCCCCAGGAGTCCGAACAGCGGATCACCTTCCCCATCGAAACGGCGATCGCCGGCTTGCCGGGGCTCAACTACACCCGCTCGATCTCGCGCTACGGGCTCAGCCAGGTCACCGTCGTGTTCAAGGACGGCACCGACATCTATTTCGCGCGCCAGCTGGTCAATGAACGGGTCCAGGCGGCGCGAGGGCAGTTGCCGGAGGGGCTGGAGTCTGAACTCGGACCGATATCGACCGGCCTCGGCGAAATATTCATGTATACAGTCGATGCCGACCCTATGGCGCGCAAGGCCGACGGTTCGGTCTATACACCCGAGGATCTGCGGACTCTGCAGGACTGGGTCATTCGGCCCCAACTCCGCAATGTACCGGGCGTCACCGAGGTCAATACCATCGGCGGTTTCGCCCGCGAATATCATGTCACGCCCCTGCCGGATCGTCTGGCGGCGTTCGGCCTGACCATGAACGATGTCATCCAGGCCCTGGGTCGCAACAACGCCAACGTCGGCGCGGGCTATGTCGAACGCTATGGCGAACAATATCTGGTCCGGGTTCCTGGCCAGGCGACGGGCATTGCCGACCTTCAACGGGTTATCGTCGATGAGCGCCAGGGCGTGCCGATCCGGGTCGCCGATGTTGCCGACGTGATCATCGGCGAAGAACTCAGGACCGGTGCCGCAACCCAGAACGGACGAGAGGTCGTGCTGGGCACCGTCTTCATGCTGATCGGCGAGAACAGCCGCACGGTCTCCACCGCCGTCGCCGAGCGGCTGACGGAAGCCAACAAGGCGCTGCCCGTCGGGGTACGGGCGACTGCCACCTATGACCGGACCGATCTCGTGGAGCGCACCATCCATACGGTCGAGAAGAACCTGGTCGAGGGTGCCCTTCTGGTCATCGTCGTATTGTTCCTGCTGCTGGGGAACATCCGCGCCGCCTTCATCACTGCCGCCGTCATCCCGATCACCATGTTGATGACCATCACCGGCATGGTGAGGGGCGGAGTTTCTGGCAATCTGATGAGTCTGGGCGCTCTCGACTTCGGTTTGATCGTCGATGGTGCCGTGATCATCGTCGAGAATGCCTTGCGTCGGTTCGGCGAGGCGCAGCATGGACTGGGTCGGTTGTTGAACCGCGACGAACGGTTCCGCATCGCGGCCTCTGCGACCAATGAGGTCATCAAACCCAGCCTTTTCGGCGTGCTTATCATCACCCTTGTCTATGTTCCGATCTTCGCCCTGACCGGGGTGGAGGGGAAGATGTTCCACCCCATGGCCTTTACCGTCGTGTTCGCCCTGACGGCGGCGCTGATTCTGTCGGTCACTTTCGTCCCCGCCGCCGTCGCCCTGTTCGTTACGGACAAGGTCGAGGAGAAGGAGAGTTTCCTGATGAGGGGCGCGCGTCACGGGTATGAGCCGGCCCTGGACTTCGCGCTCAAGGCCCGGGCCTTGATGGTCGGGGGCGCGGTCGTTCTGATGCTGGGAGCCGGACTGCTCGCCACCCGGCTGGGCGCGGAGTTCATCCCGAATCTGGACGAGGGCGATGTCGCCATGCACGCTCTTCGGATTCCGGGCACCGGCCTGAACCAGGCCATAGGTATGCAGGCTCGTCTTGAGGCGAGGCTGACGCAGTTCGAAGAAGTCGAGCGGGTCTTCTCCAAATTGGGCACGGCGGAAGTTGCGACCGATCCCATGCCCCCCTCGGTCGCCGACACCTTCATCATCCTGAAGGACCGCAAGGACTGGCCTGATCCACGCCGTCCCAAGGCCGAATTGCTCGCTGAGATGCAGGAGGCCGTCGAGGCCATTCCGGGCAACAATTACGAGTTCACGCAACCGATCCAGATGCGGTTCAACGAACTGATCTCCGGCGTCCGCTCAGACGTTGCGGTCAAGGTCTTTGGCGACGATCTGGACCAGCTGTTCGAGAGTGGGCAGGCCATCGAAGCTGTCTTGGCGGGGATTCCCGGAGCCGAGGACGTCAAGGTCGAACAGGTCACCGGTCTGCCGGTTCTCCAGATCACGCCGGACAGGGACGCTTTGGCGCGCCTCGGCCTCAACGTGGGTGACGTCCAGGACGTCGTCTCGGCCTCGCTGGGCGGTGCTGTCGCCGGCCAGATCTTCGAGGGTGACCGGCGTTTCGACGTGGTCGTCCGGTTGCCCGAAGCCATTCGGGGCGATGTCGATGCGGTCGGTCGGTTGCGCGTCCCCCTGCCAGCAGGGCGCGATGCCGACGGATCCAGCGGGTTCGTGCCCCTGTCCGATGTCGCCACCATCGCGGTGACCGTAGGACCGAACCAGATCAGTCGCGAACAGGGCAAGCGGCGGGTCGTCATCACCGCCAATGTCCGCGACCGCGACCTCGGCTCTTTCGTCGCGGAGCTTCGCGACAGGGTCGGGACGGAGGTCATCTTGCCTGAGGGTTACTGGGTCGATTATGGCGGCACCTTCGAGCAGCTGATCTCGGCGTCAAACAGGCTCCAGATCGTCGTTCCGATGGTTCTGCTGCTGATCTTCGGTCTGCTGTTCACCCTGTTCGGGTCCTGGAAGGACGCCGCCATCGTCTTCTCCGGCGTTCCTCTGGCCCTGACCGGCGGGGTGGCGGCTCTCGCCCTGCGCGGCATCCCGCTGTCGATCTCGGCGGGGGTGGGGTTCATCGCCCTGTCGGGTGTGGCGGTCCTGAACGGTGTGGTCATGCTGACTTTTATCCGCTCTCTCAGGGCCGAAGGACGGCCTCTGGACGTTGCGATCCGCGAAGGTGCTCTGACCCGCCTGCGTCCGGTTCTGATGACGGCCCTGGTCGCCAGCCTGGGTTTCGTGCCGATGGCGTTCAACGTCGGAGCGGGATCCGAGGTCCAGCGTCCGCTGGCGACGGTGGTGATCGGCGGGATTCTCTCCTCGACGATCCTGACCCTGCTGGTCCTGCCGGCTCTCTATCGGATGGTGCATCGCGAGCAGGAGGCGGATACCAACGCCTGGGAACGCACACAGGCCGCGATCGCGAACCGCCTTCGGCGTCGTCTGCGATTGCGATGATGTCTAGATTTTCAATGGAAATCCCGAGATCCCGGCAGTATTCGTGCGTTACGCGGATGGGCGTGGTTGGGCCCGCGTGGATACTGAGGTCGGACGATTTCGTCAGCGCGGCTGAGGGTGATCTCGGGATTGTGACCGTCGGACAGGCGGTCCAGTTCGGCAGAGCGGTCGAACACGCGATGGGCCATCAGGTGGACCACGCCCTCCGGGCTCTTCTCGATCACGCCTTCGACGCCCATCAATCGGGCGGCCATGATGACGCGGCGGTATTCCTCAAACATCCGTGCCCACAAAACGAGGTTGATGACGCCGGTCTCGTCCTCCAGGGTGATGAAGATGGCATTCCCCTTGCCCGGGCGCTGACGGACCAGGACGACACCCGCCGTGCTCACCCTGGTGCCGCTGCGCCTGGTCTCGGTCTCGGCGCAGGTAAGCATCTTTTCGGCCGTGAAGATGGGCCGCAGGATCGCCATGGGATGGGCCTTCAGTGACAGCCGGGTGGTCTGATAGTCGGAGGCCACATGTTCGCCCAACCGCATCCGGGGCAGACGCGCATCCTCTTCTTCGCCTAGCTCGCGCGCGTCGGCGGCGGCAAACAGTGGAAGTGGCGCATCGTCGGGCAGACGCCGCACGGCCCACAGTGCCTCGCGTCGGTCCAGACCGATGGAGCGGAAGCCGTCGGCATCGGCCAGCTTACGCATCGCCGCGCCGGGCAGGCCGGCTCGTCGAGCTAGAGACTCGATGTCATCGAATGACCGGACACGCGCCGCCATTATGGATTTAGCCCACTCCTCTCTGAACCCGTCGATCTGGCGAAAGCCCAGGCGCACCGCCAGTGAGTCGGGTGGGCCCTCCAATGTGTTGTCCCAGTCGCTGAAGCGCACATCGATCGGCCTGATTTCGACTCCATGCTCCTGCGCATCGCGCACGATCTGGGCCGGAGCATAGAAGCCCATCGGCTGTGAGTTTAACAGGGCGCAGGCAAACGCGGCCGGGTACCGGCATTTGATGAAGGACGAGATATAGACCAGCTTGCCGAAGCTGGCGGCGTGGCTTTCGGGAAATCCATAGGACCCGAACCCCTTGATCTGGTCGAAGCAGCGCTGGGCGAAGTCGCGATCATAGCCGCGCTCGACCATGCGGTTGACCATGCGGCCCTCATATTTCCACAGTGTGCCATCGCCACGGAAAGTACCCATAGCTTTGCGCAGGCCGTTGGCTTCCTTGGACGTGAATTCTGCGGCGACCATAGCGACCTTCATCGCCTGTTCCTGAAACAGGGGGACTCCCAGGGTCTTGTGCAGCACCTCCTTCAGTTCGTTCTGATTATAGGCGAGGCCGGGCCTGGAATAATCCGCCTGTTCCACCCCCGCCCGCCTGCGCAGATAGGGGTGGACCATATCGCCCTGGATCGGGCCGGGTCGCACGATCGCGACCTGGATCACCAGGTCGTAGAAGGTGCGCGGCTTTAGCCGGGGCAGCATGTTGATCTGGGCCCGGCTCTCGACCTGGAACACGCCGATCGAGTCGCCACGGCAGAGCATATCATAGACATCGGCCTGCTCCGTCGGGACGGTGTTCAGCTCATAGACTGTGTCGTTGTGATCGCGCACCAACTCCAGCGCCTTCCGGATACACGTCAGCATTCCCAGCGCCAGCACATCGACCTTCATCAGCCTCAAGTCGTCGATATCGTCCTTGTCCCATTCGATGAAGGTGCGGTCCGGCATGGCCGCATTGCCGATCGGGACCAGTTCGTCCAGCCGGTCCTGCGTCAGGATGAAACCGCCGACGTGCTGGGACAGATGCCGCGGAAAGCCCAGGAGCCTTGTTGCCATTCTGATAGCCCGGCCGATCATCGGATTGGCGGGATCGAGACCCGCCTGTTCGACGTGGCGATCGCCGATTTCAGCGCCCCAGCTGCCCCACTGGCTGGCGGCCAGGCGGGCGGTGACATCCTCGGTCAGGCCCAGGACCTTGCCGACTTCACGAATGGCGCTCTTGGGACGATAACGGATGACGGTTGCGGCGATGCCTGCGCGGTGACGACCATAGCGTTCATAGATATGCTGAATGATCTCTTCGCGCCGTTCGTGCTCGAAATCCACGTCAATGTCGGGCGGCTCACTACGGTGGTCGGACAGAAAGCGTTCGAACAACAGGTCGTTCTCGACCGGATCGACGCAGGTGATGCCTAGCACATAACAGACTGCTGAGTTCGCCGCCGACCCGCGCCCCTGACACAGGATACCCTTGGCGTTGGCCACGCGAACGATGTCGTGGATGGTCAGGAAATACGGCGCGAAGTCATGGGCCCCGATGAAGGCTAATTCCTTGTTCAGCAGGTCTGTGACCTTCTCCGGCACGCCGTCGGCATATCGGATCCGAGCGTGTCGCCAGGTCAGCCGTTCCAGATAGGCCTGCGACGACCAGCCCGGCGGTGTAGGTTCCTGCGGATAGTTATAGGTCAGGTCCTTCAGGTCGAACCGGACGCGAGCGAGCAGGATTTGCGTCTGCGTCAAGGCATCGGGCGCGTCGGCGAACAGCCGCGACATCTCGGCGGACGTTTTCAGATGGCGTTCGGCGTTGGGCAGCAGCCGTCTACCCGCCGCCTCGATAGTGACCCCCTCACGGATACAGGTCAGCACGTCCTGAAGATCGTGCTCGGAAGCATCATGATACAACACGTCGTTGACCGCCAGCAGAGGTACGTCGGCCGCTTGCGCCATCGCCTTTAGTTGGGCCAGACGACGTCGGTCGTCGCCCTGTCTTAGCATCGCCGCCGACAGCCATACCGCGCCAGACGAAGCCTCTTCCAACCGCTTCAGTAGAGGCGGCAAGCCCTCCAGTCGCCGCTCCGGCACGACGATCAGAAGCAGGCCTTTAATAGAGGCCAGAAGGTCGTCAAGGCCGATCTCGCACTGCCCCTTGATGGTGCGCCGGTTGCCGAGCGTCAGCAGCCGGGTCAGCCGCCCCCAGCCCGCCCGGTCCTCAGGATAGACGACGATATCGGGGGTACCATCGTTGAAGGCCAGACGTATGCCAGTGACCAAACGGAAATCCTGGGCCCGGCCCCTGACCAGCTCCGAAAGGGCCGGGTCGTTCATCGGGTCGTCAACGAAGGCGGTTTCGCCAGGCGAGCCGCCATCACGAATTTTCTCTGGCGGAGACAAACCCTCCTCGCGAAGAGTGTTCAGGGCGCTCCAGGCTCGTACGACCCCCGCGGCCGTATTGCGATCAGCCAGCCCCAGTCCGATGTGCCCCCTCAGGATTGCGCTCAGCACCAGTGATTTGGGATGCGATGCTCCACGCAGAAAGGAGAAATTGCTGGCCGCGACGAGCTCGGCATAGGCGGGCGTGTGATCTGGGCCAGTCATGCGAACAGGCCGTGGATGTACCAGCGCGGCTCGGACTCTTCGCCATAGAAGCCCGCACGGAATACCCAGAACCGGTGCCCCTCATAGTCCTCGATACGATAATAGTCACGGGTGCGATGCCCGGGTCTGCACCACCATTCGCCAGCGATCCGCTCGGGCCCTTCGGCACGCGCGATCGAATGCGTCACACGTCGCCAGCGGAACTGGGCCGGGGGACCGTCGGGTGCCAGCGATACGGTCTCTATCGGCTGAGGGGGGGCGAACATCTGGAGCGGACGCAAAGGGGGGGACCCAGGGTCGCGCGAGGGCCATGCCGAGCCATTGTAGCGACGTCCAGCCCAGACCAGTCGCGAGGCACGTTCAGGCACATGCGACTCCACGGGTTCGAATCGGCCGACCGCATCAGGCCCCAAGCGCGCGGTCAACCGGTCGATCAGCCGGTCCAGGTCTTCGCGGTCGGTCGGTTCCGCCTCGAAACCCAGCTGAGTGGATGCCATCGCCTGTGTGACGGGCACTGACAGACGAAGCTGGTCGAAGCCGAAGCCTGGATCCAAGGGATTGGCCAGCGCCGCCAGCCGTTCCTTGAACAACCGTATCACGCTAGGCGCATCGCGCGTTGCCCGCCCGGTCCGTACCGAGACCCGTCGTGTCGCGCCATCAACACGAAAGAAGGCCACCTCGAACGCGCGCCCACCCAGCCGCCGTTGATCCAGCCAAGCGATGGCCTCGACCAGAAGGTCGCCGATCACGGCCTCGATGTCGGTCATCTCGGTGATCGGCTCGAACAGAATGCGGTCGATGACGCAGGGCGGCGATGGGTACAGCGGTGTGATCCGCACATCCTCTTGACCCAGAATTCGGGCCAGCCGTACCGGTAGATCGGTCCCGAACCGAGCTGCCAGAGGCGCGGTCGAACGATCGTCCAGATCGCCCAACGTCCTAAGGCCCACCCGTGTTAAGGCCTGATGCTCTTTCTCGTTCAACTCCAGCGCCGCGATCGGCAAGGCGCGCACTGCCAACCGATCCTGCTCCGGAGCGAATATACCCCCGCGCCCGAACCGTGCCAGGACACGCGCCATCTGAGGCGTGCTGGCCAGCGACGTCTGGATTTTCAGACCGATGCGGTCTGAACGCGCCGTAACGGCCCGGACCAGGCCCACTTCGTCGCCGAACAGATGAGTGCAGCCTGTAACGTCCAGGATCAGGGCGTCGTCACCATCAGTCGCCGCCATCGGGGTGAATCGGCTGAAATCTTCCAGCACCAGGGACAGAAGGACCGCATCGGCATCAGGTCGATGCACGACCGTGCGCAGGGCGGTGGTCAGTGCTTGGGCGTCGGCCAGGGTCATGCCGCGCGTCAGCCCCAGAGCACAGGCTGCCGGATTCAAGGCCGCAAGCCGAAGCGCACCCCTGTTTTTCTCGACCAGCGCGACGGCGGATTCATCCGGTTTGGCGCAGTCCTGTCGCGTTTCCTCGCGCCGAAGTCGATCTGAAGACAGGAACGGAAACCAGACGGCCAGATAGCATCGCGGGCTCGCAGAAGGCGCGGTTCTCACGATCCCACTCCAGCGCCCATTCGGCCGGGGCCGCCCCTTGTCGGCTGCGGATCAGGGAAGCGACGAAGGCTGGTCGTCCCGGTGCCCCTGCCTCCAACCCCCTCGACAAGGCCGCACGCACCGACCAGCGGGTCTCGGCGGCGCTGGGGACCGACTTCGCGGCTGCCCTTACCAGGAAGCCCGTACTCCCCCCCGCCCGCGCGGCCAGAGCCAGACGACGACTGGCCGTCAGGGTTATGGCCTTCGCCTCGCCCCAACCGCTCATCAATACCGCACCGACCGCACCGCTCCTCAACGCCTCCTCGCCCGCAGCCAGCAAAGCCGTGGCATCGCGCACCCGTACGACCAGAACGCCCTCGGGGCGCAATCCCAATTCGTGCAGGCCCGGTCCATGCAGGCCTCCGGCTTCCTGTCTGGCCGAGTCCTGAAACACCCAGACCAATGGGCGATCCTGGGTCGCTCTGCTCGCGAGTCCCAGGGCAAAAGCATTGGCCGTCACGGCATCGGCTGTTGCTTCGGCATGGATGTCGTGCAGGCAATAGAGGCAAGGTCCGGGTTCCAGATACGCATCGATCCTGTCCATTCCGAGCGTGAATCCCTCAGGCCTGCCCCCCCTCTCATGACGAGACAGGCCGGCCAGACGGATTTTCAACTGCTCAATCTGCAAGGCCGAAGGCACTAAATGTTCCTATTATGTTCCCTTATATGCCTCCCTCCTCGTGTCCGGAGTCAAGGCTGACGAACGTCCTGCTTGAACAACAATCGTGAAGTTCATTTATAACCCTATAATTACAATATCTTATGGGTCACAGATGCCGGCCGCTACAGATTGCTCCGCTCACAAGTCGATCATTGTAACAGGCGCGCTAGTCTAGGCTCAGGACTCATTGGTCATAGCCAGAAGATGACGGTTGCGGCGATGGTGATGGCGGACATGAAGGTGTGGGCGCATCGGTCGTACCGGGTGTGGATGCGTCGCCAGTCCTTGAGCCTGCCGAACATGTTCTCTTTTGAAGGGATGCCCGGGGTGATGCCTCGCTGGATCAGGGCGGCCCGGAACCAGTCGGCGTCGTAGCTCCTGTCCCCCACAGCATGACCCTGGCTCCGGGCAGGGCTTCGATCATCAGGGCAGCCCCCTTGTAGTCGCTCATCTGGTATTCGGAGAGCAGCATGACCAGGGGACGACCCTTCTCGTCGCACACGGCGAGGAGCCTGGAGTTCAGTCCGCCTTTTGTGCGCCCGATACGTCGGGGAACAGTCCCTTTTTGAGCAGGCTGGCTGCGGTCCGGTGGGCCTTGAGGTGGGTGGCGTCGATCATCAGCCGCTCGGGCCTTGGTCCCTGGGCCGAGAGTTCGGCGAAGATCCGGTTGAACACACCCAGTCGGCTCCAGCGGATGAAACGGTTGTAGATGGTCTTGTGCGGCCCGTAGTCCCTGGGCGCATCACGCCAGCGAAGGCCGTTGCGGATCACGAAGAAGATCCCGCTCAGCACCCGCTTGTCGTCCACCCGAGGAATGCCGTGCGAGAGCGGGAAATACGGCTCGATCCGCCGCATCTGCTTGTCCGTCAGCCAGAACAGATCACTCATGACAGGCTCCTCCTGCCAACAGTGAATCAGATCGAAGCCACCGTGGGAATCCCTTTAATGGGTCCTGAGCCTAGTCTTTGTTGGTCCCTGTTGCGCTGCAACATCAATCGCGGGCATATCCGATGTCGGTTGGGACGGAACGAGCTTGAGTCGGCGGTGTACCTGCCGTAGTCCGACAGTGGGTAATTCGGGTATCAAAGTCGGTGAGTATGTTCTGGATGCGTTTCTGGGGATGAAGCTATGCCTAAACTTCTAATTGTTGTTCCGCTGTACAAGGCACCGGAGTTGATAGCAGGCCTGCTGGGGTCGCTGATCGACGCGTCAGCAGAGATTATGGCGCTTGATGGCCATGTCATCCTTATAAATGACTCGCCTGGGCATGCGCCCCTGGAAGACGAGCTGATAGTCCATTTCCCGCTTCTGGCGCAGAAATGCTCGGCCGAACTTATCGCCAACGACGTCAATATGGGTTTCGTGGGATCAGCGAACAAGGGCTTCAAGCTCGCGCTCGAAGCTAAGGCTGATATCGTTCTGTTGAACTCCGATACGCTACTGACTCCGGGGGCTTTGGCCGAGATGGTCGCCGTGGCCGCCCTTGATCCGTTGACTGCGGTGGTATCACCGCGTTCAAACAATGCGACGATTTGCAACTCGCCATATCCGGATCGCTTCAGGGGAATGGCGTTGGATGACGCCTATAAGGCGCACAAAACGCTGGCATCATTCCTGCCTCGCGTGACCTACGTTCCCACGGCCGTGGGCTTTTGTCTTTATGTCCGCCTGCCTATGATCCAGGAATTCGGGCTCTTCGACACGATCTACGCTGGTGGGTATAATGAGGAAAATGACCTCATCATGCGTTGCAATCAGCGCGGCTATCGCGCCGTGCTGGCCAATCACGCCTTCGTTTTCCATCTCGGCAGCATTTCGTTCAGCCAGAGCGACGTCTCGACAAGCGAACGAGAAAGCAAGAACCGCAAGATATTGCTGGATAGATACCCCGAGTATGTCCGTGCAGTTGACCGATATTTCTCTGGAATAGAATATAAAACGCAGAGCATGGCGGCTGGACTTCTTCCATCCCCCTCAGGGAAGCCGCGCCTTCTATTCGATTGTTACAATATCGGACCGTTTCATAACGGGACCTTTGAACTCGCCCTGAAAACTATCAGCGCATTTGTCATACGTTACGCTGACGATTATGAGTTTTACGTCGCCTGCAACCACGCTGCTCTCGTGTTTCATGGCCTGGATCAAATTGCTGGTCTGACCTTCTGCTGGAACGCAGAACAGCAGATGGGGCCCTTTGCGTACTCTGTACGCCTTGCTCAGCCATTCCAGGTCGACCATCTGGTCGGTGCGTCCGAGCTCGCGCCTATTACCGCATTTCTAGTTCTTGATACCATTGCGATGGATTGCCAGAATCTGGATGACCAGAATTTGGCGCAGGTCTGGAGCCATATGCTAAAGACGACGTCCGTCGTCGGTTACATAAGTCAATTTTCACAAGATCAGTTTCGTCGACGGTTCCCTGTTCCGCCGCAAGTCACAGAGTACGTTGCGCTCTGTTCAACGAGTCCCGATGAATACGCAGGCCAGGGGGGGCCTCCACCGGCCGCTCCGGACGGTCCAATACTGTTGGTTGGCAATCACTACAGCCACAAGCATGTACTCGACACCCTCTCTCTCCTGAGGCAGCACCCGAATCGGCCGACTGTCGTAGTCTTAGGACTGGATGTTGAGCCTGAAGCCGGGGTCGTTGGATATCGAGCTGGTGAACTGGACCAATCGCTGGTGGACAGGCTTTACGATGAAGCCAGCGTCGTGCTGTTCCCGAGTCATTACGAGGGATTCGGCTTCCCGATGGCTCACGCTCTGGGCCGCAACAAGGTTGTCATTGCGCGGGACATGCCTGTCTATCGCGAGATCATCGCTCACTCTCCGGGAGGTGAGAATGTGCAGATGTTCACGACAACAGAACAGATGGTCGAGGCCGCCTGCCTCAAGCCCGCTTGGATAGAGCCGAAATCCAAAGAGGTCGTACCGTTCACCTGGGCCGACGCGGCAGGTAAACTTCATGACGCGCTGACAGACGCGCGTGCAAGGTTCGATTATGACGAGTTGCGTGCACGCTTGCTGCACGTCGAAATGTGCAGATCTTGGCTTGAAGCAGAACGTCGACCACTTGTCACGTCTTCGGTTGCGCATGAGGTGTCGCCGCAGACGGGTCTGGCGACCGGGTTGAATTCGTCCGCGCCGCCCGAGCCATCACAGTATTTCGAAGGCGCGGTCCCCGACTGGTCCATGGCCGAGCTCAAAGGGCTTTCGAAGGTGCCCAGTCTCGGAGGTGTGGGCCTGGCTTATTTGCGGCTATCTTCGGAAAGGAGCGAGGATTTGCCTTTTGATGACTCGCTGGAGCTAGGTCATGCCGCTTCGGTTGGGCTCGTTCGCGTTTCGGCACCTGATATCAACCTCCCGACTGAGGAGTTTGTTCTTTCTGTTCTCGAAATTGCCGATCTGCTCGTGCCAGGAGGGCATCTTCACCTGACGGTACCTTTCGTCGACGGCCCAGAGCCCCTCAGCCATCTACGACCCGAAGGTGCCCGGGCGTGGTTGGAGAGCGCCAACCTTCAGGTGGTCGATCATAAGATGAACGGCGATGCTATGCAGTTCACGGCAGTGAAGAACTCGACATGGACGGCAATTCTGCCTGGCCCCGCTGAGGACGAACAGTTCGTCGAAGCTGCCTTCCTCCAAGCCTTCGGTCGGTCAGCTAGCGGATATGGCGCGATATACGCACTTGAAGAACTCAAGGCGGGCAAGCCTAGGCGTGAGATCTTAAAGCACCTCTATACTTCCCCTGAACGGGGGGCAGCAAAGCTCGGAGTGTCGGTTTAGCTGTAAGTTAAAGTTGATAGCCGCATATAAGAGATTAATATGTCAGCTTCACTGAAGCTTATAAGTAAACTGAAAAATATTTTCGCAGATGAAGTATTTTTGCGTTTGTTAAACTGAACACTGGTCACAACCCTGCAGCGGAATTACTGTTGTTAATTTCAAATTCTCTCGTGACACAATGCAAAATAAACATTCTGCTAAACTGAGAGTGATTTCCTGCACGTCATGACAGGCTGTCGTGTTTTCAGTCATCCATCTATGAAGTGGAGCTGATATCAAACTTTTGCTTAGGAGCCACCTAGTCCGATACAGGCCAAGTAACTAGTCCGACACAGGCTAAGTAAATTTTTATAGGTTTCGAAATTATAGGCCCGAATAAGGAACTTGGGGCACCTAAACAGAGTATCACTGCAAAAACAACTGTTCGAAGCACAAAGTTAATGGCAGATTTACCAAATAGCGGTGTCCATTCCGACCCTACATTAAGCGCTATTGATGTGTTTCAGACTCAGGAGAGTGGTCAGTCTGGAGGAAGGCAGGCCAGCATAGGAACGTCCGCTTCACTGCCTCTACTGTTTGATGAAGATCTGTATCTTCTGTTCAATCCGGACATTGCAGACGCGGTCCGAACCGGAAAAGAAACCTCGGGGGCATCCCATTGGCTGATCCATGGCAGAGTCGAAGAATTGTCAGGCCTTCGTCCGATCATCAAGCCCCAAGACCATCTGGCACTTGAGGATCCGGGTCTCAAGGCAGAAAGTGAAAGGTACTTCGACTGGTTCGCTTATGCCGACGCCTATCCGGACACGAGGAATTTCGATCCAGGAAATCTGCGTGGTACCGAGCAGCACTGGCAGCTTTATGGCAAGGCAGAAGGGCGGGCTATCGGAGGCCTTCAACGTATTCGTGATCGTACAAGTGACGTTGTGCGACTTCTGCGCAAGCCTTTTGGAGTCAACTATTTCGCTCCGCTTACGGCCCAGTGTGGTCTGGGAATGGCAGCTCGCGGGTACCTCCGTGCACTACGCACCGCCGGTATCCCTGTCCATCTGCACAATATCGAGCTCGATGGGTCGGTTCGGAGATCGCCGGAAACAGAAATTGAGTCTCCCTACCGTATCAACATTATATGTATTAATGCGGATGCTTTGGAGCCATTCTACAATCTGTTCCCCAAATCATTCTTCGATGATCGATACAATATCGCGATCTGGAGCTGGGAACTTAGCGTCATTCGTCCAGACTGGTTCAAGCTCTTCTCGACCTTCGATGAGGTCTGGACGCCAAGCGATTATGTGACTGAATCTATTCGCATCGTCTCACCTGTTCCTGTCATGACCGTTAACCATGTTGTCGAACGGGCCTGTGCGATTGCCTCTTCCTCTAGGCCTGAAATCGGTCTGCCAGAAGGATTCTTATTCCTGACAACGTTTGACGCCGACAGTACTATCGACAGAAAAAACCCTGATGCGGTCATTGACAGCTTCGTCGAGGCCTTTGCCGACCGAACTGATGTCCATCTTGTCGTCAATTATTATTCGGCGCACCGCGACACCGCAGCGGTCAGAAAACTAATTCGCAAGTGCCGTGGCAGGAATAATATTCTGGTTCGTTCAGGTTTAATGACACGGGAGCAGATAGATAACCTTGAGGCCGCCTCTGACTGTTTTGTATCATCGCATAGGAGCGAAGCTTTCGGCTTGAAAATTGCAGAAATGATGCTCAATGGAAAGCCTGTGATCGTGACGGGTTATTCAGGAAACATGGATTTCTGCAGTGCCAAGAATTCCTATCCTGTTTCCTATTCAATCGTTGAATTGAGTAAGCAGGCAGGGCCATACCTCAAGGGATACACTTGGGCAGATATCAATGTCGTGGCGCTCGCGGACGCGATGCGCTCGGTGGTGGCCAATCCTGATCGTGCAAGAGCGATTGGCGATCAGGCTGCAAAAGATATCGGCCGCCAGCTTTCGGCGGGCGCAATAGGTGCTGTGATCTCCAAGAGGTTTAAGACCCTCGGTCTCGATGGCGCGCCAGTCCCAGAATTCGTTCTTCGGTTGGGCAGGTCTCGAGACTCGCTACCGACAGATATCTATTCGGGTCAGTTTGAACGGGTCAGACTGCCCGAGTCACCAATTGTCATCAGCGTCATTGTCCCTGTCTACAATGTCGATGCCAAGATTCTCGCCGAGTGCGTCGAAAGCGTGAGAAACCAGACCTATCCGCACTGGGAAATTTGTCTGTGTGATGATGCCAGCACGTCAGAGCAAACCGTAAACTATCTCAGAGGTATCACCGGAGTTGATCCGCGTATCCGCGTCAAACATCTTGCCATAAACTCAGGTATTTCCGGAGCGTCCAACGCTGCAGTGACTATGGCAACGGGTGAATGGCTCTTGATGTTGGATAACGACGACCTTTTGACTCTGGATGCCCTCCAGACCATCGTCGATTTCACCGCATTGCGCGACTACGATGTAATCTATTCTGACGAGGACAAACTCAACGAAAAAGGTGAGTTTGTTGACACCTACTTTAAGCCGGACTGGTCACCAGAGCACCTAGAGAGCGTGATGTATACGCTTCATCCGGTTACAATTCGCAAGAAGCTGTTCCTGGAACTGGGTGGTTTTAGAAGCAAGTTCACGGGGGCGCAAGATTGGGATCTGATGCTGCGTGTTAGTCGGCATACCGACAGGATCGGGCATATTCCAAAGATCCTCTACCACTGGCGCATGGTCAGTGGTTCGGCATCGGCCGATATTGATGCAAAGCCCGAAGTGCTGAACGTCGGCAAGTTAGCTCTCGCAGATCATGTTCTGGAGAAATATGGGGCATTGGCGACGGTCGAAAATGCACCGTTGCATGGTCACTATAGGGTAAGGCACCGCATTGCCACTCAACCGCCTGTGTCGATCGTGATCACCACGGACAACAGGTCCGTGGCTCTGGATGGGCGCAAACCCTTTGTGATGGTTGAAAATTTGGTAAAATCAATCGCAGAAAAATCGTCCTACAAGAACTATCAGATCAAGGTAGTCGATAATGGCAAATCATCCAGCGCATTAAAGAAGCTGGTTGCGAGGATTGGCGGTACAATAGTGACTTACCCTGGACCTCAACATCCATTCAACTATGCGAAAAAAGCCAATTTCGCCATATTAGGAGAAAGGAACGAACATGTCGTGATGATGAATGATGACATGGAGGTTATCTCAAAGGAATGGCTCGAAGCTCTTCTGGAGTTTTCCCAGAGACCAGAAGTCGGCCTTTGTGCAGGCAAGCTTCTACACGCCGACGGCACAATCCAACACGTCGGTACTGTCCTTGGTGTGAATGACAGCTCTGCGCATGTTTATCATGGGTTCCCAGGCGATTTTGTCGGATACAACAGTTTTACTCACGTCATCCGAAATTATAGTGCTATGACGGGGGCCTGTATTGCAACTCGACTGAGTGTTCTTCAGGAAGTTGGGGGCTGGGATGAGGAATTCGCCATCGATTATAATGATGTGGATCTTTGCCTTAAGATTCGAGCTCAAGGTTATCGTATCGTCTACACGCCATACAGCGAAATGTATCATTTCGAGGGCAAGACTGCGGTTCGGCAGTCGCAGAACCCTGCTGAAGTAGCGCTCTTCAGAAAAAGGTGGGGTGACATTCTTGAGAATGACCCGTACTATAATCCGAATCTTTCTCGTAAGCGGCATGATTACTATCCCGCCTACCTAGAATAGCGCAGAACTGATCTACACGGCTGTCCCCGTACGTTTCTACAGAGGCCGCTCGCCCATGGCGCAAGGTTTCTTGGCGCGCTCTTTAGATGGGAACTGCACCAAAAAGGCCCTGTCCTCATGATCAGGCCTTTCGCCCTGTCCGGGCTGAGACACCGATACTGAACCTGATACGGTGCCCCTCCGGATTGCTCCGGTCGATGAAATCCTTCAGGGTTTCGCGGCGGAGGGTGTGATGGACAGTGCGGACAGGGATCCGGGATCGACGGTAAGGCCGGTGGAGACCGCGCGGCTGGATGCCTTTGTCGATGCGTCCTTTGCCTTTGCCGTCACCCTGCTGATCATTGCCGGGGCCCAGCCGCTGGAGGATTTCAGCGATCTGGTGCGGGCCATGGGGCGGATCCCGGCCTTTGCCTGCGGGTTCGGACTGGTGGTGATGTTCTGGCTGGGGCACCGGAATTTCGGGCGGCTGGCTCCGATCCGCGACAGCTGGTCAGCGGCGCTGAGCCTGCTGATCGTCTTCATGATCCTGGTCTATGTCTTTCCCCTGCGGCTGCTGACCGAGGCGGGGGCGGCCTATTTCTCGGGAGGGCGGCTGCCGGGCACCGGGCTGATCGACAACTATGCCCACCTGCGGGCCGTCTACACCATCTATGGGGTCGGTTTCGCGGTGCTGAGCTGGATGTATTTCCTGCTGTACGGCCATGCGCTGAAGCGGGGGGCCATCGCAGGCTTGGCCGAGGAAGACCGGGACGAGGCGGCCGAGTCCCGGGGGATCTGGGGCATGATCACCCTGGCCGGGCTATTTTCGGCAGCCCTGGCCTGGATCATTCCGACGCGGATCGCGCCCTGGGCCCCGGGTTTTGCCTATTGGTTGATTCCGTTCGGCCTGTATTTCGCCAACCTGATCCAGCGTCGTCGCAAGGGTCGGGGTCTGTTCGGTGTTCGTCGCAAGAAGGCCGCGCCGGAGGGACTGGCGTAGGGCAGGCCTGCCTGGGGTTTGCCCCGTCATCCAGAGGGGCAGGGATGACGGCAGGCCGAGGGAGCGTGAAACAGGCTCCGGGTCGGTGGCGGCGAAAACAGACCGCCAAACCGCCACGCCGCCAAGGAAAGCCAAGAAATTCAATGACCAGCTCAACCGAGCCCTGGCGGCCTGGCCGGATTATGTGAAATGACCGCGTGTCGACGTCGACCAGGATCGTTTGATGTCAAAGACCGTCCTGTCACTATGGGGAAGACGGATCGATCACGCAAGATGTCCGGAAGACAAAATTCCTATCCGGTCACAGGCCGAGCGCCGTCCGGATCACGCGCCAGTCGACATATTTGAAGTTCTGGGTGCCGGCGTCGTTGATGTCGTCCTGGATGACCACCACCCCTTGCGGAAAGGCGGTACCGACCGGACCGCCCAGGGCATCCAGGCCGTCGGTGCCGGTGATGGCATCCACCCCGCCCGTCGGCGTGCCGTCAGTCACCACGAACCGCCCGATCCAGACCGGGGCCTGACCGTCGACGCGCCAGACCGGGAAGGTCGAATCGCCCTGGCTGGAGCCGATCAGATAGCGGGCGGAGCCGTCCGCGATGATGGTCAGGCCTTCTGCGTCGGCGACCAGACGGTCGGGTGCGATCGGCTGGATCAGGGTGCGGGTATCGCCCGAAGCCGGATCCAGGCCATAGCGCCACAGGCCGACATTCTCCTCGGTGATATACAGGGCCCCGGTTTCCGGGTCGGCCGCGCAGCCTTCGGAAATCGAGCCGATCTCGAACCGGCGAAGCTCGCGGGCGGCAGGCTTGCCATCGGGGGCGGCGCTGAGGGCGAACTGGCGCACCTCGCCCTCGTGGCCGACCAGGATGGCCTGAAGCTGGTCGCCGACCTGGGCGAAACAGAAGCCATAGGGCTCGACCACGTCGGTCGCGACATGACCCCAGTGGCGCACGGCGTTGTCGGGGTCCGTGGCCGCCGGGTCGAACAGGAACAGGGTCACGCCGGTGGTCGCAGGCGACCGGTCGCTGGCCCCCAGGGCCACCATGGAGTGACCGGCGACGGTCAGACCCTGGGCCACATCGACATTGTTGAGCAAACCCTGGGGCAGAAACTGCAGGATGGCCCCGTCCAGGCCATAGATGTAGAGCCCGGCCTTCTTGTCGGTGCCCGCGACGAAGCCGGGGGTGGAAACGCCCTGGATCGTGACGGGCATGGCCGAGGCCCAGACGGCCGGATCGTCGGCGGCATCCTGACCCGCCGTCCCGACCGAAGGGGTCTCCAGCTGGGCCTGGACCCGAGCCCCCGAGCCCACCACACCCGCGCCCTCGCCCTGATAATCGACCTCGTGGGTGGCGCAGGCGGCCAGGCTCAAAAGTCCTGCCGTGACCAGCAGAAGGCGGCGCAAGGTCGGGCGAGAGGAGTTGGACAGGGTCATGCGAAGGTCTCCGGTCAAACGCACATCGTCCGCCGGAGGGCCCGACGGACGATGGCTGAGGGTATCATGCAGAAACCTGACGGTCAGGCCTCCACCCGGTCGGGCGATCAGAAGTTGAAGCGGATGCCGCCGGTGTAGCGGCTGCCGAACTGTTCCCACTCGATCGTGTAGGCCGACTCGCGCGAGTAGCGGCGACCCGGATTGTCCAGAAGGTTCGAGGCGTCGAAGTAGAGTTCGATATTGTCGTTGACGGAATAGCGGGCCGAGAAGTCCAGCTCGTCGTCCGAAGCCCAGAAGGTGTTGCCGCCGTCGGACGCCGGGCCGAAGGCGTCGAGCCATTCCGAGCGATAGCGATAGTTCAGCTTCAGCGAGACGCCATACCGCTCATAGTAGGCACCGACGTTGTAGATGATGTCCGAGGTGTTCGGCAAAGACACCTTGGTTCCGTCGGGGGCCGTGACCTCGCTGGAGTTCAGGGTCAGGTTGGTCGACAGGCCGAATCCGCCGACCCATTCGGGCAGGCCGAGCTGGTCGGTAAAGGGCTCGAGCTGCTGCTGGAGGGCGATTTCCATCCCGTACAGATAGCCGTCGCCGCCGTTACCGAGGGTGTTGAGCGTATAGTTGCTGCGGTCAATGCCGCCGCTGTCCAGGACATCCAGACCAAAGGTCCGGGTGATGCCGAAAAGCACATCTTCGACCCGCTTGTAGAAGGTCCCGATCATCGCATAGCCCTGGGGCTGGATGTACCATTCCAGATAGGCGTCGGCACCGTAGGCCCGTTCCGGTTTGGCCAGGGGGTTACCGCCCGAGATGGTCTGGTTGGAGTCGCTGAAGGTGAAGTTCGGGCGCAGCTGGTCGTAGTCAGGGCGGGCTGCACCGGTATTGAACGAGACCCGCAGTTTCACATCGTCGGTGACGTTATAGTTCACGTGCAGGCTGGGATAGACGAAGGTTTCGTCGTTCTCGGCCTCGATCAAGGTGCTTACGCCAGCCAGGGAAACGAAGGCATTGCCGGTGTTGGTGATCTGCTCGACACGGGCACCGGCCAGGACCGAACCCCAGTCATAACCGATCCGAACCATGCCGTAGGCCGCTGCGACCTCTTCGGTCACCTTGTAGTAGTTGGCCGTGACGGGAGTGTAGGTGGCACCGGCAGCGATCACGCGACCGATCTGATCGCGCATCGCGTTGATGTCGAAATAGCGGAAATTATAGCCCAGCGGGATCTCACCCTTGAACGGGATGTCCAGCGAGACGGGGAGATAGGTGCGCGAAACACCGGCGGCGGTCAGGATCGCGTTCTGGGCCGTGTTGTTGGCCGCCAGCGAAATCTGGCTTTCGTTGGATTCCTTGGTGCGCTGGTCGTACTGGGCACCGAAGGTGAAGCGGGCGTCACCACCGAACAGGCCAAAGTCGCGATAGGCGTCGAACCGGCCGGTATAGGCTTCGGTCTCGTCGATGGCTTTCAGCGAGGTCAGTTGGGTCAGGTCGCGCTGGAAGTCGTCGATATTGGTGACCCGGGCACCGGCGCTGTAGGATGCATTGGGAAACGTGCCGTTCACGATGGTGCGGTAAAGCTGAATATTGTGAGAATCGACGTCGTTGAAGTTGTACGCGATAGTTGGGCGAAGATTGTAGTTGCTGGTTCCCAGCGGGCTCTCATACCGGGCCTCGCCGACCACCGAGCGGTCGTCGATGGCGCGGGTGAAGTTCAGCCGCCAGTTCGCGGTCCAGGCTCCGATTTCGTGATGGCCGCCCAGGGTGTTGGTGAAGATCGACTGTTCGTAAGCGCGCAGAGTGGCGCGCTGGTTGATGTCAATGCCGTAGACCGTACCCGTCAGTGACGTGTTGCCGACGCAAGTATCGGCATAGCCGGAGTTCGTTACGGTGGTGACCGGGGTCACCACGCAGGGGCTGGCGGCTGACCGAGCAGGTCTCGAGGTCTCCGACTGACGGTCGTCGGTGTCGAACAGGAAGTTGTCGCGCGCCTCGTCGTCCTGAAAAGTGGTGAAGATCGACTGGAAGAACAGGCGGTTGGTGTCGTTCGGGGCCCATTCGATCCGGCCCGTGCGCGAGTAGTTGGTGCGGGTCAGGCGATACAGCTTGTTTTCGGTCTCGCGGGCCCACAGACGGTCGCCGGCCGTCGTCGCGCCCGCACCGCCGGGTTGGCGATCCTGTGACACCAGTTCCCAGTCGATCTCGTAGTTGTCGGTGACCATGTTGCGCTCGTACCAGCTGCCCGAGGCCAGCAGGCCGATCTCGCCGATGCCGGTGTCGAACCGGTTCGAGGCCAGAAGCGTGGCCTCGTATTCCTGACGGTTGCCCAGATCGACGTGTCCGCCGCCCAGCTTTCCGGCGACATGCAGGCCCGAATAGTCGAAGGCCGAGCGGGTCACGATGTTGACATTGCCCGAGATGGTCTCGCCGTTCATGTCGGGCGTGACGGCCTTGGACACGATGATCTGCGAGGCGATGGCCGAGGGCAGGTTGTCATATCGGGTGTCGCGGCCTTCCGGGCTCACGATGCCGATGCCGTCGATCGACAGGGTGGTCCAGTTCTTGGGCGCGCCACGCAGGCTGATGTAGCGGGGCTGGCCCTGGTCGCTGTCGACTGCGGCACCGGGCAGGCGGCTGACGGCCTGGGCGATGTTCTGGTCGGGCAGGCGGCCGACCGAGTCCGAAGCGGCCACGGTGACCAGCGAGTCCGAGCGGCGCTGGATCAGCAGGGCGGCGGCTTCGGATTCGGCGATCGGACGACGACCGACCACGACCACTTCGTCGACGGTCGCGGCCGGATCCTCGGCGCTCTGGGCCTGAACGGCACCGGCAAGAGCGGACAGGGCGATCCCGCCCATGAGAGCCAGACGAATGGACCCGTTGACTGTAAAGTTCTGGACGCGTTGCATGGTGGTGTCCCCGAGCGCGCCATCGGCGGATGGCGCTTTGACGGCCCCCGTATTGCGATCGCGTGTAGGCGAAACGACAGCGTGATGTCGGATTTGTGTAAGCGCCAAGGTGTGCGCGCCAGAACACACACGGCACAGCTTGGATACGAGCCGATGGGCGGGGCAGGGGGTCAACATCGCCCGGGTGACGAAATCCGACACCGCCGTCTTCGCTCACAGGACGGGTACAATTCTCTGCTAAGGCGAAAGACGGGTCGACTGGTTCGCCGTTTGCAGTCTACGGGCGGCAAGGCGTCGGTGGCGCCGATATGGGACGGGTGGGCATGTTTCTGGTAGGCGAGGTGAACTGGGTTCTGGTGCTGGGCGTGCTCGCCGGTGCGACGACCCTGCTTGCCGCCTGGTCGAGCTGGTTCGCCCTGACCCACCGCGAACGTGTGGTGACCAAGACCAGCGAACTGGACGTCGTCCAGAAGGTCGCCGAATCGGCGGACAAGCGCCTGTTCGAGACGATGAACGCCATTCCCGTGGCCATCGTCGAGACCGACACCCAGGGCAAGTTCGTCTTTGCCAACCGCGCCGCCCACCAGTTGCTGGGCCGTCGGGATGCCGAACTGATCGGCCTGCGCTTCCATTCGGCGACCTGGGGCATCACCTTTCCGGACGGGCGCGTCATTCCTCCCGACATGTTGCCCAGCGCCCGGGCCCTGCGCGGCCAGACGGTGCGTGGGTTCCAGCATATCCTGGCCAATCCGGCGACACGGCGAAAGATGCTGGTCTCGGTCACCGCCATGCCGATCGAGGACGAATGGGGCCAGGTCATCGGCTCCACCGCCGCCATCGTGGAAACCGAGGGCCTGACCACGCCCGAGGCCCAGGCCGTCGCCGCCGACCCCGTTCCGGATCCCGTCGACACGATCACGCGCCAGGTGTTCGAGGCGGCGTCCAGTGCCCTGGTCGTCGTCTCGCTGCATGGTGAAATCAGACTGGCCAACCGCCACGCCCAGGACCGGATCGGCGGGGCCGACGGTCTGGGGGCCGATTTCGCCGACCTGTTCGTCGGGGCCGACGCCCGGGGACAGGCCCGTCAGTCGCTGCGGGCGGCCCTGAGGGTCGAGGCCGGGGATGCCGAACCGCTGGTCTGCCCCGGCACCGATGGCATCGTGATCCGGTGGAACATCCTGCCCCTGGCCGGACCCGACGGGGTGACCCAGTCCCTGTTGCTGGCCGGCGACGCCGTGCCCGTCGACATCGAGGTCGAACAGACTGCCCCTGTGGTCGATCCGGAGCTGGAACGCCTCGCCCGCGAGCGCGATGCCGCCCAGGCCCACGCCGAGGCGGCCCTGGCCGACGCCCGGGCCGCCCGCGCCGAGGCCGAAACCGCCCTGGCCGAGGTGGAACGCATCAGTGCCATCGTGCGCGCCGAGAGCGACGCCGGACGACGGCTGGAAACCATCGGTCGCATCACCGGCGGCGTGGCCCAGGACTTCAACGCCCTGCTGGGCGTCATGACCAGCGCCCTGGACATGATGCTGAAACAGGCTGACGACCCCGCAAGGGTCCGTCGCCTGGGTCAGGCGGCCCTGGCCGCTGGCCGCCGCGGCGAGACGGTGACCCAGCGGCTGTCGGCCTTTACCGAGGCCAATGACGATACGGTCCGTGCCCTGGACGCCGGGGTCCTGTTGCGGGCGATGGAGAGCCGCCTGCGGGCCCTGGCGGGGCCGGGCGTGGACCTGCTGATCGAGGGGCCGTCGGGGCCTGCGCCGGTCATGCTGGATCCGGTCGCCTTCGAAGGGGCGGTCAAGGCGCTGGTCGTCAATGCGGTCGAGGCCGTGGGCGGTCAGGGCTCGGTCGCCGTGCGGCTGGAAGCCACCCCGGCGGGAGCCCGCCTGAGCGTGCGCGACACCGGCCCGGGCATGGACCGCGACATCGCTGCGCGGGCTGGTGAGCCCTTCTTCACGACCAAACAGGGGGCGGCGGGCCTGGGTCTGGCCCAGGCGACCGCCTTTGCCCGTCAGTCGGGCGGCACCCTGTCGATCGACAGCGTGCCGGGCGAGGGGGCTGAGGTCGGGTGG
>Ga0209066_10001064_pt1 | contig 37542 bp, 37 predicted proteins | sample All_14_2_FD_187198 | JGI IMG/M metagenome (GOLD analysis project Ga0209066, IMG submission 187198) | Freshwater microbial communities in response to fracking from Pennsylvania, USA - Allegheny Zone_MetaG_DW_15 (SPAdes) (version 2) ... | reverse complement strand
GTGCCGATGTTCGACGTCACCGGCAGCATCCCGCTCGCCCTCGAGGCGACCGTCGCACCGCCCTCGACCCCCACTCCGCCGCTGTCGCGGGACGTGCCCCGCCCGCGTCGCATCCACGTCGCCGCCGCGATCGTGACCGATTCGCAGGGCCGCGCGGTCGTCGTGCGCAAGCACGGCACGACGGGCTTCATGCAGCCCGGCGGCAAGATCGAGCGGGGCGAGAGCGCTCTGGCCACCCTCGTCCGCGAGCTGCGGGAGGAACTCGGACTCGAGGTCGATGTCGACACCACCGAGTTCCTCGGCTCGTTCGAAGCCCCCGCCCTCAACGAGCCGGGCGCGACCGTGCGGGCCGAGGTCTTCGCCCTCGTGACGGATGCCGAACTGCACCCGGCCGCTGAGATCGCGGAACTCCACTGGTTGCGTTCCCCCGACGACACCGACACCGTGGAGCTCGCACCGCTCACCCTCGAGGTGCTGCTCCCGCTCTGGGCGAGCCGCCGCCCCGCGCTGTTCTGAGACCGTCCGCGCCCGCAGATGACGAAGGACCCCGCACCGACTCGGTGCGGGGTCCTTCGCGAGCGCGAGAGTTAGTTCTTCTTCTCGCCGAAGCCCTTGAAGCGCTGGTTGAACTTCTCGACGCGACCGGCGCTGTCCATGATGCGCTGCTTGCCCGTGTAGAACGGGTGCGACTCGGAGGAGATCTCGACGTCGATGACCGGGTAGGTCGCGCCGTCGAGATCGATCGTCTTGTCGCTCGAGACGGTGGAGCGCGTGAGGAACGTCGCACCGCTCGCGAGGTCGCGGAACACGACGGGCGCGTACTCGGGGTGGATCTCGGACTTCATAGCGGTACCTCGGCGACTGACGAAAGGAAGGTGGCCGAACGGCCAAGGGTCGACTTTATCAGAGTCGACTAGCGGGCGCGAGCGGTGAAGCGTCCGTCGGAGCTGGTCAGGTCGATCGGCAGACCGAAGGTCGCGGTGAGGTTCTCGCTCGTAAGCACCTCACCGATCGCGCCGGCCGCCGCGACGGCGCCGTTCGCGAGCAGCAGCACGTGGCTGAACCCGGGCGGGATCTCCTCGACGTGGTGGGTGACCATGACCATCGCCGGCGACTCCGGATTGCTCGCGAAACCGCCGAGCAGCTGCAGCAGCTCTTCGCGCGCGCCGAGGTCGAGACTCGCCGCAGGCTCGTCGAGCAGCAGGATCTCCGGATCGGTCATGACCGCGCGGGCGATCTGCACGCGCTTCTGCTCGCCGTCGCTGAGGGTGCCGAAGCGGCGCTCCTCGAACGCAGAGAGCTTCCACTCGGCGAGCACGCGCCGCGCGCGGGCCACGTCGACGTCCTCGTAGCTCTCGTTCCAGCGCCCGGTGACGGCGTACGCGGCCGTGAGCACGACATCCAGCACGGTCTCGTCGCCGGGAATGCGCTTGGCCATCGCCGAGGAGGCGAGTCCGATGCGCGGTTTCAGGTCGAAGACGTCGGACGAGCCGAGCCGCTCGTCGAGGAGCGTCGCCGTGCCGCTCGACGGGTGCATCGTGGCGGCGGCGATCTGCAGGAGCGTCGTCTTCCCCGCACCGTTGGGGCCGAGAATCACCCAGCGTTGATCCGCATCGACCGACCAGGTGATTCGGTCGAGGATGCGGGTGCCCCCTCGGACGACGGAGACGTTCGCGAAATCGAGCACCGGGGACATGGTGTTCTCAGCCTACTTCGACGAGCTCCGCATAGATGGCACGCGTGCGCTCGGCGATCGACGCCCAGCTGAATTCCGCTTCGGCGCGACGTCGCCCCGCGATGCCCATCTCGCGCGCGGCGAGCGGATCGGCGACGACGGCCGAGAGCGCAGCCGCGAGGTCGGCGACGAAGCGCTCAGGGTCGACGGGAGTGCCCGTGCCGTCATCCAGCTGGTCGATGGGCACGAGGCGCCCCGTGACGCCATCGGCGACGACCTCCGGGATGCCGCCCGTCGCGGTGCCGACCACCGGGAGGCCGCACGCCATCGCCTCGAGGTTGACGATGCCGAGCGGCTCGTACACCGAGGGACAGACGAAGGTCGTCGACGCCGAGAGCACCGCCGCGAGTTCGGGCTGGGAGAGCAACCGATCGATCCAGATGACCCCGGTTCGCTCCGCCTGCAACGCGGCGACCCCGGCGCGGACCTCGGCGAGGATCTCGGGAGTGTCGGGAGCGCCGGCGCACAGGATGAGCTGCACCTCGGGCGCGAGGCGGCGGGCCGCCGCGAGCAGGTAGGGCAGACCCTTCTGGCGCGTGATGCGTCCGACGAAGACGACGCTCGGCCGGGTCGGATCGATCCCGAAGCCGCGCACGATCTCGGGCTCGTCGACGGGGTACCAGCGGTCGAGGTCGATGCCGTTGTGAACGACCCGCACGCGCGCCGGGTCGATCCCGGGATAGCAGCGCAGGATATCGGCGCGCATCCCGTGGCTCACCGCGATGACGGCATCCGCGGCCTCGAAGGCGGTGCGTTCGATCTCGCTCGAAATGCGATAGCCGCCCCCGAGCTGTTCGGCCTTCCAGGGGCGCAGCGGCTCGAGGCTGTGCGCCGTGACGACGTGCGGGATGCCGTGCAGCAGCTTCGCGAGATGCCCGGCGCCGTTGGCGTACCAGGTGTGCGAGTGCACGAGATCGGCCCCGGCGACGTCCTGGGCGATCTGCAGGTCGACGCCGAGCGTCGCCAGCGCGGGGTTCGCGGTGGTGAGTTGCGGCGGCACGAGGTAGGCGTGCACATCGGGCTCGTCGCGCGGCATCCCGAAGCAGCGCACGACCACGTCGGTGCTCGGCCGGAGGGCGGTCACGAGCTCGGCGACATGCACGCCGGCGCCTCCGTAGACCTCCGGCGGGTACTCGCGGCTTACCACGTCGACTCGCATTCTGTGAACGCTAGTACACCGTTCATGAAGCGGCCCTACTGTTGACCCATGGCAGCGAAGAAGGTGTTCGGGATCGTTCTCGCCGGGGGCGAGGGCAAGCGGCTCATGCCCCTCACGGCCGACCGCGCGAAGCCCGCGGTGCCGTTCGCGGGAGGCTACCGGCTCATCGACTTCGCCCTCTCCAACCTCATCAACTCGGGGCTGCGGCAGGTCGTCGTGCTCACCCAGTACAAGTCGCACTCCCTCGACCGGCACGTTTCGCAGACGTGGCGGCTGTCCGGTCTGCTGGGGTCCTACGTCGCCTCGGTGCCCGCGCAGCAACGCCTCGGCAAGCGCTGGTTCTCCGGCTCGGCCGACGCCATCCTGCAGAGCCTCAACCTGCTGCGCGACGAGCGTCCCGACGTCGTCGTCGTCGTCGGTGCCGACCACGTCTACCGGATGGACTTCAGCCAGATGGTCGACGCGCACCTCGAATCCGGGGCGGGGATCACGGTCGCGGGCATCCGCCAGCCGCTCGCCCTCGCCGACCAGTTCGGTGTCATCGAACTCGACGCGAACGACCCGCACCGCATCGCCGCCTTCCGCGAGAAGCCGAAGGATGCGGTCGGTCTCGCCGACTCCCCCGGCGAGATCCTCGCCTCGATGGGCAACTACGTCTTCGACGCCGACGTGCTCATCGACGCCGTGCAGCGCGACGGCGAACGCCCCGACTCGAACCACGACATGGGCGGCGACATCGTGCCCGACTTCGTCTCCCGCGGCGATGCGGCCGTGTACGACCTGCAGCGCAACCAGGTGCCGGGCGCGACCGATCGGGACCGCTACTACTGGCGCGACGTCGGCACGATCGAGTCCTTCTTCGAGGCGCACCAGGACCTCATCTCGGCGCTGCCGATCTTCAACCTGTACAACCAGGACTGGCCGATCTTCAGCCAGCAGCTCAACTCGCCCCCCGCGAAGTTCGTGCGCGACGGCGAGAACGCGATCGGCACCGCGATCGACTCGATCGTCTCCCTCGGGTGCGTCGTCTCGGGCGGGCATCTCGAGCGCAGCGTCCTGGGCCCCTGGGTGACGGTCGAGTCGGGCGCGCGGATCGTCGACTCCGTCGTCTTCGAGCGCGTCCAGATCCGGGATCGGGCCGTCGTGCAGCGCGCTATCCTCGACAAGGATGTCGTCGTCGAGCCCGGCGCGACGGTGGGCGTCGACCACGACGCGGATCGTCGCCGCGGGTTCACCGTCACCGACACGGGGATCACCGTCGTCGGGAAGGGTGTCGTCGTCACCGCTTCGTGATCGTCGAGGAAAGGCCCGTCCGCATGGCCCGATTCCTCGTGGTGCTCGACGTCGATTCGACGCTCATCGAAGACGAGGTCATCGAGTTGCTCGCCGAGGAGGCGGGCTCGGGTGAGATCGTCGCGGACATCACGTTCCGCGCGATGAACGGCGAGCTCGACTTCGAACAGAGCCTGCGCGAGCGCGTCGCGACGCTCGCCGGGCTGCCCGCCGAGGTGTTCGACCGCGTGCGCGCACGCGTCACGGTGACGCGCGGGGTACCCGAGCTCGTTGCGGGCGTCCAGGCGGCGGGCGGCAAGGTCGCGGTCGTGTCGGGCGGCTTTCACGAGATCATCGACCCGCTCGCCGAGCGTCTCGGCCTCGACCACTGGCGGGCCAACCGCCTCGCCGTCGCGGACGGCCGACTCACGGGTGACGTCATCCCGCCCGTGATCGACGCCGCGGCGAAGGCCGACGCCCTGCGCGAGTGGGCGGCCGCCTCGGGCATCCCGATGGCGCAGACGGTCGCCGTCGGCGACGGCGCCAACGATCTGCCGATGATGGCGGCGTGCGGACTCGCCGTCGGGTTCGACGCGAAGGCCCCCGTGCGGGACCTCGCACACGTCCTGCTCGACGAACGCGACCTTGCGATGCTTCTGCCGCTGCTGGGGCTTCCGCGCGCCTAGCTGTCGCGCTAGTGCCCCATTCCGAGGCCGCCGTCGACGGGGATCACGGCCCCCGAGATGTAGGCGGCGTCGTCGCCCGCGAGCCACGTGACGACGCGGGCGACCTCCGTCGGCGTCGCGAACCGGCCCGCGGGGATCGACTTCTTGTAGTCGGCCTGGGTGGCTTCCGGCAGTTCCGCCGTCATGTCGGTCTCGATGAACCCGGGCGCGACGACGTTCGCCGTGATTCCGCGGGCGCCCAGTTCGCGCGTGATCGAGCGGGCCATGCCCACGAGGCCGGCCTTCGACGAGGAGTAGTTGACTTGCCCGGGTCCGCCGAAGAGCCCGACGACGCTCGAGATGAGGATGATGCGTCCGAAGCGCGCCTTGAGCATGCCCTTCGACGCACGCTTGACGACGCGGAACGCCCCGCCGAGGTTGGTGTCGACGACGTCGTCGAAGTCGTCGTCGCTCATGCGCATGAGGAGGGTGTCGCGCGTGATGCCGGCGTTCGCCACCACGACCTCGACGGGACCGAGCTGGGCTTCGACTTCGGCGAACGCGGCGTCGAGGGCGGCGCCGTCGGTGACGTCGGCACGCACCGTGAGGGCGCCGTCGGGACCCTCCCCGGATCGCGCGGTCACCGCGACCCGGTGGCCCTGAGCGACGAATTCGGCGGCGATCGCGTGGCCGATGCCACGGTTTCCGCCGGTGACGAGGACGGTACGAGCGGTCATCCGGCCAGCCTACCGACGCGGACGCGCGTACCCTGAAGGAAGACATGCGCACCCCGCCCGCCGCGATCACCGAACTCCCGCCCTCCCCCGCGGAGGAGCAGGGTGCTCGGATGCGCAAGTATGCGATCACGATGGGCGTGCGCATGGTGTGCGTCGTGGCGTGCCTCTTCGTTCAGGGCTGGTGGCTGCTCGTGCCGGCGCTCGGGGCGATCTTCCTCCCCTACGTCGCCGTGGTGTTTGCGAATGCCGTGTCGCGGCGCGGTCGCCGCCGCGTCGAACGCCCCGGTTCCATCCAGCCCTGGGACGGCGCATGATCGGCGCCGAGGCGGCGGTGCAGTGCTCGGCCGCGGGCTGTACCGCTCTCGCGGTGTCGCGGGTCAACTGGCGCAACCCCCGCATCCATGCAGCCGATCGGGTGAAGGTCTGGCTGGCGTGCCCGGCGCACCGTGGGACGCTCGCCGACTACCTCGCGACGCGGGGATTCCCGGTCGTCGTCACCGCGATCGATGATCCCGCCGACCTCGTGCCGGATGTCGTGCGGTGAACTGGCTGCGACGCTGGGGCGGGTATCTCGCCCTCACGATCGTCTTCGCGATCGCGTGCGGGCTGCTGTCGTGGTGGCAATGGGCGCGGCGCGCGGAGACGGTCGCCGAGATCGCGAGGATCGAGGCGAACTACGATGCGTCGCCGGCAACGCTCGACGACCTGCTGCCGTCGCTCGACGCCGACATCGAAGCCGTCGAGTGGCACCCGGTCGTGCTCACCGGCGAGTATCTCGTCGACGAGCAACTGCTCGTGCGCAACCGTCCGCGCAACTCGGCCGGCGGTTTCGAGGTACTCGTCCCGCTTCGCCTCGCCGACGGGAGTGTCTTCATCGTCGACCGGGGCTGGGTTCCCGCGGGTGCGACGCCGGAACGACCGGACGCCGTCCCCGTCGCCCCCGACGGCGATATCACGGTCGTCGTCCGGCTCAAACCCGGAGAACCGGAGATCCCGGGGCGGGGCGCTCCGGAGGGGCAGCTCGCGACCGTGCGGCTCCCCGATGTCGCGGCGCTCCTCGACGCCCCCGTCTACACGGGCATGTACGGCCTGCTCGTCTCGGAGGAGCCGGCGGTCGCCGATCGGCCGCTGCCCGCGATCCGCCCCGTCGAGGACGAGGGTCCGCATCTGTCGTATGCGCTCCAGTGGATCGCCTTCGGCATCCTCGCGTTCATCGGACTCGTCTGGGCGATCCGGCGGGAGCGCAAGATCGCCGCGGGGGAAGTCGCCCCGGTGCGCAAGGAGCGCGACGCGGAGATCGAGGACGCCCTGCTCGACGCGCCGCCGCGCTGATCAGGCGAGGGCGATGAGGTCGGCGTAGCCCGGGTTCCAATGATCCTCGACGCCGTCCGGGAGGATGAGCACCCGCTCGGGGTTGAGCGCTTCGACAGCGCCCTCGTCGTGCGAGACGAGCACGACGGCGCCGGTGTAGCTCGCGAGCGCCCCGAGGATCTCCTCACGACTCGCCGGGTCGAGGTTGTTGGTCGGCTCGTCGAGCAGCAGCACGTTCGCCCCCGACACGACGATCATCGCGAGCGCGAGCCGCGTCTTCTCGCCTCCGGAGAGTACGCCGGCCGGCTTGTCGGCGTCGTCACCCGTGAACAGGAACGAGCCGAGCACGCGCCGGGCCTCCGTCGCCGTGAGCTGCGGGCTCGACGACATCATGTTGTCGAGCACCGACCGCTTGACGTCGATCGTCTCGTGCTCTTGCGCGTAGTACCCGATGCGGAGGCCGTGGCCGGGTTCGATCTGGCCGGTGTCGGGCGCGTCGACGCCCGCGAGCATGCGGAGCAGCGTGGTCTTGCCGGCGCCGTTGAGCCCGAGCACGACGACCTTGGACCCGCGGTCGATCGCGAGGTCGACGGCGGTGAAGATCTCGAGCGACCCATAGCTCTTCGAGAGGTTGCTCGCGGCGAGCGGCGTCTTGCCGCACGCGACCGGGTCGGGGAAGCGCAGCTTCGCGACGCGATCGACGGCGCGCACCTCCTCGAGCCCGGACAGCATCTTCTCGGCGCGCGCGACCATCTGGTGCGCGGCGGCCGCCTTCGAGGCCTTCGCGCCGAACCGGGCCGCCTGCAACTGGAGCTGCGTGGCCTTCTTCTCGACGTTGACGCGTTCCTTCTTGCGCCGCTCCTCGTCGGCCTCCCGCTGGCGCAGGTAGTGCTTCCACCCCATGTTGTAGAGGTCGATGACCTGGCGGTTGGCATCGAGGTAGAAGACGCGGTTGACCGTGTCCTCGACGAGATCGACGTCGTGGCTGATCACGATGACGCCACCCGAATAGCCCTTGAGGAATTCGCGCAACCACACGACCGAGTCGGCGTCGAGGTGGTTGGTCGGCTCGTCGAGGATCATCGTCTCGGCACCGGAGAACAGGATGCGAGCGAGCTCGATGCGCCGGCGTTGACCGCCCGAGAGCGTCTTGAGCTGCTGATCGAGGATGCGGTCGGGCAGCGCGAGGTTCGACGCGATCGACGCCGCTTCGGCTTCGGCCGCGTAACCGCCGAGCGCGAGGAAGCGATCCTCGAGCCGCCCGTAGCGGTCCATCGCGGCGGAGCTGACCTTCTCGTCGGGGCTCGCCATCTCATCCGTCGCCCGACGCAGATCGAGCACGAGTCGTCCCAGACCGCGGGCATCGAGGATGCGCGTTCGCGCGGTGTCCTCTGGGTCGCCGGTGCGCGGATCCTGAGGCAGGTAGCCGATCTCGCCCGTGCGGGTGATCGTGCCCGCCGTCGGCAGGCTCTCCCCCGCGAGGGTCTTCGTGAGCGTCGTCTTCCCCGCGCCGTTGCGCCCGACGAGTCCGATCTTGTCGCCCTTCTCGACGCGGAAGGTGACGCCCTCCATGAGCAGGCGCGCGCCGACGCGGATCTCGAGATCGTGCACGGCGAGCACAGGGCTGTCCCTTCAAGGCGGGCGGCGGGATTGGTGAGGATGTCGACAACGGCGCGAGGGCGCCAGCCCGCTAGTCTAGCCGCAGCCCCGACCGCGCCCCTGACCGAAGAGGATCACCGTTCGCATGTCCGCCGTCTCCCCCGCCGCTCCCCGTCTGGTCCTCGTCGATCGCGTCTTCCCGCGCACCGTCGCGCTCGACATCGTGCTCGTCGTCGCGGGTGCCGCGCTCACCGCGCTCCTCGCGCAGGTCGCCGTTCCGCTCTATCCGGTGCCGATCACCGGTCAGACGCTCGCCGTGCTGCTCGTCGGTGCCTCGCTCGGAGCCGCCCGGGGTGCGCTCTCGCTCGCGCTCTACGCGGTGCTCGGGATTGTCGGCCTCCCGGTCTTCAGCGACTTCGCGGGAGGGCCGGAGGTCATCCTCGGGCCGACCGGCGGCTACATCCTCGGCTTCATCGCGTCGGCCGCTCTCGTCGGCTGGCTCTCGGAGCGGGCGTGGGAGCGTCAGGTGCTCAAGGCGCTCGCGACGTTCGCCGCGGGCACCCTCGTCGTGTTCGCGGTCGGCCTGCCCTGGCTGGCCATCTCGCTCGGTCTCGACCTCATGCAGACGCTCAGTGCGGGGCTCTTCCCGTTCCTCATCGGGGGCGCGATCAAGGCGGTCATCGCCGCGGGACTCCTGCCGCTCGCCTGGTGGGGTGCGCAGCGTCGCCCGACCGAGAGCGACTGAGCGCGGCGCGCTGACCGCCTCCCCCGCCCGCCGACCCCGTACGATCGAGCCATGCAGCCATCGGGTGTCCGACACGCAGTCGTGATCGAAGACGATGACGACATCCGCCATCTCCTCGAGACCGTGCTCAATCAAGCCGGATTCGAAGTCACGGCGCGTTCCAACGGCTACGACGGAATCGAGGCCGTGCGCGCCGTCTCCCCGATTGTCGTGACGCTCGACGTGAACATGCCCGGGATCGACGGGTTCGAGACGGCGCGACGCATCCGCTCCTTCTCGGAGGCGTACATCGTCATGCTGACGGCGCTCGGTGAGGAGATCGACACCCTGCAGGGGCTCGAGGCCGGGGCCGACGACTACGTCACCAAGCCCTTCCGCCCGCGCGAGCTGCGTGCCCGCATCGAAGCGATGCTGCGGCGGCCCCGGGCGATGAACGCCGCGGCGCCTGCGGCGGCACCGGTTCCCGGGCCGCGCCCGCCGGAAGCGCCGGCCTACACCGCGGTCTCCGGCTCCGCTCCCGGTTTCCCGTCCGGAGGTGCCCACGCCGCGCCGCCGGCGTTCCCGCCCCCGGGCGTCCCCGGCGAGCGGCTCGAGCACCTGGGTCTCGTCGTCGACCTCGGAACCCGGGTGGCGATCGCCGACGGTCAGGAGATCCCGCTCACCCGCAGCGAGTTCGATCTACTCGCCGCGCTCCTGCAGTCGGGGCGGCGGGTGCGGACGAAAGCCGATCTGGCAATCCTGCTGCGGAACGAGACCTACGTCACGAGCAACTTCGTCTCCGATGCCGACAAGCGTGGGATCGAGGTGCACATGGGCAACCTGCGCAAGAAGATCGGCGAGAACTCGGTGACGCCGCGGTGGATCGAGACCGTCCGAGGCGTGGGATACCGGATGACGGGCCTCGACGGGGCGATCTAGCTCGCCACGCGCCAGCCGTCGGCGGCGCGACGCAGTTCGGCGCAGGAGGCGGCTCCGATCCGCGCGAGCCGGTCGGCGCCGCGCAAGGGGACGTTCCCGAGGCGTTGCGCCTCGCCGTGGAGTTCACGTGCGGCGGCACTCAGATTGTGGGCGCCGAGCATCGCACTCGAGGTCGCGAGGGTCAGCAGCGCGGCGAGGGCGTCCTCGAACGCGTCGCGCGCGTCGACGGCGTCGAGGACCCGCGTGCGACGAGGTTCCCAGGAGCGGAGGAAGTCGTCGACGAACCGCAGACACGCCGCGCGATCGCCCGCGAGCTCGCGCACGAGCGCGGGCATGCGCGCCGCATCGATGTGTTCGTAGCTCACAGGGGTCGTCCTCGTCGCGGGGAATCGCGGGATTGTGTCCCGACGCCGATAGTCTTCCGCCCCCGACGGTGGTGGGTGCTCAAGGCGCGATCAGTTTCCGGTCAGCTTCGGCTCAGGAAGCGTCCGCGACCGAATCGCGGGCGAGAGCTCGCACCGCGTCCCGATCGACGGCGACGGCATCCGCCGCATCGCGGAGCAGATCGTCGAATCGTGCGCCGCTCGTGCGCGTTGTCGCGATGCCGCAGAACGTCGACGCACGGAAGCGATCCTGGTCGTCGATCGGCGTGCTCAGCACGGCATCCCCGATGCGGTCGGCGATCGCCTCGACGGAGTCGTTCGACGGCAGCTTCATGAGGAGGGCGAATCGCCGCGGAGAGATGTGGCCCACGAGCGCCGCGGTGGGCGCGTGCACGAGCACGATCCGGCCCGCGGTGCGGATCGCGGCGTCACCCGCCGCGCGACCGAAGGCGAGATTCACCTCGGCGAGGTCCGCGACCTCGACGAGCAGGAGCACGAGAGTCGTGCGCTCCCGAATCGAGCGCATCAACCACGACTCGGAGAGCTCCCGGAACGAGTCCCGCCCGACGACCCCGTCCATCGTGAGCCGGGTGCCGAACGCGGCGTCGTCGATCGCGATCTTGCGGAACCGGTCCGCCTGGATCGACGAGAGCGTGAGTGCGCCGATCACCGCGACCGCGATCTCGAGCAGGGACGCGGTGGTCTGCCCGAAGAGCGACTGATAGCCCGCGTCGTCCATCCCGAGCGCGAACGCCGCGATCGCGCGACCGAGGTAGAACACGGCGGCGACCCCGAGGAGGATCGAGAGCAGGCGTCCTCCGGCGATCCGACCGAGCTCGCGCCGAGCGGCCTCGACCGATGTCGCCGCGAGGAAACCAGCAGCGACGAGGAACAACTCGAGGGATCCCCCGGGGTGGGCATTCGCGGGGCCCGCGAACAGCCCGATGGCGGCGACGAGCACCCCGGCCGCGACGGGGACGGCGAGCATCGCGCGCGCTCGGTTCGCTTGGCGGGTTCCTGCCCACAGGAGCCCGAGCGCGGCGACGTAGAACCCGTGACCGACCGCATAGGCCCACCACGTCGCGGGCCCCGAGGAGCCGATGTACGACGCGAAGACGGCGAAGATGGCGCCGACGAAGAAGACGCTCCACAGCCGGCCGACCTGGTCGTTGCGCCGCAGGAGCGTCTCGAGCACGAACGAGACCCCGGCGACGACGATCACGAGACCGCTCGCGACGAAGAGGGTGGTGGCATCCAACGGGGTCACGCGGCGGCGCTCCGCGTCAGGTGGGGTTCGAGCGCCTCTCGATCGGAGGGAAGGGTCATCCGGAAGGTCGTGCCGATCCCCAGTTCGCTCGAGACGATGAGTTGACCGCCGTGGCGGTGCACGATCTCCCGCGTGATGTTGAGCCCGAGGCCCGTGCCGACCGTCGCCGAAGTCCGCGCCGCGTTGGTGCGATAGAAGCGGTCGAAGATGCGCGGCAGGTCGGCCTCCGGGATGCCCTGGCCGGTGTCGTGCACCTCGAGACTCACGGCCCCTTCCTCGACGGCCACCCGCACCGTGACGGTCCCCCACTCGAGGTTGTACTTGATGGCGTTGGTGATGAGGTTGTCGAGCACTTGCCGCATCCGCATCGGGTCGATCGTCGCCGGGGCGACTTCGACGCCCTCGAGCACGAGCTCGACTTCGCGTTCGTCGGCCATGACCTGGTGCGCCTCGACCGAGTCGCGGGCGATCTGGGCGAGATCGCTCGCGACGAACGACATCGCGAGCTGCTTGTCGGCGTCGCTCGCCGCCCGCAGCAGGTCGGTGACGATCACGAGAAGCCGCTCCGAGTTGGAGTAGGCGACCTCGATCATCCGGCGGGTCTCGGCGGCGAGCTCGTCGTCGTCGCGCGCGAGATCGAGATAGCCGAGGATCGACGTCAGCGGCGACCGGAGTTCATGCGACACCGAGCCGATGAGGTCGTCGCGGGCGCGGATGGCCTCGAGTTCTTTCGTGATGTCGGTCAGAACGATGACGCCGCCGTCGTACCCGCCCTCGGCATCGTGCAGGATGCGCGAGCTCACGGCGTGCGCCGCGCGCCGCTCACCGGGCTCGCCGACCCAGACGATGAGGTTGTCGAAGGCCTGGCCGCTGAGGGCACGGGTGAGCGGCCGATCCTCGTCGGTGTATCGGGTGATGCCGTCCGCCTGATAGACGACGGCGTGCACGACGGCATCCGGTGCCGTGCCGTAGTCGGTCAGGTACTGCCGTTGCCGACGGTTGACGAACGTGACGGTGCCCGTACGGTCGAACGCAATGACACCGAAGTCGACCGCATTGAGCACCTCGTTGAGCAGGCGCTCCTGCCGGCTCGCCTTCTCGAGCGCGCCCTGCACCATCGCGGAGTGCTGACGCAGGAGGGTCGCTTGGGCGCGTCCACGCCGGGAACCCATGAAGACCGCTCCCCCGACGAAGGCGACGAGCACGGGCAGGACGACGAAGGTCATGAAGTCGGCCGAGGTGATCGGCACGCCGCGCACGGCGCGGAAGATCCAGAGCCCGGCGATCGTCGAGACGATGCCGACGATCGTCAACGTCTGACCGAAGGTACGCGCGATCCAGATGATCGGGAGGACGACGAGCAGCCCGATTCCGGTCTGGGGCGCGAACTCACGCAGCAGCAGAATGCCGCCGAGGTTGACGAACGGCAGCAGCCGTCCCCACCCGCGGTCGATCGAGTCCCACGGCACGAGTGCCGCGACCGCGGTCAGCACGAAGAAGAAGGCGATGGCGCCGAAGAGCATCGGCGAGACGAAGATCGACGGTTCGACGATCGCAGCGGCGAGGATGACGACGAGAATGGGCCCCGAGATCAGCAGCTGGGCGGAGAGGATCCCCGACGCGACTCGCCCGCGCTTACGAGGACCTCGGGTCCGGCTCCCCCCTGACACGCTCTCAGGCTAATCATCCGCGGTGGCACGCGCGCGTCCCCGTCAGGGGGGCCCTCACTCGCGGGGCCGCCGGGCGGCAAGGATCGGGTTCAGATGCTGAAGCCGAGCGCCCGCATCATGTCGCGGCCGTCCTCGGTGATGCGCTCCGGGCCCCAGGGCGGCATCCAGACCCAGTTGATGCGGAAGCGGTCGACGATCCCGTCGAGCGATTGCGCGGTCTGCTCCTCGATGACGTCGGTGAGCGGGCATCCGGCCGAGGTCAGGGTCATCGAGATGATGAGCGCGTCGTTCTCGTCGTCCCACGTGAGGTCGTAGATGAGTCCGAGGTCGACGATGTTGACGCCGAGTTCCGGATCGATGACGTCTTTCAGCCCCTCCTCGACCTTGTCGAAGAGCTCGGGCGCGAGTGCGATCGGCATGGCGTCAGGCTACGCGGTGACGTAGCGGTCGTACCCTTCGTTCTCGAGGCGTTCGGCGAGCTCGGGGCCGCCCTCTTCCGCGACCCGGCCGTCGACGAAGACGTGCACGAAGTCCGGCTTGATGTAGCGCAGGATGCGCGTGTAGTGCGTGATCAGCAGGATGCCGAGTCCCGTCTCGTCGTGCGCCCGGTTGACGCCCTCCGAGACGATCTTGAGCGCGTCGACGTCGAGCCCGGAGTCGGTCTCGTCGAGCACCGCGAATCGCGGCTTGAGCAGTTCGAGCTGCACGATCTCGTGCCGCTTCTTCTCCCCGCCGGAGAAGCCCTCGTTGACGTTGCGCGCGGCGAACGACGGGTCCATCTTGAGGTTCGTCATCGCCGTCTTGAGCGTCGGACCCCAGGAGCGGATCGAGGGCGCGTCGCCGTCGATCGCGGTCTTGGCCGTGCGCAGGAAGTTCGCGACCGTCACGCCCGGGATCTCGACCGGGTACTGCATCGCGAGGAAGAGACCGGCGCGAGCCCGCTCGTCGACGCTCATGTCGAGCACGTTCTCGCCGTCGAGCTCGATCGAGCCGCCGTCGACGTGATATCTCGGGTGGCCGGCGATCGTGTACGCGAGCGTCGACTTGCCGGAGCCATTGGGGCCCATGACGGCGTGGATCTCGCCCTGTTTGAGCGTGAGGTCCACGCCCTTGAGGATCTGCTTCGTGCCCTGATCGGTCTCGATCGAGACCTGAAGGTCGGTGATGGTCAGCGTGCTCATGAGATCTTCTCTCCGATGTAGACGTCGCCGTCGATGATCTCGACCGCGAAGACGGGGACCGGCTCGTAGGCCGGAAGGGTGCGGGGCTTGCCGGTCGTCAGCTCGAACTTGGAGCCGTGGGCCCAGCATTCGAGGGTGTCGTCTTCGACGAATCCCTCGGACAGCGAGATGTCGCCGTGGGTGCAGGTGTCGCCGAGGGCGTGCACCTCCCCCGCGGAATCCATGACGACCGCGATCGGGGTGCCGTCGACGACGACCTTCTTCGCGGTCGACACGGCGAGATCGCTCAAGGCGCAAGCGCGCGTGCTCATCCCGCGACCTCCTCCAATTCGGCGACCACGGCGGCGATGAGGCGCGCCTGCAGGGCCGGCTCGGGGATGCGCTGCAGCACCTCGACGAGGAACCCGAGCACGACGAGGCGCCGTGCCTCCGCCTCGGGGATCCCGCGGGATTCCAGGTAGAACAGGTGCTCGTCGTCGAAACGGCCGGTCGCACTCGCGTGCCCGGCGCCGACGATGTCGCCCGTCTCGATCTCGAGATTCGGGATGCTGTCGGCGCGCGTGCCTTCGGAGAGCACGAGGTTGCGGTTCTGCTCGTAGGTGTCGGTGCCGATCGCGCGCGGGCCGATGAGCACGTCCCCGACCCACACCGTGCGGGCGCCGGCGCCGTTGAGCGCGCCCTTGTACGTGACCCGGCTGCGCGTGTGGGGCGCGTCGTGGTGCACGTACACCCGCTGCTCGAGGTGCTGACCGGCGTCGGCGAAGTAGACCCCGAGCAGTTCGGCGTCGGAGCCTTCGCCCGCGAGATGCGCCGACGGGTTGACCCGCACGATCGCGCCGCCGAGCGAGACGACGATGTGCGTGAGCTTGCCGTCCTTCGCGATCGACGCGAAGTGGCTCGCGAGGTGACGGGCGTCGTCGTCCCATTCCTGCAGGCTCACGACCGTGAGATCGGCGCCCTGCTCGACGAGGATCTCGACGTTCTCGCTGAGCGACGCGGATCCGCGGCTGTCGAGCACGACGAGCCCGCGCGATCCCGCCCCGGCCTCGACGACCACGTGCGCCGCCCGCGGGGCATCGCCGAGCGCGGCGCGCGTGATCGTCAGTGCCTCGGTCTCGCCCTCGACGCGCACGCGCAGCGCCTTCTCGAACGAACTCCACGCGTTCGCGGCGGCCCGTTCCTCGGGAACTCCGGCGCGGCCGATGCGCTCGTCGCTGCGATCGATCCACTCCACGGTCGTGCCCGCGACCTCGGGGTACTGGATGCGGTAGGGCGATCCGTCGAGCCGGCCGTCGAGCAGATCAGCGAGCGCGGCGATGGGCGTGAGCTTCCACTCCGCCTCCCAGCCCTCGACGCGCGCGAACGCGGCGTGGTCGGTCGAGGCGAATCGCTCGCTGCGCGTCTGAACGGGCACGACCGGGCCGTCGCTGTGCGCGACGATTCCCAGCCGCTCCGCGGCTTCGGTAGGAGCGGCCACTAGCCGACGCTGCCTTCCATGCTCATCTCGATGAGCTTGTTGAGCTCGAGGGCGTACTCCATCGGCAGCTCGCGCGCGATCGGCTCGATGAACCCACGCACGATCATCGCCATGGCCTCGTCTTCGGCCATTCCGCGCGACATGAGATAGAAGAGCTGCTCCTCCGACACGCGCGACACCGTCGCCTCGTGTCCGAGCTGCACGTCATCGACGCGGATGTCGATCGCGGGGTAGGTGTCGCTGCGCGAGATCGAGTCGACGAGCAGCGCGTCGCAGCGCACGGTGTTGGCCGAGTGGTGGGCGTTCTCCCCCACCCGCACCTCGCCGCGGTAGCCGGCTCGACCGCCGCCGCGCGCGATCGACTTCGAGACGATCGACGAGGTCGTGTACGGCGCGAGGTGGATCATCTTGGCGCCGGCATCCTGGTGCTGCCCGGGGCCCGCGAACGCGACCGACAGGGTCTCGCCCTTCGCGTGCTCGCCGACGAGGTAGATCGAGGGGTACTTCATCGTCACCTTGGAGCCGATGTTGCCGTCGATCCACTCCATCGTCGCGCCCTCGTGCGCGATCGCGCGCTTGGTGACGAGGTTGTAGACGTTGTTCGACCAGTTCTGGATCGTCGTGTAGCGCACGCGGGCGTTCTTCTTGACGATGATCTCGACGACCGCGGAGTGCAGCGAGTCGGACTTGTAGATCGGCGCGGTGCAGCCCTCGATGTAGTGCACGTACGAGCCCTCGTCGGCGATGATCAGCGTGCGCTCGAACTGGCCCATGTTCTCGGTGTTGATGCGGAAGTAGGCCTGCAGCGGGATCTCGACGTGGACGCCCTTCGGCACGTAGACGAACGAGCCGCCCGACCACACCGCGGTGTTGAGTGCCGCGAACTTGTTGTCGCCCGACGGGATGACGGTGCCGAAGTACTCCTGGAAGATCTCCGGGTGCTCCTTGAGGGCCGTGTCGGTGTCGAGGAACAGCACGCCTTGCTGCTCGAGGTCCTCGCGGATCTGGTGGTAGACCACCTCGGACTCGTACTGCGCCGCGACGCCGGAGACCAGGCGCGAACGCTCGGCCTCGGGGATTCCGAGACGTTCGTACGTGTTGCGGATGTCCTCCGGCAGGTCTTCCCACGACTGGGCCTGCTTCTCGGTGGAGCGCACGAAGTACTTGATGTTGTCGAAGTCGATCCCGGAGAGGTCGGCACCCCACGTGGGCATCGGCTTCTTGCCGAAGATTTGGAGCGCCTTCAGACGGTTCTTGAGCATCCACTCGGGCTCGTTCTTGAGCCGGGAGATGTCGGTGACGACTTCGTCGGAGACACCGCGTCGCGCGGAGGCGCCCGCGGCGTCGGAGTCGGACCAGCCGAACTCGTACTTTCCGAGGTCGTTGAGTTCCGGACGATCGATCAGGACGTCTGACATGGGTGTGAGCCTCTTTCCTGCCGAAGCGAGCCATTCCGCTCGTGTCGGCCTGCTCGTCGGGGGCAGATGCAACGCTGTTCAGGGCCAGCAGCGCCAGTGCTCCGTAGCGGTAGCGAGTCTACAGGGTCGACCCCTCAACGGCTGGGTACGGGATGCGACGCCGAGTTCGGCGTGACGAGCTGGTGATCCCGAACGGCCCACAGGCGGGGATCGGTGTCGAGAAGCACCCGCAGGGCGCCCACCCAGATGAGGGCGGCGAGCACGACATGGAGCGCGACGAGCACTTCGGGGATGCCCAACAGCGACTGGGTCGTGCCGAGCGCCAGCTGCGCGAAGAGCACGAGAAGGAAGACACCGACACGCGAGAGGGCGAGGCGCCCACCGTCTTCGGTGCGCAGTCGGAAAGCCAAGACGACCGAGATCACGAGGACCGCGAGGGCCGCGATCCCGTGGACGACGACCACGACGTTCCAGTCGAAGCCCATGCGCGGGACATCGGCGGAGTCTCCGGCGTGCGGTCCCGATCCCGTCACGAGGGTTCCGGTCACGACGACCGCCCCGGCCACGACGACGAGGGTCCACGCGAGCCCGCGCGCGAGCGCCGACGGGCGCGGCCCGGAGCCGCCGACCCACCGCGCGCGGTGCCACGTGAACGTCGCGCAGGCGAGCAGACCCATGGCGAGAACGAAATGGAGCGCGACCACCCACGGATTGAGGTGCACCCACACCGTGATTCCCCCGGCGATGGCGTTGGCCAGCACGAGCCAGAACATCGACCAGGCGAGGCGGGTCAGCATCCGATCGCGCGGCCGCTGCAGCCGCGCCGCGACGATCGCCCAGCCCACGGCGACGATGAGCAAGCCGGTCACGAGCCGATTCGTCTGTTCGATGAGCAGATGGACGGTGTCGGGCACGAGCTGGATGACGTTGGTCCCGTCGCACGTCGGCCACGTCGGGCACCCCATCCCCGACCCGGTGACCCGGACGACGACGCCGCCCAGCACGATGAAGATGCTCGTGACGAGAGCCGCCGTGGTGCTCCAGCGGAGGGCGCGAGGGCCGAGCGTCCAGCGCGCGGCCGCCCAGGCGAGCGGGGTCCGGAGTCTCACGCTGATCAGAAGGGGATCGGGAGGAAGAGAAGCGGGTCGAGCCCGACCGCGACGAAGAGGAGCGTGAGGTAGGTGATCGACGCGTGGAAGACGCGCATCGGCTTCGGCTCGAGGCCTCGGATCGCCGACGCATACAGCCGATGCGACTCCACGAGGAACCATCCCCCCGAGACAATCGCGACGGCGGCGTAGAGCACCCCCATGGGTCCGACGGGGATGAGCAACAGCGAGCACACCACGGTCGCCCAGGCGTAGAGCACGACCTGCAGACCGACGGCCGCGCGGCCGCGCACGACGGCGAGCATCGGCACCGACACCGCGGCATATTCGTCCTGGTAGCGCATCGAGAGCGGCCAATAGTGCGGCGGGGTCCAGAGGAACACGACCGCGAACAGGATGATCGCGGCGCCGTCGAGGGACCCCGTCACCGCCGCCCAGCCGATGAGGACCGGCAGCGCGCCGGCGGCCCCGCCCCAGACGATGTTCTGCGGGGTCCGGCGCTTGAGCAGGAGCGTGTAGACGATCACGTAGAACAAGATCGCGGTGAGCGAGAGCACCGCGGCGAGCCACGTGGTGAAGAGCCACAGGAACGCGATCGACGCGAGCCCGGTCACGACGGCGAACACGAACGCCTCCCGCGGCGACAACTCCCCCGTGACGAGCGGACGCTTGCTCGTGCGCTTCATGATCTTGTCGATGTCGCGATCGATGTAGCAGTTGAAGGCGTTCGCCGACGCGGCCGAGAACGTGCCGCCGACGAGGGTCGCGAGCACGAGCCAGAGGTCCGGGATGCCTCGCGCGGCGAGGATCATGACGGGGGCGGTCGTGACGAGCAGTAGTTCAATGACGCGGGGCTTGGTCAGCGCGGCGTACGCCTTGACCTTGCGCCAGAACCCGATCCGTCCCTGAGGGGTCGTCTCGACGAGACTGTCGACGGCTCCGTGCATGGCTCCTCGGATCGCTGGCGGTTCTGACTGCCAGTCTAGGCGACGGTCTTCGGGCGCCTGTCAACGCGCGAAGACCCGGACGGGCCCCTCGGTATGCTGGGAGACGGTCCCTGCCACCCGGACCGTTCCCCACTGCGAAAGGCCCCTTCTCCGTGCCAGAACTCACTTGGGATGACGTCGACGCGAAAGCCGTCGACACCGCTCGGATCCTGGCGGCGGATGCCGTCGAGAAGGTCGGCAACGGGCATCCCGGAACCGCGATGAGCCTCGCCCCCGCCGCGTATCTGCTGTTCCAGAAGGTCATGCGACGCGACCCGCACGACAACGAGTGGATCGGTCGCGACCGGTTCATCCTCTCGGCCGGCCACTCCTCCCTGACGCTCTACGTGCAGCTCTACCTGGGTGGCTACGGCCTCGAGCTCGACGACCTCAAGGCGCTGCGCACCTGGGGCTCGAAGACGCCCGGACACCCCGAGTACGGGCACACCGACGGCGTCGAGATCACGACGGGCCCGCTCGGGCAGGGGCTCGCCTCCGCAGTCGGCTTCGCGTACGCCTCGCGCTACGAGCGCGGTCTGTTCGATCCGGACGCCGCTCCCGGGACGAGCCCGTTCGATCACCACGTCTATGTCATCGCCTCCGACGGCGATCTGCAGGAGGGCGTGACGGCGGAAGCTTCGTCGCTCGCCGGCCACCAGCAGCTCGGCAACCTCGTCGTGATCTACGACGCCAACCAGATCTCGATCGAGGACGACACCGACATCGCCTTCACCGAAGACGTCGCGGCCCGGTACGAGGCGTATCACTGGCACGTGCAGACCGTCGACTGGAAGAAGACGGGCGAGTACGTCGAGGACGTCGCGGAGCTGCACCGCGCGATCGAGGCGGCGAAGGCCGAGACCTCGAAGCCGTCGCTCATCATCCTCAAGACGATCATCGGCTGGCCGGCGCCGAAGAAGCAGAACACCGGCAAGATCCACGGCTCCGCGCTCGGCGCCGAAGAGCTCGCCGCGACGAAGGAGGTGCTCGGCTTCGATCCCGCGCAGACCTTCCAGGTCGCCGAGGAGGTCCTCGCGCACACCCGCCAAGCGGTCGACCGCGGTGCGATCGAGCACGCCGAGTGGCAGAAGGGCTTCGACGCCTGGGCCGCGGCCCATCCCGACCGCAAGGCACTGCTCGACCGGGTGCTGAGCGGGAAGCTCCCCGACGGCATCGTCGAGGCGCTTCCGGAGTTCGCTCCCGACACGGAGGTCTCGACCCGCGCCGCGAGCGGCAAGGTGCTCTCGGCGCTCGGTGCGGTCATTCCGGAGTTGTGGGGCGGCTCGGCCGACCTCGCCGAGTCGAACAACACGACGATCGGCGGCTCGCCGTCGTTCATCCCGAGCGAGCACTCGACGCACGAGTGGACGGGCAACCCCTACGGGCGCGTCCTGCACTTCGGCATCCGTGAGCACGCCATGGCCGCGATCCTCAACGGCATCGTGCTCCACGGAAACACCCGCCCGTTCGGCGGCACCTTCCTGATCTTCAGCGACTACATGCGGCCCTCGGTACGACTCGCCGCGCTCATGAAGGCGCCGTCGATCTTCGTCTGGACTCATGACTCCGTCGCGCTCGGCGAAGACGGCCCGACCCACCAGCCGATCGAGCAGCTCACGACGCTGCGCGCGATCCCGGGTCTCGACGTCGTGCGGCCCGCTGACGCCAACGAGGTCGCGTGGGCGTGGAAGGCCATGCTCGAGCGTCGAGAGGGCCCGGCGGGCATCGTGCTCAGCCGGCAGAACCTGCCGGTGTTCGACCGGTCGACGGTCGCGAGCGCCGAGGGCGTCGCGCGCGGCGCCTACGTGCTCGTCGAGTCGTCGAAGCCCACGCCCGACGTCATCCTGCTCGGGTCGGGCTCCGAGGTGCAGTTCGCGGTCGAGGCCGCGGCGGCGCTCGAGGCCGACGGCATCGCGGCGCGCGTCGTCTCGGTGCCGTGCCAGGAGTGGTTCGAGGAGCAGGATGCCGCGTACCGCGAGTCGGTGCTCCCCGCCGCCGTGCGCGCACGGGTGTCGGTCGAGGCGGGCCTCGGGCTCACCTGGCTGCCGTACGTCGGCGACGCCGGCCGCAGCATCTCGATCGAGCACTTCGGCGCGTCCGCCGACTACAAGACGCTGTACCGCGAGTTCGGCATCACCACCGAGGCCGTGGTCGCGGCCGCACACGAATCGCTCGCTGCGGCGAGCTGAGGAGGCACCACATGACCACCACCCAGCAGCTCTCCGAGATCGGCGTCAGCATCTGGCTCGACGATCTCTCCCGGGAACGCATCGCGTCGGGCGGCTTGCAGAAGCTCATCGCCGACCGGAACGTCGTGGGAGTCACCACGAACCCGACGATCTTCGCCGGCGCCCTCGCGAAGGGCCAGGCGTACGACGAGCAGGTCGCGACGCTCGCGGCGGCCGGAACCTCGGTCGCGGACGCGGTGTTCGAGATCACGACGGATGACGTTGCGGCGGCGTGCGAGATCTTCGCCCCCGTCTACGCGTCGACGGCAGGTCTCGACGGGCGCGTCTCGATCGAGGTCGAGCCCGGCCTCGCGCATGACGCCGCCGGCACGATCGCGCAGGCGAAGCAGCTGTGGGCCAAGGTCGACAAGCCGAACGCGATGATCAAGATCCCGGCGACGATCGAGGGTCTCGACGCGATCACCGAGGTCATCGGCGCAGGGATCAGCGTCAACGTGACGCTCATCTTCAGCCTCGAGCGGCATCGCGCGGTCATTCGCGCCTACCTCGCGGGACTCGAGAAGGCCCGCGAAGCCGGCATCGATCTCGCCACCATCCACTCGGTCGCGTCGTTCTTCGTGTCGCGCGTCGACACCGAGATCGACAAGCGGCTCGATGCGATCGGCACGCCCGACGCGCTCGCCCTCAAGAGCAAGGCGGGCATCGCGAACGCGCAGCTCGCCTATCAGCTCTTCGAGCAGGAGTTCGCGACCGAGCGCGCCCAGACGCTCGTCGCGGCCGGCGCCAACCCGCAGCGCCCGCTGTGGGCCTCCACCGGCGTCAAGGACCCCTCGCTGCCCGACACGCTCTACGTGACGGAGCTCGCGGTCGCGGGTGTCGTCAACACGATGCCCGAGAAGACGCTCGAGGCGACCTTCGATCACGCGCCGCTGCATGGCGACGCCGTCACCGGGTCGTACGCCGACGCGCAGCGGGTGCTCGACGCTCTCGCGGCGATCGGCATCGACTACGACGAGGTCACGGCACTCCTGGAGAAGGAGGGCGTCGAGAAGTTCATCGTGTCGTGGAACGAGCTCCTCGACACCGTGACGGCCGCGCTCGAGGCGGCGAAGTGACCGTGACGATCGCGGCGACGGGCGCGGCCGCCGAGGCCGTCGCCCGCCTCGTGCCGCAGCTCGTCTCCGATGGCATCGGCGGCGCGATCACCGCGCAGGACCCCACGCTCTGGGGGCCGGATGCCGAGGCCGAGGCATCGATCCGGCTCGGGTGGACCGAAGCGGTCGCGGTCTCGCGCGGCCACGTCGACGACATCCTCGCCCTGCGTGACGACCTGCACGAGAAGGGCGTCGATCGCGTCGTGCTGTGCGGGATGGGCGGCTCGTCCCTCGCGCCCGAGGTCATCACCAAGACCTACGGAGTCGATCTCGTCGTGCTCGACTCGACGCACCCGGCGCAGGTCGCCGCGGCGCTCGGCGGGCCGCTCGAGCGCACCGTCGTGGTCGTCTCCTCGAAGTCGGGGTCGACGGTCGAGACCGACAGTCACAAGCGCGCGTTCGCCGCGGCATTCACCGCCGCGGGCATCGACCCGATCGGACGCATCGTCGTCGTGACCGATCCCGGTTCTCCGCTCGACGTCTCCGCGCGGGCCGACGGCTACCGCGTCTTCAACGCCGACCCCAATGTCGGCGGTCGCTATTCGGCCCTGACCGCGTTCGGGCTCGTGCCGACCGGGCTCGCGGGTGTCGACATCGCTCAACTGCTCGACGAAGCGGATGCCGCGGCGCTCGCCCTCGCGATCGACGACGACGACAACCCCGGCCTCGTGCTCGGGGCCATCCTGGCCGGCACCCGACCGCTCAAGGACAAGCTCGGGATCGTCGCCGACGGGACGCACATCGTCGGCTTCGCGGACTGGGCCGAGCAGCTGATCGCCGAGTCGACGGGCAAGAGCGGACGCGGCATCCTGCCGGTCGTGCTCGAGCTCGACGCACCGGAGCTCGCCGCCGAGCTGCCCGACCTGCAGGTCGTGCGGCTCGTGAAGAACGCCCGCGCAACTCACGAGGTCGCCGCCGGCGAAGTCGAGATCGCGGGCACGCTGGGCGCGCAACTGCTCACCTGGGAGTTCGCGACGGCCGTCGCCGGGCGACTGCTCGGCATCAACCCGTTCGACCAGCCCGACGTCGAGTCGGCGAAGGTCGCGGCGCGCGCGCTCATCGACACCCTCGAGCCGCCCGCTCCCCCGGTGTTCACCGACGCCGGGATCGACGTGCGCGCGTCGGGTCTGGACGTCTCCGCCCTCACCACGGTGGATGCCGCGCTCGATGCCCTCCTCGCGGCCCTCCCCGCCGACGGCTACGTCTCCGTTCAGGCCTACCTCGATCGCCCGGCGCACCCGGAGCTGGAACGACTGCGTGCAGCGCTCGCCGCACGCACGGGTCGCCCGGTCACGTTCGGCTGGGGCCCGCGGTTCCTGCACTCCACCGGGCAGTACCACAAGGGCGGACCGGCGACGGGCGTGTACCTGCAGTTGCTCGACACCCCGAGCGACGATGTCGCGATCCCCGAACGGCCGTTCACGTTCGGGCAGCTCATCACGGCGCAAGCCGCGGGTGATGCGAGCGTGCTCGTCGAGCACGGGCGGCCCGTCCTCACCCTCACGCTCGGCGACGTCGACACCGACGGCGAGAGGTTGCGAGGGCTCGCGTCGCGATGACGGTTCCGATCTCGGCGGGCTCCAACCCGCTGCGCGTTCCGCAGGATCGACGGCTCAACCGCATCGCCGGCCCCAGCGCGCTCGTCATCTTCGGGGTGACGGGCGACCTGTCGCGCAAGAAGCTCATGCCCGCGGTGTACGACCTCGCGAACCGCGGGCTCCTGCCCCCGGGTTTCGGGCTCGTCGGCTTCGCGCGGCGTGAATGGAGCGACGAGGACTTCGAGCAGGTCGTTCTCGAAGCCGTCAAGCAGTACGCGCGCACGCCGTTCGACGACGCGGTGTGGATGCAGCTCCGCCAGGGCATCCGGTTCGTCGTGGGCGAGTTCGACGACGACGAAGCCTTCGACCGACTCACCGAGACGCTCGGCGAACTCGATCGGGAGCGCGGCACGATGGGCAACCACGCGTTCTACCTCTCGATCCCGCCGAAGTCGTTCCCGCTCGTCACGGAGCAGCTCCGCCGCTCCGGGCTCGCCGAGCAGAAGCCCGGCGTCTGGCGACGCGTCGTGATCGAGAAGCCGTTCGGCTCCGACCTCACCACGGCGCGCGAGCTCAACGACGTCGTCGAGAGCGTCTTCCCGCCCGACAGCGTGTTCCGGATCGACCACTATCTGGGCAAGGAGACGGTGCAGAACATCCTGGCGCTGCGCTTCGCGAACCAGCTCTACGAGCCCATCTGGAACGAGCGCTACGTCGACCACGTGCAGATCACGATGGCGGAAGACATCGGGGTCGGCGGCCGGGCCGGGTACTACGACGGCATCGGCGCGGCGCGCGACGTCATCCAGAACCACCTGCTGCAGCTCTTCGCCCTCACCGCGATGGAGGAGCCGGTCTCGTTCGACGCGGGCGACCTGCGGGCCGAGAAGGAGAAGGTGCTCTCGGCGGTGCACCTGCCGAAAGACCTCTCGTTCGCCACGGCTCGCGGCCAGTACGCCGGCGGCTGGCAGGGCGGCGAGCGGGTGCTCGGCTTCCTGGAAGAAGACGGGATGAGCCCGACCTCGACGACCGAGACGTACGCCGCGCTGCGGCTCGACGTCAACACCCGGCGCTGGTCGGGCGTGCCGTTCTATCTCCGAGCCGGTAAGCGACTCGGGCGGCGCGTCACCGAGATCGCCGTCGTGTTCAAGCGCGCCCCGCAGTATCTGTTCGCCGAGAGCCAGACCTCGGCGCTCGGGCAGAACGCGCTCGTCATCCGGGTGCAACCCGACGAAGGCGTCACGATCCGGTTCGGATCGAAGGTGCCGGGCGCCGGGATGCAGGTGCGCGACGTCACGATGGACTTCGGTTACGGCCACGCGTTCACCGAGGCGAGCCCGGAGGCCTACGAACGCCTCATCCTCGACGTGCTGCTCGGCGATCCCCCGCTCTTCCCCCGTCACGAGGAGGTCGAGCTCTCCTGGAAGATCCTCGATCCGATCGAGGAGTACTGGGAGAGCATCGGTGGTCCGCTCGAGCAGTACCGGCCGGGAACCTGGGGGCCGTCCTCGGCCGACGATCTCCTCGCCCGCGACGGACACACCTGGAGGCGGCCGTGAGGGCGCCGCATGAGAAGCGGAGCGCGGCCGTGAGAGCGCCGCATGAGAACGGAGCGCGGCCGTGATCGTCGATCTTCCCGACACGACTGTGAGCGCCGTCTCGAAGGCGCTCGTGAAGGTGCGCGAGGAAGGCGGCGCCGTCGCCCTCGGCCGGGTGCTGACGCTCGTCATCTCGAGCGCGGGGCGCGCCGATGAAGCCGCGATCGAGGCGGCGAACGACGCCTCGCGCGAGCACCCGATGCGCGTCATCGTGCTGAGCACCAACCCCGACGGGGCGACGCGACTGGATGCCGAGATCCGGGTCGGCGGGGATGCCGGCGCGAGCGAGGTCGTCGTCCTGCACGCGAGCGGCGAGACCACGACCGACACCGAGAGCCTCGTGACGGGACTGCTGCTGCCCGATGCGCCCGTCGTCGTCTGGTGGCCCGGCGAGGCCCCGGAGGATCCCCACGCCGCCCCCCTGGGTCGCATCGGACAACGCCGCATCACCGACGCGGCGGCATCGGCCGACCCGGTGCAGGCTCTTGCCCGTCTCGGCGCCCACTACACACCGGGCGACACCGACTTCGCGTGGACCCGGCTCACTCTCTGGCGCGCACAACTCGCCGCGGCGCTCGATCAGCCCCCGTTCGATCCCGTCACCGGCGTTCGTGTGGTCGGGTCGTCCGACTCGCCGTCGACCGAATTGCTCGCGCTCTGGCTCGGACTCCAGCTCGACGTCGAGGTCGATCTCGTCGTCAAGGAACCCGGTGACGGGCCCAACGGCATCCATCGGGTCGTCCTCGAGCGCGCGACGGGACCGATCGAGCTGTCGCGCGACGAGGGGGGCGTCGCGACCCTCACGCAGCCCAACCAACCGACGCACGACATCGCGCTCCCCCGCCGCAGTCTGCGCGACTGCCTCGCGGAGGAGTTGCGTAGGCTCGATCCCGACGAGCTCTTCGGCGACGTCGTGAGACAGGAAGGCGACCCTCGATGACGAGCGAACGGCGGGTGCTGGTGCATCCCGACGCCGAGAGCCTCGCGGCGAGCGTCGCCGCGCGCTTCCTGACGAAGGTGATCGACCTCCTCGACGAGAACGAGACGATCGACGTGTGCCTCACGGGAGGTTCGACGGGAATCGCGGTGCTCGTCGCGGTCGCGCAGAATCCGGCACGCGAGGGGATCGACTGGTCACGCGTCGCGTTCTGGTGGGGTGACGAGCGGTACCTGCCGCGCGGCGACGCCGACCGCAACGAGACGCAGGCGCGCGCGGCGCTCCTCGATCGGCTCGAGCTGCCGCTCGCCAACGTTCACCCGTTCCCCGCGGTCGGCGACTTCCCGACGATCGACGCGGCCGCCGACGCCTATGCCGCCGAGCTCGGCGACACCGTGTTCGACATCACCTTCCTCGGGGTCGGACCCGACGGGCACGTGGCCTCGCTCTTCCCCGACCACCCCCAGGTGACGGAGTCGTCGCGCCGGGTCGTCGCCGAGACGTCGTCCCCGAAACCGCCGAGCGAGCGGCTTTCGCTCACGCTTCCCGTGCTCAGCGCGTCGGAACGAGTGTGGCTCGTGCTCGCGGGAGCCGACAAGGCCGGCGCGCTCGGTCTGGCCCTCGCCGACGCCAACGTCGCCTCCGTGCCCGTCGCCGGCGTTCGCGGACGCAAGCGCACCGTCTTCTTCGTCGATCAGGATGCCGCCGCCGAAGTGCCCGACGGCCTCATCGACCGCGAGCGCTACTGGACGGCGAAGGACGAGGCTTAGCCGACCGACGCGCCGCCGCGGCGCGCGCGGAGCTGCTCGAGCGCCTCGTCGAGGAGCTGCGCGGCCTCGGTGTCCGAGCGGCGCTCCTTCACGTAGGCGAGATGCGTCTTGTAGGGCTCGGTCTTGGCGAGCTGCGGCGGGTTCTCCTTGTCACGACCCGCGGGCAGACCCGTCGTGGGGCTGTCGATGACGTCGGGGATCTCCTCGTCGGGAAGATTCGCCGCGAAATGCCGCACCGTCTCGTTGCCGAGCGCATCCCAGTACGACACCGAGATGCGATCGGCGTGATACCCGCGGTCCTGCTCCCCCATGGGGCCGGACCCGACGCGGGAACCACGGATCGCGCTACCACCAGATGCCACGAGAAACCTCCGAGAATGCCCGCTCAGGCGGGAACGGGATGGGATCCGGCGTCAGCCGGAGAACTTCACGATGAGACCGAGCACGACGATGCTCGCCACCCAGACGAGGGCGAGGATCACCGTGATGCGATTGAGGTTGCGCTCCGCCACTCCGGAGGCCCCGAGGTTGGACGTCGTGCCGCCGCCGAACATGTCGGAGAGACCGCCGCCACGACCGCGGTGCAGCAGGATGAGCAAGGTCAGCAGGAGGCTCGTGATGCCGAGCAGCACCTGCACGATGGTCTGGAGAACGAACATAACGGCCCCTAGTCTACGTGCCGACGTGCTTCTGGAAGCGCACGATGCTCGCGAACTCCTCGAGCTGGAGACTCGCGCCGCCGACGAGGGCGCCGTCGACATCCGCCTCCCGCATGAAGCCCGCGATGTTGGCCGACTTGACGCTGCCGCCGTAGAGCACCCGGGTCGCCTGGGCGACGTCATCGCCGAGCACCTCGGCGACGGTCGCCCGCAGCGCTGCGCAGACCTGCTGCGCCTGCTCGCTCGTCGCCGCCTGCCCGGAGCCGATCGCCCAGACCGGCTCGTAGGCGACGACGATGTCGGAGCCCTTCGCGGCACCGCCAAGCGCGGTGCGCAGTTGCGCCACGGGAACCGCGGCCGCACCGTGGACCTCGAGATCCTCAGCGGTCTCGCCGACGCAGATGATCGGGATGATGCCGTGGCGGTGCGCAGCGGCGACCTTCTGAGCGATCAACTCGTCGGTCTCGCCGTGGTACTGGCGACGCTCGGAGTGCCCGATGACGACGTAGGTCGTGTCGAGCGCCTTGAGGAAGGCTCCGGAGATCTCCCCCGTGTAGGCGCCGCTGTCGTGGGCCGAGATGTCCTGCCCGCCGAATGCGATCGGCAGATCGTCGGCGTTCACGAGAGTCTGCACGCTGCGCAGATCGGTGAAGGGCGGGAACACGGCCACCTCGGCGGCGCCGAAGTCGTGTTGGGCGTCCTTGAGCGTCCAGGCGAGCTTCTGCACGAAGGCGATCGCCTGAAGGTGGTCCAGGTTCATCTTCCAGTTGCCCGCGATGAGCGGGACCCGGCCGTTCACTGCCATCCGAGGACCTCCAGTCCGGGAAGAGTCGATCCCTCGAGGAACTCGAGGCTCGCACCACCGCCGGTCGAGATGTGACCGAACGCGTCGTCGGCGAACCCGAGAGCGCGCACCGCGGCGGCCGAATCGCCGCCCCCGACGACGCCGAGCCCGTCGACCTCGGTGAGCGCCTGGGCGACCGCTCGTGTCCCTTCGGCGAACGCCGGGAACTCGAAGACACCCATCGGGCCGTTCCAGAAGACCGTGCGCGACGACCGGATGTGCGCCGCAAACACGGCTGCCGTCTCGGGCCCGATGTCGAGACCGATGCCGTCGGCACCGTACGGCGTCTGCTCGAGCGCGCTCGCGGGAGCGACGACGTGGTCGGCGTCGGCCGAGAAGCCGGATGCCATCACGATGTCGGTCGGCAGCACGAGCTCGACGCCGCGCTCGCGCGCCTCGTCGACGTAGCGGCGCACCGTCTCGAACTGCGAGTCCTCGAGCAGGCTCTTGCCGATCGCGTGCCCGTCCGCGGCGAGGAAGGTGAACAACATCCCGCCCCCGATCAGCAGGCGGTCGACCTTCGGCAGCAGGGCGTCGATGACTCCGAGCTTGTCGGAGACCTTCGAACCTCCGAGCACGACCGTGTACGGCTTCTCGGGTCGCGTCGTCAGGCGCTCGAGCACATCGAGCTCCGCCGCGATGAGCGACCCGGCCGCCGAAGGGAGCGCCTGGGCGAGCTCGTAGACGCTCGCTTGCTTGCGGTGCACGACGCCGAAGCCGTCGGAGACGACGACGTCGCCCTTCGCGGCGAGCTCGGCGGCGAACGCCTCGCGCTCGGCCGCATCCTTCGATGCTTCCCGCGGATCGAAGCGCAGGTTCTCCAGGAGCGTCACTCCGTTCCCGAGGTCGCCGCGCGGTGCGTCGAGCGGCGCGAACGCGACGCGCTCGCCGAGCAATTCGGCGAGACGCGTCGCGACCGGCGCGAGCGAGTACTTCGGATCGGGGGAACCCTCGGGGCGCCCGAGGTGCGACATCACGACGACCGACGCCCCAGCTTCGCGCAGACGTCGGATCGTCGGGACCGAGGCGCGGACGCGCCCGTCATCCGTGATCCGGTCGCCGTCGAGCGGGACGTTGAGGTCGCAACGGAGCAGCACGACCTTGCCGGCGAGGTCGCCGAGGGTCTCGATGGTGCGGAGAGTCACGCTCAGAGACTCTTGGCGACGTACTCGGTCAGGTCGACCAGACGGTTGGAGTAGCCCCACTCGTTGTCGTACCAGCTCGAGAGCTTGACCTGGTCGCCGAGCACCCGCAGCAGTCCCGCGTCGAAGATCGACGAGTGCGGGTCGGAGACGATGTCGCTCGACACGATCTCGTCCTCGGTGTACTTGAGGATGCCCTTCATCGGCCCCTCGGCCGCGGCGCGGTAGGCCGCCTTGATGGCGTCGACCGTGACGGGCTTCGACGCCGTGACCGTGAGGTCGGTGATCGACCCGGTCGGAACGGGGACGCGCAGCGCGAAACCGTCGAGCTTGCCGATCAGCTCGGGCAGCACGAGCCCGATCGCCTTCGCGGCACCGGTCGACGTCGGCACGATGTTGATCGCCGCGGCACGAGCCCGACGCAGATCGCTGTGCGGGCCGTCCTGGAGGTTCTGGTCGGCCGTGTAGGCGTGGACCGTCGTCATGAGACCGCGTTCGATGCCGAACTCGTCGTTGAACACCTTCGCGAGCGGGGCGAGGCAGTTCGTCGTGCAGGACGCGTTCGAGATGATGTGGTGGTTCGCCGGGTCGTAGGTCGACTCGTTGACGCCCATGACGAACGTCGCGTCTTCGCCGGTCGCGGGGGCCGAGATGAGCACCTTCTTGGCGCCGCCGCCGTCGATGTGCTTGCGGGCATCTTCGGCCTTGGTGAAGCGGCCCGTCGACTCGATGACGATGTCGACGCCGTAGTCGGACCACGGCAGAGCCGCCGGGTCGCGCTCTTCGAAGACGCGGATGCTCGTGCCGTTCACGACGATGTGCTGGTCGTCGTACTCGACGGTCGCGTCGAGACGGCCGGTGATCGAGTCGTACTTGAGCAGGTGGGCGAGCGACTTGTTGTCGGTGAGGTCGTTGACCGCGACGATCTCGAGGTCGCTGCCCTTCGCGAGAGCGGCCCGGAAGTAGTTCCGTCCGATGCGTCCGAAGCCGTTGATGCCGATTTTGACCGTCACAGGGTCTCCTCGAGGGGGTGTTGGTGGTGTGGTGGCGGAAGGCGCTCGGGGCGGCCGGGAGACACTCCCGACCGCCGCCGCATCACTCGTTTCGAGGGAGCTGGCGCCGCTACGACAGTAGCAGCAGGCCCGCCGCGCCCGAGCGCGCCGCCTCGAACCGGGCTCCGGCATCCGCCCAGTTGGCGATGTTCCAGAACGCCTTCACGTAGTCGGCCTTGACGTTCACGTAGTCGAGGTAGAAGGCGTGCTCCCACATGTCGAGCTGCAGGATCGGGGTGACGCCGAGCGGGGTGTTGTTCTGCTGGTCGTACAGCTGGTGCACGACCAGGCGGCCCCCGACCGGCTCCCAGGCGAGCACGGCCCAGCCCGAGCCCTGCAGGCTGTTCGCCGCAGCCGAGAAGTGGCCGACGAATCTGTCGAACGACCCGAAGAACTCGTCGACCGCCGCGGCCAGCTCGCCCTCGGGCTTGCCGGCGCCATCCGGGGTCAGGTTCTTCCAGAAGATCGAGTGGTTGATGTGCCCGCCGAGGTGGAACGCGAGATCCTTCTCGAGCTTGGGCACGTTGGTGTAGTCGCCGGACTCGCGCGCCTCGGCGAGCTTCTCGAGCGCGGTGTTCGCACCCGCGACATACGCGGCGTGGTGCTTCGAGTGGTGCAGCTCCATGATGCGAGCGCTGATGTGCGGCTCGAGCGCCGCGTAGTCGTACGGGAGATCCGGAAGCGTGTAGTCAGCCATGGAGTCAGCCTACGCGCAGCATTCATCCAGCCGCCGGGCGTTGTCGGTGAACTCGGAGCCGCCGCCGGGGGTCAGTCGAGATCGGGCAGACCCGAATCCGTGCCCGGGATGCCGAGGTCGGATGCCTTCTTGTCGGCCATCGCGAGGAGACGACGGATGCGCCCCGCGACCGCGTCCTTCGTCATCGGGGGATCCGCATGGTGGCCGAGCTCGTCGAGACTCGCGTCGCGATGGTTGAGCCGCAGCTCGCCGGCGTACCGCAAGTGGTCGGGCACGTCGTCGGCGAGGATCTCGAGCGCGCGCTCGACCCGGGCGCACGCCGCGACGGCGGCCTGAGCGGAACGGCGCAGGTTGGCGTCGTCGAAGTTGACCAGCCGGTTGGCGGTCGCCCGCACCTCGCGGCGCTGGCGCATCTGCTCCCACGCGCTGACACTCGCATCGGCGCCCATGAGGTGGAGCATCGCGCTGATCGCTTCACCGTCTCGGACGACGACGCGGAACGACCCGCGCACCTCGCGCGCCTTCGCCGCGACCTTGAGTCGGCCCGCGGCGCCGACGAGCGCCATCGCCGCCTCGTTGCCCGGACAGACGACTTCGAGCGCGGCGGATCGGCCCGGATCGGTGAGCGTGCCCGTCGCGAGGAAGGCCCCCCGCCAGATCGCCGCGAGTTCCTCGCGCGACCCGGTCGTGAGCCGGTTGGGCAGTCCGCGCACGGCGCGGTTGCGCGCATCGATGAGTCCCGTCTGCCGCGCGAGCGTCTCGGCGCCGTCGATGACGCGCACGAGATAGGTGCTCGAGCGCCGCAACCCGCTCCCGGAGATGACCGAGACCTCGCTGCGAACGCCGTAGAGCTCGGCAAGGTCCTTCCGCACGCGGCGCGCGATCTTCGGCGACTCGAGCTCGGCTTCGACCGCGATCCGGCTCGAGATCGTGTGCAGGCCGCTCGAGAATCGCAGCAGGGCGGCGAGCTCGGCGGCGCGCACCGAGGTCTTGCCGACCTCGACGCCGGCGAGTTCGTCCTTGACTTCGGCGGTCAATGCCACGCGGTGGTCCTTCACATCTCGATACGGGTCGGTCATTCCCGACCGAGGTCACGGTGCTTCACGCTCACGGCGAGGCCCGGAAGCACCTTCAAGCGGGACCCGAGCTCCTCGGCCATCGCGACGGAGCGGTGCTTTCCGCCGGTGCACCCGAGAGCGATCGTAGCGTGCCGTTTGTTCTCCCGACCGTACCCGTCCAGGACGGGGCGCAACGCATCCACGTAGCCATCGACGAAGTCGCGCGCGCCGGGGAGGCCGAGCACGTACTCGCTCACCCGCGGATCGAGCCCGGTGAGGGGCTTGAGTTCGGGAACCCAGAACGGATTGGGCAGGAAGCGGCAGTCGGCGACATGGTCGGCGTCCGACGGCAACCCGTACTTGTATCCGAAGCTGAGCACCGTCACGCGCGTCGTCGGCTCGTCGGCGTCGGCGAAGTGCTCGGCGATGAGCACGCTCAGCTGGTGGATGTTGAGCTCGCTCGTGTCGATCACGAGGTCGCTTTGCGACCGCAACTCCGCGACCCGCGCCCGCTCGGCCGTGATGCCGTCGAGCAGCGTGCCGTCGCCCTGCAGCGGATGCGGACGCCGCACCGCCTCGAACCGGCGGACGAGCGCGGCGTCGGTCGCGTCGAGGAACAGCACACGGGTGTCGTCGGTACCCCGCAGCGACTCGAGTTCGTGTTGCACGTCGGCGAACAGCCGCCCACCGCGGATGTCGACGATCGCCGCGACGCGCGGAAGCGTGTCACCGGTGTGCCGCGAGAGATCGACGAGCGGTCGCAGCATCTGCGGCGGCAGGTTGTCGACGACGTACCAGCCGAGATCCTCGAGGGCGTTCCCGACCGTCGAACGACCGGCCCCCGACATCCCGGTCACGAGCAGCAGATCGCGGCGTGGTGCGCTCGATCCGACCTGCGACTCCGCCACTCTCACTGCCCCTCGGTCTGTGGACCCAGCCTAGCTGCGATCGCCGCCGCGAGTGCCGGACCGACGCCCCGCACCTCGGCGATCTCGTCGATCGACGCACTCCGCAACCGCGCGACCGAACCGAAGTGCGCGAGGAGCACCTTGACCCGCGCCGGACCGAGACCCGGGATCTCGGAGAGCACGGAGGAGATGTCGGTGCGTCGCTTCTGTCGCTGGAACCCGATGGCGAAGCGATGCGCCTCGTCGCGGATGCGTTGGATGAGGAACAGCGCCTCGCTGTTGCGGGGCAGGATCACCGGGAACGACTCTCCCGGCAGCCACACCTCTTCGAGCCGCTTGGCGATGCCGGCGATCGGGATGTCGTCGATCCCGAGTTCCTCGAGCACGGCCGCCGCGGCATTCACCTGCGGCTCGCCGCCGTCGACGAGGATGAGGCCCGGTCGGTAGGCGAATCGCTTCTTCGCGGGCGCCGCGAGGGCGTCGGCGGTGTCGTCGCTCTCGTCTTCCGCGAGGCGCGTCAACCGTCGCCGCAGCACCTGGGAGATCGACTCGAGGTCGTCGGCGTACTCCTTGATCGAGAACTTGCGGTACGAGTTCTTGAGCGGCAGCCCGTCCTCGAACACGACCATCGAGGCCACGATGTTGGTGCCCCCCAGGTGCGAGACGTCGTAGCACTCGATGCGCAGCGGAGCGTCGTCGAGCCCGAGCGCCTCCTGGATGTCGCTGAGCGCCTGCATGCGCGCCACGTAGTCGCCGCTGCGTCGCATCTTGTACAGCCCGAGCGACTGTTTCGCGTTCATCGTCGCCGTTTGCAGGATGGCGGCCTTGTCGCCGCGCTGGGCCGCGCGGAGCACGACCGAACCTTTCGATCGCCGATCCGCGAGCCACGCCTCGAGGGCCGGAGCGTCGTCGGGGAGCTTCGGCACGACGATTTCGCGCGGGGGCTCGTCGTGTTCGTAGGCGGTCCGGAGCACCGCCTCGACGAGTTCCCCGACGGTGACGTCGAGCTCGGTGTCGACGACCCAGCTCCGCGTTCCCGCGATCCGGCCGCCGCGCACCATGAACTGCTGAACCGCGGCGGCGAGCTCGTCGTGTTCGATGCCGAACACGTCGGTGTCGGCGGCGTCCTCGGCGAGCACCACCGCGCTGCGCTCGAGCACGTTCTCGAGCGCCTGCAACCGGTCGCGGATGACGGCGGCGCGTTCGTACTCGAAGCTCGCGGCGGCCGCCTTCATCTCGCGCTGGAGCAGGGCGACGACGGCTCGGTCGGGGTGCGCCATGAATGCGACGAAGTCGTCGACGATCGCGCGATGCTCGTCGATCGTCACGCGGCCCGAGCACGGACCACCGCAGCGACCGATCTGCCCGGGGAAGCACGGGCGTCCGGTCGCCATCGCGCGCGCGTAACTCGAGTCGGAACAGGTGCGGATGGGGAACGCCCGCACCATGAGGTCGATCGTGTCGCGCACGGCCCAGATCTTCGGGTACGGGCCGAAGTACCGCGCTCCGGGGATGCGGCGGTTGCGCGTGACCATGACCCGCGGGGCCTCGTCGCCGAGCGTCACCGCGAGGTACGGGTAGGTCTTGTCGTCACGGAACTTGACGTTGAACGGCGGCGTGAACTGCTTGATCCACGCGTACTCGAGGTCGAGGGCTTCGCGGTCGCTCCCCACGACCGTCCACTCCACGCCCGACGCGGCGAGCACCATCGCGCGCGTGCGCTGGTGCAGATTGCGCATCGGCTGGAAGTAGTTGCTGAGCCGCTGCCTCAGGTTGATGGCCTTCCCGACGTAGAGCACCCGACCGCGTTCGTCGCGAAAGCGGTAGACGCCGGGCGAGGTCGGGATCTCCCCCGCCTTCGGCCGCCAGGAGAGGGCGTCGGCGCGCTCGACTCGAGGCGTCGCCACTAGCCCGCCTTGCGCGCCGGCGCGCTCCTCGACCGCTCCTCGTCGAGGATCTCGCGCAGGAAGACGCCGGTATGACTCGCCTCGACGCCCGCGACGTGCTCGGGCGTTCCCGTCGCGATCACCTCGCCGCCTCCGGAACCCCCCTCGGGGCCGAGGTCGATGACCCAGTCGGCGCTCTTGATGACGTCGAGGTTGTGTTCGATGACGATGACCGTGTTGCCCTTGTCGACGAGTCCGCCCAGCACGAGCAGCAGCTTCCGCACGTCTTCGAAGTGCAGGCCGGTCGTCGGCTCGTCGAGCACGTAGATGCTGCGGCCGTTCGAGCGCTTCTGCAGCTCGGTCGCGAGCTTCACGCGCTGGGCCTCGCCGCCCGAGAGCGTCGTCGCGGACTGGCCGAGGCGCACGTAGCCGAGCCCGACGTCGACGAGCGTCTTGAGGAACCGATGGATGCCGCTGATGGGCTCGAAGAACTCCGCCGCCTCGCTGATGGGCATGTCGAGCACCTCGGCGATGTTCTTGCCCTTGTAGTGCACCTGGAGGGTGTCGCGGTTGTAGCGCGCTCCCCCGCAGACCTCGCAGGCGACGTAGACGTCGGGCAGGAAGTTCATCTCGATCTTGATGGTGCCGTCGCCCGCGCAGTTCTCGCACCGACCGCCCTTGACGTTGAACGAGAAGCGGCCCTGCTGGTAGCCGCGCGCCTTCGCCTCCATCGTCTCGGCGAACAGCGCGCGGATCTTGTCGAAGACGCCCGTGTAGGTCGCGGGGTTGGAGCGCGGCGTGCGGCCGATCGGCGCCTGGTCGACGTGCACGACCTTGTCGAGCTGCTCGAGGCCGGTGACGCGCTTGTGCTTGCCCGGCACCTGACGCGCGCCGTTGAGCTCGTTCGCGAGCACCTTGTAGAGGATGTCGTTGACGAGGCTCGACTTTCCCGACCCCGAGACGCCGGTGACCGCGACGAACGCGCCGAGCGGGAAGCTCACCGTGACATCGCGCAGGTTGTTGGCCCGCGCGCCCTCGACGGTGATCTGGCGCGCTGGGTCGATCGGACGGCGCGTCGTCGGCATCTCGATCGAACGACGCCCCGCGAGGTAGTCGCCCGTGACCGATCGCGTGTTGGCCAGGAGCGAGGCGTAATCGCCGGAATGCACGACCTCGCCCCCGTGCTCCCCCGCGCCGGGACCGATGTCGACGAGCCAGTCGGCCGTGCGGATGGTGTCCTCGTCGTGCTCGACGACGATGAGCGTGTTGCCGAGCCCCTTGAGCTTCACGAGGGTGTCGATGAGCCGGCGGTTGTCGCGCTGATGCAGGCCGATGCTCGGTTCGTCGAGCACGTAGAGCACTCCCGTGAGACCCGATCCGATCTGCGTCGCGAGCCGGATGCGCTGCGCCTCGCCGCCGGAGAGCGTCGCGGCGGCGCGCGCCATCGTGAGGTATCCGAGGCCGACCTCGAGCAGGAA
>Ga0209066_10001063_pt1 | contig 37558 bp, 28 predicted proteins | sample All_14_2_FD_187198 | JGI IMG/M metagenome (GOLD analysis project Ga0209066, IMG submission 187198) | Freshwater microbial communities in response to fracking from Pennsylvania, USA - Allegheny Zone_MetaG_DW_15 (SPAdes) (version 2) ... | reverse complement strand
CTGCTGCCGCGTGCGGTAGCAGTGCGTGCCCAACCGCAACGACCCCTGGCTGTTCGGGTACTTCATCGACAACGAGCTGGCGTGGTGGGGACGCGGCGCTTTGGAGACCGGGCTTTTCGACGCGGTCATGAAAAAGAACGCGGCGCATTCGGCCAAGGCGGCCCTGCGCGACTTTCTCGCCCGGCAGGCGCAGAACAACGTGGCGGCCTTCAACGGCCTGTGGACGACGCAGCTCAAGGGGTTCGACGAACTCTTGGCGCTGAACGCGCTGCCGTCGGCGAGCGAGGCACAGCGCGCAACGAAGCGGGCGTTCCTGACTTTTGTGGCCGACCGCTACTTCTCGGTCACGTCGCGCGCGATCCGCGAAGCCGACCCGAACCATCTGGTGCTGGGCGCGCGCTTCGCGGGCACGGGCGGAGCCGCCCCCGCGGTCTGGGAGGTGTCGGGCAAATACTGCGACGTGGTGACCTTCAACTGCTACCCCATGGCCGATCTGGACGAGGGCCGCGTCTACACGCATTTCGGCAAGACGAGCGAGCCGGTCTCCGCGCACTTCGCGAAATACTACGGCTATGTCAAGCGGCCCATGCTTATCACCGAGTGGTCCTTCCCGGCGCTGGACGCGGGGCTTCCGAGCGTCCACGGCGCGGGCCAGCGCTTCCGCACGCAGGCCGAGCGCACGGCCGCGACCGGCCTGTTCGCGCGCACCATGCTGAGTCTGCCGTTCCTGCTGGGCTACGACTACTTCATGTGGGTGGACGAGCCCGCGCTGGGCATCAGCACGCCCTTTCCCGAAGACTCCAACTACGGCCTCATCAACGAGGACGGGCTCCCCTATCTGCTGCTGACCGCCCTGTTCTCTCAGCTCCACCGCGAGGCCGGGGCCCGGCGCTTCCAGCCCGAGCCGCAGCCCCTGCCCCTGCCCACGCGGACGCCGCAGGAGGCGATGTCCGCCGCGCGCAAAGCCGGCGCGGCGGCGGGCGGGGCGAAGGCGTTTTTCACGCGCGAAGGCGACGCGTTCCGGCTCGGCAACGGCCGCCTGGAACTGGCGGGCCGCCTGGGGGACGGAAACATGGTGCGGCGCGTGGCGCTCGACGGCGCGGAGAAGTCCTTCGGCCAATATAATGCGCTGCTTCACACGCTGGACGAGGGCGGCCAGAGCCGCTGGACCGACGCGCGTGCGGTGAAGGCGGTCGAGGGCCGCGTGACCGACGGCATCGCGGTCGTGGAGGTGACCAGCGCGGCCGCCGCGGGTCAAGCGCGCTTCGAGGTAAAGCACCGCCTGATTCTCCCCCCCGGTTCGCCGTGGTTCATCGGCGAGCTGGTCAGCGTCAAAAACACGGGCACCGCCCCGCTACGCCTGAAGGCCCTGTATTTCCGGCTGTACAGCGACTTCAAGAGGGCACCCGAGAAGCTGCCGCCCAACCTGTGGGGGCAGCCGGTGGCGGACTGCTGGCTGGATCCGGCGGACGGGCGCTTCTTCGGCGCGGTGGCCATAAAGGACTCCGACGTCCGGATCGACTTCTGGCTCGATCCCGACACCACGAGCGCGCACCCTGACGCGCGGCTCGAACTGGACGAGACCGCCGTCGCGCCGGGCGCGACGTATACTCCGGCAGAGCCGGTCTTCGTGTTCTGCGTGGCGGGGCAAGGCGGCGGCGAGGCGTGGCTGAAGGCGGCACACGCGACGCAGGCCGTCCTACCGTGACCCGCCGGAGGCCTGTTCGGCGACCCAGCGGCAGTTGATGACTTTCTCGACGAGGTCGTGCGGCGTGTAGTAATACTGGTTGGACGCCTCGAACCCGATGCGCGCGTCGCGGCTTTGCAAGGCGTGCAGGCGGCAGGCGAGCCGCGCCTCCGCTTCACACAGACGGCGCAGCGCGTCGCGGTCGCCGGCATCGCGCGCGACGACCGCGCGGGACTGGTTGGCGACGCTGGCGAAATGAATCGCGGCGGCTTCGGCGAAGCGCAGCTCCTCGGCCAGCGCGGGCGGCGGCGCGGCAACGGCGGCCCGCAGGTCGGCCACTGCGGCCTCGAAACCGGCGGCGACCTTCTCCAGCTGTGCGGCGAAAACCTCGGCCGGGTAGATCGCGCGCCACGCCTTGAGGTCATCGTACGGGATCCCGACCATGCACGCCTTGTAGCCCGTGGGCGCGGGCCAAAGCGGGTTGGCGGGGCCCATCTGCAGCGGCGCGCTGTACACGCAGCCGATGTTATAGGGGAACTCGCGGAAGGCGGCGCTGCACGCGCGCCAGAAGGCGGCGGCCGCGGCGGCGTTGGCCGCGCCGTGCCGCCTGCGGGCGAGGGTGTCGAGGCTGCCTCCCGCGAAAATTTCGGAGACGGCCTCGATGTTCGGCGACGGATAGCCGCCGAGCGTCCAGCCGAGCATGATGTCCTGCACGCCGGCCTCGCGCAACGCGGCGGCATGCCGCGTGATGTTTTCGAGCACGGGCAGATACGGCACGGAGGAAAGCTCCCACGTGTTGCCGCACTGGATCTTGGCGACCACGCGCAGGCCGCGCTTCTTGGCCGCCTCCCAGTGCCGCAGCGCGCGCGGGCCGGGGCCGATGGAGCTGATGCTGTATTCGCCGACGGCGGACTTCACGCCGCCGCGCTCGATGGGCAGGCTCCACTCGCTCACGCTCATCAGCTCGACGCCCGCGGGCAGAAGCGCGATGGCGTCCAGCGCCCACGCGTCGCTCCATCCCCAGTCCCAAGCGAGGTAGCGCTGCTTGCCGCCTGCCGCGCGGATGCCCGCGTCGATGGTCGCGCTGACTTCGGCGATGACCTCCGCCGGCTTGCGCTCTTTGCAGCGCGGGCAGCCCATGCCCCGCCCGTGCGACCAGCAGCTCGTGAGGTTCTCCGAGGCCGTGATCGTGAAGAACCCGCCCAGCGCGGGCACGGCGCGGCACAGGCTGGCGACCGCCTCGCGCAGCGCCGCGCGCACCTCCGGCGAACTCGTGCACAGGGCGTTGGCGTCGCGCTCCTTCGTGCCGCGCCAGCCGGGGTGCCGCTCGAAAACAGGTGACGCGGACGGCAGCGAGCGCGGCTCGTTGAAGTAGAGGAAGACCTTGATCCCGTGCTTCGCGGCGCGGGACACGAGGTCGCGCAAGGCGGCGCGGCGCGCGTCGATATGCGTGTTGTCCGCCCAGGGGAGCGGCGCGAGGTGACCCAGCTCCACATGCAGCCACACCGCGTTCTCGCCCGCCGCGGCCAGCCGCGCGAGTAGGCCGTCCGGATACGGGTCGAGCGCGGGGTCGAGCAGCGGATCGCCGCACAGGGCGAAATAGGAGTAGCCCATGCGCAGCGGGGCGCCCCCCTCCTGCGCCGCGCGGGCCGGCGCGGCCGGTGTGGGCGGAGCCTTCAGCGCGTCGACAAAGGAAAACAGGGGCTCGCCGCCCTCCAGCCCGCCGCCGGGAAAGGCCTCGCGCACGACGCGCGCGATCGCCGCGGCCCGCGCCGCCTCGGCCGCGGCCGGCGCGGCCCAGCGCAGCGGCGGACACGCGGGCTTGAGCTGGCCGACTTTGTGAAAGAAGAAATCGTCCTCGCGCAGCGTGTAGGCGAGCTGTCCGGGCGTCCAGCCCAGCAGCGCGAGGAGCTGGTCGTAGGGCAGCAGATGCCAGTTGCGTCGGAGGATGGTCAGGTGCGCGCGACGCCGCTGCGCCTCGCTCAGGCCGCGCGGCGGCTCCAGCCCCATGCTGCGCCCGAGCGCCGCGATGTCCCGCTCCTCCGCCCCGACAACGGACGCCAGGCGGCCGGGCGGCACGAGCGCCCAGTTCCGCCACACGAACGCGTGCAGGCGGCTGGGAAACCACGCCGCCTCCAGCGGCGCGGGTGCGCTGCCCGCCGGAAGGTCGGCGTCGGATTCACCGGCCTCCCCTGTCCGCGGCAGAAGCGCCCCTGCCACAAGAGCAGGGAGAGCCAGAGGAAGAGCGTGGCGAAAGAGGCGGATCGTTTTCATGTGAGATCTCCAAATCATTTCTACTGCGTCCATTGTGAAACAACATGCGGGGCGTGTCCACGGAAAAAACGCGGTTGACGGGGCCGGATCCCTCCACGCATAATGAAACCGTGTTGCCGGCCGGAAAGAATCATGAAACAGAAAATCATCCATTATCTCGCGTTGGCGGCGGTCCTGCTGGGTGTGCCGCTGGCGTGCGCGTGGCTCGGGGAGCGGCACGCGTTGCTCGAGGGGCTGCTCGCGTTCCCGCCGCGCACGGAGGACTGGGGCCTCGACCCGTCGAAGCTCTGGAACATGCGCAGGCCCTTCTCGTGGGCGCTGTTTCTCGCCTTCGCGTCGTCGGTTGCCGGGATGGTCGCGCCGTTCGTCTGGCGGCTGGCGCGGGGCGGCGATGAGCGCGCGGCCTCCGGGCGCGCTTCGACGGCGGCGGCCCCATTCCCTTGGTTCGGCTGGGCCGGCCTCGCGCTGGGCGCGGTCACCTGGGTGCTGGCGTGGAACCGCTTCGCGTGGTTCGCGCCGCTGCAGCCGCACACCTTCCTGCCGCTCTGGATCGCCTATATCCTCGTGGTGAACGCGCTGTGCGTCCGGCGCGCCGGGCAGTGCCTCATGACCGCGCATCTCGGACCGTACGCGGCGCTTTTCCCCGTGAGCGCGGCGTTCTGGTGGTTCTTCGAATACCTCAACCGCTATGTCTGGAACTGGTACTATCTGGGCGTGGGCGACATGAACGCCGCCGAATACGCCTTTTTCGCGACGTGCAGCTTCGCGACCGTGCTGCCCGCCGTGACGGCGACCGCCGAGTGGCTGGGGATGCTCCGCCCGTTCAGGGACGGCCGGCTGTGCGGGTTCGCCCGTTTCGACGTGCGCCGCCCGGCCAGCGTGGCGGCGCTGGCGCTCACCGCGCTCGCGGGGCTGACGGGCATCGTGTTCTGTCCGGAACTCACCTTCCCGCTGCTCTGGATCTCCCCGCTGGCGGTCTTCCTGTTGCTGCAGGTGCTGCGGGGCGAGGCGACCGTGCTCGACGGGCTGCGGGGCGGCGACTGGCGGCTGGCGGTGCGCTTCGCGCTGGCGGCGCTGATCTGCGGCTGCGTCTGGGAGATGTGGAACTTCCACAGTTTCGCGAAATGGGTTTACGCCGTGCCGTATGTGCACGCCTTCCGGCTTTTCGAGATGCCGGCGGTCGGGTTCGCCGGGTATCTGCCGTTCGGGCTGGAGTGCGCGGCGGTGGCGGCCTGGGTGCTGCCCGCGCTGGCCGGCATCGGGAAAAAGGATTAGATGGAGCTCTCCCCCCTACTGTGCTGGCTCATTTTCGGCGTCGCCTACTGCGGCATCGCGGTGGGCGGGCTGCCGGGCCTGACGATCGACCGGACGGGCATCGCCCTGCTGGGGGCGATCGCGATGGTGGCGGCGGGCGTGCTGCCGCTCAAAGCGGCGCTGGCGGCGATCGACGCGCCCACGCTGCTGCTGCTCTTCGGGCTGATGCTGGTCTCCGCGCAGCTGCGGCTGAGCGGCTTCTACACGCGGACGGCCTGGGCGCTGAGCCGGATGGCCGCGCGTCCCAAGCGGTTTCTTCTGGTGCTGATGGCGGCGAGCGGCGCGCTTTCGGCGGTTCTGGTCAACGACATCGTATGCCTCGCCTTCACGCCGGTGGTGGTCGCGGCGGCGGTGCGGGCCAGGCTCAATCCGGTGCCGTACCTACTCGGCCTAGCCTGCGCCAGCAATATCGGCTCGGCGGCGACGCTCATCGGCAACCCGCAGAACATGCTGATCGGCCAGGTGGCGAAGCTCGATTTCGGCCGCTTTCTGCTCTGGTGCGGCGTGCCGTCGGCGGCGGCGCTGGCGGCTGCGTACGGAATATTGCTGTGGCTTTACAGGGGAAAATTGGGGCAGGATCAGGTGGAAGCGAAAGGGAGTGAACGCTCAACGTTCAGCGGAGAGACGATCCCCGACTCCCGATCCCTGAACGCGCAGTGTCCGGCTGAGACGTGGCCGATGTGGAAAGGGGTGCTCGTGGCCGGCGCGGTGATGGCCCTGTTCTTCACGCAGGTGCCGCGCGAGCTCACCGCGCTCGTGGCGGGCGGGGTCCTGCTCTGCAGCCGGAAGATGGACGTGCGGCGGCTGCTGGGGCTGATCGACTGGAGCCTGATCATGCTGTTCTGCGGGCTTTTCGTGGTGATCGCGGGCTTCGAGACGACCGGGGCCTTGGGGCAGGCCGTGGCGTGGCTGTCGCGGCACGGGGTCTCTCTGACGAACCCGGGCGCGCTGGCGGTTGCGGGCGCGGCCCTGAGCAACCTGGTCAGCAATGTGCCCGCCGTGATGCTGCTGGTGCGCTTCCTCGACGGGGCCCAGGCCGAAGTGTGGTACGTGCTGGCGCTGGCAAGCACCTTCGCGGGCAACTTCGTCACGATCGGCAGCATCGCCAACCTGATCGTGATCGAACAGGCGCGCGGCATGGGCGTGACGGTCACGTTCCGCGAGCACGCGCGGACCGGCGTGCCGGTGACCGCAGTGTCGCTGCTGATCGTGGTCGCGTGGGTGTGGCTGACGCGCTCCTGAGCCCCGGGCCTGCGCGCACGGCTTGAACATCGTATGTTCCCCGCGACAAGAATGAGGGTTATGAGTCAGCCTTTCGCAACAAGGAGCAGATGGCGTATGTGGAAATCATTGAGTTTGCTGTTGGCGTTCTGTACGGTTCAAGGTATTGCCCAAGAGGGTTATCAGGTTGATGTCCTGTGCGAACTTGTGACGTTTAAGAAAAAAACGCTCGACCAAATACGACGCGGGCGGCCCAATCAGATGTTGGACCTTGCGACACTATCGAGACTCCGCTGCGACGGGAAGGGGCATATTCTATATGCCCCGCGCGTGCGGATGAATTCGGGTCGAGAAGTGAGCTTTAAGTCAGTGGAAGAGGTCATTTTCCCAACCGAACTGACTTTGAATGCGTTCACAAATGCCAACGGCATCACGACCTTACTGCGCCCGGACAGGATGGAAACACGCGAGGCCGGCTGTTGTTTGCAGGTGGTCCCCTCTGTGGTCGAGGAAACGATGGAAATCAGCATCGGGATGCAAGTAGAGATCGTTGAGCTTTCCTCTTGGAGGACCTACCACGCAAAAATCGCCGACGAACGGGGACGCGAACGGAGCATTGATTTTCCGCAACCCTTTTTCCACACACAATCGTTCAGCACCTCGGTCAACCTTACGAATGGACAGACTGCGATTGTCGGAGGCGACATGACCGACAAAGGCGGAAAAAACACTACCTTCTGTTTTGTAACAGCCAAGATCGTCAATTCGGCGGGAGAAATGGTTCTGAAACGGCATGCTCCGGCAAATCCTCCCGCTCCCTGCGATGTTCTGGCCCCGGAATTGCGTACCGTGATTTTTCCTCAGTCAAGGGCTGCTGAACTCATAAAGAGGGTATGTTATTCTGAGCCGCCCGGCATTTCGGGGTATTGGACACCCATAGCCTCAGATTTGGTCGGCGTGGAGGAAAGGCTCACGAGTTTCTTGGAACGACAGGTCCCTAAAGAAAAAATACCATGGCCGGAATACCACAAACAAGTTGCGGGAATCATGGTGGGTGATGAGCTGTTTCTGTTCATCAGCTATTTCTGGGCAGATTCATTAGAGTCCCGTTCTACAAAGAAAGAGAACGCGTCAGTCGAGCGATGGAAGAGAGAGCCCATTTGGGGTTTCGACGGCGGTTCAATTTATTTTCGGGTTGTTTACGACCTGAAACAAAAAAAATTCGTTTGGTTCCAATGCAATGGAAGGGCCTGACTGGAAGAGTCAGGTCACATGAATTAACAGGACATGGGGCGATACAATGTTTCTTTTTGGCATCTCTTCCGTTACCTATGCCGCCACGTCACAGACCGAGGGGGCTATGGTGGCCAACAACCCTTGCGGTTGAGTGAACCTGGCAACCCTTTGTCCGTCCGTCACTCGGTTGTCGTATTCACTTATCATGAGAAGTGAATAAGCGGTCGCATGACCTTCACGGTCGAGGCCCCCTGATCCGTCCGCACCTTATTTCTCGACCTCAACGTCAGCAACCTTCGGCTCCCTGAGCCGAAGGGGAGTTCGGAGGGTTGCGCTGCTCGGTGCCATTCGCCTCATAAATGAATCTCCGCATTTTCCAGTTGCATATGCCGGTTTCATTCTGCTAATGTATTCACACACACAACCCGAAATAATATATAAACACCACATGGTTTCCTGCCGGGGTAACCCGGCAGGAAACTTTTTTTACCTCGGCCCCTGACATAAACAAAAAAGACGCGGGCCACTCGCATGCCCCACGTCTCTCGCATCCGAAGCGCAGAACGCCCCGCTCAGTTGGGGCAACAGCGCTTCTTCGGACAGGCCGCTTTGTCCTTCGGGCATTCGGCTTTCTTGCAGCATGCGCATTTGTCGCATTTGCAGTCGGCCTTCTTGGCCTCCGCAGTGCACCCGCATGACTCGCATTTGCAGGCCGCCTTCTTGGTTTCTTGCGCCGGGCATTGCGCAACCGCTACCGAGACCATCATCGCCGCAGCGACCGCCCATAACATGACCATCGTTTTCATTGTGTTTCTCCCTTTTTTATCTGCGCCACAGCGTCCGCAATCTGAAGCGCTCTGATTGAGATTAGATTACCTGATTCGGTTTTCCGTGTCAACCCCCTGCCGCAAAGCGTCAGAACATGGAGGGCCGGGCTCTGTCCCGGCCGCATAGGGTCAGGCTTTATTCAGCAAGCCCGGATACCGCGCGTTTCCTCTGGCGTGATGCGCGTCACTTCGCGGCCGGCCCCAGAATGCCGGACACGTCGTCGTTCAACACGCCCGTGTCGAGCCCGTCGAGCACGATCACGTTGTTCACCGTGCCGCCGAACTCCTCGTTCCACGTCCACACCACGTTGTGCTCCCGGTCCAGCTCCACCACTTTCCAGCCCGGCTTGAAATCCTTCTCGTTGTGCCCGGTCCAGTTGGACAGCACGGTGTTGCCGTTCTTCAGGAGTTGGAAGCCCGCATAGAAATAGTTGTTCAGCCCCTCGGGCTGTTGGAGCACCGTGTCCTTCAGCAGCGCGCCGTCCGCGCCGTAGGTGTAGAACCCCTTCGAGTACCCGCCCGCGACCAGCACCTTGCCGTCCGGTGCGCAGAGCGCCATGTAGGCGTTGCGCGGGCGCGGCAGGGCGAATTTGCGCACGAGCCGCCGCTCGGCCTCCAAGCCTTTTTCCAGCGACACCTCGTAGGCGCCGTCCTCGGCCGCCAGCAGCAGCGTGCCCTTGGGCGTGAAGCGCATCAGGCGCACGTATTTGGCCGCCTTCGGCATCTCGTAGGTCGCCGTCAGATTCTTCTGCGCGTCGAACTCGTAGACCGTGCCGCCCTGCCCCCCCATGAAGGTCCGCCCGTCCGCCAGACGCCGCACCGAGCGCACGGTGTCCTTGACCGCGTCCGACTGAAACGTCTCCACCTTCTGCCGCGTGGCCAGGTCGTACACGTCATAGCCCTTGGACCGGTTGCACAGCAGCCGGTTGCCGCCGATCAGCTGCAGGTCGAACGCGATCTCCGGCAGCTTCAGCGACCAGTTCTTCGACGCGTCCGCCTGATCCACGTAGTGCACCGAACCGTGCATGAAGTCGCTCACCAGAAAACGGTGCTGGATCTCCCCGCCCCGCACCAGCGCCGCCGCCATCATCCCCGCCGCCAGCATCATCGTCTTTTTCATCTCGCTCCCTTTTTGTTTTAAAAAACCATGTCGGCATTATGGCAAAGACAGATGACAAAGGGCAAGCTTGGGCGCTCAGCCGCATTTTGCCAAAAAGAAACCCGCTTAGCCTCTCAAACAGGCGAACTCAAAGCCATTCACGCTGTCAAATCCCTGCGCAACCGCTCATAGGCTTGGGAGGCCATCCATGTGGTAACGACCTTTTGGAAAGCAGGGGCGTTCATGAATCGGACAAAGATTTCCTCGTTCTGATCCATACGCTCAACGAAGAGTGTTTCGATGAGCGTATGGAACACGATTTCGAACTTGTCTGAAGGATTGACGGCGGCAACCTGCCGGAGCCCTTCATCCGATAGAGCAACCTCCACGATCTGGTCGAAGAACAACTGATCGGCCTGATTGAAATCGGTGCCGAACCGCTCGTTCACCGCGTCAATCAGGCGCGACAGCGCGATCGGATCTTTGCGCACCATGCCGCTGCCGACATCTCGCGGCCCGTCCAATGGCTGGGCGTAACGGTCTCGAAGTCGATCTCGCGGGTGTGGCTCATGGTTGCGGCCCCAAGAGGAACCTTGCGCGTTCGCTGCGAAGCATCTCGTATGGTGTCATAAATCTTATGCCCAGACCGATGCAAGCGTCAGGGATCTTGATTTTCTTCCTCGATTCTGAATGAACTTCATGTGTCACAACGGTATGTCTGCCTGCATGAGCACATGCCACCAGATAGTAGTCCGCCACCTGAAGGAATCCGGTTACGGCTCCTGCCTCATACCGTCCTCCGTTCGCCGCCCAGCTACTGACGACCGTTAAAGAGGGAATCACTGTGGGCTCCAGCGGCAAGAAAAAGCCCACACCTCTTGCGGCAGCCCATTCCGAAAGCTCGTCGTTGATGGCTTGTACCTCATCGCCGACTTTCTCGATGCTGAAGACGTGTTGAGACTCATTCGAGGCGATCAGCCAGTCCCAGAAAGCCGGGCAGAAATCGAAACCGTAGTGAAGGTTCTTGGCCTGGATGAAAACGTTAGCGTCGAGCAGATAGGCCATTAGATCACTCCTAGACTCTGGCTAAGTTCGCGGAATGTCGCCATCTTTTTTAATCCGAGCATACGGAAAGACTCGGTAAAGGAGGTGCGCCCTTCAAGTGTGCTGATGACGAGGGCGGATGCAAACCGCTTGCCCACGCGCGTCAACTGCATCCGATAGAAATCTCCGCCGGTACCCTTTGGAATCGCGCGAAGGAAGGCCAGTTCGGCGCGGTAAGCCTGCCAGAAATCATCTTGCGTCAGACCTCCGGCGTCAAAAATACGCCGCAGAATAACGAGCGTGCTGACCTTGAACCGTTTCGCCAGTCGCTTGGTTTCCTCGCGCAAGTCCGCATCAGCCCGATACTCTCTGCGCAGGACATCGAGCGGGACCAGCACCTCGGCCGCCACGCGGTTGCACCAAGACTCTATGCGGTTAGCCGGTATCGCGGTCGGGACCACGTCGGACAACGCCGACTCGCCTAGCCAGAGATGTGCAATCTCATGCGCCAAGGTGAACATTTGAGCGGACTTGGTGTCAGAACCATTGATGAACACCAGGGGCGCATAGCCGTCACTCAGTGCGAATCCGCGGAACTCGTCCGAATCGAGTTTGCGGTGGGCGTTGCCGCCGACCACGCCGCTCACCATAACAAGAACGCCGGCCTCATCCGCCTGTACGACGAAGCGCCGCAATGCTTCGGTCCATGTCGGCAGCATGCGCCGCTCGTCGAGGTTAAACCCCAGAGCCGTCCGGATACGGTCAGCCGTCGTCTCGACAGGACTTGTCAGGTCGGCTGTGCCGATAAACGGCAGCGGGGCATCCCCAGCCGACCGTGCGAAATCGCGATACCACTCCTGACGCTGCTGGCAGATATAGATGGTGTCGAGCAGGTTCGGGCTCGGATGGCGCATAAGACAGCCGTCGATTGTGCGGTAATCCGGAATGGGGATCTGCTCGACGGGCGGTTGTGGCAAAAAGAAGAATCCGACCGAAGCATGCGTGGCGTTAGCGAAATCCTCGACCTGACGCATGGTCGGCATGACTTCGCCGCTGACCCATGCGGGAAGTTGCGGAAAACGGTGCGTCATCTCGTCGGGGGCAACCCCGGCGCGAGTACACGCCCACCGCAACAGCTCTGGTTTTACCGCGACACGCATCTCCATCTCCCTTTGTGCTTGCGGGATAAGCATACCATGCCCCCCGAAGCGCTTCAATGGGATTGGCAGTTTCTTACATGAACACGTCCCGCAACTCCAGCCGGAAACCGGCCAGGTCTTGTTTCAATAGCGCCGCGCCTTTGGACAGGCTGATCTGTTGTTCGTCCACAGCCCGCCAGACAAGCTGTCGGAAACGGGCCGGCGTCTCGTCGCACGTACACCGTTCGTCGCCCGGCACTCCTTTTTTACGCCAGCCCTGCTGGTTGGCGAACTTGCAGAAATGCACGAAAGTCTGGGGCGTAATCATATTGAGCTGTTCCGCCCGCTTCATGATCGCCATGATGGAGGTGCCGAAGACCGACTTAAGCTCAATCAGCTCACTCAGGCCGATTTTGTTGCGGAACTTGCCGAAAGTGGGCTTGAAGGTCTTGGATGGTTGCAATCGCTTGAAGGTAGGTGCGGACTATCGAAATGATCACGTCGCCATCCTTCACGCGCCGACGCGCCCTACTGGGAGCCGCGTCAAATGAGTACGAAACTGTTTCATGTAGCGTTCCCGAAGAGTCAACATTGCCAATGTCGATGTACTGAAGCTCATAATCGCCAGGAGTGTCTTCGCCCAGCGCATCATCGTTGATCGTCGCAACGTACTTAAGGCGTTTGGTCGGGTAGATTGTCAAAGCAACTCCCCCTGTTCAACGCCCGTCATAATCAAATCCAGCTTCTTGGTGACCCCAAGCAACGCTTGCTCGTCGTATTCGATGCCTTCAAATCCTCCAAAACCGGCGATTCTTTCCAGAGGCTCACAAAAATTCCGTATCAGTTCATCCGGATCACTCCATTGCTTGACACGTGACGATACACAAGACATTTGAGCGATGGGTTTCTTGTCACGTATTGCCTGAAGCATTTCTTTTACTTCGGTCACGTGCTTGCTCGTTGATGAACTACTAGCGTAGGTGGCATAGATGACCAGTTCGAGCTTCCAAGCGTCATTTCTGCGCCCTTTTCCGGCTGACGGAACCGAAAAATCAATGACATCATTCACAGGGCAACTTAGCGAAATATAGCGCACATAGAGAGTTGGATTTTTCAGTTTCAGGACAATCAGAAGCGGTAAGAGCAGCGGATATATCGTATATTCATTGGACGAAGCTCTTAGGACTATGGCGTAAAGCTTGACACATTGTTCGATTTCTCGAAGAGTCAGCGCGTGACCTTTTAACAAAACGGCAAAGATGTCTCTGAAATAGCCACCTTCATCTTTGTGACGCCCTCCCCGACCGAGTCTTTCACCTAGCGCCAACAAGTATGACGTCAAGCCGTGTTTCTCCCAGAGCACACCCAAATAACGGGATCCTTGAACTTGTGGTAACCGGAAATCGATGTCGATGAACCTATGCAGATAGTTTTCAGAGTCGATATCGCCATAGACGGAACGGATGGCCTGCCCGAGCTGTGTTCGGTCTGTTCCAAGCACGAAAACAACGTGCTCAATATTGAACAAGTGCTTGACTCGTTCAAGCAGTTCGATGGCAAATGACGGGCGACAACGATCAAGTTCATCGATGATAAAGACAAGAGGTTTCCGGCTGTTTTCGAAAAGCTTGTTGGCCATGCGCTGAAGGCTGTCCCTGAGTTGCAGCCGAGACCCCAGAACGGCCGAGTACTCATCCAGCAATTTCATATTTCGCGTGGTTGCCGCTTTGCTCGCCTTCCCTGCGGCGTCTTCGATGTCGACACCCGTGGCTTTCTTAAAAAGGCCACTCGCGACTGTGGCAATGACTTGTCCTGCGCCAGCAAGGAACTCCTTAACGGCTGGTTCTTCAGACAGATGTGCCTGAAGTTGCCCCAATATCGCGACTAGCGGGTCAGGGACAAAGTCGTCCTCCCAAGCATTGAAGTAAATGGCCCCATAACCATCGTTTTCCAGTTGCTGACGCCATCTTTTGAGCATGAACGTCTTGCCGCTTCCCCATTCTCCATTCAGGCTGACCGTTAACGCTTCGGTTTGGTTGGCTAGGAGTTCGGTTAGTACGTCGGCACAATTCTTCCGTCCCAGTTTATCATCGCTCCATGGAGCGGATGGGTCGATATTCTGTTCTACTATCTTAATTGGCAAGTTCATGCGGTCTGACCTCTGTGCATCGTCGTTCATAAGGTCACCTCCTGCAGGAGGCGCATTATCTCGTCTTCCGCACGCTTGAGTTCGGCGTCGATCTCAGCCACGCAGTCATTCCCTTTACACCCCTTGTAGCGAGAGACCGGTTCCGTGATCTGCGACAATCTGGATGGTCGTTCGCATCAAATGACGAGACTCAGCCCTACCACGCCCGGCAAAGCAGGCCCTTCAAATACAGCCCTTCCGGGAAGCACAGCCCCTCCGGGTGGTCCTCGGCCTGCTGCAGCCGCTTGAGCACCTGGAGGTCGCGCCGGGCATCCACCGCCGCGTCCGACACCACTTTGTGAAACAGCTCGGACGTCATCAACCCCGAGCACGAGAAGGTCGCCAGCACCCCGCCCGGCCGCAGCAGTTTGATGCCCAGCAGGTTGATGTCCTTGTAGCCGCGCGAGGCCTTCATCAGGCTCCCCTTTGACTCCGCGAACTTGGGCGGGTCCAGCACGACCAGGTCGAAGGAGCGCCCCTCGTCGCGGAATTTGCGCAGCACCTCGAAAACGTTCCCTTGGACGAACGCCGACTCCTCGACGTGACAGGTGTTCAGCGCGGTGTTGGCCTTGGCCAGCTCCAGCGCCGGCGCGGAAAGGTCCACGTGCGTCACCGAAGACGCGCCCGCCGCCACCGCCGCGATGCCGAACCCGCCCGTGTAGGAGAAGGCGTTGAGCACCTCGCACCCGTTGGCATACCGCTTGAGCTGGCGGCGGTTCTCGCGCTGGTCCAGGTAAAAGCCGGTCTTGTGCCCCTCGCGCACGTCGACCAGATAGCGGCAACCGCTCTCGACAATCTCGATGCGTTCCGGCGGCGCCTCGCCCGCCAGCACGCCGGTCAAAGGCGGCAGCCCCTCGCGCTCGCGCACGTCCACGTCCGACCGTTCGTACACGCCGCGGCACGGCACGGCACGGCACAGGGCCGCGACGATCTCCTTCTTCCACCGCTCCGCTCCGGCCGTCGTGAACTGGCACACGACCCAGTCGCCGTACCGGTCCGCGATCAGCCCCGGCATCCCGTCCGCCTCGGCGTTCACCAGCCGGTAGGCGCTGGCCTCGTCCTCGGCCACAAACAGCGCCCGCGCCCCCACCGCGTGCATCACGCGGTCGCCCACGAACGCCTCGTCCACCGTCTGCCCGCCGTCGAACGACCACAGGCGCACCCGGATCTGCGAGGCCGGCGAATACGCGCCCACGCCCAGCACCGCACCGTCCGAGGAGACCACGCGCACGGTCTCGCCGGACGCCGGCGCCCCGTCCACCTTGGCGATCGCCCCGGAGAAAATCCACGGGTGCCGCCGCAATACGGAAAAATCGCGATGAGGATGAAGCGTGATGTCAGTCATGTCGTCCGAGCCCTATCTTTTCCACGGGGATGCGCGCAAACCACGGAGCCCACTTTTTGAAGCTGGCGCTGTCCTGCACCTTGAAGCCGCTGCGGTCCGGGTCGGCGGCTTCCGGCAAAGCCTCGGGGCAGAACTCGGCGCGACGCTTGCCGTCGGGCGTCTGCGGAAACGTGTCCGCGTCTTTCGCGTTGACCGGCCCCGCCACGAGGTTGTTGTGGAAGTCCAGGCGCGGCAGCGTCGTCGTCTTCACCGAATTGTGAACCTGAAGGAACAGGGGGCAGTTGATCGCGACATTCTCGCAGAACACGTTGTGGAGCGGCAGTTTGGGATCGTCCTCCATGATGTTCACCAGGTGCGGGTACTTCTCTTTCCAGGGCGACGCCTGCCAGTTGACCTCCCGGAGCTTCGCGAGCAGGTCCCAGCCGTCCTTGGTGCCCTCGCCCGGCCGCGCGCGCTTCAGGCCGCGGTCGTCCAGGTGCAGCGCGGCCGTGCACTCGACGAACAGGTTGTTGCTGATCGTGTTGTAGCGCCCGCCGCCGACAAACGCCGCCCAGCCGGCCCGGTAGAAGATGTTGTTGCAGACCGTGTCGCCGCTGTCGCAGTCGTCCAGATAGACGCCCATGACCATGACGCTTTCCTTGAGCGGCTCGTAGTCGGGGTTCAGCCCCTGCGCCTTCTGCCACTCGACCCCCGGCTGCCCGAAGTGGTGAAAATAGTTGTACCGGAGCACATTGCCTTGCGAGCACCAGTGCCGCCCGGTGTACAGGCCGCCGCCGTCGCCGCTCTCCATCATCGCGGAGTGCACCTCGTTGTACTCGAAGAGGTTCTCGTTGCCGCCGTAGGTGACCGCGATGTAGGGCGCGTCGTAGATCAGGTTATGCGCCACGCGGATGCCGACGCCGCCGAAGTTCAGGCATTTGCCCTGCGTCCGCTGCAGCCGCCCGCTGTGGTGCAGGCGGCAGTTCGTGACGAAGTGCCCGCACGCGGTCAGCGACTTGCGGTCGCCGCCGGTCACAGAGACGCAGGTGCCGCCGACGTCAAACACCTCGCAGCGGTCCACGCCGCAGTTCTTCCCGCCGTTGACGCCGACGCCGTCCGTTGTGATGTTGGAAACGCGGAGATTCTGCAGGACAACGTCCTCGCAGCCGCTCACCGAGACCGCGTTCCCGGTGCTGTACTGGAAGGTCAGCCCGTCCACCCTGACATGGCTCGCCTTGCTTATTTGGAACAGCGGCTTCTTCTGCACCGCGAGCACCACGTCGCCCAGCCCGCTCCCGTCCGGGTAGAGGTAAAGCACGCAGGCCTCGCGGTCCACATACCACTCGCCGGGGCTGTCGAGCTCCTCCAGCAGGTTGAACACGTAATAGCGGCGCTTGGCGGTGTGCCACTTGGACGAGTTGCCGATGCCGTACGTGTGGATCGCGGCCGAGGTGATCTGCTTCCTCTCCTTGTCGATGGCCCCGATCTTCAGGGTCTCGTTGGCCCAGTCGTGGCACCAGAACCCGTTCATCCAGATGCCCTTCTCGACGTTCCAGCGCGAAGGGGCGTCTTCGGCATATTCAAACGTGCCGCCCTTGACCCCGAACTCCCACTCGCCGGTGGCCTTGTCGACCGGCTTGACGCCGCGGTCGATCACCTTGGCGATCTCCGTCCAGCCCGCGTTCGGCCAGCGGGCGAGCCGCAGCGCCTTGCCGCCGCTGAACACCTCCATCTCGCGCCAGCCGCTGAACTTGTCGGGCAGCGGCGCGAGTGCGGTCAGCCCCACCGACTTCAGGTCAAACGACACGACCTTTCCGCGCGCCGCTTCCGGCAGGCGCGCCAGCGTCGCCGCGTCGGCCACCTTCTGGAAACCGGCGGCCGGCAGAGTATGTCCGCCGACGAACAGAGCGCCGTTCTTCGAGGCCCGGTACACGACAGGCGCACCCGCCCCCAGTCCGCCGTCTTCCGCCTCAAGGACAAAGGTGTCGGCCGGCAGGGAAAACGTGCCGGTCAGCTCGACGGCCACACCGTTTTCCGGAAAGGCCTTGCCCTTCTTCATCCCGCGGATGACCTCGCGGGCTTTCTCCAGCGAAGCGAAAGGCCGGCCCGCACTGCCGTCCTGCAAATCACTCCCGCTCTGCGCATGCACGTGCAGAACCGGCTGCGTCCGGCACCCGGCCAACGCAAAACCTGAAAGCGCGAGAACCCCGAACCATACCGTCCCCTGATGACGCATCTTTCCCCCTCTTTTTTGGCCGTTCGCGGGCGACCTTCCGCCCGGACTGACATGGCGGCTAGGATATCAAATATCCCGTGACACCGGCACCCCTTTTTCTGAATTTTTATTCGGAATGCGAAGTACAAAATCGAGCCCTTCGGGAATCCGCTGGACGATCTGGCGCGGCGTGGTGTACGCTGTTTGCGTCGGTCTTGGGGGCGCTCCTGCGGAGACGCTGATGCGCGCGTTCACCTGACGGAACACGGTGTGTCTTAAAGGAGTCGCCTATGAACTGTTGCGGTAAGAGTGTTCTCTCTGCTCTCATCTGTTTCGCGGCGGCGTGCCTGGCGGAGGTGAAGGTTGAAGCGGTGGGCGGCGACGGTTTCCGGGTCCTGTGGGACGGCAAGGAGGTCGTGCTGCCGTCCAGGCCGGCGCTGCGCCTGACCGGGCCGGGCAAGCGCCCGTTCTTCGACCCGACGGCACGGGTCTTCCGAGAAGTCGAGGTCACCGCCAGCCAAGGCGTCCTCTTCACTGTCACCAACAAGCGCGGCGAGCCCGTCTTTCTCGGCGAAGGTGTCGTAAGTGTCACGGTGGAAAACGGGCTGCTCGTTTTCCGTCAGACCTTCGCGCACGCCGGCGCCGCATGGCGGCTCTCGCTGCGGCCGGTCGGGGAGAACGGCCTGGACCTCGCGCTCGAAGCGACGGTCGATCCGGCCTTCCGGCTGACCGCCTTCGACGCCAAGATCCTGGACCTCAACCTCAAGTGCGCGACCGCCGACTCCGGCAGCCTGGGCCAGTGGCGCAGGAACCTGCCGACCACACAGGGCCTGCTGATGGGCCCCCTGCCCGGCGCCGTCCGTATCAACTACCCGAGCAACAACCTCTTCGTCCCCGCCGCGGTGCTCCAAGACGAGCGCTTCGCCGTGGGGCTCTGCCGCCTCGGCGTGCATGACGTGTGGCGCGCCCCGTTCGGCGAACTCACGCTCACGCCGCAGGAAGCCTCCTACGAGCTGCGGATCGCCTCCGGCTGGGCCGAGGCGGTCTCGCTGGCCTGCCTTTACCAGAACGCGTTCAAGCAGAACTACCGGCTGCGCTTTTCCGACCGGCGCAGCCCCGGCCCCGCCGGCTACCTCCAGCTGGTCGACGCCAAGGATCTCTGGGCCGATTACATGCGGGAGCTGGAGGAGCACATCCCCGTCCAGCCCGCCCCGCCCTATGACCGGGCGAAGAACCCGCTGGTGATCATGAACTTCTTCATGGCCGAGAACCACGCCATCTCGCCCGAGAACCCGCAGGGCTGGACCATGGCCGACCCGAACTGGAAAAGCAACAAGTGGGAGTTTCCCGCTCAGGCGGTGACCGCCACCGGCGAGGCGCTCAAGCGGCTGACCGGCTTCACCGACGAGAACGCCGGCCGGCCGGTGAAATGGATCAAGGCCTACGCCGAGAAGAACCTCCAGGAGATGCGGGAAACCAAGGCGCTGGCCAACGTGGTCTGGCGCTCGGCCACCTGCCGGGGCGCGAACAACCTGTCGCTCGACTATCTGCCGGACACGCATTACTTCCACCCGGATATGGAGGAGCGGCTGAGCGTGGAGGGTCCCGTGCGCAACTGGGACTGGGCCGTCGCGGAGATCGAGGTACTCGCGCCGGACGGCACGCTCCTCGCCCGCAAAGGCGGCGTCGAGCTCCACGCCGCCGACACCGGACGGCTCAGGAAGCTGACGCGGTACGGCGACGCGCGGCAGCGGCTCGCCTTCACCTCCGCAGAGCTGCTGGAGGCCTCCGCGGCGTACGTGAAGTCCGCGTCCGACATCGGTGCCGAGGAGCGCTACCGCGACCGCATCGGGCTCTACGTCAAGCTGGACGAACCCGAGGCGGCCTTGACCGGCGCAAAGGCCGGCGACCGCGTCGAGCTGAAAGCCGTGGCACAGGTGGGCGATCCCGCGCTGGCGGCGCAGCGGCTGACGGTGCGGGCGAAGGTCACCGGCGTGAAGCGGGCCGCCATCGACGTCTGGGCCAAGACCCTGACCGACGCGGCGTGCGAGATCGGTTTCCTGATCCGCGAAGACTTTCTCATGGGGCCGCCTTGGCAGATGACCTTCCTGCGGCTGGACTGGACCGCGGAGTGGCAGTACGATCTGTTCCGCCAGCGCGTGGAGTGGCATCAGGCGCGTTTCGGCAAGCGGTGCCGTTGGTTCTACCTCGACGTCTTCGCCAACGAGACCCCCGACTTCATCCTGCAGCGCATGCGCAAGGATTTTCCGGACTGCTTCTTCTTCGCCGAGCATCCCAACGGCGTGGCCTTGCGGACGATCCAGAGCTGGAACTGGTTCGGGCCCTACACCGCGCTCGAGCTCTGCCTGAACCCCGGCGCGCTGGCGCTCCTCCTGCCGGAGCGCGCCTTCACCTACGACAAAGCCAAAGACCTCGCCTTTATCCGCAGCACTTGGAAAGACCCGCACTACCTCTACGTCACCCACCGCGGCGCGCGGCGGCTGGTGGCAATGGCCAAGGAAGCCGGGTGCGCCGCAACGGAGGCCACAGCGAAATGACGCGAACTCTGGACAGCGGGACGCCGGACGGTTCAGCCCGGCGGAGGGCCTATGGCTTTTTGAAGAAGCACCGCTTCGTCATCCTGAGCATGCTGGCCGTCTTTCTGGCCGTGGCGGCCATCGAGAGCGCTTCGGGGCGTTCGCCGCTCGGCCCCGACGGGCGCTTCGGGTGGTGGGACGGCGACATCTGGTCCAGCGAGAACTCGCAGCGGGTCGCGGACGCCTACTCTTTTTCGCACATCATCCACGGCATGCTGTTTTACGGCTTCCTGTGGCTGGCCGCGCGGCGGCTGCCGGTCAAGTACCGCTTCCTCATCGCCCTGCTCCTCGAAGCCGGCTGGGAGCTTCTCGAAAACTCGCCGCTCGTCATCAATCGGTACCGTGAAGCGACCATCGCGCTCGGCTATGTCGGAGACAGCGTCCTGAACTCCGTCTGCGACGTGGGCATGATGGCTCTCGGCTTCATGGCCGCCCGCCACGCGCGTGTCTGGGTCATCGTGGCCACGATCATCGTCCTCGAGCTCGGCTGCCTCTGGTGGGTCCGCGACAACCTGACGCTCAACGTGCTGATGCTGGTCCATCCGGTGCCGGCCGTCAAAGCCTGGCAGTCTGAAGGGCATTGACACGACGGCACGTTAGGTCAGCCCACGGCGGGCTTCAACAGGTGGTCGCGTTTAAGTGACGCTCAACGCTCAAGTTGGGCGTTCGGAGTTCAGCGTTCGACTCAATCTTTTTCAGACAGTGCCGGATCGGCTGTATGTCCAGGTTCATCAAAAACTCCCGGCGTTTCGTCGAACCTGACAAGCCCATGCTCGGCGGACGCGCGAAGAGCCCTCAAATCAGCAGGGCGTCCAGATTTTCCGACCTCAGCCACTTGCCGGCCAGCATGCGCAGTTCCGCGCCGCAGCCGCTCCGTCCGTCTTTGCGGCGAGTTGACTTGCGCACGAGGGAAGCGTAAACTGATGTGTAATTTGCACCGTCATGTCCCGGCCGCGTGCGAACAACCAAACGAAGGAGATTCAGGATGACCTCACGTCGTACGTTCGTTGCTTCCATGTTCACCTTGGCGGCAGTGCCCCTGCTGTCTTCCGGCCAGACCTGCTGCGCCGCCGCAAAAGACGCCAAGAAAAGCGTTCCCGCAGCCTGCACCGCGAAACTCACCGCCACGGGCGCCACCGTCGTCGAGTGCGGAGATAAAAAGACCAAGATCAAGATCACCTGCGCCAAGTGCGGCAAAACCGTGGAACTCGAGATCGACACGCCCACCGCCGACAAGCCCTATGCGCAGGACTGGGTCTGCCCCAAGTGCGGCAACAAGCAGAAGGTCAGCGTCGGAGTCGCCAAGGCCGAATAAGCGGAGCACCTGAACCAGAACCTGCCAAACGCATTACAGCGGACGGGTTTTTTCACACGCTGGCGTCTCCGCCTTATAGCGGGGGCGCTGGCGTTCGCATTCTCCAGAAGGTTTATTATGACCCCCCCTTGGATCAGCTTGATCGTTTTCGTCCTTTGTTACGCTTTGTTTGTTGTACTGCCGGCGCGACGCTCGTGGACCGCTTGTATCGGAGGCGCGCTCCTTGTCGCAACCGGTGTGCTTCAATGGTACGACGCGCTTTTTTCAAAAATCAGCTGGAACGTTATGGGTCTCTTCTTCGGAACGCTGATCCTGGCGGAGATGTTCCTGATGTCGCGCGTGCCCGCCGTGTTTGCCGAATGGCTGGTCGACAAGTCCAAGTCCACACGTGTCGCCATGCTGGCCCTTTGCGCGCTGGCGGGTGTGATCTCCATGTTCGTCGAGAACGTTGCCGTCGTGCTGTTGGTTGCACCCGTCGCCTTAAGCTTGTCTGACAAGCTTAAAATCAGCCCGGTCCCGCTGCTGATCGGCATTGCCGTAAGCAGCAACCTGCAAGGCACAGCCACCATGATCGGCGACCCTCCGAGTATGATCCTGGCGGGTTACATGCGCTTGGGGTTCTGGGATTTTTTTGCCTACCGGATGAAACCGGGCATCTTTTTCGCCGTCCAGATCGGCGCGATCATGTCGTTGGCCGTGTTGGCACTGGTGTACCGCCGTCACAAAAACAAAGCGGCCCTCATCTACCAGGAACATGCCCGGTCGTGGGTGCCGGCCATCCTTCTTGGACTGTTGATCCTGGGCTTATCATTCGCCACAGTGTTCGATCCCGAATTCGCCTGGTTCGCGGGCGTCTATACGCTGGTTCTGAGCGCGATTGCGTTGGCCTGGTATCGCCTGCATGCACGCTGGGGCAGCACGCGCAAACTCATCACCACACTCGACTGGGACACCACCTTTTTCCTTATCGGCGTCTTCGTCCTCGTGGGTGGCCTGAGCGACTCCGGCTGGATGGACCGCTTGTCCAGCATGATGTCGGCCTCCGTCGGGGGTAACGTGGCCTTGGCTTTCACGATGATCGTCGTTTTCTCGGTCGTCGTCTCCGGGTTTGTCGATAACGTGCCCTTCCTGCTGGTCATGATCCCCGTCGCGCAGAAGGTCGCCGGCCAGATCCAAGCGCCGGAACCGCTGCTCATGTTCGGTCTTTTGATCGGGGCCTGCCTGGGCGGAAACCTAACGCCCATCGGCGCCTCCGCAAACGTGGTCACCTTGGGAATTCTGAAGAAACACGGCTATACCGTCTCGTTCCGGGAATTCATGGGCATCGGCATTCCCGTCACGGTCGCTGCCGTTATAAGTGCCAGTGCCTTCGTCTGGTGTATCTGGGGTATTTAACCTCGGCATCACCCCAATAATCACAACAACACTGGAAGAGAGAGCGTTATGAGTTGTTCGACGGAAAAACCTGCCGGCTCGGTATTCGGCAAGCACCTGCGGACCCGGATGGTGTCTGGACTACTGATTCTGATCCCCCTCGCAATCACCCTGTTCATCCTAAACCTGTTTTTTTCGTCGTTCACGGCCTTCGTGCGACCTGTCATGCAACCTTGGGTGGACAAGTTGCCCGAGTACGTGTTGACGTTGATCGCGCTCATATTCGCTGTGCTGCTCATCTATTTTGTCGGCCTCATCACGAACCACATCGTTGGTCGCCGCATGATCCAGTGGGGAGAAAACCTTCTCTTGCGGTTGCCGCTCGTGAAATCCATTTATTCCGCCTCCAAGCAGGTGGTCGACACCTTCTCGTCCTCGACAAAGGCGGCCTTCAAGGCGGTCGTCCTTGTAGAGTTCCCGCGACGTGACTCAATGGCCTTGGGGTTCATCACCGGCACGATACTCAACCCCGAAGGCAAGACACTCTATCGCGTCTTTGTCGCCACGACACCCAACCCGACCTCCGGCTTTCTCATTCTCCTCCCTGAACACGAAGTCCACTTCACTGACATCTCGGTCGAGGACGGCGTGAAGATGATCGTGTCGGGCGGCATGCTGGCTCCACTCGCCTATCAGATTCGTCCTGCGCCATACCGCTTTGAGAGCGCTGAAGCGCCCACGGCTGAGCGAGAATCAGAGACTGTGGACATGGGTGCGGAGAGAGACCAGAATCCCGTGGGGTCTTCCGACAAAACGCTTACATACAAGCCCTAGAGCTGTTCTGACCGGTTGACAAACGAGCGGGCACCCGCTTCCGCGATCATTAAAAAAACTCACTGTCTGAAACCGCCTTGCCGATCGATCTCAGTCAGACGCATCAGGAAGACCTTCACAAGTTCCATAAGGGCTACCGCCATACAGGCCCCCGCAACGGCAAGTGCAAAATCCTCACACGTAACCGTACCGAATCTGAACAGCTTCCTGAAAAACGGCACAATCAGAATCAGGATCAGAACCGCCACCGTCCCAGTCACGACCCACTTGAACGCCTCGTTCTTCTCTCGCAGCATACTGAACCCAGACCGTGACAACGAACGGTTTGACAAGATGATACCCAGATTGCAGATAACCAGTGTGAGAAAGGCCAAGGTGCGGGCCGCCTCGTCGGCATGGTCATGCCGGACGAACAGGTAAACGGCAACGGTGACGGCAAGCGTCAGACTGCCTTGGAAAAAGCAGTTCAGGAGTGTCCGTCTGTCAAAAAGCTCTGCGTCGATACGGCGCGGTTTCCGGGCCATGACATCCCGTTCTTCCGTGTCCGACTCAAAGATCAGCGTGCAGGAGGGATCGATAATCAACTCGAGAAAAACAATATGCATCGGGGAAAGAATGAGCGGCCAGTTCATCAGAACAGGAAGCAGCGATAGCCCGGCGATCGGTATGTGGACGGACACGATGAACATCATCGCTTTCTTCAGATTGTCGTAAATGCGCCTGCCCATACGCACGGCCGCCACAATGGAGTTGAAATCGTCGTCGAGAAGCACCAGCGAAGCGGCCTCGCGCGCGACATCGGTACCCCTCGCCCCCATCGCCACGCCGATATGCGCCGCTTTCAGCGCGGGAGCATCGTTTACTCCGTCACCCGTCATGGCAACGACTTCGTTATTTTGTTTGAGCGCTTTGACAATCCGGAGCTTTTGCTCCGGCACCATGCGGGCAAAGATATTGACGCCCTTGATCTGCTCCGCAAGTTGCTCGTCGGAAAGGGCCTCCAACTCGGCCCCCGTAATGTGTCGGTCTTGATTCCTGAGCCCGATCTGTCGCGCAATGCTCTTTGCCGTACCCGGATAATCACCCGTAATCATGATCGTCCGAATACCTGCCGCGTAACACTCTTCGATGGCCCGGCGCACATTCGGCCGGACAGGGTCTTCCAGCCCGAGCAGCCCCACGAACTCGAAATGAAAATCGTGCTGCAGTTCCGGCAGTTCCTCCTTCTTGTAGCGAGCACGTGCCACGCCAATCACGCGCTTGCCCTGATTGCAGAGAACATCGATGTTTCCTTCGAGCCGCTTCTTATGCGCGTTGTCGAAGTGACACAAATCCGCAATCGCCTCAGGGGCACCCTTGGCCGCGATGACGAGCTCACGGCCATCGCTCGAGGTCCACACACGCGACATCGCCAACAGCTCCTTGCTGAGGGGGTATTCCCGTTGCAGTGTCCACGACGCATGCAGGTGTTCGGTGTTCGCAAGTGATCGATCGCCCAGTTCCTTCATGGCTTTTTCCATCGGATCGAATGGATCGGCAGGACTGGCCAGAATACTATACTCAACCACCTCATGGAATTCTTCGGGCAAAGCATCCTTCAGCGCTCCGGCTGTCAATGTCTGATCCCCCACGACGAGGTCAGAGACCGTCATTTTGTTAAGGGTCAACGTGCCCGTCTTGTCAACACAGAGGACCGTCGCCGAACCAAGGGTTTCGACCGCGGGAACCCTCCGAGTGAGCACACGGTGCCGGGAGATGCGCCATGCGCCAAGCGCGAGAAACACCGTCAGGACCACGGGGAACTCTTCAGGCAACATCGCCATCGCCAGCGACAACCCGACAAGAAAACCTTCAAGCAAGCTACCGCGGGTCAGCCAGTACACAACAACCACCAGAACGCAGAGGATGCCGCCGGCTGAGGCGAAGGTGCGCACAACTCTGCCGGTCTGAACCTGAAGAGGCGTCGGCTCTTCTGCGACCGATTGCAGAGCCGCTCCGATTTTACCCAATTCGGTCCCCGTGCCAATCGCTTTGACGACTCCCGCCCCCTGTCCAGCAACCACTAAAGTTCCCGAAAACACGTAAGGCTGGTCATCGCCGCCCGGCTTCCCCATCTTTGTAGTCCGATCTTCCGTATCCGCTTTGCGTACCGGCACTGCCTCGCCAGTCAACAGGGATTCATCAACTGAAAAGTTGAGCGCGTGCACCAGAACGCAATCCGCCGGAACACGGTCCCCTTCAGAAAGCAGAACCACATCGCCGCAAACCACTTCGCGGCCGGCGATGCGTATCTTCTCGCCATCGCGGATAACATAAGCGCGAGGGCTCGACAGGTCTTTTAATGCCTCAAGCGCCCTCTCGGTTTTCCGTTCCTGAAAAAAGGTGATGCCGATGATGACAAACACGAACCCGAGAAGCATCACCGCTTCTTGAATTTCCCCAGAAAGGAGGTACAGGGTCCCACACGCAATCAGGAGCATGAACATCGGTTCTTTGAGAACGCCGATAAAAATGTCGAGAACCTTGCGCCTCCCTTGGGACGGCAATTCGTTATAGCCGTCCCTTGCTTGACGTTCGGCGACCTCTTTCAGTGTCAGTCCGGCAAGATTTTCAAGCACATGCTCCCCCATTATTTTACCCCTTCGCTATGTGACCACCCTGCTATTCTAAAAATTCCTGTAACGGTCTCGGCCGTTCAGTTCATTCGTTTAAATAATGTAGCTATAAAGATGGTCTTTTTCAAGGCCAATAGAACATCTTAATCATGTTTGACGGGGCAAACTTTCGACCTCCCGAACCGATGACAAACCTATGTGCCACAGGCATAAGGGGTTGACGTTCCCGCAAATGTCCGTTACTTTTACAGGAACAAGACTTCATTCGTTTTGAGTATGACACACACGCACAGCCATAGCGACCGCTCTCGCCGCCACACCCATCCGGAGACCTGCGCATCCGGAAAGCACGCTGCCGCCGCATGTGTCCTGCTCGCGTTTCTCGGTCTCGGCTGCAAACTCGCCGTCGGGTTCATGGCCCACCTGCGGACAACCTCCTCGTCCAACCTGCTGACGATACTCGCCGGCACGCTGACCCTGGCCGCACTGGGCCTGGGCCTTTACGCGCAAAACGCTCAGAGGCGCCTCTGGAGCCGCCGCGTCCGCAGACGCCTCGTGATCGGCATCCCCGTCGCGTTTCTCACCCTGCTGACGGTGGTGGCCAACGTCCTTTTCCCGCAAGCGGCCCTGCGCCCGGCTGCGCCTGACGTGGCAACCCCCTCCTCTGCACAGCACCCCGCCAAAACCGAGGACACGGCCCTTACCAAGCCCGGCTGGTATGGCGAGCTGCAGCAGGACGGCGTGCTGCTGGTCCTCACGTCCTTTCCGGAAAACGCGACCGAGAGCCGGCAGTTCAACCGCCGCCTTCTGAAACCGGTCTCTTACGCCACGCTCTCGATCATTAATCTCGGCAGCGCTGAGCGTCCGATCCTGAACGCGCTCGAGGTCGCGCTGCGCCTCGATTCGGGGGAGACGGCTCAAAGCCTGGCCGTGCGCCCGCTGCTCGCGCACCACGCGGCCACCGCCGCCCTTCTTGAGCGCCTGGCCGTGCCGCAAGAAATCGCCGTCGGCGCCATGGCCGCCGACATCCCGGTCTGCCTGGCGCCCTCTTTCCCTTGGGACCGCGTGACGGCCGTTGCCGTGACGCTGGGAAAACGCACATTCACTGTTCCGGGACGCATGGTGACCGCCGAAGAGAAACGCGCCATGATCGAGAAAAGCGCGAATCATCAACGCTCCGCCAGCACCACAAACCGTTCCGCCGAGGCGTGGTTCAAAAATTTCTGAGCCCGCGGCTGGGCCTGCCTTTCGCTTTACGTTTGCCCAACAAGGGGAGACTCGTTTACACTGTCGGCGTCTAACATCCTTTATGGAGGCGACGATGAAACTGATTCTCTGCACCTTGGCGGTCTGTCTTTCGATCCTCGCATCCGTCCTCACCACCAAAGCGCTGATCCGCGACGAGAGCAAACGGATCCGGATATCGTTCGCCAAGACGGCGACCGATCCGGACGGCATGCAGAGCCGGCAAGAAATGCTTGTCCAGCGGCTGGAGGCCATCAACGTCCAGCTCGCCGCCCTGAGCAGGCGCCTGTCGCAGCTCGAAGAGACCATCGGCGGGAAGGAGCACGCGGCCGACACCGGCGCCCTTCGCACGTCGCTCCAAAGCCTCACGAAGCGGACGGACACGCTCGCCGCCTCCCTCACGAAACTCGACGGGGTGCCCGACCTCCTCACGGAACTCACGGCCTACATCGACCAGTCGTTCGAACACCTCGAAGAAGTCACCACAACCGCCGCGACGGAGAAACTCGCCGCGCCGCTCGAAGAAATGGGGAAGCGGCTCGACACCATCGACAGCTACTTCACTCCGCTCTACGCCTTTCTCGGCCTCGCGTATGACCCGAACAGCGACGCCGCGCTGGCGGCCAATCCCACCGTTGACGCGCGAATCACCGCACTCGCCGGCCAGCTCGACGCCCTTCGCAAAGACATCGCCGACCTGCGGGAGTGGCTCGCGCCGCGCACCATCGAGCCCGCCCGACGCGTGCGTTAACGGACGCCCTGCCGCGCGAAACGCCCACGTCCGAGCCGCGGCGGCCCACCTGCATTCTGGCCCCAGAATCTTGATTTTTCTTATGACAGGCCCGCAGGCCGTTTGCTAAACTACGCCCGCATGACTGCCTTTATCTTTGATATGGACGGCGTGCTCGCCGACAACTCGGACTTTCATGTGCTGGCGTGGACCGACTACGCGCGCCAATTCGGACGCGAACTGACGGTCGACGAAATCAAGCGTCGGCTCGGATTCAATAACCGCGAGTACATGCGCTTCCTGCTCGACCGGGAGCCGACCGAGGACGAGGTCACGCGTTCGACCGTCGAGAAAGAGGCGCTCTACCGCACGATCTACGAGCCCCACCTGACAGCCCCGTCCGGACTCATCGCGCTGCTGGACTTCGCCCGCCGCGAAAAGATCGACTGCGGCGTCGCGACCTCGGCCCCGGACGACAACGTGCGCTTCGTGCTCGACGGCCTCGGGATACGGCCTTACTTCAAAGAGGTCGTGGACGCCTCGCACGTGAAGAACGGCAAGCCCGACCCCGAGATCTACCTTCTGGCCGCGCAGCGCCTCGGGTTCGCCCCCGCGCAGTGCCTGGTGTTCGAAGACGCCATCGCGGGAATCCAGTCCGCCAACGCGGCCGGCATGACGGTGATCGCCCTGACCACCTCTTACCCCGCCGCGGTTCTCGCCGAGCACAAGCCCGCCGCGATCATCGCGTCCTTTGCCGATCTCGCGTCCCCCTGCCCCGCGGCGGCCCTGATCGAGTCCTTCACCGGCAAGCGCCTGCCGCCTGCTCCGCTCTGACCAAGGGGCGCACGCGGTTCGGACTGAAGCCTGATCCGGCGGCGGCCCAGCCGCTGCCGGCCTCACGCTCATGGCTTCTTCGGCACCTCGGAAAAACGGGCTGCGAAGAAGTCGCGGTCGCGCTTCATCTTGCGCACCGCAAGCGCGCGCCGCTCGCCCTCCGGCAGAGCCTGCTCTTCGGGCGAGAACAGCGTCCACTCGCAATGCACCGACGTCGGAACGCCCAGCAGCTTCAGCTGCGACAGCAGCGCGAAATAGCGCCGCCACGGCACCACGCCTTCTCCCGCAAAAACGGGCGCGGGTTGCCACACCTCTTTTTTCTTTGCCCAGCTGAAATCCTTCAGGCAGGCGCTGCGGATGTAGGGCGCGATGAGCTTCAACGCCACCGCCCACGAGCCGCCCGACTCGGACACCGCGTGGCAGATGTCGTACTGGCAGCCGACCCACTTCGGGTCAAGCCCCTTCAGCATGTAATAGAGGTCCCACACGGGGCCGCCGACCAGGCCCGCTCCCCAGTCGTAGTGGTTCTGATAACACCCTGTGATGCCGCACGCCTTGTTGAGCGCCTCGAGCGCCGCCATCTGCTTGTGAAGTTTCCCGATCGTCCCCTCCACGCCCAGCGCATCGTCATACCTGAAATAGCCCATGCGGTAAATCCCGACCCCGCACTGCGCCGCCGTTTTGAGCACGCGCTCGGCAAACGGCTCATCCGCCGCCGTGAGGGCGGTGACGATCATGTCCACCTTCAGGCCCTGTTTGCGCGCGGCCTCGACCGCCCGCGGCAGGTCCACCTCCGCGCGCTCGGGCTCGACGTGACCCTTGGGCCGCACCGCCAGGTCGATCCCGTTGAACCCGGCCCGGGCCAGGGCCTCGGCCATCGCGTCATAGCCCAGCCACAGCAGCGGCTTAGAGAAGGCATGCAGGAGCACCTCCCGCGCCGCGACGGACTGCGCACACGCAGGACAGGCCATCCCGCCCCCGGCGGCCAGCGCGGCCATCTTGACAAAAGCGCGTCGTTTCATGGTTTTCACCCGAGCCTCCACGGCGCGCGGTACTCGTACTGCAGCAGCTCGTTCGCCTTGTCACAGTTCGTGAACCGTTCGGCCTTCGCGTCCCACTCCAGCCGCTGACGCATGCGCACCGCAATGTTGGCGAGATGCGCAAAGCAGGTCGAGCGGTGGCCCTCCTCCAGCGTACAGCGCGGCGTCTTGCGCGACACGACGCAGTCCAGGAAGTCGCGGATCAGGCCACCCGTGCTGACCGAGCTGCTGCCGTCGGCCAGCTCTTTCTCCCGGACCTTGAACTCCTCGGGCTCCACGAGCCGTTTCCACGTCTGGAACTGGCCGGGCTTGGAAGGCAACACCGTGTAGCCCCGCTCATCGGCATACACGACGCCCTTGGTGCCCCGGATCTCGATCTCGCCGTACGGGAAGAGCGGCCCGCCGCACGCCTCGTAGATGTTGAAGTTGGCGATCCTGCCGGAAGCGAACTCGAAGGTCACCGACATCGTGTCCGGGATGTCGCCGTCGTGGTCCAAGTAGTACCGGCCTCCGGCCGCAGTGACCGCGCAGGGCGCGGTCTCTCCCATCATCCACCGGATCACATCCATGTAGTGGACGCCCCAGTTGCCCATCTGGCTCGAGAAATCGCCGAACCAGCGGAACTTGTAGGGCGCGATGTTGTAGCGGTAGGGGCGGAGCGCGCGCGGCCCGAGCCACAGGTCCCAGTCGAAGTCTTTCGGCGGCGCGGCGGGCGCCTGCTTGCCGATCCCGTCCGGGAAGAGGTTGCTGACGCGCGCCGCACTGGCCACGCAGAGCTTGCCCAGCTTGCCGCCGCGCAACTCCTCCGCGAGCCGGAGATACGCGGGGTTGCCGCGCCGGTTGAGCCCAACCGCCACCACCTGCCTGCTCGCCTGCTGCGCCTGCACCATCTTGCGCCCCTCGACGACCGTGTTGGTCAGCGGCTTCTCCACGTAAACGTCCTTGCCGGCCTTAATCGCGTCAATCGTCTGCAGCGCGTGCCAGTGATCCGGCGTCGCGATGCAGACCGCATCGACCGCCTTGTCCTCGAGCAGCTGCCGGTAATCCTTGTAGCGCCGCGGCGGCCGGGCAAAGGTCTCTCCCAACTTCGGGATGCGCTCGCCCAACTCATCCTTGTAGCGCTGCGCCACCTTGCCGTAGTCGCGCGAAAGAAAGGGCTCGTAGACGTCGCACAGCGCGACAACCTCGACGTCCGGGTGCGCCATGAACAGGTGCATCAGCTGCGTGCCGCGGTTCCCCACGCCGATGAACCCCATGCGGATCTTGCCGTTCGCCCCCACCGCACGCGCCACGCGCGGCGCCGCCGCCACACCTGCCGCCGCCAGCGAGCCCGTCATGAACTGCCGACGATTCGTCGCCATCGCTTCCATACGCGAATCTCCTTGTTGCCCGTTATGCCCGGCGGTGTCACGCCGGAAAACCGGTGATCTTTTTATGTGTGAAAAAGTATACCCTTCGCCCCTTTCACACAAGCTGAAAAGCCCGGCTTTTCTGCGACCGCCCAGCCAGAAAACGCCTTTCAGAAAATCCCGTTGATTTCCGGTTGACTCCGAGTAACTGTAGTATTATGCTATAGTTTAAAAAGCGCACTTTGGACAGAGACCTGCTGACCCGAGGCGCAAAAATCGAGGAGTTCCTTCCATGAGACTTGGACTTGCAGCGTTACTCGCGTTGGGGCTTACCCTATACGTCGCGGCGTTTCCTCCGGTCAGCAGTGATCCGAGAAATGTTCAGCTCAACATGTGGAACAACAACCCGGCCGCGGCCAAAGCCTTGGCCAAATCGCTGAACCGACCGGCTCTCATGGCTTTTGTGGACAGCCAGACCTGCGCCTACAGCAAAAGCTGGGATTCCAACATTCTGGCGAAGCCCGCCTGGGCCTCGTTCATCGCTGCCAACCCCATGGTCCTGATCATGGCCGACCGCTCTGCGCTGTCCGCGAGCGCGTGGTCCTCCTACACCGGCCCCTACCGCTCGTCCTCCGGCTACCTCGATTTCCCGACCATCGTGCTCTTCCATCCGAACGGGGCGGTCGCCGACCAGTTCCTCGCCCGGAGCACGCTCGGCAAAGACCCCGGCTTCTACACCCGCGTCAGGACCACCACCAGCCAGTACCCCTACAACTCGGCGCCGATCGCCGCCGCGCCCGGAACCATCGGGTTTGCCGCCTCCGCGGTGACCGTCAGCGAAAGCGCGTCGTCCGTCACCGTGCAGGTCATGCGGCAGGGCGGTTCCTCGGGCACCCAGTCGTTCCATTACGAGACGGCAGACGGGACCGCACATGCCGGGACCGCCTACACGAGTAAAAGCGGCACGCTGTCGTGGGGCGACGGCGATGCGGCCACCAAAACGATCTCCGTGCCGATCATCGACGACCATCTGGTGAACCTGCCGACATCCCGGTCGTTCACGATCCGCCTGAGCCGGTCCTCCGGCACAGCAACGCTCGGAACATCGACCTTGACGGTCACAGTCACGGAAGCGCCTTCCGTCACGCCGCCCACCGTCGACGACCCGTTTGAAGACCCGTTTGAAGACGGGTTCAGCCCGATCGGCACGCTCAGCGCGGCAGGCACCTACACCGGCTTTTTCTACGCGTCGGCGAACCGGACGGTGCAGGGAACCTTCACGCTGACGGCCTCCGCGCTCGGGAAGCTGAAGGTGAAAGCGCTCCTGAACGGGGTCTCCTATTCGATGAGCGGCGAGTGGGAAGAGTCCTCCGAGTCGGGCTTCCTTTCCGCGAGCATGAAGCCCCGCGGCGCAAGCGCGTTCGCCGTCGAAGTCGATTCGGACGGGGTCTTGACCGGAACTTTCAACGGCACCTCCGCACTCGGGCGCCGCCAAAACCTGTTGGCGCTCGCCCCGTTCATCGGCTACTACACCGCCGTCCTCCCCGTCGCCGCCGTCACGCCCAACAGCGGTACCGTCGACAACAGCCCGGAGGGCTCGGGCTACGTGACGTTCACCGCCAACAACCGCGGTTCCGTGAAATACAGCGGCGTGCTGGCGGACGGCACCAAGTTCAGCGGCTCGTCCTCACTGACCGCCTTCGGAGGCTCCACGCTGTCCGAACTGGGATATGACGACGCCGATGACGGGACTGCGTACGCCGGGTTCCCGATCTATGCCAAACTCGCCTCCAAGCGAGGCTCGGTCGCAGGGCAGATCTGGATCGACGGCCGGGGAACCCTCTCGCCGTCAGACAACCACGTCGCCATCGTCGGCTCGTCCTGGCTGTACCCGGGAACAAGCCCGGCGAAGAACGCGAACGGCTTTGCCGCCTCGTTTGACGACGGCGCGTTCACCGAAATCGGCGCGGCCTATGCGAAATCGCAGGACCTCGCACGGGCCTTCGAGGGAGCGACCTTCCAAGTCGACAGCGGCACGGCATCCGTCACGGCGCGCGGAAAATCGATTGCGCTTGAGTCCGGCAATGAACTTGAGGCAACGCTGCGGGTGTCGGCCTCGACAGGCATCTTCTCAGGCAAGTTCCTCCTGCCGTCGCCCACGGGCAGCGAATCGTCCGGCACGGTCAAGTTCGCAGGCGTGCTCGTCCCTCTGCTGGAGCAGGGTGGAGGCTACTACCTGGAGCCAGCCACCGTCGAAGAGGGCTATCGTCTGCAGCGGTCGCGAGCTGTGCTCATCGCCCCTTAATCCGGCTTGCCACCTTTTTTTGTGCACCGCCAATCGGGCTTATGCTAAAGTTCTCCCATCCTTGGAGAACTTATGAGTCGATTCCCTTTTCTGACGCTCGCGCTGTTCCTCATCGCCTCTTCCGTCTGGAACGGGTGCACCACCTCACGCGTGATCGAAAACACCCGCGTGCCCGAAATCACCCTCGACGAATTCGGCGTGATCACCTTCAACAACAAACGCCTGGAACCCGGTAAAATCGCCGAAGCCGTGCGCGCCGCAGGCTTCAAGCGCGAACAGGAGGTGAACATCCTCATCCCGGACAATCCTGACCGCGCCCTCATGCGGTCCGTTTCCATCGAGTTGCTTCAAAGCGGCTATACCCGAACCATCTTCGTCAAGAACCGCAAGGCCTCCGCCAACGTCCCGAAACCCCGCTAAAGGATGGCGGCCCATGCGCGGGCCGGCCGTCTCCCCATGCCTGCACTCCGCCACATCCAACCACGAATCGGTCTTGCGCTCGGCAGCGGCGGCGCACGCGGCTGGGCGCATCTCGGCGTGCTCCGACGCCTCGGCCAACTCGGCATCCGCCCGAGCTGCATCGCCGGCACCAGCATCGGCTCCATCGCCGCGGCGCTGTACGCCACCGACACCCTCGGCACCATGGAGAGCCTCGCCTCCCATCTCGACTGGCGGCGCGTGGCCCAACTCTTTTTGGAAGTCAACCTCCCCCGCTCCGGCCTGATCAGCGGCAAGCACTTCATCCGGCTGCTGAAAGACATCATCCCCGCCCGCACCATCGCCGACCTCCAGATCCCTTACGCCGCCGTCGCCACGGACCTCCAGACCGAGAAGGAGGTGGTGCTCCAGTCCGGCAGTCTCTTCGACGCCATCCGCGCCAGCATCGGCATCCCCGGCATCTTCACCCCCACGCGGATCAACGGGCACGACCTCGTGGACGGCGGCCTCGTCAACCCGCTTCCCGTCTCGGTCTGCCACACGCTCGGCGCCGACCTCGTCATCGCCGTGGACATCAACCTCCGCGCAGCCCACCACCGCAGGAAGCCCGCCAAGCCACAGCCGCCCGCCGAACTCAACCCGCGCATCGCCAAGCTGGTCGCCTCAGTCGGAAAGCTCATGCCGCAGCTTCAGTCGCCGATGGAGGAGGCCGTCAACCGCTGGACCCTGCCGCCGAAAAAGAAGGACGATTCCCTCTCCATCTTCGACGTGCTCACCCGCACCATGCGCCTCGTCGAGAATCAGATCACCCGCCGCGAGCTCGCCCTCAACCCGCCCGACATCCTGATCCAGCCCGAAGTCGGCGACATCATGACCCTGGAGTTCCACCGCGGCCCCGAGGCCATCGCAGCCGGCGTCCGCGCCGTCGACGAAGCCCTGCCTCTCCTCCAACCCTTCCTCCCCCCAACCTGTAACGTGTAACCTGTAACTTGCAACCTGTAACCCACAACCCCCAACGGCTCCCCATGTCCCTCTCCCGCATCGAACAGCTCCGCGCCGAGATCCGCCGCCACGACCGCCTCTACTACGTCGAGGCGCGCCCCGAGCTCGGCGACGCCGACTACGATGCGCTCTACCGCGAGCTCGAAGCCCTCGAGCGCGCGCACCCCGAGTGGCTCACGCCCGACTCTCCCACGCAGCGCGTCGGCGGCGCGCCCCTCTCCGCCTTCAAGCAGGTCCGCCACAGCCCGCCCATGATGAGCCTCGACAAAACGCACTCCCGCGACGACCTCATCGATTTCGACGCCTTCCTGCGCCGTCAGATCCCGCTCGACGTCTGGGACTACGTGGTCGAGCCCAAAGTCGACGGCGTGGCCTTTTCGCTGCTCTACGAGAACGGGGTCCTCACCCGCGCCGCCACACGCGGCAACGGCGAGGTCGGCGACGACATCACCGCCAACGTCAAGACCATCCGCTCGATCCCCCTCGCCCTCGCGGATGCCCCCGAGCTGCTCGAGGTTCGCGGCGAGGTCTACATGGCCCGCGCCGGCTTCGCCGAGCTCAACCGGCGCGAGGAGGAGGCCGGGCGCGAGCCTTTCATGAACCCCCGGAACGCCGCCGCCGGCTCGCTCAAGCAGCTCGACCCGCGCGAGGTCGCGCGCCGCCCCCTCGACGCCGTCATCTACGCCGTCGGCGCGGTCAAAGGCGCCGATTTCGCCTCCCACGGCGAACTGCTCAAGCGGCTCGGAGGCTGGGGCTTCAAAACCCCGCCGTGGCAGCGGCTCTGCGTGGACATCCAGGCCGTGCTCGCCGCCATCGACGAACTCGAAGCCCAGCGACACTCCTTCCCCTTCGAGATCGACGGCGCGGTCGTCAAGGTCAACCGCCGCGACCTGTATGACCGCCTCGGCTCCACCGCCAAATCGCCGCGCTGGGCCCGCGCCTTCAAATACGAGCCCGAACGCGCCGAGACCCGCATCTGGAAAATCACCGTGCAGGTCGGCCGCACCGGCGTGCTCACCCCCGTCGCCGAGCTCGAGCCCGTGCTGCTGGCCGGCTCGGAGATCGCGCGCGCCACGCTCCACAACGCCGACGAGATCGCCCGCAAGGACATCCGCACGGGAGACCGCGTCTGGGTGGTCAAGGCAGGCGACGTCATCCCCGCCATCGAGAGCGTCCTCGCCGACAAGCGCGACGGCTCCGAGCGCGTCTTCGTCATGCCCTCCGCCTGCCCCGAGTGCGGCGGCGAGGTCGCCCGCCTCGGCGACGAGGTCGCTCACCGCTGCACCAACCCGGCCTGCCCCGCGCAGCGCGTCGGGCGCCTCGAGCACTTCGCCTCGCGCGACGCGCTCGACATCCGAGCCATCGGCGGCAAGGTCGCCGAAGCCCTTGTGGCGCAGGGCCGGGTCAAAGACCCGCTCGACCTCTTTTACCTCACCCTGCCGCAGCTGGAGGACTTCCGCCTCGGCGACGCCGCCAGCGGCACGCGCAAGTTCGGCAAGAACGCGCAGACCGCGCTCGAGGCGCTCGAAGCCGCCCGCTCGATGCCCCTCGACCGCTGGCTCTTCGCAACCGGCATCCCGAACGTCGGCGTCACCGTGGCCGAGCAGATCGCCTCGGCCCACACGCGCTTTTCGGAACTCCCGGATTCGCGCGTCCTCGCCGCGGTGCTGCGGCTCAACGACCTCTACGGCGAAGCCGCCGCCGTGAATCCGCGCTCGACGCTCAACCGGCCCAAGGACGACGCCGAGCGTCAGGAGCGCCAGACGCGCTTCAACCACATCTGCGGCGAGATCGGCGTGCTGGGCGACGACCTGGCCGCCGCAGGCTTGGCCACGAAAACGCCCGCCACCGCGCTGCCTCCCCAATACATGTGCGTCATCAAGACCGAGGCGGCCAAGGCGGTGCTTCACTTCTTCGCCTCCGATTACGGCAAGGCCTATCTCGAACGCCTGCTCGCGCTGGGCATCGACCCGCAGTCAAACCCGAAGCCCGCTGCCGCAGCGGGCGCGCCGCTCGCCGGCGTGACCTTCGTCCTGACCGGCACGCTCTCCCTGCCGCGCAGCGAATACGCTGACAAGATCAAAGCGGCGGGCGGCATCGTGCAGGAGGCCGTCTCCAGAAACACGCGCTACCTCGTGGCGGGCGCCGAAGCGGGCGCCTCCAAGCTCACCAAAGCCCGCAGCCTCGGCACCGGGATCCTCGACGAAGCCGGGCTCCTCGCCCTGCTCGCCGGTGCCCCCTCTCCGGTCCCTGACAAGCCAGCCCCTCAAGCTCAGCCGACTGTTGCCGCTCCCGCAAAGCCGTCCCCCGCA
>Ga0209066_10001062_pt1 | contig 37600 bp, 25 predicted proteins | sample All_14_2_FD_187198 | JGI IMG/M metagenome (GOLD analysis project Ga0209066, IMG submission 187198) | Freshwater microbial communities in response to fracking from Pennsylvania, USA - Allegheny Zone_MetaG_DW_15 (SPAdes) (version 2) ... | reverse complement strand
GTAGAACGAGAGGTAATTATTACAAAAGAGGTCCCCGCTCCGCCACCTGTAATACTACCGGCGCAGAAAGTACTGGAGTCAACTGGCATTAGTAGCCGGGAGCTGGAGGTGCTGCAGCTTATGGCGAGGGGTATGAGCAATCAGGAAATAGCAGAAAATCTGTATGTGTCGCTCAACACTGTAAAAACGCATATATCCAATATTTTTATCAAGCTGGATGTTAAACGTCGTACCCAGGCAGTAGAGCAGGCCAGAAAAACAGGGTTGATAGAGTAATGCTATCCCCCTTACGGGTGAAAAAGTACCATACAGCATCAAAATCACCCTTTAGTATGAATGGCTCGTACCATTGCCGCCTCATATTTGCACCACAAAACAAAATATTATGAAGAAAATAATTATTATTTGTGGCCTTATATCAGGCACTATTGTATCTGTATCTATGGCCATAGGAATGTCTATGAGTGCCAGCAACCCCGATTATGAGGGAAACATGATAATTGGCTATGCCTCAATGGTATTGGCATTCTCTCTCATATTTGTTGGCGTGAAAAATTACAGAGACAAGCATAATGACGGTGCTATAACTTTTGGTAAGGCATTCAGCATAGGTGCATACATAGCACTGATAGCATCTACTATTTATGTGGCTACATGGGCAGTGGAATACAACTTCTTTATGCCAGACTTTATGGATAAGTATGCTGCACATATGGCAACTGAGGCACAGAAGGCCGGAGTATCGGGCGAGGGACTGAAAGAAAAACTGAAGCAGATAGAAAAATATAAGGAGATGTATAAAAATCCCATATACTTTACCCTGATGACTTATACTGAAATATTGCCTGTAGGCATTCTGGTAAGTCTGGTAGTAGCGGCAATACTGCGAAAAAAGCCGGCACAAAAATATGCTGCCTGATGACATAAAGTAATAAAGGTGAGCAATACCGATTGCTCACCTTTATTATATAGTGCATTATTTACCACATTACTATGGCAGCTGTTTCAGTACTTCTTCCAGCTTAGCCTGCTGCTCAGCATAATTCATATCATGCTTATGGAAGGTCTTACCGGTTACCATTTCAAACAGCTCTATGTAGCGCTCAGATATACGGCCTATTACTTCTTCTGTCATTTCGGGTATCTGCTGGCCTTCCTGACCCTGGAATCCATTTTCCATCAGCCACTCGCGCACAAACTCTTTTGACAGCTGTTTCTGCTGCTCTCCTTTTTTCTGGCGCTCATCAAATCCTTCTATGTAGAAGTAACGTGATGAGTCGGGAGTGTGTATTTCGTCTATCAGATAGATTTTACCATCTATGTGGCCAAATTCATACTTGGTATCAACGAGTATCAGTCCGCGCTCTTTAGCTATTTCACGACCACGCTCAAACAGCGCAAGTGTGTATTTTTCCAGCTGCTCATATTCCTTTTCAGGAATAAGCCCTGTTGCAATGATCTGTTCGCGCGATATATCTTCATCATGTCCCTCATGCGCTTTTGTAGTGGGGGTGATGATGGGCTTTTCAAAGAAGTCGTTTTCTTTCATCCCTTCAGGCAATGGTACACCGCACAGTTCGCGTTTGCCGCTTTTGTAAGTGCGCCATGCATGACCTGTCAGGTTACCACGAACTACCATTTCTATAGGATATGTTTCGCATTTATAACCAATAGTCACATTGGGCAGGGGTACATTAATCATCCAGTTTGGTACGATGTCTTTTGTAGCATCAAGAAACTGGGCTGCAATCTGGTTCAGCACCTGTCCCTTATAAGGGATGGGGCGGGGGAGTACTACGTCAAATGCAGAAATGCGGTCACTTACCAGCATTACAATATACTTATCGTTGATGGTATAAACGTCACGCACTTTTCCTTTATAGAAATTAGTCTGGCCAGGTAGTTGCATCATAGTTTGCTTATTTTTAGCGTGTATGAAAATAAAAAGGAGTGCAAAGATAGGGGGATTTGATATTCGAAACTTATTTGTATTGATATAGCCTATCTCTATTCTATAACGTTATGAGAATCATAACATTTTCATGTATTTCAGTTCTTTCTTGCTATGTTTTACCGGTATAATATATCGCGTCATTGATGCGGGTATGACGAGGGGTTGCCTGCTGTGTGATATATGTCACTATATACCTCCGGCGCCGATGTGATATTTGTAAAAAACAAACACAATGGAAAACACAGAACAGATAAATACAATGCCGCGTATAGGCGACAAGGCCCCTGCATTCAAAGCAGTAACTACTCAGGGCGAAATCAACTTCCCTGCCGACTATGCCGGTAAGTGGGTGATACTCTTCAGCCACCCCGCCGATTTTACTCCTGTATGTACTTCCGAGTTTATGACGTTTGCACATATGGAGCCTGAGTTTAATGCACTTAACTGTAGTCTGGTAGGCCTGTCGGTAGATGGGTTGTACAGTCATATAGCATGGCTGCGTACCATAAAGGAGAAGATTGAGTACAAGGGAATGAAAGATATAGAGGTGACCTTCCCGCTTATAGAAGACATTACTATGGATGTGGCTAAGAAGTATGGCATGATACAGCCGGGCGAAAGCGCTACCAAAGCTGTGCGTGCCGTATTCTTCATAGACCCTGTGGGTACTATCCGCGCTTTGATTTACTATCCGCTGTCTCTGGGCAGGAACTTTGATGAAATTAAGCGGGCACTCATAGCTATGCAGGCCGCAGATAAGTATGCAATAGCTACTCCTGCCGACTGGAGGCCGGGCGATGATGTGATTATACCCACAGCTGGCTCCTGCGGTGTGGCAAAAGAGCGTATGGAGAACAAAGAAGAGATGACATGCCACGACTGGTTTTTCTGCACAAAGCCACTGGCAAAGGAAAAAATAGATGCACTGGGCACTACAGCGTAATTACAGCTCACGGGAATGGGTGGTAATGTTGATAAGGCTGCCTCGCTTATGCGGGGCAGCTTTTTGTTATGATACTTTATTTAAAAAGAAATTCCGGAAAAACTGGTTACATAGTTGCGGATAGTTCATTAATGATGATAGAAGCATTATTCACGTTTTAAAAACCATTCATGCTATGATGTACCGTACCGTAATAACAATGATATGCCTGATAACACTGCTTACAGTAACAGGAAATGTAAATGCTCAGCATAGTGCCGACCCAGGGGTGCCGGATACCTATCGTACTGAGGCTGCCGTAACACGGGAGTGGCAATGGCCACGTACGGATAACGGAGCTTATGGTAGGCTGCCTGCCAGAGCCAATGTGGAGCAACCATTGTCATGGGAGCCATTAAGGGGGGATGATATTATGTGGCATAAAAGAGTATGGAGAGAGGTAAATGTACTGGAGCTGCAGAATGCTGCCCTGCGGTATGCGGGTGATGAACATACTGGTGGTGGTATGTTCATAGAGATACTGATGGATGCCATAAGCAGGGGAAAGGTGACGGCATATAATACGGTTGATGACCGCTTTACAACCATACTGAGCAGGGAAGAATTGCATGATATGGTAGTGGGTAAGCCCGACACGGAGGAGGTGTACGAGCTGGATGGGACATCGGTTATAAGAATAATAGAACATAGTTTTAATCCGGCTACGGTTACTAAATACAGGGTGATGGAAGACTGGATGGTGGATCGTAATACCGGCCGTATGGTGGTACGGCTGGTAGGTATAGCTCCGGTGAGGGATGTGTATGGGGCAGATGGACAGTACCGTGGGCCACAGGCAATGTTCTGGTTATACTATCCTGCGGTGCGTGGCTTGTTGGCAGGGTATAAAGTAGCTACAGCCGGTAATGATGCGCTGCGGCCTACATGGGATGATTTTTTTGAAGGGCGCATGTTTTCTTCCCGCGTTACCAAAGTGAGCAACATTCACGGGGGCTATCCCGGCTCATATGGGGAAAGCTTTGCCGAAAAAGGGCTTTCATCCATGGAGGCATTGTATGAGGGCCGGAGGGTAGCCGATGGTATTAATGCCAGGGAGCAGGACATGTGGACCTACTAATGGTCGTTGTTTTATACAGGTCACAGTACCGGTACTCATTATTGCAAGGAGGCTGGTGCTGTGACTTTTTTATGGCTACTACATAACTACTGTTCTTTAAAGAGTCTCAGGTGGGCGCGTATTGTATCGTCGGCATCGGAGTCTTTTACTGTTTTTGTGCTAAGTGATATGCGGGTAGATGCATACTTGTCCTTCTTTCCGGTTATAACAATATCCCGGTGCCGCGGCAGTATAAACTGAAAGTTTCCATCGGCAGATATGATAGTCTGTTCTTTGCCGCTATCGTCTTTCAGTGTGACAGTGACTCCTGTTATTGTCTCCTGTGTGTGCAGGTCTATAATGTTGCCTATAAGTACTATCTGTGGCTGATGTGGTATGTCAGTTGATGTTTTCTTTGTTTGTGCCTGCTTTGTCTTGTCTGTAGCCTGATGTGTCATGGGGGCCGGTGATGCGGTGTCAATATTGACTGCCGGCTGTACTACAGGTGTGCTATGCAAATGGTGTGTACTATCGGTAACCGGAGAGGTAACTAATGTGTTGATGGTGCGCTGTTGCTTTTTACGGCTTTCAAACACTTTTACAATAGTAACAGTAGTAACTGTAAATATTGCCGCTGCTGCTGCAAAACGAAAGAACATGAATGGTATGGAGCGGAGCGGTTTCTGAACGCTCACCGTGGGTTGTAGCTGTTTATCCCATTCCTTCAGTTGCGCTTTTAGTTGCGCTCTTGTTTCGGCATGCTGTGTGGCTTTAAATGCCTGTGTTATTTCCTCGTCGGTAACAGGTATATCTGTATTGTGCAGCTCATCTTTTATGTCTGTATGTGAGGATAGGGTAATGGCAGCCAGTATATCTTTCTGCCATGCTACCTCTTCACTAAACGATGTATTGCCAACAGCCAGCAGATGCTGTGCCGAAGGGGTACTTTCACCGGCACAATAGAGGGTAGCGATATGGCATATATAAGTAGTTCTGAGAGCAGCCATGTTTGTTGCAAACTCTGTAGCGTGTGGTATGTCATACTTACCGGCGAAGCCATATAGTTGAGTACACTGCTCATCTGCATCTATTATCAGTTCGTTGAATGATATCCAGAAAACATCACCGTCTGTAAGCAACTGCTGTAATGCAGGTGCCTGTGCTGCCACCTCAGTAAGCAGTGGCAGGAACAGCTCTTGTAATATTTCCAGATCAGCCCTCATTTCTTCTTGTTAAGGTAACTGTATGCAATTGTTTTTAACTTTTCCCGGCACAGGTAATTCTTATTCCGGGCTATCTGCTCATTACTGTAGCCAAAGTGAGCTGCAACCTGTTTCATAGACAGCCCTTTGTAGTGTACCAGCTGCAGCAGTTCATAGCAGTCGCCCTTATGCTTCATTGCTGCCAGCGCTTTTACTATAGCCTGTACCCGTTCTGTATTAATGTCCTCACCGGCAGTATGTAACCAGTCGGTGATATGTTTATCATATTCCCCTGCGATGTATGACTCCTGTAGCGCTGCATTTCTGGCTTCCTGCCGTAGTTGCTGTAATAGCTGGTTACGACATACGGAGTTCAGATAGGTTTGCAGTGAGCAGGTGAGCTGCAATTGCCTGTCGCGACATTTTTCGTAAAGAACAATGAGTGCATCGTGATATATATCAGTGAGCTGGTGGCTACCGGCAGTGGGGTATATACTATGCATGAATCTTATGCAGTACTCTCTGGTACGCTCCTGTATACATTTTAGCCATGCTGTATCTTCTGCCAGAAGTGTCAGCAGCTGATTGTCGGTATATGTATTACAGTCAGGAGAATGGCTCATGTACGGGCAGGCGTATGCATGTAATATAGCGAATACTGCCTGTATGCTGTGCATATCCCACACTATTTTGTTAACTTCATCTATACTCATTTTACATTGTTTTGCATCAGTATTCAAGAGGTAAATTCATAAAACTGGCAGCAGCAGCCGGGGCTGCAGTATGGCTGGATGCCTGCGGGCTGGGACGTGGTAAGAAAGCCGCACAAACAGCTACTGCTGTGGACACCCTGCCGGAAGTGCCTGCAACCCTAGTACCAGAACCACCCGCACCTATGCTACCCACAATGGTGAGCAGCGGCGACCCCCGTTATGATATACTGCGGCTGGGCTATAACAGGCGTATAGATTATCATCCGGAAACAATAGCTCTTTGTCGTACTACGGAAGATGTATCGGAGGCGGTGCGCTATGCCCGTAGCCGTAAGTTGCCGATAGCAGTGAAAAGTGGTGGTCATAGTATGGAAGGGTATTCGTGCAATGATGGTGGCATGGTTATTAACATGGGGCATATGAATGAGGTGACACTGTCGGCTGATGGCATGCTGACTGCGGGCCCCGGGTGTACCCTCAGCAGGCTGTATGACCACTTGCTGCCCCAGGGGAGATTGCTGCCTGCGGGCTCCTGTGGCAGTGTGAGCCTGGGTGGGCTTACGCTGGGTGGCGGTTATGGCCTTTTTGCCCGTAAGTATGGTCTTACCTGCGATCATCTTATAGCGGCAACTATGGTGGATGGCAATGGGAATGTACATAAAGCAATGGGTGATGATGAACTGATGTGGGCGCTAAGGGGTGGTGGAACAGGCAACTTTGGTATCGTTACAGAAATGCAGTTCAGCACTCAGCGGGCACCTGCTACATTAAAGGCTATGCACCTGAAGGTGAGCCGGCTTACCGCCACACGTGCCGCATCTGTATTAAAGGTTTGGATGGAGGTAGCGGCAGCAATGCCGGAGTCCTGCTTCTCGGGTTATGTACTGAACGGTGGTACGCTTAATATTCTTATTACAGACTTTGAGCATGACCGGCACAATATCATACCTGTGCTGCAACCACTGATAGATGTGGCCGGCCCTGTGACGATACGCAATCCACGACCATTGTATAAAATGCTTCCTAACTATTACGGCCGGGCAAATCCTTTATATTTCAGGAACTCTTCTGCCGGTTTTTTCAACGGTTATGATGATGTGGCCCCTTTCATAGAAGATGTTTTTGATAAAATTATTACCACACCGGGTATGATATATCAGGTAAACACACTGGGGGAGCTATTGCCGATAAGGAGAAAGAATTGCTATCCTGCTATGCACACAGAGCATATCCTTTTATATCGGAGGTGCAGGCTTATCCCCAGGGCGCTCAAAGTGAAATACGAACGGCAGCAGCTACATCTTATATATTGAGTACAACCCGTGAGCATGGTGTACTGAACCATTATGTAAATTACTGTAGCAGCGAATTTGAAAACTGGGAGCAGGCTTATTACGGAGAAAACTACACCCGACTACAGGCTATAAAACGGAAGTATGATTCTGATAATGCGATACAGCATCCTCAGAGTGTACGCGGCTGATATTTTACATGTATGGATGGTGGTACAGGGTGATGCTTCATGTTCGTGCCTGTGATTTGTATGCATAACCATGAAGGGTGCTAAGCGTGCTGCAACGACCACCCCAGGCGGCAAAAGCGCACGTCTTTTTTGCCTGCGGCAGACAGGCCGCTCCTTCCGCCGCGGCGAGACAAGTGCCTGGAGGAGAGCTTGCCCATATTATGTGGGGTGTATGGATAGTGGCATAAACAGGGCTTTTTTATTGCGTCAGTTATAAACTAAGCGAACTGAGTGAGTCGTGGGCAGGCTATACTTCAAGTCTGTATCAGTTGGTTTAAATATGTGTTTTATAACATGTTTTCATCGGGGTTGGAAGTTTTATTTTTTTGTTGCTGCTCTTTTTCTTTCAGTATGCGTAAGTGCTTGTTTAGCATTTCTTTAAAAGGTAAATCATCGTCGGGGACAGGGAGATTACTTCCCGAAAAGTTCGCAAAAATTGCTCGCGATATTTTTTTAATGTCTGGCTTCTTTGTGGCGGGTTCCGGTGTGCTTTCTTTATCTGTATCCGGGGCTGGTGCTGGTGGTGCTGAGGGTTGTTCTTTAGCTTCATCATGAACGGGTGACGGTGGGGTGTCTGGGTGCTGAGCTTTCGTATCAGCAACAGGGTCATCAGGTGGGGCGGGGTTACGGGCTTCCTCTTCGTCTTTCCAGCTTTCCATTGCTTCATCGAAGGGGGAAGGGATGAGGCCATTTTTATCGAACTCTGAGGTAAGGAAGCTGTGCTGATGATAGGGCTGGTAGTCATAAACCATATCATCTACTATGGTGCGGGCCTCATCGGTCAGATGGGGAGCTCGACGGGTGAGCTGTTCCATAAAGGAGTTGGCTAACTGCATGTATTCACTGCCAGAACAGCGTTTACTGAGTCTGCTGATAGATGTAGTAAGCTGGTGGATAACCTGAGTCTGGTCTTTAGTGATGCTGACGGCGGAGTAATAATCGCCCAGCCTATCACTAACATATAGGTTGAGCAGGTGATAACATTTGTCCATAATAAGGATAGGCATATTGCGGACGGAGCGGCGTAGCTGGTCCCAGTTGCCCTGCTGCGCCCATGAGGTGATGGTGCGGCGGCTAACGCCTACTTCATTGGCAATTGCTGTCTTGGTGAGTGAGGACTGGAAGTATAGTTCTTCGGCCTGCTGACGCTGGTTCGTTTTCATGTTCAGTGGGTTTATGTTTATGTTTTTTGATGTAAAGTTGGGGTGCTGGTACGGGATGGGGAAATTGGGTTGCTGTGTTATGCAGCTATGTACATATGGTATTCATTTGGATGCATATGATATAAAATAGTTTGCAGTGTGGGTGAGGGTTTCCGTGTATTTTGTTTTTCTAAACACAAAAGTATTTCTAACCACAAGGGGCACGAGGGCTTCACAAAGTGGGTGTGTGGGATTTTACCGTAGGAAAGGACACAAGGGTGTGGTATGACGACCACCCCTGGCGACAAAAAGGAAACGCCTTTTTGTGCCTACCTGCGGCAGACAGGCCGCTCCTTCCGCGGCGGCGAGACAAGTGCCTGGAGGGGAGTTTCCCCTGATTTGTGAGTGGCAATGTGGGATTCTGACTTTTATTGCGTCAGTTATAAACTGACGAGATTAAGTTAGGCACGAGTTGGCTAGGCTTCAGGGCTACGCGCCAAACTCGCGCCAGTGTGAGATGCTCATCCGTTTCTGGCAACCGATTTGCCTGCTCGATCACGTTGTTTCCAATTCTCTTTTGAAACTACTTGGTGTGTAAACAAAAGAAGACATTCTCTCAATTTCTCATTAAATTACAAAATGAAATGGTCTGAATTTGGTCGCTCATCCGATATTATCCTGGCCGTGTGGCCTTATTATCGCCCGCATACTGACAATTGGGTTATGCAAGAATTGGTCTACATGGGCAACCTTGCGCCAAAATGGCGAGACCGTTTAATTCCTGATGCAAACGATAATGTGTACGGTAGCATCCATCCGAACAGGGATGCGGCAATTGCGGCCGCGCATAAACTTAATCCAGAACTTGTACAGGCGCTCTCCACTCATATAACGGATCCGGTAGAAAGACGATCAATCGAACTGAAAGTTGATAAAGCACTGCAATCAAAGAGCCGTCTTCAAGAGGAAGAGATGCTTATGCTTGCAGAGGCATTGCGTCGTCATCAAAGAGACGAGCGACCTACTGCCTTGTCGCTGAATATAGCACCAGAAGTTGAGCATTTTCGCCATGACCTCGCTGAACAACTGGCCGTAATGCCCTATCTTAAAGTTGCCAGAGTTGGACATTCGGGCACCAGGAGTAACCAACACATTCTGTTTCTAAATAAAAAGAACATATGGTCATCGGCTGGGGGTATAAACCCCAAGAATGCAAAAGTTGCGGAGCGCGCTAAAATTGCCAATGGATTTGATTTATTGGGGTCAGAACATTGGGGTGAAACAAAGGCCAAGATTCGCAGTATTCTTCTTCCTCGCGCGAATCAACTACTTCAACTCGCTAGTGTCAAAAAACTGCTTGCAGATGCCCTGGCAAGAGGAGAGCGGGTTATCGTATCGAACGGTATAGTCTTTTGGTATGAAAACAATACAATCGGCTGGCAGGTAAAACAAACTTCATATAGCGCTCGTGAAGAGGAAGGTGAAACAATTTGGCAAGAGGGAACAATATTGTCTAAGAACCATGGCCGCTTGGTAGTCTTGCCTTATATTAAAGAAGACGGGGAACAAGTAAAAGGCCACACCAAGAATGGACCGAAAGATGGTCGCGCTAAGCCACGCCACCCCGACGACTACTTAGAAATCCCATTTTCACTCTATAGTGGTGATTTGATGATAGGCCTTATGGGTGAGCTTCCGTATGAGTAGTGTTTTTCTACCCTCCAATCTTCCTGATATCAATCGCAACATAGAATTCTTCCACTTCCTTATACCTATTGTTTGATTGCTACGCCCCATGCTCACGCCAGTGTGTCGTATACATGGATTATGAAGGTTGCTAAATGTGCTACAGCGACCACCCTAGGCAGGCAGGTCATCCCGCGCTCCTTGTTGTTGTATGGAGGGGAGTTTTTCCATATTATGAGCGTCACGAGCAGGCTATGCCTGTGGTGTAAACAGACGGTGTGGAGGAATGTCGGTTATTTAGTGATTTATCTACTATCCCGGAAATGTTTGTTTTTATTGCTCTTTATCTGGGTAATGGCATGGTTTTTGTTATATTTTTTTTGTTTATATTTATTCCTCACCCTTTCAAACTTACACAGATGCGTAAACCTCTATTTTCTATTCTCTCCCGCTGTTCTCTTATTTTCATGGCAGCCATTCTTCTTACCAGTAATTCTTATGGACAGCTTACGGCTCATGCCGGGGGGTATCTGAAGTGGTGTATGGCTACAACCCTCGGGCCGGCACCGCAGCTTGGTGGTTCGCCCTCTGCTACCGGTGGCGAGCCACCTTATCAGTACCGCTGGACCTGCCTTACGTATAATCCGGGTTCTCCGGGTTCTCTTTCTTTTCCTGTACCATTTGACGATAGTACTGCCGCAAACCCAATGGCAGTAGCATGGGATTTTGGCTTTTACAGGGATATAGATGTACAACTCAGGGTGACTGATGCAATGGGGGCTGTAGCATATGATACCGCACATATCCTTACATCGGGCTTTGCATATTCACTGGGTGAATGTGTCAATTACAAGACAGCCTCAGGCGAGGTAGTACTGGAAGCATTGATAGGCGGTGGAAGCTTTGGCAGAGGACCATTTTCTTATCGCTGGACACCCAATCTGTATTTGTCCAATGATACTATTGTAAATGCGATATGCAACGCTCCTGTAAATATGGTTTATACGCTTCGTATCACAGACTCTCTGGGCTGCAGTGATACCGCGAAGACGCCATGCTATGTATATATATCGAATGCTGCCAATGATATTCACAAAACCCCTGGCACGATAAATATATATCCGAATCCACTTACTGAAAATACGGTTATAGACGTTCCTGCCAGCTGGGCCGGGTCTTCCATCAGCTTCTATACTATGGAGGGCCGTCTGATAACCCGGCAACTGCTACAGCAGGAGGTAACTCCTGCCGATGAGCATTTACGTGCGGCACCGGCAGGCATGTTATATTACAGGGTGCGTGATGTGACCGGGCATACATTAACTACCGGTAAGGTGGTGAAGTAATATAGCCGATAATACAGCTTTTGAATATATAAGCACTCCGGAATGGCAAAGTGTTTTTGTGACTCCGGAGTGCTTGTCTTTATGATGTATAAAGGTGTGGTTAGTGACTACTTCATACGACAAAATGGGCATGCCTTTTGCGCTCGCCGTGGCAGAGTTAGGGCCTGCCTGCCACGGCGAGCGCAAATGCCAGGATGGGAATTTTTTCACTTATTGTGTAGGTTTCAGAGAGGGGGTCGGGGTTCTATTTATTTTATTACATCAGTTATAACTGACGCAATAAAGAGAGGCATGAGCAGCCTGTGTTATGTACCTGTGCATTATGCTCGCCAGAAGAAATTTTCATTTCCCGAAAAGAGTTCAAATGTCAAAATATTTTCAGTGTTTCCCAGGGTTCGGATCATATTTCCCGTCTTTATATCATACACACCAACGCTATTATCCGATATTGCGTATTGCTTAATAGTGTACAGGACAAAAAACACCACTTACCATGAAAAACAAACTACTACTAGCACTCTTCTGTGCCATTACGGGCACACCCCTTTACGCGCAATCCATAACCACATTTGCAGGAAACGGCTCCACCTCAGATTCCCCCGATGGCACAGTTGTCTCTGCTGCCGCTATTGGTAAACCGCAAAACATTACATGGGATAGGTTCAGCAATTGCTATTTCTACACTAATGGCAAAATCAGAAAGATAAATGCATCAGGTGTCATCGCTACTATCACCAATTCGTCTGCATCAGGCACTGCTTACAGTGGAGATGGTGGCTCTTCCACTGCTGCAGGTATTGACCCTTCCGGCCTTACCTGTGATGCCGATGGTAATATCTACATATGCGATTACTCCAATAACAGAGTAAGGAAAGTGAATGCAGCTACAGGTGTTATCACTACCGTAGTGGGCAATGGTTCCCCACGCTCAGCAAGCGGTCCGTCGGGCGATGGCGGCCCGGCCACTGCCGCATCATTACTACGTCCTAACGCCGTAGCATTCGACCACGCAGGCACTATGTATATTTCCGATCAGTTTTCTATTCGTCGTATAGATGCATCAGGTACTATTACTACCATTGCCGGTCAGTTTAATGTACAGGGTTATACCGGCGATGGTGGCCCGGCCACGGCTGCTACTATTGGCCTGATATATTGTATTGCTTCCGATAGTCACAATAACATTTACATATATTCTCACCATAACGCTACTGAGAATGAAATCCGTAAAATTGATGCCGCTACAGGAGTCATTACCACGGTAGCAGGTGGTGGCACCGATGCCATTGCCGATGGGGCATCAGCTACCGGCATAAAACTGGGTACCGGCTCTGGCATGTTCACTATCACTCCTGCCGATGAAATCCTCTTTGCCGTTGCTGCGGATGCCCGGGTTATGAAGATTAATGCATCAGGCACTATCACTACTGTGTCAGGAAATGGTACCGCATCTTACTGTGGAGACGGTGGCCCCGCATCTGCAGCATGTCTGGGTACCATTTTCGGACTCGCATTCGACAACTGTTATGACCTTTACATAGCTGACTTCAGCAACAGTCGCATCCGTAAAATTGACTTTGATACGCCATGCCCGCCTGCTGCTGTTAGTCCGGTTGTTACAAAGCAGGCAGGCCTCTTACTTACCCCCAATCCTGCTACCGGTACAGTAGCTGTCATTTTTGAGCATATTACTACACTTACTATTACAGATATGATAGGAAAAACACACTACGCTGCCACACTGCCGGGTATCAATAGTACTCAGGTCGATGTCAGTATGCTGCCACCTGGCGTTTACAGCCTGATGGTAAACGGTACAGCAACTGCCCGACTATTGAAGCAGTAACTGCATTACCGGTATATCACAAAGAGATTAAGTACTGCTTATGGTGTACTTACCGATACGGGAATGATTTTCCCGTTCATGAACCGGTGATTCTTAGTTGCAAATTCGGCTATGAAACGCCCCATTTCACCAGGGCCCACAGGTGCAGTATAACCGGGAAATGCTTCCCGCAGCATTTCTGTATTTACGGCTCCCAGTGCCAGGCAGTTTACTTTTATGCCTTTGTCTTTCAGCTCCTCGGCCAGGCATTCTGTAAGGTTGGCCAGTGCGGCCTTGCTGGCGCTGTATGCCGATAGGCCGGGAAATTTACTTGTTCCCTGTACGCCGCCCATACTGCCTATGTTCACTATATGCGCTACAGTACTGTCTGTCATATAGGGTAGTACCAGCTGTATGATACGTACGGTGCCAAAAATATTTACCCTCATGGTCAGTTCCCACACATCCACACCAGTCTCTGTAAATGCAGCATTTTTCAGCACACCTGCATTATTGATGAGTACATCTACAGTGCCCCATTCATTAAGGCGCTGTTGCACTACGCCCATGTCGCCATCGGCTATATCACATACTACCGTTTCTATGTTGCTATGCAATGCTCTTTGTTGTAGCGCCTGCATCGCTTCCGCATTCCGCGCTATCACCATTATCCTGTTCCCGGCATCTGATGCCAGCGCCAATGCAGTCTCATACCCTATACCCCGGCTACCACCGGTTAGCACAATATTCATACGGCCATAAAAATACGGGATATTAAGTTTCAGAACATTACAGCTACCTTCACATAACATTAATTTGTACGTCTTTCGCATGATACAGCTACCTGTTCCCGCACTTGGCAGCATCACAGCCATTAGTATTACTACGCCTCACTTCCAGACCTCGCTGGACTTCTATCGCATGCTGGGCTTTCATGAAGTGGCCCGTGCTACATGGCCCTTCCCATGGGTGCAGGTAAGTGATGGTGCACTCCTCATTATGTTGCGTCAGGACAATACACCTGCTTTGGCACTTACATATTTTACTGCCACATATAGCAAAGTGATAAAAATGCTGGATGAGCAGGGTATAGAACTTTCTGAGCGCTCCGGTGATACCGACACAGTGAAGCGTTGTTCACTTCTGTCTCCCGATGGCATTACCATTCGGGTAGTAGGTATTACAGATGGGTTCAGCCAGCCACCGGGCCCCGGTATGTTACAAATGCCTCAGGAAGATTATAGCGACCCCTCAAAATATGCCAACAAAACAATAGGTATGTTTGGCGAGCTGGCACATCCTGTTGCCGACCTGCAGTCGTCCATTGCATTCTGGGGGAAGCTTGGCTTTACTACTATATCAGAGTTTTCCACACCTTATCCGTGGGCCGTTATTACAGATGGTATTAATGCCGTTGGCCTTCATCAGACTACACACTTCCAGCAGCCTGCACTCACATTTTTTGCGTCAGATATGCGCCATAAGATTGATGCATTAAAGCATGCAGGATTGCAGCACTATACGCATCGCGGCCCGGCCAATGTTATTATTGATACCCCGGAGCAGCAGCAGATATTTCTGTTTCAGATGGGGGAAGAGAAGGAATTTTCCGCACCCCGTTTGTCAGACATCACACACGTAGTTCTGGAAACACCACGCCTGCTGCTTAAAGAAATTACCCCCGGCATCATGCATCAGTTGTTCTCTCAGTTCAGCGATGAGGATGTTATGACCTACCTCTGTATTACAGACCCTGCTATGCTTGCTGCAGAGCGCAGCAACTATGAGCTGGGACTGGAATGGTACCGGGCTACCTATAAAGGTTTTATTATCTGTAGTCGCGCCAATGGGCGCAGAATGGGACTTATTGGTTACCATACATGGTACACCCGTCATTCCCGTGCAGAGATAGGCTACCATCTGGATAATGATGCCGATAAAAACAAGGGTTATATGACAGAGGCTATGGCAGCTGTATTATCGCATGGGTTTGAAGAAATGGGTCTCAACCGTGTGGAGGCATTTTTAAGCCCGGCCAATACGCCATCGGTGAGGCTTCTGAAACACTTTGGCTTTGTGGAGGAAGGCCTTTTAAGGCAGCATTACTGTAAAGATGGCGTTGTGGAAGATTCTTTGTGTTGTTCCCTCTTAAGGTCGGAGTATATGAAATAGAAAAATGTTGCCTCTGCTGTAAGTAGCTGCAAAGGCAACATTCACCCCAACTATTCAGGTCAGGCTTGTCCTCATTTAAAACTGTTCGCATTTGTGAGTGAGTGCTCACTTCATAGCAATAGGTTTGTTTTCGGTAATAGAGTCAGCATCGGAAACCTGCCTGAGAGTATAGTAAGTAATCTGTTTTCACTTGGGTGGTCGGGTTTGTTTTCTGGCAATGGATTTTAAGTGTGTGTTCATAGTCGGGCGTAGGTTATGGCGGTGGTTTCCGTTGTTTTCATGTACAGGGTTATGTCACAGTGTTGGGTTTAGGTATCATGGTGAGTGGTTATTGAATATTTTAATGCTGTTGGGTAGGTAAGGCAGCCGTTATTGAGTGGTGAAGAGGAAACAATTGTTTCCATAAGTATTATAGTGAAAGGAACTATTTGCAGATGTAACAGGCTGGTTATTTATAGTAGCTGCCTTACCTCCCTCAGTATCTTTTTAGTGCTACAGATGCATATTGCATTTTCAGTAGCATCTGTAGTGCCATATATAAAGTCAGTAAATAAAGAACGTGTCATTGCTGGTATACTTTTATCACTAACCAATTGATTATCAGCAATGTTCTGCCAATAGAAGTGCAAAATCTGTGCAGCCATTCCTTTTGAAATGTGAACGTTTTGTTTACACACTACAACAAGCTGAATAACAGCCATAAAAACATAAAACACAATTAATATAAAAACTAACATGCTACTAAAAAGACGATTAACAATCCGGAAACTGTAGATATATTTCCCCACCTGTAGGAACACCCTTACAACACTATAAAACAAAACTGCCTGCATTCTGTACAGAATGCAGGCAGTAAAAAATGGATTATTAAATGCAGGCTTTACCTATATCTCACCTTCAGCCAGGCAGGTTACACCACACAGCTTATTGGCCGATGCCACCTTCATATCCAGCGAAGAAATGCGATACAGAATATTGTTCACAAACGGACTGAAACTCTGCATATTGGATTTGCTGGTATCCTTGTTCTTTTTCAGATTATCCAGCTTTCTGAATGTCCAGATCATGGGGAACAGGCTTCCATACAGATAATAGCAGCGGTTTATGGAGTAGTTGGCCTTGTTCAGTACCCCTCTCAGTGTATTGATTTTATACCGGCGGTAGTGCCCCAGTGCCACATCATGGTTGCTCCACAGTGAGTAAAAAGCAGGTACTGTAATGAAAAAGTGGTTCTTTCCGGTACAGTTGGCCTTAATGTCCTGCAGCATCTTCAGGTCATCTTCAAGGTGCTCCAGCACATCCATCATCACCACGAGTCCATGCTCTATACGCTGTGGAATATGAGTCATTTTCTCTATCTTCTTTCCCTGTGTAGCAGCTATTTCATCAGGTGTATAGTTGATATCTACCAGGCATACCTTCTTTATTTTATCGCCAAATGCTTTTTCCAGATTGATGGCAAAAAAGCCCGAACCAGACCCTACATCTATTATAGTAAGCTCCGGTACCCGCTGCAGCAGATTCCGGGTATACGCTATCAGCGGCTGAATCTTGCTTTGGTAGTACCAGTGGTTGTCAGGGTTTACGCCATTCTCTAATTCACGAAGGTCCATGATGTCAGTTTAGTATGAAGGTGTAAATTTAGCAACTTTAATTACTTTTGAAACCCATACAAACGGCTGCCCTCATATAGCTGTCTGATATAAATATAATCGTAAGACTCAATGAATCGTTCTATAACCAATGCCATCCGCTATGTGATGGACAACTGGCTGCCTCCGGCCATCCGCGACAGCCGCTGGTTCATGTATCCGTTTTTTCATATATGGTTCAAAGGCAAGAATGTGCGCCTGTACATGGATTTTAAGGATGTTGCCTATACCCTCACCGAGGATGAGTTCTCAGAAATATACCGTAATCTGGACTGTCTGGCCTATGACAGACCTACAGATATGAACATGCCCAGCATCAAGCATCTGGTAGCGTCTATAGACAAAGATGCCAGAACCCTGCTGGATGTAGGCTGTGGTCGCGGTTTCCTGCTGAATTATATAGGAGACCATACTAACCTGGAAACAACAGGCTGTGACCTGTATGACTCAGTACCTACGCTGAAAAAAGCAGCATATAAAAGAGGAACTATATACAAGCTCCCCTTTGAAGACAACGCTTTCGATGTGGTTACCTGTTCGCACACCATTGAGCACCTCAGGGAATTGCCCGAGGCTATCAATGAACTGAAGCGTGTGGCTAAAAAACAGCTCATTATCGTTACTCCCTGTCAGCGATACTACTATTTCACTATGGACCTGCACCTCAATTTTTACCCCATAGCCTCCTATCTGCAAAAGGAAATAAACGTTGCCGACAACAAATGTGTAAATATCCAGGGCGACTGGGTATATATTGGTAACATGAATAAATAATGCCGAAAGAAATGAAGAACAGCCAGTCAACCCAACGCACAACCGGCAATCAGACACCCTCTCATGATTTCCTGCTTTCATTGGTGATACCCTGCTACAACGAGAGCAGCCGGGTAGGCATCATGCTGCAGGGGCTGGCCGAATTTGACAGTAAGTGGAATGGCAACTATGAGGTAATTGTAGTTGACGACGGCAGTAAAGATGATACAGTTCAGAAAATAAATAATGCACTCAACGGAGAATTTGCGGCGCTCAAAAGTCGCATTACCATTGAGCAGATGAACCCTAACGGAGGAAAGGGGAGTGCACTGAAGCGCGGGGTAAGCATAGCTAAAGGCGACTACATCCTCACCCTGGATACCGATATGTCCACAAAACCCACCGACCTTCTGGCATGGGAAAAACGCGACAAAAATCTGTTTAACGGAGATAATACAATATACATAGGCTCCAGAAAGCATGAGGAGGGTAATGTAAAAAGTCTCAAGAGCCGTCGGTTCATTGGTGGTATCTTCAATGGTGTCGTGCAGCTGTTCACCAGCCTGCAGCTATCTGATACACAATGTGGCTTTAAGCTTTACCCTGGTAATGTTGCCCGCTTCCTGTTTGGCAATATGCAGAGTACAGGATGGTCACATGATGTAGAGCTCCTCTATCAGGCCGACCTTAATGATATAGACATTGTAGAAATGCCCGTCACCTGGGTCAATATGCCGGAGAGTAAGGTCAATGTTGTCAAAGACTCTATCAAAATGTTCTTTGGCGTTGTGGGCATTTCCTTCCGTACATGGATATATAACACCTTCCGCCTGCCCTTCCGTATGCCGGAAAGTGCCACCCCTTCACAGCGTTCTGGTATCCGTGGCCGTGCTGTGTTTAATATGCTGGCGTTACTGCTGGTGATTGTAATGCCGCTCATGAGCTTTCAGTACTCCGTCACCGGAGATGAGCACTGGCACTTTGATTACGGTAATATGATATACCACTACTTCTTTGGTGGCGATACAGAAGCACAGACCGCCACTACGGGTATTCAGTATTATGGTGGTATTTTCGATTTTATCACCGCCTTTGTCTTTAACGTCTTCCATCCGTGGGACCACTATACTACGATGCACTTTATCAATGCGGTGGTAGGTTCCATAGGTATCATCTATGCCGGTAAGCTGGCCCGCTTTTTCGGAGGCTGGAATGCAGGCATACTTGCTATGATCATGCTGGTACTGTCACCATCATGGTTTGGGCACAACTTTGCCAATCCTAAGGATATTCCATTCTCCGTAGGTTATACCGCAGGTATCTACTTCATCCTGTCCTATCTGCAGGCTATGCCCCGTCCAGGAGTACGACATATACTGGGGCTTATTGCCGGCATAGGCTGGGCTATGGGTGTACGTATAGGTGGTTTTCTGCTTATAGCTTATCTCCTGCTCTTCCTGCTGGCATTTGCAGTTTACAACAAGCAGCTGAAAACTGTTCTCACTGCCAGAATAATAAAACAGTTTGCTATTGTGGCGGCATCCGGCTACCTCATCGCAGTACTCTTCTGGCCCTATGCACACCTGGGTATTATAGAGAAGCCGCTGGAAGCGTTGAAGATCATGTCAAACTTCTTCGTAAACATCGGTATGCTGTATGATGGGCATAAGATACTGAGCAATCAGGTGCCATGGTATTATATACCGCGTTATGTAGTATATACAGCCCCACTGGTGGTACTGGCGGGTACCGTGTTAGGTGTGTTTGTTATGGCCCGCATGTATAAAACCAACAGGAAGCAGCTACTGTATAGCCTGTTCCTGCTGTTTACTATTGTGTTCCCGCTGTTCTATGCCGTGTATAAAAAATCATCCCTTTATGATGGCTGGCGACATTTCCTGTTCATTTACCCTCCGCTGGTAGTTATTGCAGCACTGGGCTGGAACTATCTTACGGCATCGGCCAATAAGGGTATGAAGTATGCGGGCATAGCACTGGTAGTAGCAGGACTGGCGCTCCCGGCAAAATTCGTAGCAGCTAACCATCCTTATGAGTCGCTCTACTACAATGAAATAGCTGGCGGCCTCAAAGGCATGTATGGCCGTTATGAAACAGACTATTACATGCTGGGTATCAAAGAAGCTACCAACTGGCTGCTGAAAAATGAGCATCTGGAGGGTAAGAATGTGATAATAGGAACCAGTACTACCTTTCCGCTGGTGGCAGCATTGTATCAGGCAAACTATAAGAACCTGCCATCAAAGTATCAGGATTATTACGAGCGCTATGCCCACTTTGAGCGTAATCAGGAATATCTGGATTATGCCAAAGCTCACCCTGACTTTAAAGACATGTTCTCGCAGGGGGTGATATATGCCAACTATAATGCACGCTATACCAAAGACTGGGATTATTATATAGGGTTCTCCCGCTTCATAGACGCCTCTGTGCTTAACAGTAACAACTGGCCTCCTGAAGAAACCATCCATGTGGTAAAGGTAGACGGGGTACCCATAGCCGCAGTACTGAAACGGAAAACGAAAAAGGACCTGGCCGGCTTCAATCTTATGAAAGAGAAGAAGTATGCCGAGGCAAAGGATATGTTCCTGCAGTCACTGAAGGAATATCCCGGCAACGAACTGGTGTGGGGCGAAATGATGCGCCTCTATCAGGCTGAGGGTAATATGGACTCTGCTATCTATGCCGGTAAGCAGGTACTGCTGAAGAACCCCGGCGATATGAATGCCAATCAGACACTGGGCAGCATATACATGGAGCAGAACAAAAATGATAGTGCCATGGCTGTATTCAGCAGGCTGGGAAAATATAATAAGAGTGAAAGCCACCTGCTTACTGCATTTGTATATGCGCGTCAGGGAAATGCGAATGCTGCATTTGGAGAGCTGGATGCTGCGATAGCTGCTGACCCATATAATGACCAGGCATATAAGCTGGCTATACAACTGGCGCAGCAGACCCGCGACATGGGGCGTGTAGAAGAGTATAGCACCAAAGCGCAGAAAATGTTCCCGCAGCAGGAGGGGGGCGAATGATATCGCTGGAGTTAACGAGCCTGGATTTGCGCCTGCGTGTGCATGACAACACGCGGCAGGTATTTGATCCCGTGCGCAGGCGGTGGGTATCTCTTACCCCCGAAGAGCATGTAAGGCAGGTGCTGCTGCATAACCTGATACATATTCATCATTATCCGGCAGCACTCATAGCGGTAGAGCGTGCTATAAATGTAGCCGGCATGCTGCGCAGGTATGATATAGCAGTCTTTGACAGAAACCACCAGCCCTGGCTGCTGGCTGAATGTAAACGACCGGACGTACCTGTAACGGAGGAAGTACTGCATCAGCTGCTGGCGTATCATAGTACTATACCATGTCGCTACTGGCTGCTTACTAATGGCCCGCACACTTACTGTGCCGATGCCGGTGACATAAACAATATTTCATGGCTGGATGCGCTTCCTGCTTATACTATGTAACTTGTTACCCCCTGGCACTTGCTGCTTAGTGTATACCTCTTTTGTTGAGCGCGCGGTGATAAGCATTGGCATTATTTACATGCTCTGTAAGAGAGCTGGCAAATGCCGTGCGGCCACTCAGGTCATCCTTTGCACAAAAGTAAAGATACCCGTTGTGAGGCGCATCCAGCACGGCATTAAGGCTTTGGCCTGACGGTGTGCATATAGGCCCGGGAGGAAGCCCGCCATACATGTAGGTATTGTAAGGAGATTCATATAGCAACATAGCGCCGGTAATGCGCCTGATGGTAAAGTCACCGATGGCAAACTTCACTGTAGGGTCGGCCTGCAGCTTCATCCCTCTGCGCAACCTGTTAAGATATACAGTGGCTATATATGGTTTATCAGAGCCTATGTTCGTCTCCTCCTCCACAATAGATGCTATGATTACAGCCTGCATAGGTGTTATACCCTGTGCCTGAGCCTTCTGTACACGTGCCGCCGTCCAGAAACGGTCATTGTGCTTTTTTAGCTTTTTCAGTACATTTTCAGCACTGGTATTCCAGTAAAATTCGTAGGTATCGGGGCGAATGAGTCCCATCACAGTCTCTGCATCAGCATCCAGGGTTGTCAAAAAGTCTTTGTCGGAAAGCATCTGCAGCAGCCTTGCAGAGTCTGCTTCCAGATTGGCAGACAATAAATGTATAAGGTCACCCTTTGTTCTCAGCTTATTGATAACCAGCTTTACCGGCACCTGCAGGCCAGAACGTAACATTCTGATGATGGCAAAGTTGCTCATGCCGGGCTTTATCCTGTACTTACCGGCATGTACGTGCTGTGGCAGTTTCATAGTATTGGCTACCAGACGAAAGCTGTTAATATCCTTTACCATTCCACTCTCTTTGAGCGATTGCAATACCTGCTCAAAGGTAGCGCCAGTATGTATATACAGATATTCGTCCTGTATGTGGGCTCCGGCATTAGGACCAAATACCTTAAAGAAAACAAAACCAGCTACTATAACAGTAGCTGCAAGTCCTAGCAACAAACCTTTTAAACCCCGTTTACCGGATTGCTTTCCCATACCGCGAATTTATGCTACTTCCATTTATTTCGCATATTACTACGCCTGAATTCGTTACATTTGAACTATAAAAACAACAGTCATGAACACTGGTATTCGTATTATATCTATGCTTATTTGCAGTTTTCTGCTGCATATAGTGCCGTCTCTGGCTCAGACTCCTGTGGAGTTGCACATCACACACAAGCTGGGTACTGCCGACTTTTCATTTAATACCGCAACTACCAATAATCTGGGACATAGTTTCAACCTGTCCCGGGTACAGTACTACATATCGAAAATAAGTATTACCCACGATGGCGGCACCATTACAGAGGTTCCCAACCACTACATACTGGCTAATGCAAATGCCAATATCATCAGCCATCTTGGCTCATACAGCATTACAAATGTGGAGGGTGTTACCTTCTATATAGGAGTAGATACTCCTGCCAATCATGCCGATCCTTCTCTGCAACCTGCCGATCATCCACTGGCTCATCAGACCCCTGTTATGCACTGGGGCTGGGCTTCTGGTTACAGGTTTGCAGCTGTAGAGGGTAAATGTGGCGCCAGCCTTGACAAAAACTTTGAAGTGCATGCACTGGGCGATAATAACTATGGACATACTTCAGTTACGGTTACCGGCACAATGGCAGACGGTAAAATAATTATTCCCCTCTATGCCGACTATTCGCAGCTGCTGAATGACATTGATGCAACTGCTACCATGATCGTACATGGCGAGACAGGTGAGTCCTTTACGCTGCTGCGCAACATCCGGACCTTTGTTTTTGCTCCTGGCACACCGGTAACTACGGGGGCAGAAAATATAAATACTCCTTATCCTGCAGTACGCATATTCCCCAATCCATCTCCTGATGGTAGTGTGACCATTGGCTTTGACAATGCACAACCGCAGTATCAGATTCAGGTATCAGATATCCTGGGCCGTAATATAACATCTGTACAGAAAGCTGCAAACCAGTCGTCTATTACACTGCAGCTCCCAGGCAATGGGCTATACCTCATGCAGGTACAGAAAGAGGATGGCAGTACTGCTGTGTACAAGCTTCAGACGCTGTAGGACATGAGCAGCAGAACCATTATAACAGCTGTTTTAATGTTGCTGCTATTGGCTACCGCATGTCGTAGAAATACAGATAATCCGACACCAGCCACAGCCTCGGTTACCGATGTGCCACCTGGTTTTCCTGAGATTCCGTTTGAGAAGGATAACCCCTACACTAAAGAGAAGTGGCTGCTGGGGAAAAAACTGTTTTTTGAAAAAGCCTTTTCTACTGATAATTCCATCAGCTGTGCATCGTGTCATCGGCCGTCCCTTGCATTCAGTGACAATGTAGCCAGAAGCATCGGCGCAGGGGGTATTACCGGCCGCCGTAATGCACCTACACTGGCCAATGTAGCCTATCACCCATACTATACCCGCGATGGAAGTGTTCCCACCCTGGAAATGCAGATACTGGTACCCATACAGGAGCATGACGAATTTAATTCCAACATACTGGAAATTGCTGAACGGCTGAAGCAGATACCGGAATATGTAACCATGAGCCAGGCAGCATATGGCCGGGAGCCTGATGCTTATGTAATAACCCGTGCCCTGGGTATATTTGAGCGTACACTCATTAGCGGCAGTAGTCTATATGATGCCTACATCGGTGGTGATGCCGGCATGCTTTCCGCATCGGCACAGCGTGGCCTTGCGCTGTTCTTCAGCGAGCGCACGCAGTGCAGCAGCTGCCACTCCGGTTTTAACTTTACCAACTACGCTTTTACCAACAATGGCCTGTATATGACTTATGCCGACAGTGGCCGGCAACGATTTACCGGTGACACTGCTGACAGAGCGCACTTTAAAGTACCCAGCCTGAGAAACGTGGCGCTTACAGCCCCCTATATGCATGATGGCTCAATAGCTACGCTACAGCAGGTAATAACCCACTACAATAGCGGTGGGCAACCGCATCCCGGCAAAAGCCCGCTCATAAAACCCCTGAACCTTACAGAGACAGAGCAGGCCGACCTGCTGGCATTTCTCTCCTCGCTGACTGATGAGCATTTTATTGCCAACAGTAGCTTTGCCGAAGATAAGTAGGTAACACAGCCGTCCGTAGCCGGGGCATGTCCACAAAGCATTTCACTTATATTTACAGAAATTTCCTACGCTGGTGGATTTTATCAGAAAATACTACAGATACATACTACTCTCTATCCCTGTCATCAGTCTGCTTATGCACCTGCATATATTCGGCATGGACCTGCTGGGCATACACGTATGGAGGCAGACAGAAACACAGACCACTATCAATAACTTCTTCAGGGAGGATATGAATATCCTCAATCCCCGCTATAACGAACATCCCGAAACAGACAGGCTGCACCGTATGGAGTTCCCGCTCATGCAATGGCTGTTTGCCTGTGTGTACAAAGTGCTGGGCTACCATGTTATCATCAGCAGGATACTTACGTTTATCATAGGTCTGTTTTCTGTATGGGGTATCTACAAACTGTTGTTGTCCATATCTTACAGAAAAGAAGTAGCGACTATTGGCGCATGGTGCTTTAACTTCTCACCGGTTTTCTACTATTATACCGTTAATCCCCTGCCCGATAATATGGCCCTGTGCTGTGGCATATGGAGCCTGTACTGGTATAGCCGGTGGATGGGCGGGCGGCAATGGCGCAGCCTGCTGTACGGCAGTATACTGTTATGTATAGCCACTATGTGTAAACTTCCATTTATCATCTATGGTGCATTTCCTGGCACATGGCTCATAAATGAGGTGCTTCGCCGCCGGATGAAAGCAGCACACCTTTTCTATGCCGGTGCGGTAATGCTGCTATGCCTGCTACCTGCTATATCATGGTATGCATGGGTAATACCTACATGGGTAATAGGTGCCGTTTATGGCGTCACTAATCAGACACTAAATCATCCCGACCTCAAAAAAGTAATGGTGGGTACATTTATATCAGTCCTGCCAGAGCTATTGCTCAACTACGCCTCTGTACTCTTTTTCCTTACAGGGTTTTACACCATTAAAGCAAGACGGCTTACCGCCAGTTCCCTGTTTCTACCGCTGGCAGTACTGGGCATGGTAGTAATAGCCTACTTCCTGTTTGAGATGAATATCATTGACCTTGTGCATGATTACTATCTGTTCCCCTTCCTGCCGGTACTGTTTCTGCTGGTGGCATACGGTGCCGAATATCTGCTTACTACACATAAATACAGCCGGTATCTGGCTATGCTCTGCCTTATAGTGCTGCCACTTACCGCCTTTCTGCGGGCCGATACGCGATGGGATACCAACCTGCCGGGGGTCAATACAGCCTACCTCAAGTATAAAGATGAATTAAGAACACTTACCCCGCCCGATGCCCGGTGTGTGGTAGGCTATGACGAGTCGCACTATATACTGTTATATTACATAGACCGTAAAGGCTGGGCGTTTGACAAAACATGGTTCGACGCAAAGCTACTGGAGCATTTTATAGCACAGGGAGCTACATACATATTTCTGGATGAAAACGTTGACAAACTTCCCGGCATCCCCGAACATCTGGGCGAAAAGGTTTTTGATAAAGACGACCTGAGAGTATATAAGCTTAGATAATTCAGTCTTAGCATCTGCCAACAGATTCTGTATTGGATATACGACAATAGTGTATCCCGGCTACAGTTTATTTCCAAAGAACGGTGCTTACATAATCGGCTACAGATACAAAGCCACGGTAGCGGGAGTCGAGAGAGTTATGGCGGTAATCGCCTAAAACAAAAAGGCATCCTGTGGGTACGGTAACGGGGCCAAAATGATCGGCATTCCAGTTCTGATGCCAGTATGCTTTTATAAAAGTGTCTGTTTGTGCTACCGGATAAATATCCCGTTGTGCGGGTATATGATGTGTGTTGCGGTATTGTTCGGTGAATGCAAGCAGGGCGGTCTCAGAATCGGGACGTGAAATAATTTCAACATCAGGCTCTTTATCGCTCAGTTTGTACACCTCATTGTCAGGAACCAGCCATGTATGATAGAGGGGGAGGCCGGCATCGGCATTATTGCCGTTGATGAACAGAACACCGTCTTTTATTTCCACGCTATCTCCTGCTGTAGCTACAAGCCGGCTTACATACTGCTCCCTGACACCGGTAAAAAAGTGATTTGCCTTAAAGCAAATGAAATTATTGCGTTGCGGTTTTATAAGGTTTGTTGCAAAAATGATGCTGCCTGGTCTGATAGTAGGTGTGTTAGCTCCTGTGGGAATAGAATACATGTCAAGAATCCCGAACAGGCGTAACAGGCCGAATAAGACAATGAGGCAAAGAGTAACAAGTATCCACGTATTTTGTGTTTTCTCCTGCTTCTTCATAAAGTGTTGTATGGTTACAATTTTGGTTGTTTGATAGTTTGGTGTGTAACTATATTTTCACAAGAGCTGTATTGCGGTATATTTTTTCTTACCATGCTGTATGCTATCTTTATGCAATCAAAATCTTATGAAATACTTTTTTCAGGCATTGCTGCTTGTGATACCAATGCTGAGTATGTGTGGTTGTATCAGTAGTCAAAGATATGCAGGATATGTAAAGGCGTATTATGTACAAAAAGATACAGCACAGGCACCAACTATGCAGGATGTGAAAGTATTATCACAAATGCCGTCAGCATTTGCTGAGGTGGTAGATGTGAAAAAAGGGGACTCCCATTTTATACCGGCATTTTTTTACTGGGGCGTAAAGGAGTCATTTGACTGTAATCTGAATGCTGCTGTACCACAGCAAATAGTGCAGCGTACAATACACCGATATGCAGACACTATGGGGCTGATAAAAAAACTGCACGGACGCAGACTGGAGTTGACTATACAGGATATACCAACAGCGTTTACCTATGTGAATAATACCGATGTGGTTTTCATAGTGATATATGCATTTACAATGGGTAGTCAAGTGATAAAATCACAGAATACGGATGTGGTACTTTCCTATAAGGTATATGAAGGGCAGCAGTTAGTGAAAGAAGGCAGACTGGTAGCAAAAGATGAGGCCTCTGACATGAGTAACATATGGAAGTCGACCAAAAAGATAACATGGGCTTATCTGAAGGCATACAACAATAATGTAACCAGACTATCGAAACAGTGCTTGGAACAACTGGTGGATGAGCTATAAGTAGTCTTACTCTGCATACTCGCTGAGCTCAAGCCAACGCATTTCTTTTTCTTCAAGGAGATTTGTAATCTCAGTCATGCGGTTGCTGAGGGTTTGTATCTCTTCGTAAGGTATGCCTGGTGCAGACATTTTAGCTGTTATATCTTCTTTTTCCTGCTCCAGTGCCGGAATGTCTTTTTCCAGCTGGGCAAATTCCCGCTTCTCATTAAATGACAATTTCTTCTTGTCTTTGGCAGGTGTGGGTTTTACCGTTTCAGAATCTGATAGGGTGGCGGAGGCGGGTGCCGGTTCTTTTTCTTTTGTTCGCTCGCGGGTTTTTTCTTCTATGCGGTACTGGGTATAGTTGCCCGGGAAGTCGCGTATTTCACCATTGCCTTCAAAAACAAAAAGATGGTCTACAAGGCGGTCCATAAAGTAGCGGTCGTGAGAGACGATTACCAGACAGCCCGGATAATCACTGAGGAAGTTTTCCAATACCGAGAGGGTAGGGAGGTCAAGATCGTTAGTAGGTTCATCGAGAATGAGGAAGTTAGGGTTGCGGAAGAGGACTGATAAAAGCTGTAGTCTTTTCTTTTCGCCTCCGCTGAGCTTAGATAGGTATGTATACTGCTGCTCTGGAGGGAAGAGGAAAAGCGTGAGGAACTGAGATGCGCTGATGGTGCCACCTGATGCCAGTGGGAAGTTTTCGGCAATGTTCTTTACATACTCGATGATGCGCATGTTCTCTTTTATCTCAAGCCCCTGCTGGGAGAAGTTTCCGAAAACGACCGTATCACCAATATTTATCTTTCCACTGTCGGCAGGCTCAATGCCCTGCAGCATGTGGAGGAAAGTAGATTTGCCGGCACCGTTGCCACCTATGATACCGATACGCTCACCTTTCTTGAACGTATAATCGAACCCTTTGAGGATAACCTTATCGCCAAAGCTTTTATATACTTTTTTCAGCTCGGCTACTTTGCCACCAAGTCGGTTCATTTTTACCTGTAGCTCTATTTGTGTATCCACCACTTTTTGTTTTGCCCGGGCTTCTATATCATAGAAGTTGTCCTGACGGCTGCGGGATTTCGTGGTACGTGCTTTAGGCTGTTTGCGCATCCATTCCAGCTCTTTGCGGTATTGGTTACGTGCCTTATCAATATTAGCCAGGGTGTTTTCTATGCGTGCTGCTTTTTTCTCGAGATAGCCCTGATAATCGTCCTGGTATGTATAGAGTTGCTCATTGTCCAGCTCCCATATCTCGTCACATACATCTTCAAGAAAGTAACGGTCGTGGGTAACCATGAGCAGGGTAACTTTTTCCTGGTTCAGGTAATGTTCCAGCCACTCTACCATACCTACATCGAGATGGTTGGTAGGTTCGTCCATGATGAGGAGTACGTGCTTATGCTCAAAGCCAATGTCAATGAGTACCTGTGCCAGGGCTACTCGCTTGCGCTGGCCACCGGACAGGGTGCGTACCTGCTGGGACAGATTATGAATATTGAGCTTACCAAGAATCTGATGGACCTTAGCTTCAAAGTCCCATGCGCCGAGCTCATCGAGGCGGGCGAGTGCGGAAGCATATTCGCCGGGGTCTTTATCGGCCTGGCTAACGATGCGCTCATAGTTGCGCAGCGCTTCTGCTACCGGGTGGCGGTAATGAAAGATATTATCGAGTACGGTAGCATTTTCATCGAAGGTGGGTTCCTGGTCGAACATGGCAACGGTAACATCTTTGTTGACCCAGATTTCTCCTTCATCGACGGTATCGCGTCCGGCGAGGATTTTGAGGAGTGTAGATTTTCCACTTCCATTGCGGGCGATGAGGGCTATTTTGTCGCCCTCGCTTATATGAAACGAAATATTGGTAAACAGGGGCTTTATACCGTAAGACTTGCTGATGCCACTGGCAGAAACGTAATGCATAGAGGCTGCAAAGGTACATGGCTACAGGAAACTGCGGATAAGAAAGATGAAAGGGCGTACAGGGACATGATCTGAACGGATAGAAACTGTTATTAGAAAAGAAAATAGATATAGGTGTAACTAACGTTAGGAATTGATAAGCCGCCTGAATATGTAGCGTATTTTTTATCTATTTAAAAAATTAACTTTCAGGCGGAATTACAAATTTTGTTGAAAATATGTCAACTAAAATGTGGTACTATCCCGTCTAGTAGAGCGTAAATAAGACTAATTTTGACAATCGTATATTTTGTATATGTTTTAATGGCAATACAGGATATTACCCCAAGCGAAACAGCAATGAAAAAAATATTACTAACCTGGATAGCAGTACTCACAACTACACTTACATCTATAGCCCAGGTGTCTCTAAGTCTGGCCACCGGTACGGGGCCTGTAGTGCCGGCCGGGTGGACCCTGGGAGGTAGCGCAACCGCTCCCGGACCACATGTGCAACTGACACCGACAGCAGCAGGACAGGCAGGCAGGGTGTGGTACACCACCGCACAGAATGTGACTGCCTGCGGGGCATTTGTAGTAGAGTTTGATTATCAGATAATACCGCCATCAGCATCACCGACGCCGGGGAATACGGCAGATGGTATGGCTTTCTGGCTGGTGAATCCAATGTCGGGCTTTACCGGCGGCGGCGGTATAGGGCTACCAACGAACCCTAATGGTCTGGTGCTTGTGTTTGACACTTATGACAATGGTACCCCTGGTGATGACCCTCTGATATCACTTTATGGGTATCCTGCCGGATTTGTAGGCGCATATGTGGAGAGTAGCCCGGTAAACAGACTGGCGGCTATGCCCAATCAGGCATCTCTGCTGTATGATGCGGCATGGCATCATGTGAAGCTGACTTATTCGGGCGGTAACATCAATGTTTATTATGACTATAACGGGTTCCCGTCAATGACCGCTTACTTCCCTATAACTACTGCAGGTTATTTCGGGTTCAGTGCAGCTACAGGTGCTGTGACATCCACACATAATGTACGTAATGTGTACATCACATCGAACAGCATAAGTGCGATAAACGGACCTACTACGTTGTGTACCGGCACCAATACAATTTATACTGACTCTACTGCCGGTGGTACGTGGAGCAGCACCAATACTGCTGTGGGTACTATTAATACTACTACCGGAGAATTCACGCCATTATCGGCAGGGACAACTACGATATCCTATTACTACTCTTCTACCTGTAATACAGGACTGGTGGTAACGGTAAGCCCAACGGCACTACCTCCAATAACAGGACCTGCATCGTTATGCTCCAGTACCCCCACAACATATAGTGATGCTACGGCAGGTGGGGTGTGGACTACCAGCAGCGCGGCAACAGCAACTGTATCGGCAGGTGGTGTGCTTACCCCGGTACAGGCAGGATTAGTGACACTTACCTACACGCTGCCTGCGGGATGCTACACAACCCGTACTGTGACTATCAATACGGCACCGCCACCGCTTACTATATCTCCACTTCCGGCCAATGTGTGTGATAACGGTTCCCTGACACTGACTGCAACAGGCGCGAGTACATATAATCTTTTTCCTGTGCAGAGCTGGGAGAATGGTGTGCCTACAACAATGGGTATTCCTACAGACCAATGGACCTATACGGGAACTCCGGCATCGGTATGGCAACAGATGGATGCCGGGATGACTACATCGCCGGCAACAGGCACCGCTTATGCCGGTACTTATGTGGCGAAGTATAACTGCAGGGGTACAGCGAGTGGCACAATTGCCAATATTTATTCACCATCGTTCAGCATGACGGGAGTAGGTACGGGTACGCTGACTTTCTGGATGTACAGAGACGGGTCGGGGGCGTACTCAGGTGCTGCGTATAATACTGAAGGGCTGAATGTTTTTGTAAACACAACGGCATCGACAGCGGGTGCTACGTCGCTGGGTTTCATACCCCGCCGTGCGGCACTGGGTATTACCGGACCACTGACGGGATCATCGGCACCGGGCGTATCTGGCTGGTACCAATATACTGCTACTATCCCGTCAGGATTTACCGGAACCGTCAACTATATCATTCTGCAGGGGGTAAGCCGGAACGGTAATAACTTTTATATAGATGATGTGCGGCTTACCGGAACGGTGAGCAACCCGACCTGGGCACCTAACACCCATCTGTTCATGGATGCGGGATTTACAACGCCATATGTGGGTGCGGCTGTGAATCCTGTGTATATGCACCCTACTGGTATTACCACACCTGCAGCTATAACGTATAGTGTGTCTGCATCAAACGGTATCTGCTCATCAACAGGTACAGGCACTGTGACCATGAATCCCAACCCGGCAGCTATAACAGGCTTTACAACTATATGTGTGGGCGCAAACAGTACTCTGGCAAGCATTACACCAGGTGGTACATGGAGCAGTACAGCCACCAGCGTAGCAACGGTGAACCCTACAACGGGTGTAGTGTCGGGGCTGGCCGTGGGAACATCGACGATAGAATATTCTATAGGTGGATGTTCTACATCGGTAGTGGTGACGGTGGTGACATCGCCGGGGACTATTACGGGTAGCCCAGTGGTATGTCAGGGTTCCGTTATTACATTCAGTAATCCTACTGCAGGTGGTTCATGGTCCAGCTCGAATACGACTGTAGCAACTGTGAATCCGACTACCGGTGATGTGGGCGGTGTAACGGTAGGTACAGCTATTATAACCTATGGTATAGGTACCTGTTACTCTACCATGACGGCAAGTGTGAATCCTGTGCCTACAGCTATAACCGGCTCACTGGGTGTATGTGTGGGTGCGACAACAGCGCTAAGCAGTACGCCGCCGGGTGGTTTCTGGTTTTCCAGTGCTACTGCTGTAGCTTCTATAACGGCACTGGGTGGTGTGGCTACGGGTAACAGTCCGGGTACGGCAGTGATAAGCTATACGAGATCGGGATGTACGGCATTAGCTACGCTGAACGTAGTAGCAACACCAGGACCTATAACAGGCACACTGAGTACGTGTTATGGCTCTACGACGGCATTGGCCCATGCGACGCCGGGAGGTACATGGAGCAGCAGTAATGTGCTGGTAGCAACAGTAAGTAGTACAGGTGTAGTGACCGGTATGGCTATAGGTGGCGGTACTGCCACAATTACCTATACGGTAAGTGCGGGCTGTTTTGCAACGGCTGTAGTTACCGTAATAGCTGCACCTCCCGCGCCTACGGGCTTATCTGCATTATGTGCCGGAACTACCACGACCTATGCACATGTTACCGGCGGCGGTATATGGAGTACTGCATGCCCGGGTATAGCCACAATTACGGCCGGTGGCGGTGTGCTGACGGCGGCAGCTGTCGCTACAGCATCGACCTGTGTGGTTACCTACACACTGCCGGGAGGATGTATAGCTACGAAACCAATAACGATTAACCCGGCTCCGGCAGTAATTACCGGAGGTATGAATATATGCCAGGGGGCCAATACTACGCTAAGCAGCGCTACGCCTCTGGGTACATGGAGCAGCAGTAATACGACTGTAGCTACTATAGGTGCATTAACCGGGATAGCGACCGGTAATAATGCAGGTACTGCCGTTATTACTTACCAACTGGGTACGGGGTGTTATGTAACTTCTGTACTCACGGTGAGTGCAGCACCGCCTGCTATTACGGGTACATTTACCGTGTGTGCAGGAAGCACAACAGCGCTGTCCTGCCTGCTATCTCCGATATCATGGTCAACGACAGGCGGACATGGAACCATATCTGGTACAGGTGTGTATACCGGTGTGACTGCCGGTGTAGATACGGTAACCGTTACTTCGTCAACGGGATGTGCTACCAGTGCAATGGTAACTGTGAACCCTGTGCCTGGTGTGATAACCGGACCTTCAGGTTACTGTGTGGGTAATACAATAACATTAAACGCCAGCCCTGCCGGTGGTACATGGAGTTCATCGGCCAGCGGTATAGCACCTGTATTAACGACCGGTATATCGGCTGGTGTGCCATATGCCGTGATAGGAGGGAATGCGCCGGGAGGTACTGCAACTATAACTTATACCAATTCATGGGGCTGTACCAGTACAAAGCCGGTAATAGTGAATACGCTACCCGGCAGTATAGGTGGCAGCACTACCACATGTGTGGGCGTATGTACTACGCTCACAAACTCTGCCAGCGGTGGTGTGTGGAGCAGCAGCAATACAACGGTAGCTACTGTAAATCCTGCAACGGGATTGTACTGTGGTGTAGCATCAGGAACTTCAACAATAGTGTATTCTCTTGGCTCCGGCTGTACGGTGAGTGCTGTAGTGACTGTAAACCCGCTACCGGTGATAACCTCTACAGGAACAGAAGTGTGTGCAGGCTTGTGTATGACTGTAGCCGCAACACCCGCCGGTGGTACATGGAGTAGCAGCAATACGGCTATATTTACTACAGGTGCCGGTACTGTGTGCGGTGTGGCTGCGGGTACGGCAATACTTACCTATACCGCTCCTGTAACCAGCTGCTATACAACGCGTGTAATTACCGTGAATGCATTGCCAGCTGTGCCAGGTGGTGCATCGTCGGTATGTGCAGGAGCATGTACTACACTGAGCGGAAGCCCTGCAGGCGGAACCTGGGCGAGCAGTAATATGGCAACAGGTACTATCAATACTGCTACAGGTGTATTCTGCGGGATAGCATCCGGCACCACAAATATTACCTATACACTGCCTACCGGCTGTGCGCGTACACTGGGAATGGTAGTGAATACGCTGCCTACATCTATAACAGGAAACACATCGGTATGTGAGGCGCAATGTACAGGGCTGACAGGGGCACCGCTTGGCGGTACATGGAGCAGCAGTAATACTGCTGTGGGTACGGTACATCCATCTTCGGGTAACTTTTGTGGGGTATCGGCAGGTACAACCAATATAACTTATACATTGCCTACAGGATGCTATCTGGCAGAGACAAGAACAGTAGCGCCGACGCCATCGGCAATAACAGGTGTAATGACTGTGTGTGTGGGACTGACCACAACGCTTAACAGCACCCCTGCGGGTGGTACATGGGCGGCCAGCCCAACCACGGTAGCTACTGTAGATGTAGCAACAGGTGTGGTAACCGGACAATCTGGTACCAATACAGGTACTATTACCTACACATCGCCATCGGGATGTAAAGTGACAACTGTGGTGACTGTGATGGGGCTGCCATCTGGTATATCCGGTAGTCTGAATGTATGTGAAGGTGATACCAGTACGCTGAACTGTACCCCTGCCGGTGGTACATGGAGTATGGCTTGTGCTAGTGTTGCGACAATCTCTACCGGTGGGGTAGTGAGTGGTGTATCGCCAGGCACCTGTGTTGTGACCTATACTTTGGGTACAGGTTGCAGCAGGCTGGCGGTGGTGACGGTAAATGCTGCGCCCGTTCCTGTAACAGGGGCCGCTACAATGTGTGTAGGAACAACGACCACGCTTACCAGCACGCCGGGTGTAACATGGACAACATCCAACGGAACTGTAGCAACAGTAAATGCAACTACAGGTGTAGTAACCGGTATGAACGGGCCATTGACAGCAACGATAACAGCGACAAATGGCACAGGCTGTACTGCCAGCAGGATAGTGACGGTGTATGCATTGCCCGCCAACATTGCAGGCTCCATGCAGGTGTGCTCTCTTGATACTGTATTACTGACATCGCCGGGAACACCCGGTGGCACCTGGAGCAGCAGTGATCCTGCGGTAGCGTCAATTGTGTCTGTTACCGGTGAGTGTACGGGTGGGGTAGTAACAGTGGCTACCACGGCTACTATTACCTATACACTGGGTACCGGATGTGTGAAGACGAGGGTGATAACTGTTAACCCACTACCTAATGATATAGTCGGCATCAACAGTTTCTGTCAGTATGAATGTGTAACATTACTAAGCGCGCCATTTGGTGGCACCTGGAGTACCGGAACACCAGGCATTCTTACTGTCAGTACTCCAACAGGTACTTTCTGCGGACCTAACCCAGGTACCGGTATGGTAACCTATACGCTGCCTGTAACCGGATGCCGTAAGACCTATCAGGTAACGGTAAATCCTGTGCCGGGTGTAATAACAGGGCCAGCATTTGTATGCGTTAATGAATCTGTGACACTGAGCAGTACTCCGGCCGGAGGCAGCTGGACTACGATGGATGCTACCGTTACTGTAAATGTGGGTACGGGTGAGGTGACCGGAGTGTCGGGCGGTAGTGCGGTGATAACCTACCATTATCCTGTAACAGGCTGCATTACAACGACAACTGTAAATGTAAAAGCACTACCAGCACCTATAGGTGGCAGTAATCAGGTATGTGAAGGACTCTGTACTGTACTTACGAATGATACGGTGGGTACATGGTCTCATTCCAGTCCTGCTACGGCAACACTGGATGCATCCGGTACCATATGTGGTATAGTGGCAGGAACGACTATTGTAAGTTATACATCGGCCAATACGGGATGTACGCGGACCGAAGTGTTTATGGTAAACGGACTGCCAGCTGCTATTAGCGGACCAGATGGATTCTGTAACTATAGTTATGCCAACTACAGCAGTATGCCCGGGGGTGGTATATGGAGTAGTGCCGATACTTCTATACTTGAGTTTACAGATTCTGTAGCAGGTATTGCTTATGGAAAGGTTGTAGATACAACGACTATCACCTATACACTGCCTACGGGATGTAAAGTGAGTAAGGATGTGTTTATGATACTGGCCCCTTATACTATAAATGGACCGGATGAGGTGTGTGATGGTACCTGTGCTTCTTTCAATAACATAATAGGTGGCGGTAACTGGAGTACAAGTAACCCCGGTGTGCTGAGTGTGGCACCATTAACGCCTGCATCTATAACTGCCTGTGGTGTAACGGCAGGTACGGCCAATATCACTTATGTACTGTCGACAGGGTGTGCCTCTGTGAAGCCGGTGACGGTGAATCCGATACCGACACCTACAACAGGAACACCTCAGGTATGTGAGGGGCTGACCACTGATCTGGACAATGCTACCCTGGGTGGTACATGGACTTCAGGTGACCCTACGATAGCGACTGTGGATACCAGCACGGGACTTGTAACCGGCGTAAACGGAGGCGCATCGGGCGCTACAACAACTATTACCTATACACTGAGTACCGGATGTACGGCACTAACAGATATTACTGTGAATCCATTGCCTGCAGCCATAGCAGGGGTGCCTGAACTGTGTGAAGGGCAGACTATAATCTTTACCAGCAGTACAGGTGGTGGCTCGTGGTTTACAGCTGATGCTGCAGTGGCTGACGTGGGTATAAGTACGGGTGCTGTAAGTGGCGTGTCGGCATATGCTACAGGAGTAGGTGGCGTAGGGCAGACTACCATATCTTATGTGCTACCTACAGGATGTATGCGTACTGCAGATGTGACGGTGAATCCGGTGCCGGCACCAATAAGTGGTATATCGGCCATATGTGCCAATGATATTACCGTGCTGGGTAATGGTACTCCTGGCGGCACATGGGTGAGCAGTAATCCTGCTGTAGGCTCGGTAGATGCTATAGGCGTAGTTCGTGGTGTGTCGGCAGGCACAGTGGTGATATCCTATGTACTGGGTACAGGCTGTATGAGTACATGGCCAATGTCTGTGAACGATACCCCATCAGCCATCACCGGCTCACTGGAGGTATGCGCAGGTTTTGCGACCAACCTTACGAGCGGTCCTGCGGGTGGCGTATGGAGCCAGACACCATCATCAATGGTATATGGTACTATCAACAGCATCACGGGCGTAGTGAGCGGTATAACGGGCGGACTGGTACCGGTGACCTATACACTGGGCAGCGGCTGCCGCACGACACAGGTAGTGACCGTAATTACCCTGCCACCGCTTATCAGCGGCCCGGCACAGGTATGTG